>Ga0209599_10000307_pt1 | contig 34657 bp, 48 predicted proteins | sample Shrwel_input2_FT_FD_187534 | JGI IMG/M metagenome (GOLD analysis project Ga0209599, IMG submission 187534) | Subsurface microbial communities from deep shales in Ohio, USA - Utica-3 well 1 S input2 FT (SPAdes) (version 2) ...
ATCTTAATAACGGTGAAATATTATATGATTGGAGGACTTTTATCATAAGTTTTTAATGTTAGTTGAATATTTATAGATACTTAAAACATCATCAAATAACTTGACTTGTGGCCGCAGATATGTTTAAATAAGTGCTAATAGAATAATAAGGAACACATGGCTCGAGACCTATTGATTATTTTGCGTAGCTGTACCTCAGTACACGCCGCTAGTAATTCCACAAGATATATAAATGTTTCTAAACACGAATTGGTTAAACATTGTATCAGCAGTTTGGTAACCAGCATCAATCAAGTAAAAGATCACTCAATACGACTAGTGGTACTTGATGACCACAGCAGTCCAGAAGCTGTTGACGATATCAAACAGATTATTTCTCATTGTAAATTCCCCACCGAATTCATACCCGTAGAAGATGGAACAGGTAATGGACACACAATGAAACGAGTCTACGAGCAGGTGGAAAGTCGTTGTACAGACCTATGGTATCATATTGAAGATGACTATCTTCATGTACCAGAAGCTATACAGGACATGATCGATACTGTGGATCAGTTTGAAGGCAACACAGGACAACTGGTTGCCATTAATCCACACGATGATATTTGGCGTTATACCAAACAGATCTACGAAAGTTTTATTCTGTTAGGCCCTCACAGGCACTACAGAACTGTGCGCCATACTACATATACCTGCCTAGCTTCCAAGAAATTATTTGACAAATACAAACCTGTATTTAACGAACTGGTTAATTTGACTATCAGCAACGCAGGTTGGGTTGAAGACCGTTCAATTAATCAAATTTGGAATCAATCCGATGTTATGTTATTCAGTCCTATTCCTGGACTAGGTTTTCACATCATGGACGAAAGCGGCAAAGATCCTTATATAGATATTATGACTATTTGGAATAGTGTTCCAAAACTGTGGGAGAAGAAATGAGAGTTTACGACTGTTTTACGTTTTTCAACGAATTAGATTTATTAGAGATTAGGCTACAGGAGCTTTATAATTCTGTAGATTACTTTGTTATCGCAGAGGCTAACATGAGCCACAGTGGTAATCCCAAAGAATATGTATTAGAAGCTAACTGGGAACGCTTTGCTGCCTTCCATGACAAGATTAGATATCTTAAAATTGATGATTTCCCAGTAACTGACAACAGTTGGGTACGTGAGAAGTTTCAGCGTGATGCTCTAACTCGTGGACTACACGATGTTGCTCCTGACGATTTAATCATTATCAGTGATCTAGATGAAATCCCACGTGGTGAAATCATTGATTTAATCAAGGAAGATACAAACATGTACGAACGCTATGTTCTGCGTGTTCCTTTATTCCGTTACAAGTTTAACTTCCTCAAGTGGTATCAACCTGTGATCAATCCACAGATGATTGTTACAAGGGCAAGTGTGTTTACAAATCCAGAACGTGAACGTGATTATACTCATGCTTGGTTACCACAAGCACCGGATGTTGTTTATTTGGATCACGCAGGCTGGCATTTCAGCTACCTAGGTGATGACAAGAACGCTGTACACAAACTAAAGAACTTTGCCCACACTGAACAGAACATTCCTGAGATTGTTGATGTGTTCAGCATCGATCGTATGATCAAGGAAAAGTGCGGACCTAATCCCGCAGACGTTGAGAAGTTTGAGTATGTGGTCCTAGATGATTACTTTCCTAAGTGTGTAGTTGACAATCAGGAAAAGTACAAGGATCTAATTATTCCCGATGCCACAGTTCCACTTACAAACTTCTGGCCAATGGGAGAAGAATGATGTTAGACTACTCATTAACAAAAATGATTAGCATGACTAATCTACGTCAACCAAGTTTTCAGTTAATGATTGATCACTTAAAAACCATTGAAGAACCTTTGATCATTGAAACTGGTTGTATTCGTCCTGGGGATCAACCTTGGAGTACAGTTGATAACAGTTTCAAAGACGACGGTATGAGTACCTGTATCTTTGATCGTTACATCAATGAACACAGTGGAGAATTACACAGCGTAGATCTTACACCTGCTCACGTTGATTATGCTATGTCTATGACCAGCGACAAGGCACAGATCCACTGTGATGACAGCGTACACTTCCTGTGGGAAGCTAATAAGATGTTGATAGAAAATGAGCAATATGTTGATTTGCTATACTTAGACAGTTATGACTGGATTCCAGGCCGAGAACATGAAAGTATGGCACACCATATTAAAGAACTTGCCTGTATTATTACAAGAATGAAGCCAGGATCACTGGTAGCAGTCGATGACAACTACAAAGAAAATGGCCGTAGAATGGGCAAGGGTGTTTACGTTGTAGACTTTATGGAAAGTATCGGAGCCGAAATGCTACACGACGGTGTTCAATGTGTGTGGAGAATTAAATGAAGGTCTATGACGTCTTTCCGTTCTTCAACGAATTTGACATTTTAGAGATTCGATTAAAAGAGTTATACAATGTAGTTGACTATTTTGTACTGGTAGAATCTAATAAGACTTTTACAGGTATTGACAAAGAATATCTATTTGAAAAAAATAAAGATAGATTTGCTCCTTATCTTGATAAGATTAGACACATTAAAGTAGACGACACTCCTACTACCGACGATCCTTGGGTACGTGAAACGTTTCAACGTATAGCAGGTGGACGTGGACTACATGATGCTGTAGAGGATGATATTGTTATTGTCAGTGACTGCGACGAAGTTCCTCGAGCAGATATCATCGAGTTGATCAAAGAAGATGAGAACAACTACAATAGATATCTATTGTATGTGCCACAGTTTAACTTTAAACTCAACTACATGAAGTTTTTAGACTCAGGCAAGCATTGCCAGATCATTGTTACTAAATTTAACGTCTTTACTGATCCGCAGAAAGAACGTGAATACACATTCTTTTGGAATGCCAAACCTGAGAATACTGTGGCTGTTGATCACGGTGGTTGGCATTTTACCTATATGGGCGACAACGAAAATGCTGTCAACAAGATTCGTAGCTATTCTCACACTGAAAAGAATGTGCCAGAGATTGTTGATACATTTAACATCGAGTGGATGATTAGAAACAAGTATGGCTTTGAAGGTGTTAAGCCCGACAACAAAGAACGTTTTGAATATGTGGTCATAGATGACTATTTTCCCGACTGTGTTGTCAACGATCAAGAACGCTGGAAAGACTTAATCATTCCAGGTGCGGCATTTAGAACAGAAGATTTATACAGATGACAACATTCTCACATTCGGGAACTACAGGTGATACATTCTGTGCCCTAGTTATTCCAAAAATTATAGGCGAAGGTGACTTTTACCTTAAGTTAAACAATCTTGAGCAAGTGATAAACACTAAACTAGGATGGAGTAATAAAGGCAATCGTCACGAAGGTCGTATGACAGAGAACGACTACGAAGTTATGCGTGAGTTAATTCAACATCAGCCTTACATTACCAGCTTTAATATTTGGAAGGGTGAAGACATTGACTACGAACTAGAGGATGCCTATGACCATTTAGAGACAGGATTCTTCCCTAGAAACTTTAGTAATCAATATGCTCTCGCCGCAGGCCTTGATGCTCAAAAACATTACAAAGAACTACAAATGTTGCCGTGGATGGAATGTCGTGAAGAACGTAAGTTCCCTGGTCGTCCTATTGTTATCCACCGTAGCCCTAACTATCAAGAAGGTAATCCTGTACTGAGCCCTGTATGGCGTAACTTCCTTGATCGTGGTATGGCTGAACAGGCTGTGTTTGTTGGCGCTGAAAGTGATCATCATTACTTTGAAAATACATTTAAAGTAAAAGTTCCTTATTACAAGACACCGGACTGGATGGAACTTGCTCGAGTAATACAAGGTTCTGAAATGATGATTACCAGCATGGGCGGTCCTAGTGCGTTGGCACTATGTATGGGAAAGACCATGCTTTTAGAACCTCGTAAAAATGAAACTCGCGAACGGTTGGAAATTAACTACCCAGCACGTATAAACATTCAATATTTTTAATTATGAAAATAGCATTGATCACCGGAGGACAGCCTAGATTTACCTACGATTTTATACAGCTAATGAATCAATTAAAAGGCTTTGATTCAGCAGACATCTATATGACATTGTGGAAAACAGACTGGGCTACAACTAACGAACAAGCAAGAGCAAAAATAGAAAAGGTTTTATTACCTAAATATCGTCTTGCCGGCATAGAACTAGTTGATGAGCCAGAGTACAAACTACCTCCTCATACTATACAACTTTCACCACCTATAGACGATAGATATATAACATGGTGGTACAAACGTTTATATCTAGGATCACTGGGCATTGCTCAAGCCTATGATCTTATAGATCAGAACTATGACGCTGTTGTTACATTTAGACTAGATGCGTCGACTGATAGAAATATTGATTTAAGCCAATATGATTTTTCACAAAACAAATTAATTTGTTCTAGCAATGGTCATTCTGGGTTTCCAGATTTTAAAATCAATGATCAATTGGTATTTGGGTCCCAGGCATGTATAAAAACTTTTTGTGAATTAGGCAAACACATCAAAGAATTGGTACCTCTATCAGATCCATATTGGTCAAAAAATGATATTATAGATGCTACTTGGACTTGGGGCAGAGAATTTTTAATAGGTTATTATATGAAGAAACATAATATATCTCTAGAGTATGGTAACTTTAATGTAATAATGAACACCTTTGGAAGATCGAGATTTACTGATAAACATTTCCATCATCCTATCGCACAGGACCCTACAGAAATATAAGGAAAACTATGAATTTTTTTAGAAACAGAGAACAAATAAACACAAATGATTATTTTATAGCAACCTACGCTATGAAATCCTCTTCATCACTTAAAGATGCAGCATGGGATCTAGCAATAGGCCAGAGTGTTGGTAATCCTTATATTCGCAATGAATGGGAAACTGATGATCTTTTTAAAAATCATAGTTGTATCATACTAGGTGATGAACAAGAATTAGCAACACAGATTTCCGGAAATGTGGAAATTGCTTTTCCCATAGTAAACACAGACTGGAACACAGACGGTATTAGTCACTTGCTTTGTCAATTAATGGGTGGACATGTTGACATTGCTATCATTACTCAGTGTCGTTTAATTAAATTAGAGTTACCGGAAACTGTTACTCGACATTTCCTAGGACCTAAGTTTGGTCTTAGCGGATTTAGACAGTTAACAGGGCAATACGGCAAGCCATTGTTTGGCAGTATTGTAAAACCTAAAATTGGTATTACTCCAGAAGTACTACTAGAAATGGTCAAACAAATGGTAGACGGCGGCGTTGATTTTATCAAAGAAGATGAAATCATGAGCAATCCTGCCTGCGCCCCTTTAGATCGCAGAGTTGACATCATTGCCAACTACCTTGCCAAGCAAAGTCGTAAAATTGTATTCTGCCATACCATTAACTGTGACCCGCATATAGTAGTTGATCGTGTAAAACGTGTACATGAACTAGGCGGCACAGGCGTACACATCAATGTGTTCAGCGGATTAGGTGTTTACAACAGTATTAGAAAATTAGACTTACCTTTATATCTACATTATCAGAGCAGTGGTGCCAAAGTCTTTACCGATGTTAACCATAGGTTTAGTATTAGTTGGCCAGTGATGTGTCAGTTGGCCACGTTAATGGGTGTTGATACAATACAAACTGGTATGGTTGGCGGATACAGCAATGATGATCCTGAAGAAATAAAACAATGTTTAGATATATTAAGAGCAGGTAATACTGTGCCTGCTCTGAGCTGTGGCATGCATCCTGGGCTGATCGATAGAGTTACAGAACTTGCCGGTGTAGATTATCTAGCCAACGCAGGGGGTGCTGTACATGGACACCCCGGAGGTACAATAGCAGGTGCTCAAGCAATGAGACAGGCGATTGATAAAAAGTATGGTCCTGAATATGACCAAGCAATTAACAAATGGGGTTTACAAAAATGAAATGGATAACTGATTTAAGTGAAGATATTAGATTTAATTCTAGTCGAGATGATCTCGACGGTGGAGTATTTCGACATACCTATAATGGTAGTCTTGGAGAATTTACTCCGGCAAATAGAAATTTTTTAAAAGAATATTTTCTTCGTGTTAAAGATCATTGTACAGCTATTTTAGAGATTGGTGTATGTAGAAATCAACAAGATAGTTCTACTCATGTATTCTTAGAAAATAAAAATCCTAATACAATTTATGTAGGAATTGATTTAGACGACAAAAGTTTCTTGAACAGTACTGAAAAAAATATTCATACTATTCGAGGAAGCAGTAGTAATCTAGAAGATAATTTGAAAAAAATAAAAGAACTAGGTGTTGAACAATTTGATTTTATTTTTATCGACGGGTGGCATAGTATTAATCAAGTATTAATTGATTGGGAGTATACTAAACTATTAGGTGATAAAGGCATTGTTGGATTTCATGATACTTCGGCACATCCTGGCCCGTTAAAATTTGTAAAAGCATTGAATAGAGATATTTGGAATGTAGAAGAAAATTTATCTCCTTCTGATCACGGCATTGGCTTTGCGTGGAAAAAATGAAACTAATAGCACATCGTGGCCTAATTAATGGTCCTGACAAACGCATTGAAAATCAGCCTGTAACGATTAAGTCTTCACTGGAAAAAGGCTACGACTGCGAAATTGATCTATGGGTTTTTGACGATAGATTCTATCTTGGACACGATGAGCCGCAGTACAACGTAACACGAGAATTCTTAGATCAACCAGGATTGTGGATTCATGCTAAGAATCTCACAGCTTTCCACTGGTTATTAGGCACAGATCTTAACTATTTCTGGCACGAATCAGACAAATACACACTAACTAGTCACAGATATATATGGGCCTATCCCGGTAACAAAGTCACAGCTCGTTCTGTACAAGTAATGCCCGAAATGGCAGATCCCACTCTAAGCAATTTAGACTGGGCTTGTTTTGCTATTTGTTCCGACTGGATCCTAAAAATTCAAGATCTAAAACCTTAATTATATACCCATATTTTCTCTAAATCATTATATGTAAATATAATACACTAGGAGCAAAATATGGGTGACTTTTTCAAAATAGTAGCAGAACTCGGCTTCCCTATTGCCGGAGCAATGGCTGCGGGCTACTTTGTTTTCCTAACACTAAAATTTATCTTAGCTGGAGTTACATCCAGCGTCAACGGTATGGGTGGTATCATTAAAGGCTTAGACAGTCGTGTTGATACTATGACCAACCAATTACAACGTATCGATGTGAAAGTAAGCCACGCTCTAGGGCTTCAACCTGACTATGACCGCATAAGCAGGGCAGAGCAAGCAGACCAACGTAAAGACTAACATAAAGGAGATTTACTGTGTTTAAAATGCCAAAAATCAAACTGCCAAAGATACCTAACCCTATCCAGGCAATTCAGCAAGTTGTAGCACCTGCTACTAATGTAATTAATACTGTGATCAAGGAGACACCAAAAGCAATCAATGTTGCTGGACAACAGATCACTGACGGTGCTGGAAATTTAACTTCTCAAGCTGACCAGTTTGCGAGAAATTCAATTAACGCAGTTCATGGCATCTCAATCAGTGCCGCTGGACAAGCTAAAGTTGGAGCCGCAAGACACGGTGCCTGGATGGCCAAAGTAGCTGAGCCTGCTCTTAACGACATGGATGCTGGTAGCAAGTTAGCCATCAGAGCTATGGAGCAAGGTGCCAAGGCAGGTGTTTATGGTGTTGCCCGTGGTGGTGAACTAATGGCTGAGTGGGTTCAGGCCAACTACTGCCAGATTGGTGTTAGTATTGCCCTTGGCACAGTATTTGCCGCTCTACTCTATCGTCCTGAGCCAAGCAGTCAAGCAACCACAGTGGCCGCAACCGCTCCACTAAGTTCAACTGCTATCCTATATCTTGCCGCTAAAGAAACAGTAGGTAAAGTAGCATTAGGCGCAGCCTGTGATCTAACTGCTCAAGCATTCGTTGAGCTAATTTGGATGGCTCCAGATGTGCGTAAAGCAATTGGTGAAGCCAACAAGAAAATCTTAACTGATGCCATTGCCTTTACATTATGTAAGTCATTTGATGTAGCCGCAGGTGCTATGATTGTTCCACAGAGTTGTGCGGCCGTTGTAGCAGGCGTTGTTACAACAATGGTAGCACAATTAGCCTGCGAGCAGACATTACCAAACGGTGCTCGTGATTGGGCCACAGTTGGAGCAAGCGGTCTATAAGGACTAACATGAAATACATAGGCTACGATTTAGTTATTTCTGAAGAAAAACTTGTTCTTGACAAAGAAATCACCCTTAAAAAACTTGAGTGGAGTAAGGGTGATTATCTCGAAGTCACAGAAAAAGATGGTCAAATTGAATTGATTCGAATTGACCCTTTGGTTAAATTTATTAGAGGGCACAAGTAATGGATCCGGTAGAGCTAGTAAACAAATATGGATTTCCCATTGTCGCCGCCGGCGGCATGGGATATTTTATATATTATGTTTGGACGTGGGTAACCACAGAAATTAAACCCGTTATAGGACAAGCCAATGGAACTCTTATTGCTCTTATTGATCGTATTCGTATGTTGGACAATGACCTTATAAGGTTAAATCAAAAGGTTGAAACTGTCATGGAACTTCGTGGCAAGACCATTGAACGTGAACGTATTGAAGCTGAGAAAGATATTAATCAAACCAGACGTAGAGAAGACCCACATCCACCTATTGGTCCTAAGCGTAAGGCTACTAAAGAAGAAATAAAGGATTCCGCAGGAGATGATTAAATAGTAGATGCTATTAATACTTTATACTCTAATAGTGACGCATATTACCATAGTATGCGTCACTTTGTTTTTACACCGTGGACAAGCACATCGAGGTATAGAATTTCATCCCATACTCGGACACTTTATGCGTTTCTGGTTATGGATGACAACGGGCCAAATTACCAAGCAGTGGGTTGCCATACACCGCAAGCATCATAGATCAACCGATGTAGAAGGCGATCCGCATAGCCCGCACGTATTTGGCATATGGAATGTCTTGTTCAAAGGTGCCTTCTTATATCATCAGGCTAGCAAAGACTCTGCCATGGTCGCACAATATGGTGTAGGCACACCCGATGATTGGATCGAACGCAAATTATATACTCCACACAGTCGCCTGGGCATAGCTTTAATGCTGGTCATAGACCTTGTTCTTTTTGGCCCATGGGGACTGTTAGTATGGGGCATACAAATGATCTGGATCCCATTCTGGGCCGCAGGCGTTGTCAACGGTGTTGGCCATTGGCTGGGATATCGTAACGGTGAGACCAAAGACCGCAGTACAAATTTTAGCCCTTGGGGTATTATCATTGGTGGTGAAGAACTACACAACAATCACCACCTTGATCCAGCCAGTCCTAAAATGAGCCGTCGCTGGTTTGAGTTTGATCTAGGATGGATGTGGCTTACACTATTTAGAACAGTAGGCCTGGCAAAGATTAGATCTTAATTACTTGCTGGTAGCGCGGTAAGTACCGTCCCAGTCTTTAGGCAAGTCTCTTGAACGCATGTCAGCAATACGTTCAATCCACAGTTCGTAGTAATGATCCATCTTGCTGTCAAACTCACCAGTTAGTTCTTGACATAGCTCAATGGCCTTGTCCCACTGCTGTTCACGATAGTATTGTAACATTAATTCGTGATGCTCTCTCGCTGAGATCCAATCTGCTGCCACTGTAACATCTGGATTGTAGAATACAGTAAAGATGTTTACACCAACATTCTTACCTTTAACAGCAATACAGTCTAATGGAATAGTGAAGTACGCATCACCTACACGGGCCTGTGTGAACTCACTGATGATAATTAACACACCATAGTTCTTGGTCTGTCCTTCCAGACGTGCTGTCAAACTAACACTGTCGCCTAGAACGTCATAACCAAAGCGATCCTTACTACCAATGTTACCAATCAATGTAGGGCCTGTGTTAATACCTAGTCCACAACCTACTAAGGGTTTGCCTTCTTTGGTAAGTTCAATGTTAAACATTTCAACAGCGTGTAACATTTCTAAGCCAGTGCGAACAGCGGCCAACACATGGTCTGGATCTTGTTCTTCTTGAATAGGAGCACCGTGAACGTGTAGTGACGCATCACCGATGAACTTGATCAAACAACCATTGTTGCGTAGAATAGGTTCAGCAATGGCAGTCATATAACGGTTCATTGTGTTAGTGAATGCTACAACGTCATCGCCATAGGTTTCACCTAAGCCAGTGAAGTTACGCATGTCACTCATAATGATTGACAGGTCTTTCTTCTCACCACCTAGTTTAATAAAGCTAGGATCTTTCTGTAGTCGTTCGACAATGACAGGGTTTACATAGCTACCAAACTGTTTCTTGATAGCAGACTTTTGTAGATATTCACTTAGGAACTTAACACTATAAGCGTGGATGTAGACCAAAGCAGTAAAACCAACAAAGGCAGTAATGTCGACCAAATATCTGTACTCACTGTATAGATACGATACAACGAAATGACTACCACCAAGCACAACAATAACTGGAATAAAAGCATAAGTCCACCTTGATAAAAATAGTACTAATAGGCCTGCGGCCAGTAAAGCAATGATCTCAGCTTGGTCTGCCCATGCTGGACGTTGAATGTTACTCTGTGTGATCATTGTACCTATGGCAGCACCTTGTAGGTAGTGTGGCCATACTTCACCCCGGGCTGTGGCAATGGGATTAGCCAGTCCAGCGGCACTTAAACCGACAACAACAATACCACCATCGAAAGATTCTGGTAGCTTCATGTAGCTGAATTCTCTAGGACTCGCTGACCAATCAATCCAAACACGGCCAACATCGTCTGTGGGTATCTTGCCAAACTTAGGAACACGAACAGCCTCTACACCCATGTCTGTGATCTTAACTTGGAACCTAGGATCCTTGGCAGCAACACGTAGTGTTTCTAATGCTAGGCTAGGATGTAGTTGCTCTTGACTTAGTATGACCATGGGCATACGACGTACAACGCCATCAATCTCTGGGAATGTATTAACAATGCCCACACCTGCGGCACGACTCTCCTGTGGTTCTACGTTACTAATCAGGCCTGGATACTCTACAACAATGCCACTGGGATCCATGCCTACTACCTGTGCTGGACTACCGTGATTGGTGTTCTTTGACTTCTCACTGCCTAAGGAAGGTAATACTACAGGATACTTACCTAGCGTATCACCTAACACCGAGTCCTTGCCAAAGCGATCTTTCTCCGGCATTAGTACGTTGAATACAACTAAGCCAGCTTCACGCTTGTAAAGTTCTCGGATGATGTCAGCATACATGTCTCTAGGGAAGGGAAACTGTCCTAGTTTGTCTAGTGTTGCTTCGTCAATGTTCACAGTGTAAACAGGAACATCCTTGGCAGGTTGACTTGTTACTAATGTATCAAAGTAGCGTAGCCTTACTGACTCTATAAAACTAGGATCTGCTATTCTCGCAAATAACACAAATGCCAGTGTTACCAATGCCATCCATGGCGATAATAATATTTTCTTCATCATATTTTAGTCTCTTTATACTTTACTGTATTGTAACAATAGGTGTGTGTTATCATGTTGGCTAGGATGAAATCCTTGTCGCATAAATCCTAACCATGGCATAAACAACTTAGTTACAAATCCATTTTTTGTATTAAACAACAAACTACCAGCATCTTTTAATGTCTGCCATTTCCAAAGTTGACCATCTGCCTTTAGTAATACAATTAAGTTTCTACTGATATCCCAGATAAAATTCACTGTGGTTAATACCATACTTATTCGTAGTTTCCCACCACCAACAGCATTTATTGTATCTATGGCAACATTTTTGTGTTCTATCTCTTCAATGGCATGCCATGTCCAAAGTTGTTTAAAATGTGGGTGCATACTATCTAAAAGTTCAGGATGTGTTAGCAGATGTTCGGCAAAGATGGCAGTTATATGTTCTAAACTCACTGTGCTGGCCAATTGTCCTCTGGGGCTAATTTTAGTTTTAATATATTCTATTTTCTTAAGAGCAAGATCTTCTAGATATTCAGCAGGTAATCCATGATTGGTTAACCAGAGATTGTATTGTTGATGAGCATAACGATGCCAGTTTTCTTGTTTGACAAATGTTGATATTGCTTGTTGCTGTTCAGCATCATCTATTCTATCTTTATAATTCTTAACACTATCAATAAAGAACCGTTCACCATGAGGAAATGTAATACTTAGAGCATTTAAGAAATGTGTTTTAAGTGGACTGTTATCAAAATAGTATTTTGGTAACGGGTGTGTCCAATCCTGTTTTAATGGTTGCTCTTTAAATTTCATAATCAAGCTCGTTTCATTAAATCCATGATAGCGGCAAATGTTCTCTCACGTTTGTCTAATCCGTGTAGGCCGCTGTTGATAGGTTTCGTTACCTGGGCCGTATCGTGGAAGTTTGTTACCTTAGGTCTAACCTGACTCTTCCAAAACCATACTGCTACTCGAGCGGCTATGTCTGGTTCTTCAACCATCTCTGGTTGTGCTTCTAAAGGCAATTTCAATGCCAGTCCAGCACGTTTGTAATTGTCACGTCCTGTTAATTGAATGTAACCACGACCGTGATACTTAGCACCATCACCGGGTTTGGTGTTGCCCAAGATCTTAGCCTTACGTGGGTTTGCCCGTGGGTCATACTTTTTAAAGTCTAATCCTCCGCCTTTTTCTTTCATGGTAGTGAAGTAAGCAGTTTCCACAGCACACTGAGCCACTAGCTGTGCTAGTTCAACACCTTTGATACCGCCAGCATGTCCTGCTGAGATTAATGCTTTGGCTTCTGGCTTGTTGATAATTTGTACAATTTTTTCTTGTGCTACAGGAGGCGCCGCCAGCACAGGTTTCTTAGCTGGAGGAGGATTTGGCACAGGTTGTTTAGTAGGTACTGTTGCGGGCTTGTTAGTTTTAGCCTGTACACCTGTGGCAGCAGACATTGCTCCAATACCTAATGCTCCTAAGAATCCTCTACGACTCATATCTTCTTTGACAGTGGGAGTATGGTCCGGGCCATAATGTATTCTACTACCTGTAATTTTTTCTAATGCGACATGTAGAGCAGGTCCTGACAGGTGTTTACGTAACCACTTCTCTGCTAGATTGTTGATAATCTTTTCGTTGGCATGGACAACACCACCTTGGCTCTTACTGTGTACATAGGCATGGAAGGCTTCGTGTGCGGCTACAGCAACATCTTTGGCTGCTGTGCTATCTAAATTAGGTAAGTTAATGCTACCTACACCGTTGTCTGTGTCCTTAAACATTGGTTCTTCATTGCTTTGGTACACATAATACATGTTAGGTGTTAACTCATCTTCGTCATTAGTAACACGATTCTTACCTAAGATGTTTTGTACCACAGCATATGCTGTCCATAGTGTAGAAGCACCTTGTAGATTAGTTGTTGTCTGCGGGAGCATTGCTCGATCTTCTGGATCAAAGTCTCCCCAACGTGCTCGTAGATCAGCATCACTAGCTTCTGCTTCCTGAAGTTCGGCCAACAGTTTAGCTTGTAGACTTTCTGTATAGGTTAGTGGACGCTGTGGCTTGGCAGCAGTCTGTCGTTTTAGGTCTTCAAATCGCATTGAATATTTAGCTATAAAAAGAACCTGCGTATCTTATCTCACTAACGCAGTAAACCCACCTAGTATTACTGGCACACTTATTGCCAAGGTGCTGATTCCTACTAGCACACGATCGACCATGTCAGCATGAGCCTTGGCTATTATTTCTTTACGCTTCTTTTCTGCGGCAGCACGTTCTTTATACATACGCACACGCTCACTCATCATCTCATCCCAGACATCACCATTACCGGACCAAATTAGTAAATCTTTTAGATCCTTTTCTGCTTCACGTAATGCTTTACTATGCATGGCTATTTGTAAAGACTGTGCCTTAATCTGTCCATCTGTGAGCATGGCGCTATCTGCTTTTAATTTTAACTCTGCGCTGGCACCGTGAACAGTATCGCAGTTGGCAAAGAATTTACTGAACTGCCCGTATAAGCTGTTAATGTCTTTGCCCAGGGCCACAGCTTGTTTAATGTAACCTACTGTTTTCTGTGCGGTTACAAAGGCAATTCCGATTGTGACAGGATCAAGCATTTTTCTTGGGCTCCTTGTCTTTAGGTGGTGTGGGAGGTTTATCCCACTCTAAGCATACTACTCTACGATTATAAACATCGCCCGTCCACGTCCACTTTACACACCTTGGCTCTTTTGCCAGCATGCCTGCCAACATCAATGAGCCTATGGCGTTGAACATACTATGGTCCTGTGCCTTGTGTCACTGAAACACTACATCCAGATAGAGTGGCACACTGTTGTGTAATATTAATGTTTTGTGCTGTAGCACCTTGTTGTATTAAAGTAACTGTACTAGCACCACCAGCGTTGGTTAAATTGACTGTGGCTTTATGACTGCCTGCGTCCTTTTGGTTAGCTGTAACATTATGTCCATTGCCGGTTAGACTTAAATCAAAGAAGCTGCCGGTGCCTTGTTGTGTAACATCAAACACATTAGTGTTACCGTTGACTATGCCGAAGAATGTTTTTTCACTATTACCTGTTTGCTTTAGTGTTCCGTTATTGCTGTTGCCAGTGATGTCAACATAGGCAAAGTGTCCGCTTGTACTTCCACCGTCATTGCTTTGTTTCAAAGATAGTGTGTTAGTATTACCGTTAATGTTTAAGCCTATGTAATGTCCACCACTTTCGCTGGCATCTTGTAAGCCAGTTGTAGGATTACGTGCTTGCCATATGTTGACATTGTTTGTGTTTCCTGTGATACTAAACTCAATTAAGTTCTTACCTAGTGTATCGCCTTGCTTGATATTGACGGTATTGCTGTCACCATCTATGACACTGTATGTTGTGCCTCCGATTCCTGCTATCTTATTATAGTTTCCAGTTTGTTCAATGGTAACATTATTGCCGCTACTACCAATTTTTTCTTCAATGTAAACGTAGTTGCCCAATACTATGTTGGCCACACGACTCTTGGCTGCATTTTTCTGTGCTGTCTGTGCTAGGCTGATATCACTAGTTGCTGGCCAACTTGGAGCACAGTCAGCACAGACACTGCCTGCTGTACCTGGATTACTAGGTGTACCGCCTGTGCCTGTGTCAGTGCTGGTAACACCATCATCTAAATCGTAGTAATAAGTAACTTCAGAAACTTGAACACTGTTGCCGCTGTTATTTTTAATGCTAGGAAACTTTATAAAGTAATAGATATAGGCATTGGTGTTGGCCACAGAGATTTCACCACTGACAGCAAATCTACTATCAGACAAACTTAGTGGACCTTCTGATAATAAAACCCAATTAACACCATCGTTTGATCCGTATAGTTTGTAACTGGCAGGATCGCGTTCAACTGCATCATTGGCAGTGGTAATTGTAAATTTCTTAACCACACGACCTTGATTTAGTTTAACAGTGACACCTGCGTTTTGTTTGTCAAAGTTTAAGTACTTGGTGTTGGGATTACCGTCAAAGGCATTAACTGCTGTTTCGTTGTTAGGACTGTTGTTGCTAGTAGGATAGATGTTGCTGATCACAACAGGACTACTAGTTGTTCTAATCATTTGCCAGTTAGGTGCCGGTGCTGGAGGTTGTGGGCAATTTGTAGTGCAACCTGTGGTAGCTGTTTGGCTAGGTACTGCCACAGATTCAAATCCACTAGAAGCAGGTAGTGTACAACTACTAGGTGCCATGGATAAACTTGAACATTGTCCGGCATAAACACCTAACTGAACAGCATTGTTGTCTACAGTATTGTTACTCATAGCACTGAATGTTATAGTATATGTAACTCCAGCAGTTAATGTAACGGCTTGATAGATACTGTCAAAACTTCCTACAGCACCATCTACCCATTGTCCGGTACTATCCCATGTACCTGCCGCACTGGGGTATACTCCGCTTTGATAACCTACACCCCAAGCAGTAGGAGCATTAATGTTTATTTGTCCATAGTTAGCAGTATTAACAGTTAAATTTCCGCCTGTAGCAAAACCAGGATTAGTTAATAAATTTGATGTCTGGCCTTGAACAGTTAGTTTGGCATTATCGAAATACCAATAGGCAGGATCTTGCCTAAACGCAAACATTATGAACTGACTGCCTGTGGCTGTAGCAGTAAAGTTAAAGCTATAATTAGCCCACTGGTTAGCGGTGTTGTTTTGTACGCGGCCAACATACCCACTGGGTAATGTCTGAGCATTAACCAGAGACGTTACAAACAACAATAAGGCTAAAAATATCTTTTTCATTTTATAAAATTAAGTAACACGCAAATCCAATTAGTGATAATACTATTAAAGCGCCACACACTAGTTGAAAAATGTATTCCTCATCCATATCATTCTTCTCTTTCCCACTGGAACCATTCGCATTTTTGTAATTCACGCATTACATCAGCAGGATTAGCGTTCATAGATCTAGCAGAACTTTCAACAAAGTCTATCCAACGATGGCAAATATCGCTGTTTCCTTGACACCATTGTTGATACATAGTTTGTAACATTCTTAAATCTATCATCTGAAATTCTGATTGATAACAATCTGTCCTTGTGGTTTGCCGGGAGCAAAGTTCCATTGATTAGTCTGCATGTCTTGTGTTACAGTTACCTGTACCTTAGTGTCTAACGGCATAATAATATTAGCGTAGTTGCGACTGTTAGGACTTAGACTTTCATATAACCAACCTACTTGCTGTGTTTCACTTTTATCTTTGAATAACTTTTTAAGATAAGGATTTTCAGTGTCTCCTACTGCGGCTACTTCATTGGCCACAGCATCTTTGTTAACTTGTTCTAAACTGTTTGCTCGTGTTGAAGTTTTTTCTTCTTCTTCACCGCCACTTTCGCGACTCTTGCGTTGAGATTTATTGCCGCCACCACCATCTTGCTTGCCTGCTACCTGTTGCTTTTCGCCATCTTTGGCATCATCCTTGTCATCTTTTTCGTCTCGACGATCTTTGTTATCACCTTTCTTGGCATCACCTGTGGCCACTGCGGCAGCACGGGCGGCAGCAATAACACTAACACCTGTGGTAGTTTGTGGCGGACTAACCATTAGGTTGTTGCCAATGGCCATGCCGTTGAGAGCAACAATAACAGCAGGACTAGGAATGCCATTTAGTGTTTCAACTAGGGTGGCTTGATAAGGACGATTTAACTTAACTATACCTGAGGGTGTTTCTACATCAATGGCACCACTGCCACAGGTAAGACCTTTTAAGTTTATGTTTTGTTCTATTTCACAAGTTGGCATCAGCATGATCATACTGGCACCTGTTTCACTAACAGCCATGACAAAGTCTGTACCTCGAACAGCAATGGCCGCTGTGGGTGTGTTGATTTTTACATTCTTGGGGTCTTTGGCTATACTACCAGATACATATCTGACAGTGCCTGCGGCTGCTTTAAGTCCTAGCTTACCAGCACCGCTTTTAGGATCATATACAAAATCATCAATAACAAGGCTACTCGACTCAGTGACAGTAACATTTGTATCGTCTTTAAAAACAATCTTAACCTTACCATTCTTAGTTTCGACTTTGTCATTGGTTTTGATTTCTGTGCCTTTGACAATTTGAATAGTGTCCTTACCACGCTTAATAATGGCAGTACCACTGGCTTCGGTAACACTACCGATGTCAGCCCAAGAGGTACTGGCCATTAACAAGCCAATGATAACGGAGGCAATTCTCATTGCCGATCCTTAGTTCTTCTGCGTGATGTTGAATGTGCCTGAATTAGCCACACTCTTGATATTGATAACGCTGTCAATGGTGCCAGTTTGGCTCATTGTTAAGCTGTTACTGTTACCAGTTAAGTCAACCCAGATACTGCTTCCGGCAGCACCTGTACTACGTTGATTGATGTTAAATGTATTAGTATCGCCGGCTACTTTGATAGTTTGGCTATGCTTGTCACCGATGGCATCAATACGGAATACGTTACCATCACCTGTTACATCAATGGCACTTTTTAGATCAGCACCTGTACCACGGAACTGTAGATCATTGCTGTCGCCAGTGAACTTCCAATTTAAGTCAGCGGCTTTACAATCCGTTAGTGCTGTGCCACCTGTACTAGCTGTGCCTTTACCGCAGGCTGCGTCAACTTTGTTGCTGTCACCGATTTGCTGGATGGTAGCTTTAATGCCTTTACCAGAGCCTGTTGTATCGTTGACAAGTTCTAAGTTAATGTCGTTGTTAACACCGATCTGGCGAGTAACAATAACTTGATCAATACCACGTAAGTATACTGGACGAGCAGAACTACCTGCTTTGTTACCTGTACCATCTTGCGTCATATTGACGTTAGGGTTGTCACCGCTTTGGTCAATAAAGATACGGTTAGTTGTGGCAATGGCCAGGGCGGCTGTTGCGTTAGGGCTAACTGTAACCATTGCGGGAATTGTTGGAGCACTCGGGGCTGTAACCGCTGTCTGGGCTAAGGCCGGGAACGCTGTTAATATTGCTAATGCTAATAATATTTGTTTCATTTTGTTTCCTTTGGACTTATGTATGTCCCCTCCTATAATATTTAAATGTATTCTCTTACAAGTTAAATACCGATGTTAATTTGTTTACATGTAAAAAAATTTACTGTAAAAAAATTAACACCTAATCTTTTTTCTTCTTCTTACTTCCGAGATCTAAATCTATTCCAGATACCTTCTTCTTCGCTTCCTTCATCACGCTTTCCGATATCGGACTGTGGTGGTGTGGATGGAGCTTTGGCGGCTCCTTCACGTGGGGTTTCCTTTTGAACCAACTCATTAGGTTTCTCCTTGAATTTCCACAGGTTCTGACGTTCACCTTTCTTAATCAACTCAATAACTGCTGTTTCAATTGCTGAACGTAGGGCATAGTTGCCTGGTTCGTTAAATGTCTGGCTTGAGTCGAATTCGAATGCCTGTGTAGCCTGATTAAAAAACTTCAATGCGGTAACACCGTCTGCTGTACTAAGTAAGTTCTTTTCCACTGTAACAGTAGTTAAGACCTCACCAGTCTGTACACTTACTAGACGTAGGCTGATAACAACCACGTCCTGTGTGTACGCTGTTTGTGTTCCAATACCTAACCAACGAGCACCTGTGCCGCCTGTTAATGTATTAGAATTATAATCAATAATGCCACCTTCTAAAATAACACCTGCCATCTGTAGCGGTGGTAGTGGTTTGGCATTGGCGCCTTCATAGATCTCACGTGTCTGTTTGATCATCTGACGTTCTTTTAATAAGTTGTCTAGGCCAACACGTTCAACGACTGTGAACCATTGACGGTTGCCAACTTCTTGTAGACTCTTAATTAGGTATGCTTCGGCACCTTGTGTAACTGCTGTTGAGAACAGACTTAATGTATTGCTTGGTTTACGCTGTCCAGTTTGATCTTTAAAACTATAGACAGCCACTGTCACTGCTGGACCTGCGGGGCTTGGAACATTACTAAAACTACTGTTAATTGTTTCGCTGACTCGTGCTTCTTCTTTAATAGTTAATTCTTCCATCGGACGAACAGTCGAGCAACCTACCAATGCTAGTACTGCTAGTGTGATTAAGGATAATTTAATTGCTTTCATTCTTTACTCCTTAAAAACTAAAACTAGCAATTGGCACCACAACAGTAGTTCTATTACCGTTGACATCTACCACTGTCAGTGTAACTTTGTCATTGGCCTTGACCCAAGTAACTGTGTTACCGTCTAGGACAAAGTTACCTGTTGTTGGGTTTACACATCCTGGGATTGCTGAACCATCTGCGGCAGCACATCTGTTAGTGAATAGGTTGTTACTTAATTGTGTAGCAAGTTGAGCATAAACTTGACTTTGGAATAGACTCATAAATCTATTCAATGGAGTGTTTAGTAAGTCAGATTCAGCTTTGGCAATAGCCGCTTTTTTATCTGCTTCGATAGCATCACGACGACTTTTTTCAATGCTGTCGATTGTTAGGACGTGACTGCTGAATCCAATGCCATTAAAGGCTGGATTTTTAAATTGTTGAACTAGTTCGGCCTGTGCAGATGCTAGTGTTAGCATTAGCCCTGCGGCAATTAAAGTGTTTTTCATTGATTCCTCCGAAATAACTTTCGTAGTATTTACGGGCTATTTGGGGGAAATTAACTACTGCGATAACTTTAATCTAGATTAATAAACGAGTAGATACCATACCATCCATAGATATGTGAGTTGATGTGCTAGTTGATCTAGACCAAATTGTGTCCAGAATATCGGTTTAGTGTTGTCTTTGCTACCGTATTTTACTTTACTAAAATCTACAAAGTAATGTATGATACCTTCAACTAGAGTTGTTATAATGATAATAGCAGGACTGAGTTCTACAAAAAAGCTAAATGCCAATAGGGCAATTAGCGAGCAGTACATGTGCTCGGTTGTATGACTAATGCCAACAGGGTGTAGCCATACGCCCTTCTTGACTGTCTGCATGTAGGTCTGTAGATAGAAGTCAGCATAGCAATGCTTGACTTGTAAAAACAGACATAAAATTAAGATATCCATATTAAACTATTTATATGCTAGTTTAACATGAGTACAATTAAATTACAAGAGGATTTTTTGCCAAAACGTTAAAGTTTTTCCCAGCCTAAGAATTGCGGGTCTTTTAGGTCCTGTACACGTACAGTTGGGTTAGTTTCAAACATGCCGTTTGCGTATCTAATATAGATTAGAATTTTAGCATTTTCTGTGCTGTCTGGACGGCCAACTTCTGCCTGGAACTTTTGGCTTGTTCCTTCTGCTTCTACTACATTACCTTCGGCTTGTATGCTACCGTAGTATACGTTTTTAATTGTTAAATCGCTGACTTCTTCTACGCTAGGAACATAGTAAATATCTGCAGCATTGGCATAGAAATAAGGGCGTTTGCCCATGGCTAACACCGCATCAAGGTTTCTATCTTTGGTTAAATGCTCTACCATTGTATCTTTAAACATAGTAGCAATAGCATTATATAGAGGAGTTGCTAGTTCTTTTTCAGCGGCATAGTTTGCCTGAAACCAATCTCCAAATACACGTTGCCATTTTTTGTTTGTAGCACTAGCGGCCATGATCTGTTGGCGTGTACCTTTGAAGCTAGTCTTACCAGCACAGGTCCAAATACCTTCTTGTTGGGCAGGATCTACAGCTTCTTTAAGAGCATCTGGATCTTCTTCACGTTCTGCGCCCATTGGAATTTTATTTCCAATAGTCTTGTTCATGTTTCTAATACTAGCAGGAGGTGTAGACTTCATTACATCACCTTGTATTGTAGTCTGCTGTGGAGCGACTGGCGCCGCAGGTTTAGCAGGAATACCGGCATTCTTTGTAATAGCTGTTAATTCATCAGGTTGAGCAGGTTCTGCTTCAGGAGCAGCCGTAACTTCGCCTTCTGCCGGTGTATACATAATCCAGTACTTGTCAGGATTCTGTTTATGGAAACTTAGTTTTTCTCCGGGTTTTTCTTTAGCAAGATCTAATAATTTAGCAAAGATACCTTGCTTCATTGCTGTATATTCGTTGGCAGCATACTGGAAGAATACATCATTACCGCGGTCAACTGATAGTCCCAGTGCCTTAGGTGTTAGATTGCGTAGTGTAATTCCTGACTCTGCTTTAATACTAACACCTTGAATAACTTCACCAACAAACTCAATGTCTGCGGCACCTTCTGCGTTTTGGTTTGAACCACCTGCCCATCCAAATACAGCAGGAGTTGTACCCATTTTAGCTGTAATTTTTTCCATGTAGGCAGGGCCTCTGCTTGCCCATGCGGCAAACATACCAGCATCATAGTTAGGTTTTAAGAAGCTAGTGATATCTTTGTAGACTTTCTTTCCATTATTTTCCAGCATTTGAGGAGGAATACCTGTATTAGGATCTCCGGGATTAGCGGGATCAAATGTGGTAGGGTCAATTCCTGTAAAGCCTACAAGTAAGCCTACTTCGGAATTGTATCGTGTCTTTTTGTTATCAGCACGACCTTCTTTGATACTAGGTTGGAATTCATTAAAACGCATAATCTAATATTTATACAGTTTCTGGGAACAGCACTTCTCTAACAAATCTCTTCATTTTATCTTCAGGTACGCCCATGGCAACCATACTTTTAATTACATGCGGATTCTGCTTTTGCCAATGGCAATAGCGGTTTTGAGCCATGTGATAATCTGCTACATCTTGCTGTCCTATTCCTACATTCTTAAGATAGAAATCTAGCGTAGTTAATGCTGTATCGCATAGCTGATCTATTTCCGTTTCTTCTTGTAGGTTACCTGCGGCAACCATAGCAGGACTAAAGATCTGTCTAGCCCATTCTGGTAGTTCTCTGGGCTTGTTCCATTCTAGGCCGTTTACCTGTTTGTTAAACCACAGATACATAGGACTCAAAGGATCACCAGCATGACTAAAATCATGGAAAGCACCTGTGATTTTGTTAGGGCCACATACTGCGTCAAAGCCCCAAATAGGGCTAGGATCGTTAAAGTGTGGAAATACTGTACAATGTAGAATGTAGAGTTTATGACTTTCTCTGTTGTCCACTATCTCAACATGAGCTCTACGATAGCGGTTGCTGGTATAAAGTGAATTATACCAATTGTATTCGTGGGCAGAGCCCGCTAAGGGCTCTCCGGTTTCTTTGAACTTTTGTTCTATGTCTACTGCTAGTTTAGCTATTTTATCCCAGACTGCTGTCATAATCCCTCATCATACGTATTGCCCAATCAAAGGCTACATTGGCTTCTTCGCCCATACTGTCATCTAGTTTAGCACGAATATTGGTCATCAGTGTGCGTGGGTCAACGAACTCTAGATTACGATGACTGCCAGGAACAATCTTCTTGATCATCTGTCCACCAAACATATCACCCATGTGCCAGGTATATAAATGTGCCATGACTTTGTTTGAGTCCTTGGCAATGGAAATTAGGTAGTTGTAGTATTCAATGACCACAGGACGGAATTCATGCTTCTTACGTTCTGTGTTCATATCATTGTAATCCATGAACAAGTAGAATGCTCTGCGTAAATCTGGAAGGTCACCTAGCAACCGGTTAGCACCTGCGGCACCTTCAATGGCACCATAGAACAACCATTTCTGATATGTCCAGTCTGTCCACAGTTCTTGGGGTAATGTTTGATCAAACACCGCTCGCATAAAGGGTGTTGACTCTGCTAGTTTATGTTTGTCTGCTGTGAGTTCTTTAAGGCTCATGCGCCCTCCACTTTGATTACCAAAGGAAAGCCGTGTGTTCGTGCCATGTTTGTTCCGTCGACTACTTTTTGTTCAGCGACTTCATGCGAGTATGTTCCTGCTACTGCGCTGCCTTGATTGTGTATTTTTAGAGTCAACCCAAGGGCAGTTTTTTCTTCGTGTTTGAACACAGCAACTAGCATTGCCACAACAAATTCTACAGGTGTTACGTCGTCGTTACAAACGATGACATTGTACTTACCAGGTTCTTTAGGTTCCTTGGTTCCAGTTTTCTTTTTCTCAATAACGTCGGTATCTGTGCTCATGATGTTTATTTAATAAGGTTTTGGAAAGTGGGGGATTTTCTCCCCCACTGCTTTTACTCAGCTGTGATTTTTAGTTGACGAGGTTTTAGGGCCTCGGGAACTATACGAGTCAAAGCAATAGTAAGAACACCGTTCTTAATCTTGCCCTCGCCTACTTCCATGTGTTCAGCCAGTGTCCATGTGCGAGTAAAATCGCGGTTAGCTAAACCTTTGTGTAGGTACTGAGTTTCAGCTTCGTCTTCACGGCCACGCTCACCCTTGACAACTAGTTGATTCTGATTGATCTCAACAGTGATTTCCTCGGGAGCAAATCCTGTGACAGCAATCTCAAGCTCATAAGAGTCTTCATTGTGTTTTAGGATATTGTAGGGAGGGTAGTTGTCTTTGATTTGATTTGCGAAGCGTTGTTCAAAGTTATCAAACAAGCTGTCAAATCCTACTAGGGCTCTGTTTAGAGCGTTGGTGTCGAAACGTACTAATTGATTCATAATTTTCTCCTTTAATAAGTAAGAATCATTTGGGCGCTATGCCCAATATGTAAACGCCATAAGGTCGTCTACATATATATTTATTATAGATGAAATCAGAATATTTGTCAATCGGTTTAACAATGCCAAATATATATTTTATCCTGCTTCTTTTTACCTGCTTTAAGTGTGTTGGCTTTTTGACCCATTTGTTGTAGCAAGTCCTCTTCACTGTCGCAAGGTGTAAGTCCAAACTTTAAGGCATCTGCGTACATCTTAGGACTAATGTTAAAACAAACATGTCCGCCCTTTTTAATATTGTCCACACACTTTTGCCAGAGTGGAATAAAGAATAACTCGTAGAATGCTTGATCAGTTTCCCACGGAGTCATATGCTCGTATAGCTCTAAGTTAACATAGGGAGGGCTTGTCAGTACAAAGTCATAGTCTAACTTAGAAAAGTCTACATTTAAACAGCTATCCCAAATCATGTTAAGTTTGGCACCGTTATCTACAGCAAATAGGGCATTGTCAAATCCTGTTTCTGCGTTTAAGAAAGCTATCATATTATCATAGTCCTGCGTCATTTCTATGTTGGTATCACAACCTGTATAGTCAATGCCCAGACTCCAGGCACCTAACATACGTCCGCCCCAACCCGCCGTGGGATCTAGCACACTCTTAGCCTTGTATTTTTTGTAGAGATACTTGGCAGTAGTGGCCTTAAACATAACCACACTACCTAGATTAATACGGAAACATTCAAAGACATTGCCTGCGGCAGTACGTCCTCCGCGATTACGTTTCTTTGTGCTGTCAATTAACTTGGCCCAAGCATCTGGATCTTGAGCTATGTCATAGATAGTCTTTCCATCCTGTCTGCGGCACTTTAGTAAATTCTTAAATTGGAAGTGATATAGGAAAGGATTACCGGCAAAGTTATTGGCATTGGTATCTGCGTCAAATTTGTTTAGGTTGTCTAAATCTTTACGCAGTTCTGCCGTGGTGATATTCTTGTGAGTTTCTATGTCAGCGATAGTGACGGAATCTAAATGTAGGTTAACAGGTTTAAGGGCCATAGTATATTATATAGCAAAGTAAGTTATGTGTCTACGTCAACGTGATCCGCGGCTGGTCCAACCCTGGCCATTGTTTCATAATATGTACGACGGGATTCTTCTATGTCAATGGGATCAACTACGTGTAATTCTCTGTAAATTGGATGTAGCATTTTATCCACGATTCTACGAGCCATATCTTCCATGACTATATTAACGTCATCGCCTTGTGCTATGCGTTGTAGGGCACGACCCTGTTCAAACATACGAACACGTTCTGCCCAAGACTGGTAGCTTTCATCCTGCTTTGGTTTCATAGAGGAAACGAGAATTCTACAGTACTGGTAATTTTAGGTTCTGGAAATTTTTCAACCTCTATTGCTAACAAAGAGTGTACTACTTCACTGCGAGATTTAACATTCTTTTGTCCCAATACAACCACAGCAAATAATTGTTTGTCTTTTTCCACTAGCATGGCCACACAACGGCCAGCGGCACTGGTAAAGCCAGTCTTGCTGATCAAGATATTATCATAGATAAACAATTCTGGATTAGTGTTACGTAAATTAACAGTAATAGATTTCTTGCCACGGGGAACATTTAACACAGCATTACGCTCATTGGCAATTTGTCTAATAACAGAATTGTCTTTGATTTGGTTTAAGAACTCAATGATATCAAACACTGTACTGACATTGGCCGCAAGTAATCCTGTGCTGTCTGCTAACTTGGTATTGAACAAAGCGTTATTGTCCAAGTACTTGTTGCTGTCCTCTAAGAATTTAGCATAGCCACCTGGATGATGATTAGCCAGTGTCTCAGCGGCACGATTGTCACTGCTGATAATCATGGCTCGCATTAGATCCATCCTAGACATAAACGCACCCGGAGGCACCTTGCCACTACTGCGTCCGTTGATTTTAATCTTCTCGTTGAGATCAACTCCGCTTTGTAAAATAGTATTAGCTGTAAACAGTTTTGTAATACTGGCAATACTTCTAACTTCTCTGTTTGCCTGTGTGACTTCGTAGTTAGTACCTTGGTAATTATACAGGCCGTAGCTTCCAATATAATTGGCATGAGCTGTAGAGCAAACCAACAATAACAGTAACAGATATTTTTTCATTTCATTTCGCCTGTGATTTGTAGGGTATACCTATCTTCAACGCCAATGTTAGCGGCAGCGTGTGGACAGAAATTTTCCCACATAAAATAATCACCTGCCCGCCAGTTTACAAACCCCTTGCCCGCTACTTCTAGGTAATGCCCCGGCCGCCAATCTTCCATCATGACTAACACACGATATACCTTGCTAGGATCAGCCTCAAACAATCTAATATAGGTGCTGTAGTGATCCGTGTGTTCGGGCATGATCTCTAGGGTTGACATTTTATAAAAGTTGTAGGTTTGATTGGTTAGGCCAAACTGTCCTTCAAATCCTTTAACCCACTCAGGCATGGGGTTTCTATTGTCATACATCATACCGCTGAAACTCTTGACATGATCGTAGCCCTTAGACACCCAAGCATCTATTTCAGACAGCATCAACGGCTGTCTAACATAGTCAAAGTCTTTAAAGCTAGAGTCCCAGAACGGAGTAATGTGTCCTAGTATATAGTTCATACATGCTTTCTAATAATATCTAAAGTAACACAGTGAAATCCGCCTCCTAGTGTGCGTTGGTGACGCATAGGTAGCATGGCGCAGTTGATACCGTGTTTCTCTAATTCCTCTCGCAGAGGATGTTGGTTTTCTTCTAATACTGCTAGATTTTTATTTACTGAAAATAAATTCATATTGATCCAAGTACTGGCATTACAGAATCCTGGATAGTAACCAATGTCCACAGGCTCTGGACACCAGATGTAGTCCCAACTTTGTAAAGGCTTGGGCAGTTGGTCAATACGTTTGATCCTAGCAGGGTTTAACAACATAAGACCTTCACGAAGCAAGGCAATGGTACTGTCTAAGTGCATATAGCTGTAGACCCCTTCAATGGTCCATACCTTCTTGGTGGGACATAATTCCTGTAGATAATCAGCACCCTTCTTATTACCACTGTTACTGACTAGATAGTATAAGTTATCATTATCACGTAAAATGTTAGCGGCATCAAACATAGGCTCATACTCATGTAAGGCAAGAATGTCTGGATTACGTAAGCATCCTGAATTATAAGATGACGAGACATGCGAACAACTTGCCACAGTGACATCACCGAATCTCTGTAGATGTTCTTCCATGGCTAGGTATTCTGTCTTTCTAGCACGTAGGGGATTAGGTGTTGCTAGTATTAGATCATCGTGTATCAATACCGTGTCGCGTGGACAGTAGTTATAGTACTCTGGAATAATAGTAGCGTCCGGACGCAGAACTTTAATACCTTCGCCTTCAAGGAATTTAGCAAAGCCATCTAAATCCTCATTGGCTTCATCGATGACTTGTTGGGGATATGGTCCAACTGGAATCTTGTAGGTATGTTTGATGTCGGCATAGTTCACCATTCTGAGACTGGGATCTAATGTAGGAATTTTAGCATCATCTGCGATACCTACAATAACTGTTTGTAATTGATCCCATTCGTTTTTACTAAGTTTCATATTTCTACTTTTCTAGGATTAAAATATTGTTCTACATCATAGTACACTCGAAACGTTTTATCGATATCAGTACTGTCCATTACCCAACCAATTACCGTATAATGTTGAATAAATTCTTTATGTTCGATAATTGCGTTACCTATTAACAGTTGATCAGAATCTATTTTATAATTAAACTCTAAGTTATTATCAAACTGTTGCGTATTTGCGTTAAAGTTAATTGTACCTAAATAGTTATTACAATTAACTTCCATGTGTTTGGCAAATCCTTTTTCTCTATACATAAACTTAAAATGATCAATTAATTCAACTTCAGCTGGCCAAATTGGTTGAGTGTAATCAATATCATTGAGATAGAAATCAACTTTAAATGTTTCGGGAATAAATTGACATTTGGGTAAGAATGATCGTAGATGTTTAGTATAGTTTACATATCCTTCGTCGAACAATCTAGGTCCATAGAATTCACTTACGATAACACCAGGTATTCCGCAGTCAAAGTCGTCTATACACAAACTCTCAATATCTTTATTAATAAGTTTGTAATTAGAGCCGTTGATCTTATTAGGCAACACATTTGTTAGTATATGAAACATCTGCGGATCTCGCTCAATAAAATATACAAAGCTGGCACCTTTACTTAATGCGTGAAGTCCTAATACTCCAGTGCCACAACCTAGGTCAACTATAATGTTATTTTCTGCTACTTGGTCAAGGGCAGGCTTCAATAAGTTATCAAGTCTACCCGGAACTGATAGCATATCTAAATTCATTCCCTCTGGAACGTTTACAGATTGGTACCATTCACTTTCTTTTAGGTAGTATGTCATTTAAATACTTCCATGTTAGTAAGATTGGGATAGTCTTGCCAAGTCCATTCTCTGGGAGCAAGATCCTTTACTGTGTTAAATTTTGAAATACCTAATTCAGCAGACTCGGGTGTCATATAATAATGATAGCCTATAGTGCTGATATTTTGTTCAGCCCAGGGTATATCATCAACTCGTCCATCGTAGGTCATTTTCTTTAAAGCAATATAATCTTTTTCGTTGTCAAGTAGAATCATACCACCACGACCTAGATTAAGATGTTTCCTAAACTGAAAACTTAGGCACATCATTGTTCCGGGAACATAGCTATTCTTCTGCCACAGTACCGCGGCATCAACAATGTTGGTATTGCCCAGGAAGTAATAGTCCTTCCACGGCTTGTTTTCAAACTGCCAACGTATGCCTAGTTTTTCCAATGTAAAGGGTATACTAATATATGTATGAGTAGGACAGGTTGCTGCCATTATTCCCTGTTGTCGTAGACATAGTTCTACGGCATGTGTACAACAGTCAGTGGCCACAGCATAGGGACTGCCAAAATATTCGGCAATTAGTTTTTCAAAATCTTGTATTTGTTTCATGACCACTTTAATAAGAATAGTGTTAGATCTTTTTCGTTTCTAAAATAAAACTTGTCTTTCTTTTCAAACCAACGAGTAGTAGACTTACCAAATCGTTCATAGCACCATGCCTGTGCTTGTTCGTTTAAGTCTAAGGGTGTTGATTCTGTTCGAGCAATTTCAACCCAGGTATATTCCATACCCCAGCCGGATGCTTTGCCTGTTTTCATAGGGCGTAGTTCATGGTCCGAACCAATGTTCAGCCCTCCGATGATACTGCTAATACTTGCCATTTATGCCCACCTTAATATAAACATTGTAGCATCTCTAGGATCTTTAAACAACCACTGTCCTCTCAACAACTTGTAGTCACCTTGAGCATTCTTGTGTATCCATTCTGCTGTTTGACTATACCATTGTTCATACCTGCCAGACAACATTCCTATGTCTGTGTAAGCAGGATTAACTTTAGTTTCTATCCAACCTTCATCTTTTAATATAGCAATCATAATATCATCTAATAGATTTTTATCTATCTCTTTGGCGATTTCATCAGCTAAACTTTGTGCTATTTCGTTTTCTAAGCCCATGTCAACGCCATCATAGTATATAGTTTTTCGTGTACATCAAATGTATCAAGCACCTGATAACGTCCGCTGTAGGTAATATGTTGGTACCATAGTTCTTGATCTTGATTTCTTATCCACGGAACAACCCTGGGCTCAACCTGTATAACATACCATTGTTCGTTGTCTACCACAGCTCGATCTATGATCTCAAATCTATGCCTTTGTACTGCCTTTGTTGGAGGCATTGTGGCATTTTTAATAGGACGATGTATTTTCATGAAGCATACTTTAAGGCAAAAAATAACGCATACTTTTCAGTGTAGAATGTAAATTTAGTACTACTTGGAATCCTACCTATCATTCCGTCCCAATGGCTTTGGTGAAAGTAAAAATCAAAATCTCGACCTTGTACCCACCCGTCTGCTCTTAGTTTTTTAACGATGTCCATAATCTCAATGGCATCGCGATTGTGTATGATTATTTCCGCGGTCATTGTACATAGCTAGTAGTATCTTCGTTGGGTACAATACTACCGTTGTGTTCTATAGCAAACATCAACGCATCTTTGTTGCTTTTAAAAATAAAATCCATACACATGACATTGGCATGAGTTTCATAACGATCGCCGGGCAGTCCAAACATTTCTATGGCTCTAATACAGACTTTGTTCCAGTTGTATTCGTTGTCATGACTACGACTCCATGGTATACGTACAGTTGATGTCATACGCAGGTTACTTCTCTAACAACAGTGTATTCAGGAATTTCAATCATGCTTAGGAAACCTAGCCACAAAACCATACATACAACAAATCCTAGTAAAAAATGTTTCATTCTTCAACTCCGAAATGTAATACACCACCTGTGCCGTTGTCAAAGTGTTGTTCAATACGCTGGGCATAATGGTCGCTTTCTTTAGTGCCATCCATCACGGCCTTAACACATTCAAACACAATCAACTCGGCGAACTTTTCAATGGCTTCTTGTTCGTAGGTGCCTAACTCATCCCAGCAACCAGATGCTGTTAGTCCTGCTTGATACAAACAATGTTCGATTCTTTGGTTCATGATCCAAATACTCCTAGTAAGAAAAACAATAACGCAAATCCAGGATGTCCAACTAACAAAGCAAACAATGCCAAGATGGTTCCATAAAATGCCCGATCCATATTATACCTCAAATGTCAAACCTGGCACAAATTTATTACCTTCGTAGGGAATATATCCGCGAGGGTTGCTTAATACACGAGTATCACCGATCTTGTAATCCACAGGATCATGCATGTGTCCGTGAACCCATACCTTGATGTTTTCGTTGTCAAGGATGTCTTCACTTAGATCACTGGCATAGCCGCCGTTCATGATGCTATCGTGTTTATACTTTTCGTCTACACTCATAAAACTAGGAGCGTGGTGTGTGACAACAACAAAAGGCTTGTCTCGATGAATACTTAGAACTTCACGGAAGTACTGCATTGTTTTAATATGAGTTTTAAATGTTACTTCAGGTACAAGTTTATGATACAGATCTTTTTCCACATAGTGATTCTGAATAACTCTGTAGTCATTGATCATATTCTTGATATGATACATGGTCAATGAATCACCTTTGTTCAAGTCAGACCACAGTGTAGCACCCAGGAACATAACACCTTGGTACTCTACAACTTCGTTTTCGAGTACAGTGACATTAGCGGGCATCATACTTTCTATGAGCTCTTTAGTCTTATCAAACCTGCCCCTATAATGTTCGTGATTGCCCAGAACATATAGTACTTTCTTATACTTGGCACATTCGAACTCAAAGAAGTCGTGACAGGGAAAACTACCCTGCTTGCGGTCAGCTAATTTAGTGCTGTGATATTCTTTGCTTAGTTCCTTGGCTTCACAGATATCTCCGGCCAAGATGAGAATATCGCCACCGGGTAGTTCCTGGTAGCCGGAAATGTCTAGATGTAGATCGCTGACTAGATGTACTATCACTTATCGCCCCATTTTAGTAAAAACCACTGTGCTTCTTTATCAGTGGCTATGTAGATTCGCATTGTATATTGATCGTTGACCCAACACCAAGCCATGTTAGGATTTTTAATTTTTTCAATGAATTCAAGATCGTCGCTGGGTCCCCATTGCTCAGAGCACCATTTACGTATGTCACAGAAATTTTGTAAAGTGACATAGTTGAAATTGACACAGTATTTAAACATACCGTATCCGTTCATCCTGCGATCAATCTTTTTAAGTTTCATACACTATTATACAGTCTTTCTAAAATTTTGTCAAGGTAAATCCAAACGATTAAATATTATTATGGAAAAGATTAAAAAATACCTTTGGTTTACAGCTGGCATTGTGTTTTTAGGCATTGCCTATATTGGAGTAATTGTACCCGGAATACCTTGGTCAACACCTAGCTTGATTGCCGCATACTGCTTTGCCCGAAGTAGTAAACGATTCCATGACTATATGCTCAACCATAAGTTGTTTGGTCCATTCATTAAGAACTGGCGAGAAGGCAGTGTATTTCCAAGTCGGGCCAAGTGGGCCATGTTTATCAGCATGGATGTAAGCCTAGTTATCTTTTACCTGGCTACACAGAATTGGAAAGCCACTTTGTACATGGGTATATTCTTTGCCCTAATTATACTTTGGGCCAGCCGTTTACCGGGTAGTCCAGAAGAAGCAGAACGTAGAAAAGCCGCTGGACAGCGGCTTGGTTGGTTCAAGTAAAAACTTAACTGTTTAATACTTTAGCCACTGAATTCATTACACTGGCAATTCTGCCAATATCACGAAGCTGTTCTACAGTATAGCCTTCTTGCTTGAGTGTATCATAATGTGCCTTAACACAGAAATGACACTTGCCCACAATGCTGGCAGCAAGACTAAATGCTTCAAAGTTGTCCTTGGTAGTTCCGCCATGTGACGCAATGGCATTCATGCGTAACTGTGCTGGCAAACCTTTTAACTGTGGATCATCGGCCATTTCAACATAGGGATACCATACATTGTTTTGTGCCATGATACTTGCGGCTGTCATAGCACTATCTGCGTAAACAGGTGCGTCTGCTAACATAACAGCAAGTACCTTACCGTTGCCTGTTGCGGCTAGTGCGGCCACCGCACATCCAATGGCCACATCTGCGTCTAATGTACTACGCAATAGAACAGCGTCTAAATTTAATTTAGTATCCTTGGCGTAGTCAGGCAGTGCGCCTTTTACTGTATCAATAAAACTCATTTTTTTCTATCTCCTAATAATTTTTAATTTTTAAGAAAATCAGTCAGTGATTCTTTGATACCTAGCCCAGCTAGATTTGCCATATAGGATCTACCCGGCCAAGTTCCAAATTCACCTAATGTTCCAAACACTAATTCTCTTTTTTTATCTACCATGTTACATGCGTTGATCATAGTAGTAAATTTTTTATTTTGTTTTGCTATATTCATTCTATGGTTTGCTCGGTTTTTAGCCTCACGCCAAAATTCAGTATCAAAAGTTGATCCGGCAAAATAATGAAGCATGATCATATTAGAAATAGAATCTAAGTCATCTTGATAATTAGCATTGGCTTCGTCTACACTTAACTTTTTAGTAAACACTTGATGAGCCCAAATATTATTCACTATGACAGTATATAAAGACGTTGCCTCTAATGGTTCAAGAAACGAACTAGCATTTCCGTTATAAGCCACATTGTCATAAAAGTTCTGTTTTTTGGTATAATTCATGAATGTAAAATTATTACCTACCTCACTAGGTATTAAGTTGAACTCTTTATAAATGATTTCAGCATCCTGTTGAACTTCTTCTAATGTGTTTATATCTTTGTTGTACATGTAACCAATAGCACAACGATTCAACAGAGGTATTCCAAATACCCATCCATATGGTCTTGCTATAGTTAATGTTTGTGAGAATCTTGCTCCTTCCCAAGCACATTGTTTCACACTTACAGCATTGACAGGAATTTCTGTTCTTATGTTAAATTCAGAAAAATCTTTAGGTTTTCCTGAACAGTCAATTATAAAATCTGTATCTAACTCACTATGATTGTTTATGTTTTTATAAATCATATTAACACGTTTATTATCCGTGAGTCTTTTAATAATATAATCCTGTAACATCACAGCATTAAAATGATACCCATGACTAGGTGGAGGAAAAGTGTGAGTAAAGTCGTTATTCACTTGACCCCAATTCATTTTTCTTATACCTAATTTAGGAGTACCGTATAATTCCTGCAATTCCACAACATTGAAATCTAAATCTAATCCCAATCGTATTGGAACTATTAAAGACGTTCCTTCGCCTACCGCTTGCTGTTTGATATTAGGATCGTAAATCCAATCTATTTCCCAGTCAGTTTGTTTGGCAAAATATGTAGCGGCTAAACATCCGGCAGTACCTCTTCCTACGATCGTAATCTTTTTCATGTTTTATTTTCTATCGCCAAACAGTTGTAATAGATTAATGAACAGATTGATAAAGTCCATGTACAAAGTCAACGCACCTCGAATCTCTACAACGTCGCCTGTTTCTACACTTACTTCTTCACGTATCTTTTGTGTGTCATAGGCAGTTAGTCCTAGAAAGATAATAATGGCCAATGCTGAGATCACCATTTGCATTACTGTACTGCCAATAAAGATATTAACAATACTGGCAATGATAATAGCAATCAATCCAACAAACATAAATTTGCCCATGCTGTCAAGACTCTGTTTGGTAAAGTAGCCATACCCGCTCATTAAACCAAATAATACAGCCGCACTCATAAATGCTCTTACTATAGAATCCGGATCAAATACTGCAAAGATTGTAGCAAAGCTCAAACCCATCAGAGCCGCAAAGCCATGTAAACATAACTGTGCCACACTCTTACTAGGATTGTTGCCTAACACATAGCTAACACCAAAGATTGCCGCAAGTGGTGAAAAGATCACAATCCACTTCATTACAC
>Ga0209599_10000309_pt1 | contig 34477 bp, 1 predicted proteins | sample Shrwel_input2_FT_FD_187534 | JGI IMG/M metagenome (GOLD analysis project Ga0209599, IMG submission 187534) | Subsurface microbial communities from deep shales in Ohio, USA - Utica-3 well 1 S input2 FT (SPAdes) (version 2) ...
TAGAAGGCCTTGCGCTTGGGCTGATCCCACCAGGTGCTGCGGGCGCTGAAGTCGAGGTGCATCGCGATCACGACCGGCTCGGTCGCGCCGATCTTGGCCAGGCGGGCCTTGAGGAACGAGAGGCTGCTCTCCGGATTCCACATCGAGGTCTCCTTCGCGCCGGCCTTCACGCCGTCGCCGGGGTAGAGATTGACGTTGATGAAGTGCACGCCCTGCCAGGTCCAGGCGGAGTGGAGCGCGTCGTCGGAGAGGGTCGCGACGAGACCGGCGGCGAGCATGCCGCGGTTACGTTCGCGGAGGCCTTGGCGCACCGGACCGGCGCTGCCGCCGTCGTGATTCCCGGCGAGGGCGTAGGTGGGATACTTGCCCGGGGTCGAACCCTGCCACGGCAGGAGGCGGTCGAAATCCTGCCACTGCTTCGCGTTGCCGACCTCGGTGAGGTCGCCCGCGACGATCATGCCGGCGGGACGCGGGACGGGACCCTTCCCTTTCATCGCCTCAGCGACGGGGCCGCTCGCCGGCCATTCCGTACCGGGAACTTTGCCAAGGACTTCGAGCGTCTGCGCGACGTGGGCATTGAAGGCATCAGGGCCAAACGGCGGCGTCGTCTTCCGGTAGTCCATGCCGACGTGGACATCGGAGACCAAGTAGAAGGTCACGTCACGCGCGGCCTCGGCGCACGTGGCGAAACCGAGCAGGAACAGGGATAGGGCGAGCGACAGGGGTGAGCGCATGACAGATTTGTGAGGGAGGAGGAAAGGGGTGTCAAATGTGGGGGTAGGGCTAGGGGCAGGGCTTGGGCTTGGGCTAGACAAGTTGATCGGTTGACCCGTTGGCCAGTTGGCCAGGGAGGCAACTAAGGGAGGGGCGGAAGCTAGGGACGGCATAGGTAGGGACGGCTCTCCGAGCCGTCCGTTCGTCATGTGAGATTCGAACCTCGTTCGGTTCAACGGCGGGTTCGGAGAACCCGCCCTACCTCGATGCAGCATCAAGCCAGAGACCTGCACCTGAACCTGAACACCCGGACCAGATACCTGATGGCCGAGACCCGAGACCTGAAAATGTCTCACCCAACCGCCAACCGCTTACCGCCAACCGCTAATACCTAACTCTCACCCGGGCACAAAAAAGGGCGGCCGAAGCCGCCCTTCCCTTTCGTATCAGCGGACCGTTCAGGCCTTCTTGACCTGTCGGCGGCGGCGGATGGCGGCGGCCGCGAGGGCCAGGGCGCCGAGGCCGAAGCCGTAGGTCGAGGGCTCCGGCACCGCGGTCAGCATGATGGCGCTGTTCGCGTTGTCGAAGCTGACCGACCAGAGACCGGCGGCGGAAGCGTCGCCGTTGGAATACTTGAACTGCGAGACGTCGACGGAGAAGTAGTCGCTGATGTTGGTCGAGCCTACTCCATAATTCACCGAGCCGACCTCGGCCAAGGTGAAGCTGCGCACCGTTCCGGCGGGCGGATCGAAGCCGGTCGGGATGGTGTTGACGCTACCGCCGACGCTCGAGAGCGAGATCAGCTTGATCGAGATCTTGTTCGTCGAGAAATCACCGGTGCTCAGGTCGAGGGCGCCCGTGACCGAGAGTCGGCTGTAGCCGACGCCGGCGCCAAGCGACGCATCCCAGACGCGCCATTCCAGGTTAGCGGACGGAGCCATCTTGAGCGAGGCGACGGTCAGGGTACCACCCGTGGCATTGCCCGAGGCGATGGTACCGCCGAGGTTGATGTCGACCGCGCCCAAGGTGCCGGTACCGCTGACACGGCCACCCTGATCGGCGGCGACGCCGGCGGCAGTATTGACGGAATCGACGACGAGTTGGGACGGAGTGCCCGGGGTGATGAGACCGCTGACGACCGCGCGTTCCACGCCGCTGCCGAGGCCACCGGCGGCGGTCACCTGCACGGTGCCCTGCTGGACGGCCAGGCCACCCTGCGAGAAGGTGTTCGCGGCGTTGAGGACGAGCGTTCCCGGGCCGGTCTTGTAGACGGCAGCCGTACCTTCAACACGGAGAGCCGTGTTGAACGTGACCGGTGAAGCCGCGTCGGCGAAGACGAGGTTGGCCACGTTGGCCGTCGGGACGCGGAGGCGAGCCGAGACGTCGTCAGTATTGCCGACTTCCCAGCGGAGGCTGGCGGAGTTGGTGATGACGACATCGCCGCCGACGAGACCCTTCAGGGCGCCGGTGGTGAAGCCGAGCAGACCGGCGTTCAGGTCGAAGGTGGCCGAGGAGGCGAACGTGTCGCCGGTGCCGCGGATGACCCAGGCGCCGACGCCTTCCTTGACGACGGAGGTGAAGAGACGGTCCGTGGCTTCGAGGCTGTCGAAGAGCGAGGCGCCGTAGGCGTTACCGGCCGTGCTCGTGCCCGCGAGGGTGAGCGTGCGGCCCGTGCCAGTGGTGTTCGCGAAGTCGACCTTGGAGGCGACGCCGATATCGATCCGCGCGGTGGTATTGGCGGAGAACTTCACGCCGCCGTCGGCCACGGTGAACGAACGGTCCAGCGGGGTCGTGCCGGCGTAGTTGAGCTGACCACCGGCGAAGCGGAGGGAGGTGACGTCCGACGCGACGGTGGTGGCCGTGGTGACGCCGAGCGTATGGGCGCCGACGTTGACGGAGCCGCCGTTGAGGGCGCCGACGTTCAGATTGCCGGCCATCGTGACGGTACCGGCGTTGATCGCCGCGAAGTCAGCGGTGCTGGCCGCGTTCAGGGTCAGTGCGCCCGTGCCATCCTTGGTGACGAGACCCGCGCCGGTGAGGCCGGCGGAGCCAGAGAAGACCACGTCGCCCGCGCCATCGACGGTGAGGTCGTTGGAGCCGGTGGCGAGGCCGCCGGTCAGGGTGAGCGTGCCCGCGGTGCTGCCGAGCTGGGCGGCGCCGCCGAGAGTGACCACGCCCGAAAGGCTGGCGGCGGTCGCGGAGGTGTTCGCCAGGCGACCGGAGAGCGCGATGGCCTCGGCCCCGACGGCGACGCCGTTGAGGTCCAAGGTCGCGCCCGTCGCGACGGTCGTGCCCGCGGCGGTCGTACCGAGGGCTGAGACGTGACCGACCTGGAGCGTGCCGGCGTTGACCGTCAGCGCGCCCACGAAGGTGTTGTTACCCGAGAGCGTCAGCACGCCCGTGCCGGCCTTGATGAGGGCACCGGCCGAGGTACCGTCGGAGAGCACACCCGTGAAGGTGGTGGTCAGGCCGTTGGCCGCGCCGATGGTCAGCGTACGACCGTTGAGGGTCACGCTGCCGGCGCCGCCGAGGCCGCCGATGGTCTGGTTGGCCGCGACCTCGAAGAGGCCGGAGGCGCCGACGTCGAGGCGGGCGTTGGTGAGGGCGGTGCCCTGGGAGGAGACGATCTTACCGCCGTTGACGGCGATGACCGAGCCGTCGACCAGGGAGGTCGCGGCCGTGTCCATCACCAGGGTGCCCGCGCCATCGAAGGTCAGGGTGGCAGCCACACCGGCGTCGTCGAGGGCGCCGAGGTTGATCGTCGAAGTCGCGTTCGAGGCCAAGCCGGCCAAGCCGGCCAAGGTGGTGCCTGCGAAGGTGAACGTATGCGTTGCGTACGTCGTGGTGGTCGCGGCCAAGGTCAGCTTGCCGCCGCTGAGGCTCAGGGCACCGAGGGAGATCGCACCGATGTCGGCGCCGAGGTCCAAGGTGCTGTCCGCGGAGACGTTGACGGCATTGTTCAGGACCAAGGTCGGGACCGCGCCGCGGTCATAGCGGAAGAGCGACATGCCGGCGTCGGCCAGTTGGGCGAAGTTCGAGCCGTCGGCGCTGGTGGTGAGCGTCTTGCCGAGGATACCCGAGACACCGACACCGAAGCCGTTCGACCAGCCGCTGGCAACCACGGCGCCGGCGCCGCCGGCACCGTTACCGAAGCGGGCTTCGAAGGTATGCCAGCCGCCGTCGACGCCACCGGTGATGGTGAAAGTGCCGCCGTTGGTCGGCGTGAGCGCGGCGGTATTATTCAGGACGATGGTGCTACCGATCTTGATGTACGCGACGTCGTCGATGTTCTCACCGAAGGACACTTGCGTGCCGTTCGGGATGAAGATCTGACCGGAGTAAGCCCAGGTCTCATTACCACCCCAGACCGTGTCCGTGATGGACGCCACCGAGCGGACCGCGGTTCCCGCGTTGGAGATGTTAGCCATCTTCAAGGTCGAGGTGGTTCCGAAGGAGGTGAAGCCCGACAGCGCGGTACCGAGATCGTTAGCCACCAGACGGTAGGACTGCTGCACGCCCGCGGCGAAGCGGACGTTGCCGTAGCGCAGGGTGCCGCCCTGGAGATTGAGGGCGTTGCCAGCCAAGTTCGCGCCGAGGGCCGCGGTGTCATTGGCGATGACCGTGGTATTCGCGCCCACGGTGGTGCCGCCGGCGTAGGTATTGGCCGCCGACAGCGTGATCGTGGCACTGCCCGAGCCCGTGAGGTTCTGCGTAACGATACCCCCCGTGGTGTCCGTACCGTTGGCACGGACCTGACCGCCCACCGCGAGGGTGCCGCCGGCCGCGACGGCCAGCGTGAGCGACTTACCCGCGTTGGTGGTCGAGCCGAGGGTGATCGGACCGGTCAACGCATTCGTGCCGGAGGTGTTCGTCGAGGCGACGATGGCGTTGCCGGAAGTATTGAGGTCGGAGGCGACGATCGGGTTCGCGAGGTTGAGGCCGCTCAAGGAACCGGCTTCGTTGCCGAGATTGAGGCGGACGTCGGCGGTCGAATTGGCGTTACCGAGGCGCACGACGCTCGTCGCGGCGGTGCCGTTACCGAGGCCACCCGCCGAGACGGACGCGTTGGTGACGAAGAGGTTGCCGTTCTCGATCGTGGCGCCACCGGTGAAGGAACTGGTGCCCGTGAGGGTCCAGGTGCCCGGACCGGCCTTGATGAGGGAGGTCAGGCCCGTGCCGGCGTCGGCGAAGCCCACGTTCAGCACGTTGCTGACCCCGACGAAGGTGCCGCCGAGGCTCAGGCTGCGGTTCTGCGAAGTCTGTCCGTTGGTGGCGCCGACGGAACCCGTGAAGGTCAGGGGGCCCGTACCGGAGGACTCGATGCCGGAGTTACCCGGGGCGAGCGTGAAGAGTCGGTCGGTGGAGACCAGCCCGCCGACGTAGGTCAGCGTGCCGCCACCGAGGACCAGGTTGCTCGCCACGGCGCTGGACGCGCCAAGCAGACCGGCGGTGTTACCGTTCGTGAGGGCGTCGACGACCAAGCGGCCTCCGTTGAGGGTGACCACACCCGTGAGGGTGCTCGTGCCGGTGAATTTCCAGACACCGTTGCCGGTCTTGGTGAGACCCGCGACACCCGTGCCGCGGTTGGCCAGAATACCGGCGAAGGTATTCGGGACGGCGACGGTGCCGCCGGTACCGCCGAAGAGGAACGTGGTGCTCTGATCGTTGGTCGCGGAGGCAAACACCACATTGCTCGTGAGATTCAGGACCGCACCACCCGTGCCGGAAGCCTCGATGCCACCGCTGCTGTTGCCGCCGACCTGGAATTGACGGTTGGAACTGTTGTTGGTCGAACCGACCCAGCGGACCACGCCGCCGCCGGTGATCGTCAGATTATTGGCGCCGACGGACGCGGCACCCAAGCTGCTGTTGGCGGTGCCGTTGGCGAGCGAGGTGACCTCAAGGACGCCACCCTGGACGTTGACCGTGCCGGTGAAGCTGCTGGCGGCGGAAGCCAGACGCCACGTACCGGCGCCCGACTTGACGATCGAGACGGCGAAGCCCGGCGTCTCACCGATCGATGCCGCGAGCGAGTTGCTCGCGGTGGACGTGCCGGCGAGCGTCAGGGTGCGGGTGGAGTTGGCACCAGCCATGCCCAAGGCACCCGTCGCATTGAACTGAATCGTGCCCGTGCCGCTGTTCTCGAGGGTCGCGCCGCCGACGCCGATGGAGAAGAGGCGAGAAGAGGTCGAGGTACCGGTGCCGACGTAGCGGAGGGTCGAGTTACCCGAGATGATCAACTTGTCGGCATCCAAGCCGACGTCACCGAGGCTGTCCGCCAAGCCGCCGAGGCTGGCGACTTCGAGGACGCCCCCCTGGATGGCGAACGAGCTGGCGGTGAAGTTGTTGCTGGCCTTGGCGAGGCGCAGGACGCCGGAACCGGACTTGATGATACCGCCCGCAGCGTCGCCGGTGACCAGCTGGTCGAACACCACGTTCGAGCTGATGGCCAGGTTCAGCGGATTGGTGCCACCCAGCGTGACCGTGGAAGGCGTCGCCAGCGAGGCGTCGGTGAAGGTGAGATCGGACCCGCTGAGGGCGAGGCTAACCCCGAGGCTCAGGCTGTTGTGCAGGGTCTGGGCGCCGCCGCTGACGGAGATGGTGCCTCCGTTCGCCGACGTCGTGAAGGTGCCCGTGCCGAGAGGACCGGAGATCAGGGCGGAACCGGTGACGGTCGAGCTGCCGTTGATGGCCAGCGCGCCGCCGTTGAGGGAGAGTCCGCCGGAGAACGTGCTGCCCGCATTGGACAGGACAAGATTGTCTGCCGGGGTGCCGACCTTGACGAGCGCACCGGCGCCCGTGATGACGCCCGCATAGTTGCCGGCGGTGACGTTGACGGTCGTGAAGGCATCGAACAACTCGACGACGCCGGTGGCGGCGCCGTTCAAGGTGGCGATGGACGAAGAGAGAGGCTGAAGGAAGTTCACCTCACCGGCATTCGTCACGACACCCAAGATCGCACCGGCGGAGGTCCGATTTAGATCAACGGTGCCCGCTGCGCCGACGGTCAGGGCATTATTATCGGCCAGCGCGCCCGTGATGGTGAGGAGGCCGGCGTTCACGGTCGTGAGACCGGTGTAGGTGTTGACCTGGGCGAGTTCGAGTTCGCCGGCGCCCTGCTTGATGAAGCCGAGGCCCGCGCCGACGATCGGCATACGGAAGATCGTCTTCGCCGATACCGTCAAGGTCGGCGTGGTCGTCAAAGTCGCGGCGGTCGTGCCGGACTGCTCGAAGGCCAAGGCGTCCAGATTGACCGCCGTGGAAGCGAAGGTGACATTGCCGCCAAGGATCAGATTGTTATGCAACACGATGCCGCCCGACACGCTGGCGTCGCGGGACAAGGTGCCACCGAGGAGATGGACGGTGCCCGAGCCCAACGGACCTTCCGCGTCCGTGGCACTGCTGGCCCCGAGGACCAACGTACCGGCGTTGAGGAAGGTGCCACCGGAGTAGGTATTCGCATCCGTGCTGATGGTCAGCGTGCCGGTGCCGTTCTTGGTCAGCGAAGGCTTGGTGAAGGCCTCGAGGTTCACGATCGTGCCCGAGCCCGTAGTGACCTTGGAGAGGGTGACCGTGCCGGCCAGATCATCGATGGAGTCGATGATGGTGTTCGGCTGGATGTTATCGCCCGTGACGCTCATGCCCGGGGTGAGTCCGGTGACATCAATGAGCGTGAGGGTGGCCGAGCCATCGGCGGTCGCCGTGGTCGGCAGCACCGACTTGTCGGCGATGCGGCGAGGACGGATCGTGGTGCCCGTCTCAAGGACGTAGTTGCCGGTGCCGGAGAAGGTCACCGAGAGCGGCTTCACTTCGTCGTCGAGCTTGATGGTGCGACCGGTGCCGACGTCGTTGAAGATCGCGTCGAAACCATCGGCGTAAGGGGTCGCCGAACCGGCCAAGGTGCGCCAATTCTGCGGCGCCTGGGTGCCGAGCTGCCAGATACCGTTACCGGCGCCGGACCACACGACCGAGGTGTTGGCCTGGACGAGGAGGTCGATGCGCTTGTCGACGGTGTTGTTGATGACCTGCAGGAAGTACTTCGTGCTGGGCGAGAGCGGCGAAAGCACGTCGCCGAAGGCGGTGTCGAAGGAACCGCCGAGGGTGGCTCCGGCGGCGCTGTAATCGATCAGCGCGTAGGTGCCGACCTTGAAGCCCGCGAGGGCCGTGATGTCGATGCTGGTCAGGGCGCCATTGAGCTGGAACGAGCGCACGGTCGTCGAGGCGTCCGGCGCGGTGATCCGGATCATGTCGTCGAGCACGCTGGTCGGCGCGTCGAGGCGGAAGCCCAGGGAGCCTCCGTTGATGGTGAGGCCCGCGAGGGAAAGCCTGCCGGCCTGGGTCGCGCCCAGGAGGCCGGGGCGGATGGAGCCGGAATTGAGGACGACCTGCGCGCCGATCGAGCCATTGCCCGCGAGCGCGCCGCCCGCGACGGTGACGACGCCCGAGCCGGTGGCCGAGCCGCCGACGCCGACGCCGGTGTTGGCCGCCACAAGGGTGCCTTGGCTGACGGTGGTGCCGCCGACATAGGTGTTGGCGTTGGTGAGCGTGAGCGCACCGGCGCCCGTCTTGACGAGGGCGACGTTGGTCTGGATCAGGCCGTTATAAGTCGTGGCGGCGGCGGAGCCGTTGCCGACCGTCAGGGCGACGGTGTTGGTCGCGCCGTTGACGATGAAGCCGCTGGTCACGCCGGCGACGTCCGCGTTATTGGAGGACAGCGCGCCGGCCGTCTGGGCGAAGCCGTTGAGGTCGAGCACGCCGGAATTGGCGGTCGAGAGCGGGCCGGTAGCCGGGAGGACGTTGGCGGCTCCGAGGCGGAGGGCGCCCATGGTGACATGGGTGCCACCGGTGTGGGTCATCGCACCCGAGAGGGTCACGGTGTCGAGGCCGCGCTTGGTGAGGCGACCGGTGCCGCTGAAGCCGCCGAGGATCTCGAGGAAGACGCCGCGGGCGTTGACTTCGTTGTAACCCAGGTAGGACGGGAGACGACCGGCATCGAGGCCGCTGTAGCTTTCGCTGAAGTTCAGGCCGACGAAGGAGTCGCCAAGCAGCTGGAAGCCGACGCCGGAACCGATGGTCCGGAAGATCGCGCCGGAAGTGCCGTCGAGCAGGTCGTCGGCACGGAGCCAGCCTTCGACGCCGCCGCCGTTGAGGTTCACGGTCACGCCGGTGGCCGTGAACTGGTCGGAGTTGATCTGGAGGGTCGCCTTGCCTAGTTGGACCGTCTGCCCGTTACGGGCGCCGTCGATGCTCCAGCGTTCCGCGGAACCTTCGTTGTAAGTGGGGGCGGGATTAGTCGAGTTCCAGCCGGCCACGTTGATGTCGAGGACACCGAAGCGGTTGACGGTGATCGGTCCGGTACCGAGGGAGCCGTTATGGTTCACCTGGATGGCTCCGGTATCGATGGTCACCGGGCCGTTGAAGTTGGCGGAGCTGTCGCCGCGGACGAAGAGCATCGCATTGCCCCACTTGAGGAGGCCGGCGGAGGAGATGCTTCCGTTGTCGAGCTTCTCGATGGAGAGGCCGCTGCCGACACCGGAGGCCTTGTTGAAGCCTTCGACGCTGCCGCCGCCATTAGTCCAATAAAGATCCAGGGCGGTGTTGCCGCCGGTGAGGAAGGTGGTGCCGGCGACGACCATCTGGCGTTGACGCGGCGTCTCGAAGCGGACGCGGGCCGGGACGAGGCCGGTGGTGTCGGACGAGTCGAAGCTGAGGTTCGAAATCTGGATCGTCCGGTCATCCGCGGGCGGCTCGACCATGATAAGAGCCTGGTCCTTGACGAAGATCGTACCGAATGAGTAGCGGGCGGCCAGCATCGAGGTCGGGTCGGCGTTGAGGCTGAGCCTTGCCACGGTCTGATTGCCGCCATCCATGCGGGCGAGCGAGTTAAGGTTATTATTATCCTGGGTACCCCAGATGGTGATGTTGCCCGTACCGGCGGCGCCGAACTGTTCGAAGTTCAGGCGACCCTGATTGAGGTGCCAATCCGCGGTGAGCCCCTGCCCTGCCCCGCGGGCGGCGTCGGTCTGGTCCTTGTTGATGCTAAGGATACCTGTGCCGAACTTGACGATGCGTCCGGCGGTGAGGTCACCGTTGAACTGCGTGGTCGCGTTATTGCCGGTGAACCACGCGGCTTCCCCGGTACCTGTCGCGCCGAAGCGGAGATGGGCGTCGAGGGTGATGTTACCAACGGTGATCAGGCCTCCGCTGACGATGGTGAGGGTGTTATACTGACCCGTACCGCTGCGCAGGTTTTGGCTGTCGACCTTCAGGGCGTAGACGGTCGGGTCATCCCGCAGGAAGGCTTCGGCCGTATTGACGATCACCTTAGCGGTGCCGGCGGTCAGGCCGACCGGGAAAGCGCCGCCGGATACGGTGTTCTCGAAGACCGTGACGGAGCGGAAACCGTCCAATGTGGTGTAATCGAGGAAGTTGTTGTTGTTCCAGCTGATCATCCACGGGTCCACCATGCCGTTGGTGGCGATCGGCTTGGTGGCACCGGAGACGAGGAAGCGGAGGTTGTTATTGGTGCCGTTGGGGACGCCGAGGTAAGTCGGGTCGGACGTTTCCAGGGTCAGCGTACCGAAGTTGACGCGATTCAGCGAGGCGACGGTGAGCGCCGCGGCGCCATTGCCCGAGCGACGATAGAGGCCGAGGGTGCTGCCACCGGCGATGTTCAGGTCGCCGATGACTTCTGGCGAGACCAAGGTCGGGCTGGTGCTGTTCGGACCGAGCACGCGCAGCATGGCACCGTTCAACGTCAGCGGCGTGGCATCGCCGTAACGATTGATCATCGTGTTCGGCGTAGGGGTTGCCTCCCAGTTGCCGATTTCAAGACGGCTTCCCGGGTGCATGACCAGGCCGTAGGCATTCTGGGTAGGATCGGTGCTGGATAGCAGCGAGCCCTGGGAGCCGGTGCCGGCGGACGAACCCAAGGTGAGCATGCCGAAGACGTCGACGGTGCCGGAAAGACCGAGCGGTCCGGAGGTCGCGGTCGGGGACTGCATGACGATCAGGGTCGAGCCACGGCTGATGACCGTGCCGCCGGTGTAAGTATTGAGATCGTTGAACTGGACGGTGCCCGTGCCGAACTGGCCTTGGTCGCCGATGAGCACGCGGTGGGCGGAGACGCCGTCGACGAGGGCGCCGACGGTGCTGGTCGTGGTGTTGAAGTCGAGGGTCAGCGTGCCCGAAGCGCCGCCGAGGCGGTAGATGCCGTCGGAGCCCGGCGCCAGGTTGGCGGCGGCGTAAGTGGCGTTGGCGGTCACGCCGCTGAGATTCGCGCCACCGAGGTACATCCGCCCGTTGCCGATCGCGGACTGGTCGAGGGAGTTCTGGAAGACCGCGTTGCCTTCGAGCGCGAGCACGCCTTTGGAATCGGTCGTAAGGAGGTTCGCCAGGTAGGCCTGGTTGAAGTTGACGGCGTGAAGATTGCTCGTGTTCGGACGCAGGGCGACGACGGCGAGGTGCGTCGCGGCGCTGGCCAGCTTGAGCTGGCGGGCGCCGGTGATGTTCGTGACGTCTTCCAGGTGGATGACGGAGTTCGGCGTCAGGCGGATCTGACCCGAGCCGAGCGTGGCGAGGCCGTTACCCGTGTTGACGCCGCCGGTGCCGCCCGTGCTGGCATAGCCGCCGAAACGGATGGTCGCGACCTGGCTCTGGAAGCCGGAGGCCACGAGGCCGCCGGTGAAGTTGGCGTTGGTTCCGTTGATCCACAGGTTACCCTGCCAGTTCTTGAACAGCGTCAGGCCGGCGCCGTTGTCGTCGATGTCCCCGTTGAGGACCACGTCGACCGAGTTGTTGATACGGGCGTTGCCGCGGAGGATGGTCTTCCCGAAGATGTCCAAGGCATACCCGTTGGCGCCGTTGACCGTGAGTTCGTAGTTGCCGATGTTCAGGTCCCGGAAGCTGAGCAGCTTGTTGGTGGAAGTCCCGCTGTTCTGGGCGATTTCGACGTTCGCCGAGCCGTTGATGACGAGGCCGACCGAACCCGCGCCCTGGCCGAGTGCCAGGCGATCGTAAGTAGCGCCGGAGCCGTCGTAACGGAGCTGGAGCTGGCCGCGGAAGAGAGTGACGTCGCCGTTTCCGAGACCGCCGCCCGTCAATTGGTTAAGGCCGACCAAGTTGTTCGTCGTGGTCCCGCGGACGAGGGTGTTGTTGCCGCCGGCGACGATCAGGCCGCCGCTCCAGTCATTCAACGTGGTGATGTTCGAGAGACGGAGATCGCCGTCGCCCGTCTTGATCAGGCGCGCGGTCTTGTCGCCGTCGGCCGTGACCAAGCCGTTGAAGGTGACGATATGGCGTTCGGAGTCGTTCCAGACCGAGAGGTAGGCGTTGTTGCCCGCCGGTCCGAGGTTCAGCGCGCCGTTATAGTTGGGCTGGAACCTGTTGCCGCCGTTACGGAACTGGATGGTCTGTCCCTGCTCGCCGGTGGCGCCGAGGAACTGGATGCCGCCCGCGAGGAAGAAGTTGACGTCACTTCCGCTGGCACCATCGCGCTCCGAATTCACCTGGATGCGCGGGTTGTTCTGGCCGACGACGAGGCTACCGTTGAAGGTGACCCCGCCGGCGGGGCGGTAGTGGACGATGGCGTTCGGGGCGTTGACGACGATCTTGCCCGTGCCCGCGGGGCTGACCGTGCCAGAGGTCGCCGAGGTGCGCAGGACGACGTTGCCGGCGTTGAGGATGATGTTGCCCGAGAAGGTCTGCTGCGAAGCTAAGAGTTCGAGGTTATTGGCGCCATTGAAGATCAGGTTGCGGACGTTGGTCAGCTGTCCGGTGGTATTGGGGCTGGCGAGGAGACCCAGGTCGAAGGAGCGGGTGCCATCACGTCCCCAGAGATAGAGATCGGTCGGGGTATTGCCGTCGCCGGCGACGATCCGGTTGGCGGTGATCGCGGGATTATTCGTGTTGGTGTTCGCGCGGAACATGATGCCGCCCGAACGGACCTGCAGCGTCGAAGTACCCGAAGCCGCGTTGGCCGCGAAGAGCCGGCGGTCACCGGTGATGAAGAGCGCATTGACGTCCAACGTCACCCCGTCGTTGATGGTCAGGTCGGCGGTGGACAGCCGCACGCGGGCGGTCGGCGTCAGGACGTTCGCCGCGAGGGCGCCGCCCGCCGTATAATCGGTGTCGTAGCCCGCGTTCACGAAGCCCAGGTCAGGGACGTAAGTGACGAAGGAGGTTTCGTTCCGGTTGGCGATCCAAGCCGGCAGCATGCCGTTGGTGATCGTGACGGGCACGCCGCCCGACAAGACGTTCGCGATGCCGCCGACGACGACGACGCGTTCTTCCGCACCCACCGTGATACCCTCGGGATTCACGGTACCGCGTACATCGAAGGTACCGTTGTTGCCGGCAATCCCCCCGAAGTCGACGCCTTGCACCAAGCCGCTGAGCAGCAGGGTGGCGACCCGGCCGTTCGCATCGCGGCGCACGTCCAGGATATTGCCCCCGCGACCCGTGACCACCCCGACCCGTTCGGTGACGTCGGAGCCACGGTTACCGAAGAGCTGGAGGGTCGCCGTATCCAAGGTCAGCGGAGCGGCATCGTGCCAGCGTCCCTGCCCGCCCAGGCCTTCCGTCTGGGCCACCGGCAAGACACCCGTCGAATAGTCGAAACGGAGGGTCGAGCCCGGGCGCATCACGAAATCACCCGCCGCCATGATGTTGGCCGTGCCGCCGGCGTTGACCAGGGTGCCGCCCAGGCCGCCGAGGAAGAGGTTGCCGAAGTTCTCGACCGAACGGGTCGCGAGGGTTCCGCGGACATCGAGCGTGGAAGCCAGGTTCACGATCGTCGAACCGGAGTAATTCTGATTCTGCATCAGCACCGTGGTGCCGCGGCCGTTGCCGCCGCCGATATTGTCGAGCTGGTTGATCGGCGTGAAGATCGTGCCGACGAGCAAGTTGGCCGGATTACGGGCGTCGCGGTCGGTCAGGACGTTGGTCGCGCCGGCGCTGCCGACGTAGAGGATGCTGCCGCCGGTACCGAAGCGGTAGGTATTGCCGGCGCCGACGCCGAGGGACGTGCCGTCATAAGTGCCCACCTGACCCACGAGGTTGTTGGTGCTGCCGAGGAACGCTGTGCCGTCGCCGATCTTGGCGAGGTCGAGGTTCTGCGTGTAGACGGTGTTCAGCTGCACCTGGATCGTGCCGGGGTTGCGGCCGAGGCCCACGGCGTTGGGCGCCGTGGAGAGCATGAACGCGCTGAAGTCCTGGGCGCCGCCGAGGCCGCCGACACGGAGGTTGATGGCCGTGAGCGGGAAGTCGCCCGCGATGCGGACGAGCGGGAAGGCGGTGTTGCGCGAACGGAAGTCGAGCTCGCCGGTCCAGCCGGCGGGCACGTTGGTCGCGGCGTTGAACTGGATCGCCGTTCCCGGCTGGATGAGGATGTTGCCGCCGGTGATCTTAGCCGTGTCGCTGAGCGTGATGAGCTGGCCGGCGCGCGAACCGAAGAAGGTGTTGCCTCGGTTAGCGACGTAACCACCGAGGAAGGCGGAACTATCTCCCGCGAAGAAGAGGCTGCCGTCCTGCTTGTAGAGCGTGCCGTTGCCCGAGACCTGTCCGGTGATCGTCGTCTCGGAACCGATCGCGAGGTAGGCGTTCCGCGTCATGGTCAGGTTGCGGAAGTGGGTATACGCGCCCGTCCAGCCGTTGGCGACGTTACCGGTCTGGACAGTCAGGTAAGGCGAACCGAGCGCGCCGCCGAAGGCGAGATCGCGGAAGACGACGGTCTTGTTGGAGACGCCTTGGTTCAGGGGCTGGGTGCCGGAGTTGAAGGCCCGGTTGTCGATGACGACGTTACGGCTGCCGATGAAGCCGGCCGAGGTGATCGCGGTCAAGGAACCGACGACGACATCGTTGGCGGCATGAGTGCTGATGACTTCGTAGGCTTCGGTGCCGTCGCCGTCGTAGCGGGTGTTGAGCGACACGTCGTTCAAGGTCAGCGTGGCGTTGGCGCCGAGCATGTTGAACATGCCGCCCGCGCCGCGGAGTTCGACGACGCCGCCGCTCATGGTCCAGGCGGCGACCTGGCTGTCCGCGGTCTGGTTCCAGGCGTTCAGCATGAGCCAGCCCGGACCGACCTTGGTCACCGTGCCGGCGCCGCCGTTGGCGACGAGATTGCCCGCGATGGTGAGCGCATTGGCGGCGGTGGTATTGGCCAAAGTCTGGTAGCCGATATTAAGGAAAGTGTTCGGCTTCGTGAAGTTGACGGTGCCCGTGAAGACCGTGCCACGGCCGGTCTGGTCGTTAAGGCCGCCGATGAAGGTGACGGCGGACGAATTGACGGTCAGGTTGTTCAGGGCCGCGGCCGCGCCGCCGGTCGGGCCGGCGATGACGGAGGTGACGTTCGGGGTGCCGAAGTTATTGAACTCGGCGACGGTCAGGTCGTAACCGGCTCCGGGACCGAACTGCTGGGCGATCAAGCCGGCCACGACTTCGATGTTGGCGGCCGGGTTGCTGAAACTGAGGATACCGCCGGCGAGCGTGATGGGGCCCGTGCCGAGCGCCAGAGGGTTGGCGACGTTCAGGCGTCCCTGCACGATGTTGGCCGCGGTGCCCTGCGGAACCAAGCTGGCCGTGTTGGCGTTGATGATCAGGCCGGCGTTGATGGTCGTGCCGCCGGAGTAAGCGTTGGCGCCGACGACGTTGCCGATGCTGACCGGGGTCGCGATCGTGAATTCACCGACGCCCGACTTGACGAGGGCGACCGTGCCGGCGCCATCGCGCAGGACACCGTTGAAGGACGGGGTCTGGAGACGACCCGTGTTGAGGGTGAGCACGCCCGCCGTGGCGGAGTTGTTGGTGACGAAGCCGGTGCCGGAGAGGCCGCCGAAGGCGAGGCCGAGACCGTTGAGGTCCAACGTACCCGTGTCATTGACCATCAGGTTGACGCCGCCGTTGGCGGTGCCGCCGGCCGTCGGGACGGAGCTAGCCCCGGCGAAGCGGAGCTGGCCTTCCTGGACGAAGAGCGTACGCAGGCCGGAGGTGCCCGTGGTGGGCGGCTGCATGACGTTGGCGGTGCCGCTGATCAGCAGGTTGCCGGCGCCGGACTTGATGAAGTCGGCCGCGGTGAAATTAGCGGCGATGGTGGCGATGCCGCTCTGCCCTTCCCGCACGTAGACATAGGCGTCCACGGCCGAAGCGGCGGCCCCGGTGCCGAAGATGAGGTTGAAGGAAGTCGTGCCGCCGAGGACCGGACCGGCGTTGCCGTTCAGGATCAGGCCGCCGTTGACGATCTTGAGGATGTCCGTGGCGTCCGTGCCGTTGATGTTCGCCGAAGTGCGCAGGGCGTAGACGCTGAAGTCGTCGGTCCCGGCGACGCCGATGTCGGCGGCGGCCGAGAGGTCGGCGATCGAGGTGGCGGCGGTCGCCGAGAGATTGGCGACGGTCGTGGCCGTATGGAGCTGGACGCCATGCGTCGCGATGATGCTCGCGAAATTCGCGTCGGAACCCGCGCCAAGGTTACGTAGGATCAGGTTAGGCGAAGCGAGGGTGCCGTTCGTGATCGTCGGCAAGGTGCCGGTGAAGATCAGTTTCTGCGTGCCCGTGGCGGTACCGAAGGCGCCGGCCGTGGTGGTGTCGGTGCCCATCACGGTCAGGGTGCCCTTGTTCGTGGCCGCGCCGAGCGTCGTGAACGTGAGCGCGGTGGTACCCGTCGTCGGACGGGCGATCGAGACGTAGCCGCCGCTCGCCGGAGTCAGGCTCGCGGTCTGGGTGATGGTCTGGGCCGCGGTGCCGGTCAGGCCGAGCAGGCCGCCCGCAATCGTGATCGGAGCGCTGGCCGCCGCGAACGGGCTGCCGCTGATATTGGACGAGGTGACCGCGTTGAGGCGGTTGTCCACGGTGGCCGAGGCGGAGACCCACGGATTGAAGCCCCCGATGGTGAGCGCCGTGTTGGCCGAGACGCCGGTGGCGATGCGGGCCGCCGTGGTCGAACCGGTATTGGCCGGATTCATCCGGAACTCCCCGAGACCGGTCTTCGTCAGGCCGAAGGCGCCGGTGAGGGCCTGCGTGGTCGTCGCGACCAAGGCACGATCGGCACCGCTGAGCGTGAAGACATTACCCTGTGTGACGTTGATCGTGCTGGCGGCGGCGAGGACGTACTGGTGGTCCGTCTGGAAGGTGCCGTTGACGGAGAGCGTGCCGCCATTGAGGCTCACCAAAGACAGGCGACCGTTGAAAGCACCCGAAGTGAACGCACCGCCCAGATTGGCGTCGTTCGAGACGACGAGACTGCCCGCGCTGACGCGCCAAGAGGTGCCGACCATGGCGGGCTGCCCCACCGAGGCGACGACCCCGGCCGTGGTGGAACCGGCGATCTCGAGGATACCCTGACCGGTCTTGGCCAAGAAGGCGCCGCCGGTGACGGTACCGCCATTGATGATGTTACCGGCGATGCGGATCACGCCCTGCTGGGTGGTGACCAAGATGTTACGCGGCTGCGCGTTACCGCTGTCGGCGCCGTTGGCCACCTGGATGTTGTAACCCGTCCGGGCGAAATCGAGGTTGCCGCGGCCTTCGAAGGTGTAATTGAAACCGGCGTCACGGGCGCTGCCCGAGCCCGTCAGGTCGAGCGCGTTCAGGAGCGTGAGGTTCTGGCCGGCCGAGCCGATGGAACCGAGGCGATCGTTGGAGCCGTCGGAGCCGCCGTTGCCGAAGGTGATGGTGCCGGAACCGAGAGGTCCGGACAGGATGACCGGCGCCGCCGTGGTGCCGGTCCAGAGGGAGTCGCCCGCCAGGAAGACGCGCTGGTTGTTGATGCGGACTTCCCCCGTGATGTTGTTGGTGGAGAAACCGTTGACGCTGTTGAGCACGCGCACGACGCCGGTATCGGCATTGGTGGTGTCCGCCGCGCCGAGACTGAACGTCGAACCGCCGGTGATGTTGCCGGTGATGTCAAGCGTACCGATGGTGGTACGGTTGATGGCGCGGAACTGGGCGAAACTGCCCGCGACGGGGGAGAGCTGGACCGAGCCGGAGATACGCGAACGGTAAAGGGAGTTCGAGATGATGAAGGTCGAATTGGTACCGGCGCTGTCGATCTGCAGGTCGCGACCGAGGTTCATGTTGCCTCCGAGGAACAGGACGGTGCCGTTGCCCATCACGAGCGGGCTGGAACCGATACCGAGCGAACCCGCGACGTTGGGCAGGGCGTCGGAACCGAGGATGAGTCGCCCGACGGAGACCGTCGTGGTGCCTTGGTAGGTATTGGCGCCGCGCAGGAGCAGGTGACTTTCGCCGGTCTTGACGATGTTGCTGCCGAGCGCACCGCTCAGGCCGCCGACGAAGCCGAGGATCTGGCCGCGGGTGTTGCCGTCATCACGGTCGACGAAGATCGTGTGCGTGGCCGAAACGCCGCCCGGCGAGAGGTTGACGTTCCCGAGGAAGATCAACGAACGCTGGTTGGTGTCACCGCGCATCTGCAGGTCGGAGACGAGGTCGACCTCGTTCTGCAGGGTGATCTGCGGGGCGGTGCCGTCGAGGCGGAAGGCGCCGACTCCGGCGACCTGGTTGATGGTGAGCTTGCCCGTGCCGAAGGCGAAATTATTGAAGAGGGAGACGTTGGTGCCCGGGTTCAGGAGCGTGCCGCCGGTGTAGTTGTTGCGATTGGCCAGGATCAGTCCGCGGTTCCAGTTACCAATGGACATGTTGCCGTTGACCATGGCCTGGGTGGCCACGCCGTCTTCGGCCACGTTGGCGCCGATCTCGAGGCGATTGGCGCCGGTCAGGACGTTCTCGTAGGCGGAGTTGCCGAGGAAGAAGTTGCCTTGGTTGCCGCCGAAGCCGATGCGGTAGACCCCGTCGGTGCCCGCGCCCAGGGTGGGAGCGTGATAGATCTGCGATCCGGCCATGGTCGTCTGGACTTGGCCGTTGCCCGAAGAGCCGCCGCCGACCCCGAGCCAGAGCTTGCCGCCGCCCGCCGCCGTTTCCAGGGCGCCCATGTCCAGCGAAGAGTACTGCCAGCTCGCGCCGAGACCGATGCCGCCGAGGTAGCGGCCGGTCGACTCGAAGCTGACCTTGCCGGCGGCCGGAACCGCCGAGATGAGGCCGACGAGCTGCGCCTGGGTGGCGTTGAAACCGACCACGAAGCCGGAGAGGCCGTAACCGTCGGACTTCGCGCGGACTTCCTGCGCGGCGATGTTACCCGCGGAGAGCAGGTTGATGACCGTACCGGGATTGAGGACGATGTCGCCGGCGCCGAAAGGCGTGCCGGTGCGGACGAGGCTCTGAACCGTGCTGGTCGCGTCATTACGGCCGGTGGCGTAGACATCGAGTCCGAGCGCCCCGTCGGTGCCGAAGGTGTTGGCGGCGCTGCCGAATTCCAAGGATCCGGCGCCAAGCTTGGTGAGGCGGCCGCCGGTGACGGCGCCCTGCAAGATGGTGCGTCCGTTGGAATTGAAACCGGCGCTGATGACGTTGTTGTTGGCGCCGAGCGTGGTCGTCCCCGTGAACGTGAGGTTGCCGCTGGTGGTAAGGGTGATCGGGGTCGAGGCGCCCAGGTCCGCGAGCACGAGGTTGCCCAAGCGCTGTTGGGTGTGATTACCGGCGTTGCCGAGGAAATTACTGATGAAACCGTCCGCGTTGACGCGGATGGTGCCGGCCAACTCGCCGCTGAGCTGCTGGCCGACGGTGAGCAAAGAGTTCACCCCGGCGGTATGGGCCAAGAGGGAAAAGACATGCAGGTTGCCGCCGTTGAGGATGATGTCGCGCCCGTTGGTGACGGAATTGATGGCGGTACCCGTCGCCGAGATGGGGTTTTCGAGACGGAGCGTGCCGGCGTTGACGATGATGTCGCCGGTGATGGTGTTGCTGCCGCGCAGGAGGGTGTCACCCGTGCCGAACTTGACGAAGCTGCCGGAGAAGACGCGCGCGTTGATCGTCGCGGTCTGGCCACCCTGCTGGAAGACATAAGCGGTTCCCGTGCCCGTGGAGCCGAAGTAGAGATCCATCGCATTGGTGAGGCCGACCACCGGCGCCGCCAGGACGGTGTTGATGGTCGGGCTGCCGGTGACGATGAGGCCGCCGGAAGCGATCGTGAGGCGATTGCCCGCGGCGTCCGGCGTGATGTTCTGGCTGGTACGCAGGGCGTAGACCGACGGATTATAGCCGACGCCGAGGATCTGGGCGGACGAGATATCGACGGTCGCAGTGCCGTCCGTGAGCGCGGCGGTGGTGAAGGCGCCAGCAGCGGTGATACGGTGCGAGTACTCGATCTGGCCGATGCCCGGCGCGCCGGTGCTCGTCAGGGTCTGGAAACCGCTGCCGATGCCCATGGTGTCGTAACCGACGAACGAGTTCGCGTTGGCGTCGACGATCCACACCGGGGCGAGGCCGCTGTTGACGACGCCCAGGCCGTTGTCGGTCGTACCGGTCAGCGTGATCGCGCTGGTCGTGATCAGGCGCTCGAACTGCGTCGGATTGCTGACCGGGATGCCGAGCGTGTTACCGCCGACGGGATTCAGCTGCAGGGTGCCGTTGGCGGTGTTCGTCAAGGCGCCGACGCGCAGGGTGACGCTGCCGGAATTGGCACGGGTCAAGGTGATCTGGCCGCCCTTGGAGACGGTGAGGTCGCCGATGGTCTCGACGGACTGCACCGAGGAGGCGCCGCCGAAGCGGAACGTACCGCCGTTCAGGTCGATGCCGGTGGCGTCGTCCCAGCGCCCTTCCCCGCCGACGACGGAACCGAGCTGGTCGTTGATGATGATCTGACCGCCCGGACGCAGGATGAAGCTGTTCGCGTTGGCGCCGGTGGCGGCGTTGAGGAAGGAGGCCGAGCCGTTGTAGGCGAGCGGGTCGGCATTGAGCTGGAGCGTGCCGAAGACCTCGACGACACCCGTGCCGAGCGGCGTGGAGCCGCCCGGAGCCGCGCCCGTATCAAGCGTCAGGGTCGTGCCCTTGAAGATCGTGGTGCCGCCGCTGAAGTTGTTCGAGTTGCGGATGACGACGTTGCCGGTCGCGCCCGTCTGCGGGGCGCCGAGCCAGTTGTTACGTTCCAGACCGACCTCGAGACGCGCGCTGCCGGTGAGCACGTTGTCCGCGCCGCCGAAGACGAAGCTGGAATTAGGTCCGCCCGCGATGCGGTAGACATTACCCGCGCCGACGCCGAGCGTCGGGGCGAGGTAGTTGACTTCCGTATTGAGCAGGCCCTGCAGGACCGAGCGGCCGTCGCCGATGGCGGCGAGGTTGAGCGGAGAATCCCACATCGGACGGGCGAGCGCCAAGGCCACGCCGTAAGCGCTGCTGAAGTTGGCCGTAGTGAGGACGGACGGGGTGAAATCGCCGTCGAGGACGACGGTGCCGAGGGAGTTGAACTGGCTGAACGTACGGAGCGTGGCCGCGGCGTTCAGGCTGCCGTTACCGGCGAGACGCAGCGCCGCGCCGGGGTAGATGCGGACGTTGGCCGCGCCCAAGGGCGAACCCGAGGTAGCGGTGACCTGCACCATACCCTGCTGGATGTCGATGCCGCCGGTGAAGCCGGAATTGGCGTTGCCCGAGATGATCAGGTTGCGATGCGTATCGAGCGAACCCGCACCAAGTTTGACGAGATTACCCGCACCGGCGAGGACGCCGGCCAGCTCGACGCGGCCACCCGGACCCGCGGTGACGGTGTTGATGAGGGCGTAGTCGCCGAGGATGCTGGTCGTACCGCCGACGCGCAGGCCGTAGCGCAGGATCGAGGTATCGGCGGAAGTGGACATCCCTTGCGTGCCGGGATTACCCGCCGTGACGTTCTGATTGATGGAAACCGAAGTCGCCGAGAGGATGGCGGTGACGAACGAACCAGCCGGGATATTAGTGCCGCTGACAGGCATGCCCACATACCAGCCGGCGGTGCTGCCGATGGCGGTGATGTTCGGCGAATTCTGAGTGAGCGTGCCGTTGCCCAGGCTGAGCGGCGCGACCGCGCCGACGCTCTGGACGGAAAGGGTCTGATTGGAGAGATTCAGGTCCCCGACCTGGAGCATGTTCCCCATGGTGAGGAAGAACGGATTACCGACGCGGTCCAAGTTGACCGTCGCGGGGCCGCGGACATTCAGGGTGAGACCAGGTCCGGACTGGCTGCCGAAGACGACCGATCCGCCGATCATACCGGCGTCGGACTGCAGGTTAAGGGTACCGCCGTAGACGTTGACGACCGGCTGGGCGCCGCCGCCGAAACCGCCCAGCGCGAAGGGCGACTGGGCATTGATGGTACCGCGATAGAGATTCGTGCCGCCGCTGAAGGAGTTGTTGCCCGCTTCGGGCGAAGCCGCGACGGGCGCGCTGAGCGTGAGGGTGCTGTTGCCGGTCTTCGTGAGGCCGGTCTGACGGTTGCCGGCGCCGACGCCATCGACGAGGCGACCGGAGAAGAAGGAGTTGGCTAAGCCGGAGACGACGAGCTCGGCGTTGGCGGTGGTGCTGCTGTTACCGACGACGCCGCCGGAGCCGTTGAACGCGCTGTTCAAGGCGCCGACCTTGAGGGAGCCGCCATTAAGATCCAGGGTGGCGCCGAGGCCGAGGTTGACGGCCGTGACGAGAGGAAGGAGTCGGCCGGACGCACCCAGCTGGAGCGTGCCGTTCTGGATGTTCAGACCGACGGACTGGGTGGAACCGAAGAGCGCCGTCGGTCCGTTGAGCACCAGGGTGCCGGAACCGAACTGGGTGAGGCCGAGACCGAGGACGCCGCCGGAGAAGGTAGTGGTGCCGCCGGTGTAGACGAGGCCGACCCCCGAGGTGGCCGTGCCAGTGGTGTAGACCGCCGAACCCGAGGCGCCGCTCACGGTCTGCGCAGCGCCGACGCTGAGCGTGAAGGTGGTGCCGGTGGGGACCGTCGCGACGGTGGCGCCCGCCGGGATGCCCGGTCCGGAGACCAGCATTCCGGCGACAAGTCCGGCGGTGCTGGCGACAGTGACGGTGGTGTTAGCCGCCGTGGTCGAGATTCCGGTCAGCGTCACGCGTGCCTGCGGGTCAAAGAGAACCGGGGCACTGATGAGAGGCGTTCCGTAGGTAAGGAGGCCGCCCTGATAGGTCGCGGACAGGCTAGGAATGCGAAGCAACGCGCCGTTGGCCGAAGAGCTGATGTTGGCGTTGGTCCGGAGCGCGTAGACGCTCGTCGCGGTGCTGACAGCCTGTGCGGTGGTGAAATCCGCGATGGTCAGCGGCGTCGTGGTGCCGATCGTGGTGACCGCCGTGCCAGCGATGGACTGCGGGGTGGCCAGCGAGGGAATGATGCCGTTAGTGGCGTCGCCGGTGACGAAGAACGGCACGCCGGCCGAGTTCAGGCCGACGATCGAGGGCGAGAGGATGCCGTTGACGACGCGCGAGGCGAGAGCCGCGCCGTCGAGGTTGGTCGTCGTGAAGCGGACGACATTGGCGGCGGCGGGGAGGCCGAGGGTGAAGCCGGAGCCGACTTCGAGCACGAGCGTGCCGTTGCTATTCGCCGTGCGATTCACGGCCAAGGCCGCGAGGGTGGCCTGTCCGCCGCTGTTCGCGGTGAGCAGGACCCGAGCGCCGCCTTGGTAGTTGAAGGTGCTGTTCGTGGCGCTGCCGTAGACGGCGGTGCCGAAGGCGGTCATTTGCAGGAGGCCGCCGTTGAGGTTCGTCGTGCTGACCGCCGTCGGCAGCGAAGCCGCACCACCGGTCAGGTGGAGCGCGCCTTGGTTGAGGTTGAAGAGCGAGTAGCTGGCGGTGCTCTGGAGCGCCAAGGTGCCGGCGCCGGTCTTGAAGAGACCGAACGTGGAGGCGGCCACGCTGGTGAGCGCGTTACGCATCATCAGGGTCTTGCCTTCGGCGATGTCGATCACGCCCGGGGAGGTGACCGAACTGTTGGTGATGATGCGCGCGGTGTCGAAGGACTCCGTGATGCGGAGCACGCCGGGATTCGGCGCGAGCGCGAGGCCGGCGAAACCGGTACCGATGGTGATGGTGCTGTTCTGGACGGTGTCGCCGAGATTGGCGTCGGCCGAGACGCTGACGATGCCGCCGTTGATATTGAGGCCGCCGAAGCTGTTGCTGCCGCCGAGGACGAGCGTGCCGTTACCGGTCTTGGTGAGGGCGAGGCCGGCGAAATTGCTGGCTGCGGTCTGGGTCACGGTGCGACCGGTGCCCACGACGATGGCCGAGCCGGCCGCGACGAGGACGGTGAGGTCGTTGGTGATCGTAAGGTCCTGGTTCAGCACGCCGAGCGCGCCGCCGTTGAGCATGACGTGCGAGGCCGCCGGCAAGGCGGAGGCGCCGCCGAGATTGAGCAGACCGGCGTTGACCTGGGTGAAGCCGGTGTAGGTGTTCGCGCCCTGCAGGTCGATGAAACCAGGGCCGGCCTTGATGAAATGATTGAAACCGCCGCCCGTGCCGTCCTGGACGACGCCGGAGAGGACCACGCGGGCATACGGATTGTTCTGCGTGAAGGTACGCGCAGAGCCGGTAGCGGCGCCGTAAGCGGCGGCGGACAGGCTGACGCTGCCGCTCAGCGTGAAGTCGGCGTAGGCGCCGCCGTTCGTGTCGAAGGTGGCGTCGCCAAGCATGACGACGTTGTTGGCGAGGCTCAGGGCCTGCGTGTTGCGATGGAATCCGAGGTTCAGATTCGAGCGCAAAATGCCGCCATTGAAGACGAGCCGGCCGGTGCCGAGGGAGTTGACGTTCGCGACTTCGAGGATGGCGCCCTGGTTGAGGGTGAGGTCACCCGAGAAGGTGTTGGCGGTGTTGAGGAAGACGAAGCCGCCGCCGTTGGTCGGGGCGATCGACTGAGCCTGGATGGTGTTGCTGAGGATACCGACCTGGACCGAGTTGGCGCCGACGAGGACGCCCCGGTTGACGGAGAGCATACCGTAGCCGCCGAGGCGGTAGGTGGCATCCGCGCCGACGCCGAGCGTGGCCGCGGTGTAAGCGGCGGGCTGGAAGGTCTGACCGGAATACACGCCGCCGCTCAGGAAGAGCCTGCCGTTGGCGGAAGCGGTCGCGAGGTTGAGCGCGGAACTGAAACCGACGACGTCGATACCGAGGAGACCTTCGGCCATCGGGGCGGTGCTGGCCCAGGTGACGACCGGAGGCTGGCCGACGTACTGCAAGCTGAGCAGGCCGAGGGCGGCGCCATCGGAGCGCAGGGTGATGCTGCCGCCGACCGCGTCAGGGGAAGCGAGACCCAGCTGGGCGCCGGGGTTGACGGTGACCGCGCCGGAACCGAGGGCCCGGTTAGCGCCCACGCCGGTGAGGCCGACGAGCGAAACCAGCGCGCCTTCGTTGACGGTGATCGGCTGGGCGTAGGCCGGGCTGAGCGCCCCGAGCTGCATCAGATTCTGTCCCCACTTCTGGAACGCACCCGGGCCGGTGATCGGGCCGAGGATGTTGGTGTTGGAATTGGTCTGTTGGTCGCCGCGGAAGGAGGCCGGGCCCTGCAGGTCCAGCGAGTAGAAGTTGAGGGTGCTGTTGCCGGTCGTACGGATGACGACGGGCGTGCCGAAATCATTGTTCGCGTAGGCGTTGACCGTCAGCGCATGATAGACGGAATTATTACCCCCGATGTTGGAGTCGCTGTTCACGACCACCTCGGACTGGTAGTACATCTGGGTGTCCGAATGAAGCTGACCGCCGTTCAGGATCAGACGGTTGCCGAGTCCGTAGGGATTGGTGGTGCTACCGCCCAGGGCATACTGATGGTTGGGACGGACCCAGTTGTAACCGCTCAGGATGATGTCGCCGGTCAACGTGCCTCGGTTGTCGGCCGCGATGCGCAGGTCGCCGGTGCCGGTCTTGGTGAGGCCGCCGGCGATGATCTGGCTGTTGAAATTAAGGACGCCGCCGCCTTGACGGAGCAGGATGAGTTCGCCGCCGTTAGGGACGACGATATTGGCCGACAGGGTCGACTCGCCGCCGGCATGGATGAGGCCGCCGGAAGCCAAGGTCAGCGCGAAGGTGGGGGTAAGGGAAACACTCGCACCATCCCGGACAGCCGGGTAACTGATCCGGAAGTTGGTGCCGTCGATCACTTCGGTGATGACCGCATTGGGCATGATGCCCGTACCGCTGATCGGCTGGCCGACCCGGAGGCTGCCCGTGGTGGAATTAGTGACGACGTTGGAACCGCGGGTGAGATTACCGGTGACCGCAGTGGCGACGACGGAGGAGAGATTGTTATCGAAACGAAGCGCGTGGACCGAGGTATTGTAGGCGAGCGCCGTGGCGCCGCTCTGGTAGAGGGTGGCCGTGCCGTCCGTCAGGCCGGCCGCGATGGTCGTCGTGCCGAGAGAGGAGAAGCTGACCTGGCCGACCCCGGGGGCGGTGAGCAGGAGGGGCTGCAGGCCGAGCGTCGGTCCTTGGTAGCTCAGGAAAGTGGTGTTCGTGCGATCGACGATCCAGGGCGCCACCATGCCGGCGGTCGCGGTCGAGCCGGTCGCGGTCGCACCCGCATTGGTGAGGGCGGTCGTGACGAGGAGTCGATCGAAGCCGGAGGCGGCGTTGAGCGAGCCGGCGGCCGCGGTATTGACCCAAAGCACGCCACGCTGGGTTCCGCGCGCGATGTTCGCGACCTCCAGGACCGCGGTGCCCGAGTTGTTTCGGTTGACATCGAGGGCGCCGTTGCCGAGGCCGACGGTGATCGCGCCGATCTTTTCGAAGGAATCGAGGTTATTGGCGCCGCTCAGGCGGAACGTACCGCCGTCAAGCGTCAGGCCGACGGAGTCACCCCAGCGGCCCTGATTACCGGCCCCAGTGAAGAGACCGGAGGTGGCGCCGGCGTTGTTGTCATCGAGTTGGATGAGGCCGGACTGGCGGAGACGGATGACATTGGCGGCGTCGGAGGTCCCGGCATTGAAGGCCGAACCTTGGAAACCACGGAAGACAAGGGCCGAGCCTTGGCGCACTTCGACGACACCGGAACCGAGCGGCGTGGAGCCGGCGGCGGCGCCGCCGGTTTCGACCACGAGCGTGGCGCTGCGGTTGATGATGGTGCCGCCAGTATAGTCGTTGGAGTTCTGGACGACGACCGTGCCGACGGAGTTACCCGGGACCGTCTGAGCGCCCGTGAAGAGCGAGACCGGTGCGCCGACTTCGACGGTGCGGGAGGCGCCGGTGAAGACGTTGTCCGCGCCCGCGAACCAAAGCGTATTGCCGCCGCCGAGGCGGTAGCGATTATCCGCGCCCGCAGTTAGCGTGCCGAGGAACTGGCTGCCCGCGTTGAGCTGACCGACACCCGCGAAGGCGCCGAGATACTGGCGACCGTCGCCGATCGCGCCCATATTGAGCGTGCCGGTGAAGTTCGGGAGCGCGATCTGCACGGCGCCGCCGAACGGCGAAGCCATCGAAGCGGTCGTGAAGGCGCCGCCGGTCGGGGTGAAGTCGCCGTCGAGGGCGAGGATACCGAAGTTGTACGGCGTGCTAAGGACGGTGACGCTTGAGGCGCTACCGACGCTGGAAGCAGCGGCCAGACGGAGAGCGGTGTTCGGATTGACGATGACCGGACCGGTGCCGAGGGGATTGCCCGAGGTCGCGGAGACCTGGAGGACGCCCGCGAGGACATTGGTGCCCCCGGTATAGGTGTTCGCGCCGGAGGAGACGCGGAGGGTGCCCCCACCCTGCTTATTCAGGGCGAAGAGATTAGCCGACGGAGTGTCCTGGATGACACCCGACAGATCGACGACGGAGCGACCATTGCCCGGGGTGACGACATTGAAGACGGCGGCATTGCCACCGGTGATCGTGCCGGCGAAACGGAGGTTCTGCGTGTCCGTCGAGGGCTGCGCGCCGAACCAGGAATTACCGAGCGTCAGGTTACCGAACTGGAAATAGACATCGGTGAAGCCGGTGTTGAAGACGCCATTGTTATCGGTGGCGATCGAGGTGCCGGTACCGTTGACGACGACGGAGATGCCGCCGGTGGTGGCGCCGCGGGTGCCGACGACCATGGGCAGGCCGGGTCCAACGCCCGTCATGTTCAGATTCAGCACACCACCCTGCAAAGTGAGGGTCGAAGCGTTGTCGCCGAGGCCCGTGGGCGTGTTCAGGTTGATCTGACCCGAGCGGAGCGTGAAGCCCGCCTGGGTATTGACGTTGGAGAACGGGTTGGCGTTCGAAGCGTCATCCAGATTGAGGGCGGCGGTGCCGCCCTTGATGATGCTGACGGAACCCGTGCCGTTCTGGAAGCTGCCGTTGAAGGTCGTGCCGTTGGCGCCGACCATGACCAAGGTACCTGCAGTGGCGGCGGAGTTGGTGATGAGTCCGGCGGTGCCGGTGAGGGAGCCGACCTTGACGAGGCCGCCGTTGAGGTCGATGGAACCGGCGTCGTTGAGGACGAGGTTGACGGAGGCCGGCTGGGCGGCGTCACCGACGAACTGGACCGCACCGGACTGCACGGTGAGGCTGCCGATGAAGGGGCGGAGGTCGCCGGCGAAGCGGACCGTACCGGCACCGAACTTGGTCAGGCCGCGGCCTGAGATGGCGCCGGAAAGGGTCGGGACACCGCTGGCGTAACCGCCACCGGCGTAGATCACGGCCTCATCGGTGAAGATGCCGTTGTGGACGGCGGCGGCGTTGACGCGACCGAAGAAGAGATTCGAGCTGATGACCGGCGCGGCGAGGCCGGCACCGTTGAGGAGAATGCCACCGAGCTGATGGGAGGCACCATTCGAGACGATACGGATCGTGCCGCCGCTGACGTCTGCGGTGGTCCGGAAGGCGTAGATGGAGTTGATTCCCGTGAGGGTCTGCGGGGTCGAGATCGTCGCGACGGCCGTGGGCGCCTGCGCCGCGAGGGTGGTGACGGCGGTAGTCGGCGTACCGGTGATCAGGCCGTTGGTGGCGTCCCAGGTGACGAAATTCGCATCGCCCGAGAGCTGACCATCGGCGGTGCGCACGATGACCGGCGAGAGGATGCCGTTGAACAAGGCGGTGGCGATGCCTTGGCTGAAGATCTGGCCGCCGCTATTGACGACGAGACGAGAGCGCTGGGTCGAGACGGTTGCGCTCCCGAGATTAGCGGTCGGGGCGACAATGAGCGTACCCTGGCCCGAACGAATGAGGTTCTGGACCGTGAGCTCGGAGTTGAACGCACCGGTGCTGGCGAGGTTGACGATGCCGCCACCGGAGAAGTTCAAGGAACCGTTGCCGTTATTGACGGTGAGGTCACCGGACGTGGCATCGAGCTGGAGCGTGCCGCCGGCGAGGATCGGGGAGGCGTTGCTGAAGGGAGTCAGACCACCGGTCGTATAATTACCAATCCTCAGGATGCCTTGATGGATGTTCCAAGTCGGCGCAGTGGCGCTTTGGACCGCCAAGTCGACGATACCGGCCCCGAGCTTGACCAGGGTGCCCGTGCTGCCCGAGAGCGTGAGGGTGACGGTCTTGCCGGCATCGACGCTGACGGCGCCCGCGGACGTCGCGCTAAGGACGCGATTGACGATGGCCGACTCGGTGAAACGCAGGACAGGCACGCCGCCGTTACCGTAGTTCGCGTTGGCGTTGCTGAAGATGACCGCACCGAGGCCGAGCTGGTCATTACGGGAGACGGAGACCTGGCCGCCGTTGATGGTCAGGGTGGCGAAGGCATTGGTTTCTGTCAGGGTCAGGAAACCGAGGCCGATCTTCTGGAGATTGGCCGCGCCCGTCCACGGGGCGGTGCCCTGCGTGACGTTGAATCCGTCGGCGACGTCCAGATTGGAATTGGCGATGAAGTTGAGCGTCTTGCCCAAGGTCATGCTCTGCTCCCAGATGCTCAGCGTGCCGCCGGTGAGGTTGACAAGCGGGTTCGCGCCGAGGTTGGCGTCGGCGGTGATCGCGATATTACCCCCGGTGATCATGGTCACGCCGGTGTAGGTATTCGTGCCGGTCAGACGGAGCGTGCCCGCGCCGGCCTTGTTCAGGCTGTTATAGGCGCTGTCGCCGTCGGAGATGACACCGCTGAAGGTGACGATCGAGCCGTTGGCCTGGGCATAGGTCGCAGTGTTGACGGTGATCGTGCGGAGGGAGCCGCCGACGGGGTCGTTGGAGAGGCCGACATTGCCCGAGAAGGTCAGGTCGGTCGGCTGTCCGTTGAAGGTGCTGTTGAAGGTGGCATCGCCCGCGAACTTGGCGGCGTTGGCGATCCGGCGGCCGGCCGTGAAGGCTTGGTTACGATTGTAGGCGTCGCCCATGAGCGTGCCGCCGTTGAAGATCAGCGTGCTGGTCCCGAAGGCATTGTTGTGGCCGATCTGGACGGTCTGACCGAGATTGAAGGTCGTGAAGCCGCTGTAATCATTGGCGGTATTGAGGACGATGGTGCCGCCGCCGCCCTGGAGCGTGGTGGAGTTCGCCTGGATCGCCGCGCTGATCGCCCCGATGACGACGTTATTCGCGCCGGTGAGGATATTGGCGCGGTTGAAGTTGAGCGTGGAGCCGCCGCCGCCGAGGCGGTAGACGGAGCCGGCCGGAAGCGACGCGAAACCGGAGGAGGCGAGGGTCGTGACCGTGGAGGGAACGATCGAGCCGGTGAAGTTGGCCGAGGCGCTGTTGACGACGCCGGTGCCGTTATTGACCGCCCACAGGGAGCCGAGGAAGGTGCGACCGTCGCCGAGGGCGTTCTGGTCGATGGCCAGGTTATAGCCGACCACGCCGAGGCCGATGACGCCGGAGAAGGCGCTGGAGGTGTTGGTATAGTTAGAGGTGAAGGTCGGCACGGCGCCGACATAACCGAGCGACAGGGTCGCCAGACCGGTGAGGTCGTTGGTCAGGGTGAGGCCGCCGCCGACATTGCCGGTGCCGAGCTGGACGCCGGCTCCCGGATTGACGGTGACGGTGCTGGTACCGAAAGGCGTGGCGGTCGAGGACGATACCAGGCTGATCAGGTTACCCTGGTGGACCGTGATCGGACCCGACATGGTGCTGGCCCCCGAGAGGAGCGCGAGCGTACCGACCCCGAACTTCTCCAAGGAGGCCGAGCCGCCGACGGCGCCGACCAGGAAGGTGGCGTTGACGCCGGTGGTGGCCGTCTGCGTCCTGAACCAAGCAGCCTGATTGAGCGTGGTCCTTCCCGTGAAGATGAGGCCTTGGTCGATCGTGAGCAACGTCGGGTCAACCGCACCACCCTGGCGAGCGGCGAAGGTCAGCGAACCGAAACGCGAGGCGCCTCCCGTCGGACCGTTCGAGAAGCCAGAGTCATTGAGGACCGTGACGTTGGCCAAGTAGTTGACGTTGTTGGAGTTGACGCCAGTTCCGCCGGAGTTGATGCGTCCACCGGCCAGGACCAGGGAGACCGTATCGATCTGATAAGGGGAGGTGGGGTTGGCACGCGTGCCGATATGGGCCGGGGCGCCGAAGGCGAAATCGCCTCGGTTAATGGTGACGACCCCCGAGAGCAGCGAGGTCGTACCCGTGCCGGTGTTGGCTCCGTAAAGGGCGAGATTACCATCACCCGTCTTGGTGAGACCGGTGGCGTTGACGGTGCCGCTGAGGTCCGTCCAGATATTCGTGGTCGAACTGAAAATCACGGCCTCGCGTGAGCCGCCCGTGCCGAAGACCCAGTTATTGGCATGGGCACGGTTGGCCGCAACGCTGCCAAGGATAAGGCCGACAGGCTCGCCCGCCGCAGCGGAAGCGCCGACGGTGATATTGAAAGCACCCGAAATGGCGACGTCGCGGACGCGGAGGGCGAGGACCGAGGCGGTACCGTCCAAAGTAAGCGCAGTAGTGACGTCGGCGATCTGCGTCGTCGTGACACCGCGAAGTGCCGCGGTCGTCGCGGCCGCCGTGTAGGAGGACAATACCAGACCAGTGCCCCCCGTCGTGACGAAGCTGGGCGTCGCGGCCGTGGTGTGGTCGATGATCCACGGGGCGATCATGCCGTTGGAGGCGGTGAGGGCCGCGCCGTTGACGTTGGTGACGATCAGTTTCTGGCTGGAGCCAAGGGCCGTGGTGCCGGCCAGCACGGTCAGGACGCCGGCATTCTGGCGGACCAGGTTGCTGATCGTGAAGACCGCATTGTCCGCGAGCGCGTTGTTCTGCTCGACGCCGATGAACGAACCGCCCTGCAAATTGACCGTGCCGACCGTCTGGGCGCTGGTGTTGGCGGTATTGGAGCCGGTGAAGCGGATATTACCGCTGCTGAGGTTGATGGCGGCGGCCGACGAAAGCTGGACGTTCGTGCCATTGGTAGTACGCGCCGCGTTACCGATGACGAGGCCGGTAACCTGGCCCGCCCCGACACCGAATCCGGTATTGAAGATATTGAAGGCGGTATTGCTGATCCGCGGTCCGGAACCGGTATAATCACCCTGGAGAATGAGCTGACCGGAGACATTCAGGGTGCTGCCGATCGGAATGATGTTCTGCAGCGTGGTATTCGAGATCTGCAGCGTGCTTCCTCGGTTGACCGTGGTGCTGCCGTTGTAATCCTGGACGTTGTTCAGGTTGACGAAGCCGGTGGCGATACCACCGAGCAGACCGGCGCGGGCGAGCGGATTACCGACGACCAAAGTGGCGGCGCCGGTAAGCACGTTGGCCGTACTGATTGTCAGTACGCCGGTGCCGCCGCCGGCACCGAGCCGATAGACTCCGGCGTCGGCGCCAAGGGAGGCCGCCGTGTAGTTGACGGCCGCATTGCTGCCGGTGCCGAGGAACCAAGCGCCATTGCCCGCGGCGCGGGTGCCGGCCTTGGACATGTCGATCGGGTTGGAACCCCAGGTCCCCATCATCGGCAGCAGGGTCGAACCATAAGGGCCGGAACGGACGTTCTGCAGTGCGTCGAGATTGAAAATGGTGTCCAGGAACAAGCCACCCATGTTCGACATCGTGACGGTACCGGTGCCCGCCGTCGGATGCTGGTAGACGTTGGAGATGTTACCGAGGGAGGACAGGACATTGAAGCTGCTCGCTCCTGTGACATTCGCCGATCCGCGGACGAAGAGGGTCGTGCCGGGCCCGAACACCACCGGTCCGGAACCAGGACTGGCCGCAGACCCGAAACCGCGCCAGCTGCTGAAGATATTGATGCCTCCGGAAAGGTTGTTGGTGGCGTTCTGGATGGCACCTCCGCCCGCGCCGATCAAGGTCAGGGCGCCGGCGCCGGTGAGCTGTCCGCTGATATTGTAGTCGGGATTACCTTCCGTCTGGCTCACCAGGAAGGTCGAGGCGAGGCCTTGCAGGGTGATCGCCCCGTTGAAGTTGAGGTCGTCACCGTCCTGAGTGCTGGCGGCGGACAGCGTCGTGGCGATGAACTGACGGTTGGCGTTATTGAAATTCAGCGTCGTGTTCGCGATGCTGACCGTACCGCCCAAGGTGCGGGCGATACCGCTGCTCTTGTCGATGTCCGATCCGCTGTTGATCGTCGCCGGTCCGGCGATGACGACGTTGTTCGCGAGGGTGAAAGCCGTCGTGGAAATGAGGCTCAGCGTGGCGCCCGCGTTGAGGGTCACGGAGCCGGAACCGAGCGAGGTCGCGACCGTGCCGACTTCGAGCGTGCCGGCATCGATCGTGATGGTGCCGGAGAGGCCGGCATTGGCGTTGGTGAGGATGAGATTACCCCCGCCCTGCTTGCGGAAACCGTTGGTCCCGGTGAGCGCGGAATTGATGACGGTGCTGGCGAAGGCGATGGCGCCGAGCCCGCCCCCGTTGGTGGTGAGGGTCGGCGTGTTGGCACCGAACGCGAGCGTGAGCCCGCTGCCCAGGCTGTAGCTCGCGGAAGTGAAGACGAGTCCGCCGATCGCAATGGTATCCGTGCCGGTGACGGCACCGCCGGCGCCGCCGAAATAAGCGGTGTCCGCATCCGTGAAAGTGTACGCGGAAGTGGCGCCGGTTCCTGTAATGAAACGGTCATTACCAGCATTCACCCAAGTGGTCGCAGCCAGATCCCAGGTTCCCGCTCCGCCGACGCCGGCGTTGACCCCATTGGAGTCCCAGAAGATGTTGGCGGCGCGAGCCTTCGGTGGTGAGCCGATGCCGAGGAGGGCCGCGGCGACCATGAGGGACGCGCGGGAAATAATTCTACGAGAAGTTCGCCGAGTTGGCATAAAGATAGGGATAGGGTCCGTTAGGGGAGAACGGTATTCAGTAATTCTCGCCCCCCCTGCTGTCATTTCAACAATAATAAGGGTTTATACCCATGATTGGAGGGGGGGAAGTTATTCACAGCCCGATCGCGGAATGCGTGACTTTTTAGCCAGATTGGCCGAAATCCGTTCGATCTGGTTTTTAAATGTTTTTAACAATCGCGGAGCTGACCGGCCCCCGGAGGAGGCCCAAACCCGGCCGGAAATCGCTTCTTTATATGACTGATTTAATCATTAAAGTTTCATTTAAATGACTGTTTCATCCATTAAAAGAGGCAGGTAGGGGCGGCTCTCCGAGCCGTCCGCCCCCGGCGGGTTCGGAGAACCCGCCCTACCCGGGTCCGCGCTTAGGTAGGGACCCTAGGTAGGGACGGCTCTCCGAGCCGTCCGTTCGCAGAGGGGGTCTGCATGGTTAAAATAGGTCACTGCCCGAGGTAGGGACGGCTCTCCGAGCCGTCCGTTCGCCCAAAGAGTTACGTACCTTAATCGGCTCAACGGCGGGTTCGGAGAACCCGCCCTACCTTGGGCCCTTCGCCGAACGGGAAAAAGACCCTAAATTGGGCTAACGCCCTAGGTAGGGACGGCTCTCCGAGCCGTCCGTTCGATTGGTAGGGACGGCTCTCCGAGCCGTCCGTTAGCCCAACGAGTTACGTATCTCGATCGGGTCAACGGCGGGTTTGGAAAACCCGCCCTACCCAACCCGTTCGCAAGGTAGGGAAGGCTCTCCGAGCCGTCCGCCCCGGCGGGTTCGGAGAACCCGCCCTACCCAAACC
>Ga0209599_10000310_pt1 | contig 34450 bp, 22 predicted proteins | sample Shrwel_input2_FT_FD_187534 | JGI IMG/M metagenome (GOLD analysis project Ga0209599, IMG submission 187534) | Subsurface microbial communities from deep shales in Ohio, USA - Utica-3 well 1 S input2 FT (SPAdes) (version 2) ...
AGGTGGTTTGATTTTGACGTTGGCGCAAGTGGGTACTACGTCTGGGATGGATGTTGAAGTGACAGGCTTGAAGTTTGGCAGTACGCTTTCGCCAGCGATTGGTAATGTTGACATTGTTGGTTTTGCACTGGGTAATAATGCGGCTGAATTCACCAAGATTCGTATTGTCGGTCACTAATAATGAGTCTTTATACGCTCCGTTAAAGAGTGTTTTTTGACTGTGCTAGGTGAGTTTGGAAAGGTCGAATGACCATAATTATAATTGACAATCTGAGGAATGAATCATGCCTTTGTTTAAAAAATTTGCCATAGCGACAGCTATCGCAATAATATCTTCCAGTGCTTTTGCAATGAATATTATTGACGACGAAGATCTGGCAGAAGTTACAGGTCAAGACGGTATCTCTGTGGGTATTACTTTACCTGTCAGTGGTTTGTCTTTTTCTACTATTATTCATGACGCTGATGGATATACAGGCGCAACGTCAGCAGGTGCTTTGATTTTAGGTGATCCGCGTGCTGCGGGTGGTAGTTACGTCAAAACGAAATTGGCCTCTGCGGGCGAAATCATGTTGAACATTGATTCAACAGGAGATGTTGATCCAGCGACTCCTTTAACTAAGCAAGCGGCTGTTAAAATTAATATCACTCTCGGTTCGGCTCTGACCATTACCACAGGGACTCTGTCTGTTGCGGCGAGTAACGGACTAGGTGCTGCACTCAATACCGCCCCCGTTGATCAAACAGCTCCGTTCTTAAATAGCATGGATATTACGATTGGTGCTGGCTCACTCATGGATATCTATTTAGGTAACGAGCCAGTGGGTGGCCACATGATTGATATTAACACCTCGTTATCTGGCGGTTTAACAATCGCAAACTTCTCGTTAAATGATACGGGCGGTACGGTGACGGGTGGTAGTATTTCGGCGACTCAAATTAAAATGTGTGATACCAATGCAACGGCAGCGTGTGGAGCAACCAATCTACAAGTTAAGGCTAATGTTGATATCGCTAGTACGGCAGTTGCGCCAGTTGCGCCTGCTGCACCCGCTACAGGTGGTTTGATTTTGACGTTGGCGCAAGTGGGTACTACGTCTGGGATGGATGTTGAAGTGACAGGCTTGAAGTTTGGCAGTACGCTTTCGCCAGCGATTGGTAATGTTGACATTGTTGGTTTTGCATTGGGTAACAATGCCGCTGACTTTACTAAAATTCGTATTGTCGGTCACTAAGCATCAGCTCAAAAAAACGCTCCTTTATGGGGCGTTTTTTTTGAGGGTAAAAGAAGTATAGATTCCGAATAGCCAACGCATCTGTGTTACGCTAATAAACCGAAGGATAGGTTGCATAAGTCCTAATATGTGTTAAAAACGGCATCAATAATCGGCCATAAGCTCCCATTTGTCGGAGGGTTCAACTCAGCATAGCCATTTGCTAATTTATTTTGTATCATGCAGAAATAACTAACTCCAAAAAATGTATAAAAAAAATGAGGGTGCCACCATGAAAAGCATACGCATGTGTTTGCTTACAGGAGCGATGGTCATTATTGCGGGCAAAGTAGTGGCGATGGAAGCAATGCAAAACAATGAGTTAGCCGAAGCAACTGGCCAAGACGGTATATCTATCATATTGGTTTTGCCTGATTTAGATGGTGCTGGTGTAGGCACAGATATTGGTATATCTGCAAACAGTGTCATTTGGCACGATAAAACAGGTTTTACAGGTGCTACCAGTGCAGGTGCAATTCAGTTAGGCACGGGTGCAATCGGTGATAAGTTTCAAATCATAAATCCAGCAAATACATTAACAACGATTGATATAGATGCCGTAGGTGATATAGACAGTATTCCCGCAACCAGCGATTCCATGTTAAATATTAAAATTGCCATTCCTTCAACGGTGTTGAAAACGGGGCATGTTTATGTTGGCGAAAGTAACGGCTTGTCTTCAGCAGTAACAAATCTAACAAAAATTATGGACTCCATGACCATTTCCATCGGTGCGAGCACTATAAATATTCAACTGGGTGCAGAAGCGCAGGGGTCAATGTTTACCACGAATACAACTTCTATTGGTGGCATCAACATTACGCCTTGGGTGTTATACGATGTTAATTCCGGCGGCGCGCTGCAAATTAGCAATATTAATATTGTCAATAGTGGTGGAGTGAATTTAGACCTTAAAACCAGTTGGGATGTTTCAGCAACTGGCTTAGTGATTATGGTGGATCAATTTGGCAGTGCATTGGCAGGAGCAGATATCAAAATGACAGACTTGAAGTTTGGCAGTGCCGCAACGCCAACAATTGGCCATGTTGAGTTTATAGGTCTAAACCTTGCGGGTACGTCCATGAGAATTGCAGGGAAGTTATGATTTTTTTTGTGTCCTCACCGCTTTTTTAGGGTGATGAAGATGTCAATATTCGATATACATTCCCGTTAAATATACTCAGCAACAGCCTCACCCTAGGTTCTCTTGATATTTCGATGTTTAGATCGTTTTTCATTCTGAATATACACTTAATCATATCAAAAGCGGCTTCAACTCCGCTTAGCCAACACAAAAACGCACCCTGAGCGGAGTCGAAGTGAGTGTTTAAGCAAACCTAAACAGGCCTTAAATAATGGCGCATTTTGTCAATTATTCCCCGTTACACAAACACTCAACAACACATCTACTTATTAACCTAACTATCACACGGTACAACATGCCGTTTGTCGGACAGTTCACATATTTGTTGATGAAAGGGCTTGCTCTGCCGATTTAACGGTGGTAAATTTCTTCTGCCAAATAGAACGTTACCTAATAAAACATTACGGTAACAAAAACTATAAATAAACCCGAGGATAAAATCCCATGAAAATGTTAAAAAAACTTGCTCTTGTTTCTGCTGTTTCCATGATTTCTGCTGGTGCTTTCGCTATGGAAGCAATGGATGATGAGTCCATGGCTTCTGCAACTGGTCAAGACGGTATCACAATCATGTTGTCCCCAGCTACTGTGGCTCGTGGTAACTTGTTATTGATGGGCGTAACTGCACCAACATTAGATACAGTAACACCGTTCAGCAATGGTACTGATGCTACACTAGGTACAAACGATGACTTGTACAAAGGTTTGTCAATTAGACAAGTTGTTATCCATGATGATGACGGTATGGTTGGTAACTTAGATTCAGGTTCTTTAGTTATCGGTAACGGTACTGCTGCTGACTCTACAGTTGTGTTCGCGAAAGGCGATAACCCAATTATCATTGATTTAGATATGGTTGGTGATACATCAGCAACTGCTGGTAACCAGTCCATGTTGAACGTTAAAATCACTACTCCAACATTGGGTATCAAAGTTGGCGCAATGTACGTTTCTAATTCTAACTCCAACTCCACAGGCAATGACAAAGATGGTGTTGCTGGTTTGAATGTTGAAACTGACGGTACAAGTCAAGACGGCGGCACAGCAATCAAAATTTCTAACGCAATGGAAATTGTGTTAGGTGCTACTAGCATCAATATCCAATTGGGTAGCGAAGCGCAAACCATTTACGGTGGTGCTGAAGTTGGTGCGGTTGGTGCAGTGTTAAACCCAAGCGCAATGATTTTGGTTGATGCAACTATTCAAGGTGGCTTGACAATCAATAACTCTAGCCTTATTGACGCAGGTGGCTTAATCACTGGTGGTACAATCAGTATGAAAAGCTTGTCGATCAAAGACGCTGGTGGTGCTAACTTGAATGCATTGGTTGGTGTTAACGTTGAAGACAATCTTCTCCAAACTAACGCTGCTTATGCAGGTGCTGGTGCTACTGAAGGTGGTTTAATTGTTACTTTAGGTGGTTTAGGCGGCAAAGGTGTTGACGGCTTGTACGGTCCACGTACTGGTGTTGCTTTCGATCCTACTGGTGCAAATGATGATACTGGTGTTGATATCTCTATTAACAACACAGTGCTTGGTAGTGCAACTGCAAAAGACTTGGGTGATGTTCAAATCCTTGGCTTGCAATTGGGCGGCACAAGCTTGATCATCCGTGGTCATTAATTCTTAATAGAGAATTTATTCTCGCTTAAGAAATATTACGGCAGCTTCGGCTGCCGTAACTTTTTGTATCTGTGAAATAACGTTGTTCTATTGTTGGATTGTTAGCTGTTATAATTTGCCCCTGTGTACTATAAAAATAAAACGGAAGCGGTCATGATTAAAAAAACGCTTGCACTATTGGCTTGTTTATCTGTGTCTTCTTCTGTGATTGCATTTGAAGAGATTTCTGAAGAAGAGTTGTCGGGAACGTCTGCACAAGATGGTATGACGGTATTTATCGACTTGCCCACTACTGGTTGGCGTGCCAGTCATATTGCATTAACCGATACAAATGGTATTGATGCTTCTTTGGCAGCAGGTTATGCCAATGCGGGGACGGTAGTAGCCAAAAACATTGGCTTTAATACCTGCACGACAGCGGCGGGTTGTGTGGCGGCTTCTGGTATTCGTATTGACGTTGATACAACAGGTGACTATAACGGTGTTGCGGCTGGAACGGGAGGTATGGTCAATATTGGCATCTCTCTAACGGGAACAGCGGGTAAAATTAGGCTGTTTATTGATGGTTTGTGGTTGCGTGATGGCGCATTAGGTACAACAGAAACCAAGATTTTGGATTTTCAGCAAGATTATATTGATATTACGCCTATTGGTTCTTTGTCGTTGTTGAGTGTGCAACTCGGTAACGAGTCTTCAGGTGGGCATTTGTTGCACTTTACCAATGGTAATTTTGGTACAATTGACTTTGGCGTAGTTGCGCTGTTAGACAAACAAGATAATAATAACAGCCTGCGTTTTGGTTTTAAATTGGATAATGTTGACTTAACAGGCAGTGGATTTGACTTTAATGCGAATGGCCTTGTTTACACGGCAGCAAATTTTGGTGGTGGTGTGATGAACGTCACCCTAAGTAATATTGCCATGGGAAATGCAAGTGCTCCTAGTATGGGGAGTATTGGTGTTGAAGGGCTAAGCGTGGCAAACTTGGCGGTAACAATAGCAGGTAAGCTTTAGTTAGTTGAACGTAGGGATTACGTTAAAAGGCGTGAAAAAAGTATTAAAACAAGGTATTTTGTTTCATCAGGGAATAGTAATAAAAATTTAGGCGATTTTGATGCTGATTAGAGCTTCAAAATAATATTAGAAACTACACATATTGTAAAAAAGTTGTGTACTTTCAAATTAGTCAATAAACCACAATTAGAATAAATCGTATGTTTCTACTCACAGTTGGCTCAGCTCTTATTTATATGTTTGCAAATGATGCCTTTGAAGTGGCAGATAAAAAGCCGTCAAGCATTTATTTTAGTCATCCTGTAGATAGTCGTCATAACAGCTATGCCTCTTTTAGTGAGCCAGTAGAAACGGTTTCTCCTTTAGTAGAACGACAATATAAAAATATTATTCATCAAGCTTACGACTATAGTTGCGGTTCTGCGGCGCTCACAACGGTATTGAACGGTTATTTGGGTCGTCAATTTAGTGAAAAGCAAGTGATGGATGGCCTACTCAAATTTGGTGAGTACGATAAAATTGTCCAACGTCGTGGGTTTTCAATGCTCGATATGAAGCGATTGGTCACGGCCTTAGGTCACCCCAATAACGGCTTCAAAGGCTCATTGGATGAATTAAAAAAGCTCGATCATCCCGCCATTGTTGCTATTCACTATATGAATTTTAAACATTTTGTTGTGATTAAAAAATATCAAGATGGTCGTTTTTTCGTCGCTGACCCTGCTCTAGGTAATATTAGTTTTCCAGAAGCTCAGTTTGATGATGTTTGGGATAAAGTCGATGGCTTAGGGCGTATGTTTATTATCTTCCCTAATGGTTTTAAGCCTCGGTCAACCTTGGAATTAACCGAAAACGACATGCGATTTGTTGATGACCAAACCATCTCTCACTTGGCTTTTATGCAAATTGAAGATAACTTCCGCCAATCTGAACATAATGCAGATAGAGCCTCTACTTTACAGCGCGTGTTTAATGCCGATAAAAATGCTGACGTATCAGAAAAAATAATTGATGTACCGTTACGTACTTACTTTAGAAAGAAGTAACGGTTGATTTTGTATTGATAAGACTTATAAGGAATCACAACAATGAGAAACTGGGGTAAAGCTCCGCAAATTTTAGTCGCGCTCAATTGCGTCTGTTTCTCTGTGGCTCATGCCGATGATGCTGCTCCAGCAACAACGCCAGTAGCTCCAACAGTCACGCCTGCGCCAGAAGCTCCTGCTGCAACGGTCGCACCTACGCCTGTTACGCCAACGGCTTCCGAAACGCCAGCACCAACGAATGCAAGTTCAACAATGAATCCGACGGTTCCTACAGCGGCTACGGGTGCAGATGCTGCCCGTGATGCCTTAAAAGAAAAATCGACGGATGTCTCCTCGGAAAAAACCTTAAACGAAGTCTTTAAAGCATCAGAAAAAACATACTCCCTGAATAAAAAGGGACAGTTTGCTATGAACTATGATGTCAGTTATAGTTTTTACCGTGATAGTCGTATTGATATTGCCTTGTCTGCTGATAGTTCTTCACTTACGCGTTTACGCATTCAAGAAGATGCTCAACATTCGTTTGGTAATACGTTTGACGTGTCTTATGGGCTTCGAGATAACTTAACATTAAGTGCATCGTTACCATTAGTGTATAAGTTAGACACATTGGGCAGTAAAACAGTACTGGGTTTAGGCGATATGGCGTTTGGCTTACGTTGGCAGCCTATTCCCCTAAAGCGTGGATTGCCATCAACGACCTTGTTTACTTCACTGTCCACCGCAACGGGTGATAGTCCCTACGAAATTAATTCATCACGAGATCTCTCCACAGGTAAAGGCTATTACAGCTTATCGGGTGGCGTGAGTATGAGTAAGGTGACTGATCCTATCGTGATTTATGGCTCAACAAGCTTTTCGATTGCCAATAGAATTAGTGGTTTGAATCAAGCGCGAGGTGATAAGGCTCTGAGCAGTGTTGCTCCAGGTAATACCTTAGGTTTTTCGTTTGGTTTTGCTTACTCTCTGAATTATGACGTTTCAATGAGTGCGTCTTATCAACACAGTATTTCAAGCAATGGCCGCTACGCTTTTACTGACGGTACTGCGGTAGAACCTGCAGCGCAGGTGTCATCTTCACTTAACTACACACTGTCATTGCGTACCAGTCCCAAGCGTATTGTCAACGTCAGTATGGGTTATGGTCTAACAGAAGACAGCCCTGATGTCACATTGGGTTTCTCCATGCCTCTTGAGTTTTTAGGTTTGGCTAAAGAATAATGGCATGTAAGGGCGTACCGTTTATGAGTATCACTCCGAAAAAGCCAAAGCAGCTATCCTATTTGGCTCTAGCGATTGCCACAATATGGACTCCGTCCAGTTTTGCAATGTTGGCTCAAAATATGTCCGTCGATTTACGCTCCCTTAGCATGGGAAATGCGGTGACGGCAGATCCACCAGGCATTAATGCAATTCACTTTAATCCTGCGGGTTTAACAAAAATTAAAGGCTTGCAGTTAGATATTCAGTTGCTTATGGCGGATTTTGCCATTGAAGCAGATTTATCTGCACCAAAAGGTTTTGATGTCTTTGGTTATTCCGATGACCCGATTGTTTGTGCGGATGCTGTTGATACAGAGCCACTTTGCTCTCAGTTTAAAACCGCCCATACCGAAGTAGCGGGAGTAGCATTATATTTACCTTTTGTGGATCAGGTCATTAAAATGCCGCCAGGCCCGATTACTGCGCCAACAGCGGGTATTGCCTATAAACCACCGGGTTCAAAATTTACCTATGCTAATGCTTTTTATGCCCCAATGATTGCAGGTTATTATCGTGAAGATAAAGACCCAGGCGTTTATATGGGTAAAAAAGTCGCCTTGGAACGAATCACCTACCTATCGCCATCAATAGCGTATCAGTTGACGGATAATCTGTCGGTGGGCTTGTCTGTGGGGATGTCTTATCAGGCGATTGCGCTCAATACAGACTTTAGAGCACCTAATGAATTAGTAGGCGTTTTTCGCTTAATTGATGAAGAGGTGTGCGCTCCCTTTCGAGAAAATACCAATATCGTTACAGATTTAATTCTTTTTGGTACATGTAACGCCAAGGAAAGTCTAGGTCCATTCAAAAAAATGGCAAATATGGATCTTTCTTTACAGCAAACGTTATCACCTACTTATAATTTAGGAATACTGTGGGAACCGAATGAGCGTTTTGCATGGGGTGCTGTTTATCAAAGTAATGCCAAAATGCGCATGAAAGGTAAATATAAAATCACCTATGAAGAAGGTGCGCGTTCCTTAATTAATGATGGTTTGCAATCGTCGCCAACAGGACAAATTTTAGGGGCGATTCTCGGCTTGCCTAGCTACATGCCAAAACAAGAAAAAGGTTTGTTGTCAATGAGCATGGAGTTTCCTGCCCATTTTCAGACCGGTATTAAATATAAATTACTACCCAATCTTCAGGTAAACTTTGATGTTGGCTGGACTGACTTTAATCAGTGGAAAGCGTTTAATTTTGAATTTGACCGTGAAATTCAAGTGTTAAAAATTGCCAAAATTTTAGTTCCCAACGGTGGAGTCACAGATACTTCATTGAGTTTTCCTTTAGACTTTAATACTCGTTGGAACTGGGGCATGGGTTTAGAATATACGCACACGAGTCGCCTAAAATTTCGTTTAGGCTATGAGCCTCGTGATAGCGCGGTGCCTGATAACAAACGTAATATCTTAGCCCCTATTAATACGGCTAGAATGTATGCGACAGGTTTGAGTTATCGTTTTGATCGTGATACTGATATTAATTTGACCTTAATGCACATGACTAGCCGCGATACTGTGCCTGCGGGTACGAGTACGTTGTTAAACCAAACGGGTGTGACGAATTTGCTTTACAACCCGTATGCGGGTTTGGATGCAAAAACGAAGGCAACTATTAATATTATGGGTCTTGTTTATAGTACGCGTTGGTGATTATGCGCTTTGTGACGGCTTTAATATGTACAGTCATGAGTACATTAGTTGTGGCGGATGAACGGTTTTATACAACAGTTGATGCACAGGGACGTGTACAAGTCATTAAAAGTGAGCAGTCTGCTATTGTTGAAGCCCCAAAACAACCCGTCTTGTCAAAAGAAAGCGTTGTTTCTGAGCCTGAACCCAAGCAACAAATACCTGATGGCTCTTCAATGAAACAAGGAACTCGCCAAGTTGATACTGACACGTATGTTGATACTGAGTTATTAGAGCAAAAAAACTTTAACTTAGACGATAAAAAACGGTTTTATTTTCTACCTAATAGTGGTTTTGGTACACAAGTTGTTGAAAGTAAAGATGGTGTGATGAATACACCGATTGTCAAAGCTGAGATTGTTAAGCCGATAGCTTATGTGTCATCTAACTATTTACCCTTGTCAATAGAAGATGTTCAGCGTTGGTATCCTCAACTCAAACAATGTATTAGCCAATCAGATATTAAGAAACACAGTAAACCATTAAAAGACAGTAATAATATTTGGGTAAAACCACCGCTAATCCCTGATACATTTGAGATCGATGGTTTTTTAGCGTTGTCTTCGATGATGCCTGTAGTGAAACAATTACGTGTTGTATCGTTTGCAAGTACCTATAAAAAACCTGCTTTTTACTTACCGATCATAGTGTTTTTGGATGAGGGTGGATGTCCTGTAGCAGGTGTTTGGCAGTATTGGAGTCGAGCGCATATCGCTACAGATAAGCAATATGCCTCTGTAGAAGGTCTTATTAATATTCCAGCACAAAGTGCTTATGTTCTTTTTTATCGTCCTATAAAAACTTTAAAAGCAGATATCCCTTTAAGCGTTGATTCTGGCTCATTGGTTGTTGAAGCTTATTAGAAGAAGAGGTTGTCATGAAGTTGCCGTTTCGTTTGTTGGCTCTCCCTGCTGTGATATCGGTATTGACATTACAACTCACTGGCTGTAGTGAAGGGGGCAATAACTTAGTTGATCCCGTTGCTGAGCAAATTAATACTATTACTACCTGTGATGGTGAAAAAGACCTGTGTACCAGTGGGCAGTTTATTGATGAGCCTGTCGTTGGGCTTAATTACTCCTGTAATCAAGTTCAGGATGTGACCGATAAAGACGGTGTTTTTACCTGTCCTAATAATTCGGTGGTGACATTCTATTTACAAGCGGAAAAAGGGAAGCATCGAATTACTTTAGGTCTCTATCGCATTAAAGCTATAGGTAGTATTAGTGGCACACGACAAAATTCCTTGCTACAAGTTACACCAAAAGACCTACTGACAGGCATTTCTTCACAAGATAATACAAATATTAATATTACATCAGAAACACAAGTCACTAATATTTTACGCTTGTTGCAAGTCATGGATAATGACGGTTCTACGGATACCAATGTCTTAAATCGTATTGTTATCAGCGATACAGATAAAAGCCAGATTGACTTGTTAAAATCAGACTTTGGAGTCAATCTTTTCGCGGATAGTGCAAGCTTTGAAAAGATATTAGACCCTTTGCTCGTCGAACTTGCCAAAAAAGGTCGCACCTTGCCAACTGCAGTGGTTGCTACGACACGTTTTAATCGATCATTACCTATTTTACAGGCTGGAGTGTACGAGGTTTCCCCCTTTATTACGGGTGGTAGTGATAAAGCAGGTAATCGGTTATATACGGGCATGGTAGGTGAAACGACTCAGTCACTCGAAAAAGCGTTTGAGGGCTTATTTTTTATTATTGACCGAGATGCTAAAACGATTGGCTTGGGTTTAGAGTGGCGAAATGCCCTTAATATAGCGACGTTAGATAGTACGTTGTTGCAAAAAACACTATTAGATAAAGCACCAACACCACTGACTTTTGCTTCTCAAGATATTGGTTTTGATGTAACAGGCAAAATTAAGCCTGAGTTTAAGTTGTTTGCAGAGAATGGCGATATGATTGAGATTACTCAAGGTGTCATGACAAAAGGCAACTTATTAGGGAATGACTTTTTTTATCGCAATGTTTATGGTTTAACGTCGAGTGATACTGTTGATGTCAGCCACTTTGGTAAGTGGAAGCGTACGGGAACGGTGGCCTTAGAAGGTTCAACTAATATGAGTAAAGTGCGCGATACATCACCTTATTTTGATGGTGCTATTTGGAAGACAAAGGATAATGCTCCCACAGCCCCCATATTCCCTTTGCATCTCAAGTTAACATTGCGAGATAGTGATACGGCAACCTGTAAAGATATAGGTTGTCCCGTTGGTGTTGATAATACCATGGGGATTAGTATTCTAGAAAATGGCAATATTATTACCGATATTAATAACAACTGTCGTCCTGTTAATAATATGGTAGAAGTGGTTGATCCAAACACGCCATCGGATTTACTGGAAGAGCATCGTTTGGGATTGGTTTCTGCCGTTTTTCAAGATGCTACGACTGGGCCTGCTATTTCCCCGATTATTATGGTTGATAGTTGGGCGAAAAATGATCCTAAGTGGAAAAATTTTTACGGCATATTCATGGGTGTGCAATCGGGTGCAGCAGGTGGGCCTAAAGTACAAATCAATATTGCTAGGGCTCTTGATAAAATAGTCACGATTGAAAATCAAAAAGACGATCAAGAGGCGGGCAGCGGTGTTGCCGCAATATGGACAAATTATATTAAGATGCTCACGGCTTACAGTACTAAACCTGCCGAAAAGCAAACCTTAGAAGCGAATAAAGCGCAGGGCTATATTAGCAAAATAGAAGTTCAGGACTGTAATACGTTTTTGCAATAGAATATGTTAGCTGTCTGATAATAAAAAAGCCGACATTGTTGTCGGTTTTTTTATATGGGGCTTCGACTCCGCTCAGCCAACGTAAAAACGCTCCCTGAGCGGAGTCGAAGGGTTTCTTTAAGCAAATATCAACAGAGTCTATGCTGAGACCAAACGTCGACGGTATAGCGGTAAGCTTTCGTCAATACTGGATTGATAGCTCACACTAAAGTCATTTAAGCCTTGTAAGGCGACATCAATATCTTTATCCGCACGTACCGCAAAGCTGTTAAAACCACAGCGTTGTAGGTAAAACAGATTATCTTTGAAAACGTCTCCTACAGCACGTAATTCACCTGTGAAGCCCAAACGATTGCGTAATAACACCGCGTAAGAATAACCACGACCATCCGCAAAGGCAGGAAACGCGATAGCAATGATATCGAAACTGCCAATGTCATCTGCAATCAATTCAGGATGTTGGTCAGGTTTTAACACGACACCTTTTTTATAAGGGTGAGCTAATACCTGTTCGCGTTGCTGTTGCCATATTTCCAAACTCACCAAAATATCTGCTGATGGAAAGCTACCCACTTCGGCAATCAAGTGGTAATCGTCGGCAACAATGGCGCGGTCTTTAATAATATTAGGCATACACACGCTCCTTAAATTTGGCAATGCCAATGCGTCGATAAGTATCTAAGAAACGCTCGCTATCGAGACGATTGTCTAAATAAGTATTCAGAATTTCTTCAATAATATTCGCCATTTCTTCAGCGACAAAAGAAGGGCCTAGAATATCACCTAAACTGGCATCGTGATTGGCATTGCCACCTAACGACACCTGATAGTATTCCGCGCCTTTTTTATCCACACCCAAAATACCAATATGACCGACATGGTGATGACCACAGGCATTCATGCAGCCAGAGATATTAATATCTAAGTCGCCAATATTATAGACTTCATCCAAGTCATCAAAACGCCGTTGAATTTGATCCGCAATGGGAATGGATTTCGCGTTGGCTAATGAGCAAAAATCACCACCAGGGCAGCAGATGATATTAGTGAGCATACCAATATTGGCTGTGGCAAAGCCCAAGGTGCTGAGTTGTTGCCATAAGGCAAATAACTGGTCTTGGCGCACATCCGATAGGACTAAATTTTGCTCGTGGGTGGTGCGTAATTCACAAAAGCTATATTGGTCAACTAAGTCAGCAACGGCGTGCATTTGTTCACTGGTAATGTCGCCGGGAGCAACACCTGTGCGTTTTAATGACAAGGTGACAATACGATAACCCGCTTTTTTATGCGCATGAGTATTGTGGTTAAACCATAACGCAAATGCACGATTCTCATTGATAGCTTGGCTGAGTTCGATAGGATTGTCGGTTAGGGTTTGGTAGGCTGGCTCTGTAAAAAAGCTCGCCAAACGCTGAAGTTCAGCCGCAGGGACGCGCATAGACTCTGTATTCGTGTAGGCAAATTCGGCTTCAACTTTTTCAGCAAAAACTGCAGGTGTTAAGGCTTTAACTAAAATCTTAATCCGTGCTTTGTATTTGTTGTCGCGGCGACCATGTAAGTTATACACGCGTAGTATTGCTTCTAGATAAGCAATTAACTCGGCTTGCGGTAAAAACTCACGAATCACAGAGCCAATAATGGGGGTGCGGCCTAGACCTCCACCAACTAAGATTTTATAGCCAATCTCACCTTCGGTATTTTTGACAATATAAACGCCAATATCATGAACAGCCGTTGCAGCACGATCAACATCAGGATGAGCGTTGACGGCAATCTTAAATTTACGGGGTAAAAAGGCAAATTCAGGGTGAAAGGTGGACCATTGGCGAATTAGTTCGCACGTTGGGCGTGGGTCAATAATTTCACCTGCCACGACTCCTGCAAATTGGTCTGTTGTCGTGTTACGAATACAATTGCCGCTGGTTTGAATAGCGTGCATTTGTACGTTGGCTAAATCGGCAAGAATGTCAGGTACTTGCTCAAGTTTAGGCCAGTTATACTGAATGTTTTGGCGTGTGCTGATATGAGCATAACCACGATCATAATGACGAGCAATATCCGCTAAGGTGCGTAACTGCGTGCTGGATAACATGCCATAAGGAATGGCAACACGTAACATGGGTGCATAGCGTTGAACATACAAACCGTTTTGCAGACGGAAAGGACGGAATTCATCGTCAGACAGTTCGCCCGCTAAATAGCGTTCGGTTTGGTCGCGGTATTGCGCGACACGCTGGTCAACGATTTTTTGATCGTAAGCATCGTATTGGTACATAAGCCTTGCACTTTCTTAAAAGTAAGGGTGAAAAATGAGCTTTTGCTCATTCTTATTGGGTGCGCGCAGGATACCAAGACTAGCTATATAACTAAAATACTTTTTATCTATATGATCATTAGGTTTTAGTGATAAGCCTGAATTTTAGTTAGAATAGTGGCTGTTTAACCGAAGCATTTAGAGAGTTGATGATGACTGATACACCCACACCTTACATAAATACGAAAAATAAAAAACGCTTATTGGGTTTGGGGACTGTTTTTGCGGTGTATAGCGCATTAGGTTTTTTGGCAGCACCGTCATTGGCTATTAAATTAGCACAACAATATGTCAGTGATGAGTTACACCTTCAGTTGACGATCGCCAACATAGAAATTAACCCATTGACCTTAGCCGTTAAAGTGGATGGTTTGCAAGTTAAACAGCCTGCTGGTGAAGTGCTGGTGTCCGCTCAACAAATCTATGTAAATAGCAGTTTTTTATTATCGTTATGGCAGCAGCGTATTTGGCTCGACGAATTAGATATTCAACGGCCTTATGTCAATGTGCATTTTGATAAAACGGGCAAGTTGAATTTATTGCAACTCATTCCCCCGAAAAAAGAAGAAAAGTCAGGCGATATGGCGTGGCAAATCGCAAGTTTTGCGATTCATAATGCCAATTTTAAGGTGTTAGATGAAAGTCGTCAGCAAGCATTTTCTAGTCAAATAAATGATTTTAATTTGAGTTTGTATAATATTAGTTCGTTAGCAGGGGATGAAGGTCATTATCAGTTTGCCGCACAAACCGCTCAGCATGAAAAATTGACGTGGCAGGGAACGGTCGGCTTACAACCTATGCGTTCACAAGGACATTTTAGTATTGAGCATTTGCAATTAACCACGCCTGCCAGTTATTTGGCTGATTTGCCTGTCACGATCGAGCAGGGTGAGTTTAATGTGGCGGCTGATTATCAGTTTTTACTTAACGATGACCAGCCGCAGTTGAGTCTGACTCAAGGGCATATTCGGTTAACGGATATTAAGGCGCGCACAAAAACGCTTAATCCTGTTAATTATGTCTTAAAGCAAGCGGAACTCAGTCAGTTGCGTGTGCAGTGGCCGCAAGCGCAAGCCTCGTTTGAGACATTATTATTACAACGTCCCGAAATTCAAGACAGCCAAAGTCAACGTGCTATTGTGGCGTTACAAGATGTCACGCTCTCGAAAGGGGTATGGCAACAACAAGCCGATAGCCTCAGTTTGGCACTGTTGAGCGCACGAAAACTCAGCGTGGAAGGGCAGAAGCAGCCATTGTTGCAGTTGCCGCAGTTGGATATTAGTCAGTTTGGTATTGAAAAAAATATCTTAAATACAGGGCGTATTGCACTGACGGGTGGAGAAACACAGCTACATCTTCTTAAAAATGGTCAAATCAATTGGCAGCAAGAGTTAACGCAATTATTGCCCCGTTTAATGCCGCCGACAACGGCCAAACAAAATGATACGACTACAACACCGACGATGCGTTATCACTTGGGTGAAGTTGCTATTAAAGACTTTGTCATTCATGGCGAAGACCAGCGGCAAACTCCTGTCTTTAAAGAGCAAGTGACACTAGCGCAGATCACTGTGAATCCACAGTTAGACCTTGCCAAGCCTCACCAGTTGGATGCTAGTTTGCGTTTAGCGACGGGTGGTGATGTACACATTATGGGGCAATTACAAGAAGCTCCGTTAATGGTTGACGCTAAACTGAGGTTGAATAAATTAGCCTTACCACCATTTTCGCATTACTTAAAAGATATTGCGTTATTAAAACTGGAAAGCGGCAATCTTGATATTGATGGCAACATTCATCTTCAACAACAACCGAAACTACAAGCAACCTTTGCGGGTATGGTGGGGGTTAATGATTTTGCGGCGAATGACTTAAAGCTCAACGAACGGTTTTTAGCATGGAAGCGTGTGGTGGCTTCAGGGATGACGTGGCAATTAGAGCCCATGAAGCTGCATATTAAAGAAGTACGTGCGGAGCAGCCTTTTACTCGCGTCATTATTGCACCCGATAAAACCATTAACTTAGAGCAAGTGATTGCGAAAGAAAGTCAGCCTGTGACTGTGAAACCTGCGTTATCAAGGCCTGAAAATACCCTGCCCATTCAAATTGATCGAACGATAGTCAGTAATGGTGCCATGTTGTTTGCTGACTTAACCCTTGCGCCGCAATTTGCCACGGGCATTCAAGCATTAAATGGTGATATTCGTGGTATCTCGACCGCTGGAAACAGTTATGCACAAGTGAGCTTGCAGGGGCAAGTGGATCAATACGGTAAAGCGACAATCAAAGGCGCATTCAACCCCTTTAGCCCCGATAAAAATACCAATATGAGTGTTAAATTTAACAATCTTGAACTGACTACTCTCACGCCATACTCCTCAAAATTTGCAGGTTATCGTATTGATAAAGGCAAATTATCTTTAGATTTGACGTATAAAGTAACTAACCGTCAATTAGTGGCAAGCAATAAAATTGTGCTTAATCAATTAACCTTGGGTGAGCGAGTGGATAGCCCAGAAGCAAAAAACTTACCGATACGTTTAGCGATCGCATTGTTAACGGACAGTCAGGGGGTTATTGATTTAGATATTCCTATTTCAGGCAGTTTAGATGATCCGCAATTTCGTGTTGCACCGATTGTTTGGCAAGCAATTGTTAACGTCGTGACTAAGGTGGCGACTGCGCCTTTTCGCTTTATTGCCAGCTTAGTGGGCGGCGGTGATGATATGGACAGCATGGCATTTGGTGTTGGTGATGCTCAGTTAAGCAGTGATGTTATTACTAAATTAACGACGATTGCCGATGCCCTAACCAAAAGACCTAGTTTGCGTTTAGAGTTGCGTGGTACGTTTGATGATTTAGCCGATGCCCAAGCAATAAAAAGTACAAAATTTAATCGTCTGTTAAGCGAGCGAATGCAAAAAAATGGGCAAGAAGTGCCAACCTTAGAATCGATGTATGTTGAAACTAAAGGTGCAGAATCGCTAAAACAACAACGGGCATTAAACCTCAAGCCAGTTAAAAATCCAGAGGCTAAAGAAAAGTTGGTGTTGGATGCTGAAAGCTATCGCTTGGCTTTGCGTGAACAGTTACTTGAAATGCAAGAAGTGACGGCAGGGGATTTACGTCAATTGGCTTTAGAGCGAGCCAAAGCCTTGCGTGGCCAATTGGTCGAAAAGTTGCACATAGAAGATGCAAGGGTGTTTATTTTAGAGCCTGAAATGAACAAAATGAACGATAAACAACAGGTTATTTCTAGCGTTACGTTGAGTGCTGGCTAGTTTTTGAGGCTTCGACTCCACTCGGTCAACGTCAAAATGCTCCCTGAGCGAAGTCGAAGTAGGCAAAGCCGAATGCTAAAAGTCGGATTGTTAGACAATGCAAATGCTCGCTAGAGTCATATTCATGTTAGGATTAGGACGCTAATTATATCACGAGTATCGTAACGGGTGAGCTATGACCTTTAAAGCAGCGGAAAGTCTAGCCGAGCAAATTGCACGTCATGTGGGGCGGCAAATTGTTACAGGTGATTTGGTCGAGGGAGAGCGCATTCAAGAATTAAGAATTGCTAAAGAATTAAATGTCAGTCGTGGCTCAGTTCGAGAAGCACTCCTAATTTTAGAACGTCGTCATTTAATTAATATTTATCCGCGTCGTGGTGCCGTGGTTGCCGAAATGTCGGCACAGCAAATCAAAAGCTTATTTGAAATTTTGACATTGTTATTATCGGTACTTGCGCGCCGTGCTGCTGACAGTTGGCGGCAATCAGATGTTGAGGGATTTACCTCCTTATTAGATCATTTACAGGGTTTAGCACGCGAAGGGGATATAGAGGGATTTTATGAAGGCTCGTTTGCTTTTTTTCGTATGGGTTATCGTTTTGCGCTAAATCCTTATATTGAAGAAATGCTAGAGGATTTACAGCCAGCATTACAGCGTAGTTATTATTTAGCATTACATACCAATAAACGCGAGTTACAAGAAGCGCATAACTTTTTTAAGGGAATTGTTGAAGCTATTTTAATGCGTAAAGGCGATCAAGCCGCATTATTAGTGGAAGATTTTGCCTGTCATTTACGTAATTTGGTTTTAGATTCTTTGGCGAGAATGAAACAAATTGAATTAGCGTGGGCGCAACGTTCTAAGCGTTAATGAAGTCATTTAAACTGCTGTTTATAGCGTCACACAGATTAACTGTGTGGCGACTGTCATATAAATCTTATTTAAAATCAAATTATGTCATTTTCTTCACGTTTTGTTACGTTTTGTTGCAAATTGCCGCTAGGCTGTCTATTTTTTCCGATAGAATTCGCTCAAATTCTCCTAATGGACTAGGTCTTTCTGCTTTTTTTTGTGATTGAAACATAAGCAGTTTTGGCTAAGGACACACTCCCTAATCCCTTTTTTAACCATTGACGCTCATGCGCCTTAAAAGCATTAAATTAGCGGGATTTAAATCCTTTGTGGATGCCACCACCGTACCCTTCCCGAGTAACTTATCGGCGATTGTTGGGCCTAATGGTTGTGGTAAATCCAATATTATCGATGCCGTTCGTTGGGTAATGGGGGAGTCGTCTGCGCGTTATTTACGTGGCGAGTCAATGGCGGACGTGATTTTTAATGGTTCGAGTGGGCGTAAACCTGTTGGTCAAGCCAGTATCGAATTAATTTTTGATAATAGTGATGGTACATTGGGCGGTGAATATGCCCAATATGCAGAAATAGCTGTGCGTCGGCAAGTTAATCGCGATGGTAAATCCGATTACTTTCTGAATGGCAGTCGTTGTCGTCGTAAAGATATTACCGATATTTTTTTAGGGACAGGTTTAGGCCCGCGTTCTTATGCCATTATTGAACAAGGCATGATTTCACGTTTAATTGAAGCGCGTCCTGAAGAATTACGTGTTTATATTGAAGAAGCCGCAGGTATTTCGCGTTATAAAGAACGTCGTAAAGAAACAGAAACGCGTTTAACGAATACCCGTGATAATTTGGCGCGTTTAAATGATATTCGTGAAGAATTGACCCGCCAATTAAGTCATTTGCAAAAACAAGCCGATGCTGCCGAAAAATATCGCAGCTTAAAAACAGAAGAACGCCAAAGTAAAATTGAATTACACGGCTGGCGTTGGCAGAAGTTTCAGCAACAAATTAGCCATTATGAAGCGTTGATTCAACAGCAAGCGATACAGTTGGCTGAGTCTTTAACGATGCAGCAACAGTTAGAAGGTTCGTTGACGATTGAGCGTGATAAAGAAGCCGCCAGTCACGAAGCCCTACATGCGGCGCAAAATCAGCTTTATGGTATTAAAAATACGATTACTCAAACTGAGCAACAGATTCAGTTTCAGCGGCAACGTCACCAGCAGTTATTACAACAGCAACAAGCGTTGTCGATCAGACAGCAGCAAGCCATTCAAGAAGGTGAGCAAGACGCTGAAGAAACACAATTGTTGGACGATGAATTAGCCTTGTTATTGCCGCAGCAAGAAGAATTAGAAGCTATGTTGGAGGAGTCGAGCCATCGGCTAGAAACGGCGGAAATGGCTTTGTTAACGCAGCAAAATAGCTACGAGAATCAACAACGCGAAAATGCACAAACAACGACACAAGTGCAATTGTGGCAAAGTCGCATTCAGTCCCTAGAGCAGACATTATTGCGTGCGCAAGAGCGTCAGCAGCGTTTGCAAGTGGAAATGAGTCAGTTTGCGACCGATGGTTTATTGGATGATGTGGCTATTCAGCAAGAAACGCTCGCTGAATTGGATGTGTTATTACAAGATGAGCAGCAGCATTTAGAGCAGTTAAGCGCATCGATGGCGGAAGCCAGTCAACAAGCGCAACAGTTACAGCAACAGCATCATCAACTGAAAAGTCAGCAGCAGCAGGCGCAAGGCCAAGAATCTGCCTTAAAAGCGTTACAACAAGCGGCATTGGGTTTGGATGACCAACAGCAGCAGCGTTGGTTGCAAACGCAAGGTTTGGCAGGCAATTTACGTTTGGCCGAAGTATTACAGGTTGAGTCGGGTTTTGAGTCGCTAGTTGAAGCAGTTTTGGGTGATGCCATTAAAGCGGTGATGGTGGATGATTTGTCTGCCATCAATATGGCGTATAGCCCTTCGGTGATTTTGTTAGAAAAAGACGATAGTTCAGCTATAGCGACCGATGCCTTAGTGGGCAAGTTGTTATCTCAAGTTGGTCGTGAATGGGTTGTGGGCGTAAAGCATTGTCCAACATTGGCGGATGCCTTGGTGCAACGTCATGCCTTAATGGCAGGTGAATCCATTATTAGTCAAGATGGTTTTTGGTTAGGTAAGCATTGGCTAAAAGTGGTTGGTAAAAAAGCGGAAGACAGTGTGTTAGCGCGGCAAACGGTGTTAACGCTGTTACAGCAACAGCTTGAACAGTTGCAGTATGACATTTCCCATACGCAACACATGCAAGCCGTATTAACGCAGCAACAGCAACAGATGGAGCAGGAACGTTTGTTGGCGCAACGACAATTGTCGCAGCACTTGCAAGAGCGTGGTTTACAACAAGCTAAATTAGCCAAGTTACAAGCGCAACTCACACAAACACAATTACAAGCGCAACGCATTGGTCAAGAGTTAGATGAATTAGCGCAACAAGCGGCTATGGATACCGAAACCTTAGCCGAAGCACGATTGAATTTAGAAACGCATTTAGAGTCTTTGCAGGTGCAGCAATATGCCAGCGAGGATTTGCAAGCGGCTCGTGAGGCGACGCGTTTAGATGTTCATCATGCGCGCCAATCGCTGCAACAAGCGCGTCAACAGAGTCATCAATTAGCGTTACGTGTACAAAGCGTACAAACGCGTTTATTAGCATTAGGTCAAAATCGGCAACGTCATGATCAACATATCGCTAGTTTGCGTCAACAGTCAGATGATTTGCACATCACGCTACAAACCTTGATGGAGCCTGTTGCCGAACTCACTATGACCTTAGAAGGGTATTTTGCCGACAGATTACAGGCCGAAAGTCACTTACAAGCCACAGAAACCGCTTTAAAAGAATTGACTCAGCAATATCGACAATTAGAGCTGCAACGCCAACAACTGACGCTGAGTATTGAGCCGTTACGTCAGCAATTAGAAGCCAATCGTTTGGCATGGCAACAGGTGTCTGCGAATCAAAGTCATGTGCAGGCACAGTTAACAGAAATGAATGCGGATATTCAGGATGTGGTGAGTCAATTACCTGAAAGTATTGATGAAGTCGTCTGGCAGCAACGCTTAGAACAATTAGCGACAAAAATAAGCCGATTAGGGGCCATTAATTTAGCCGCGATTGATGAATATCAGCAACAAGCCGAACGAAAAAACTATTTAGATGCACAAGCGCAAGATTTAGAAGAGGCTTTAGAAAAACTAGAAAGTGCGATTAAACATATTGATAAAGAAACCCGTGTTTTATTTATGGATACGTTTAATCAAGTTAATGCAGGTTTACAGCATTTATTTCCGAAAGTATTTGGTGGCGGTATGGCCTCACTTCATTTAGTGGGCGAAGATACCTTAACCAGTGGCGTGAGTATTACGGCACGTCCACCCGGTAAAAAGAATGCGACGATTCATTTATTATCAGGTGGTGAGAAGGCGCTCACAGCATTAGCATTAGTTTTTGCTATATTCCAATTAAATCCTGCACCCTTTTGTTTATTAGATGAAGTGGATGCCCCATTAGACGACGCGAACGTCGCACGATTTTGTCGTTTAGTTGAGGAAATGGCGCAGCAAGTACAGTTTATTTATATTACGCATAATAAAATTGCTATGTCGATGGCACAGCAATTAATGGGAGTCACCATGCACGAACCCGGTGTTTCGCGTTTGGTGTCTGTTAATGTTGAGCAAGCCGCAGCGTTGGCCGCTGCATAAAACTGAGAGTAATGATGATGGAAATGGGAATTTGGGCAGCCGTTGCGGTTGCGTTTGCAGTGTTGGTAAAAGTGCTTTGGGATATTTACCAGAGTCAAAAGTCCAGTGATTTAGAGCGGGTTGAACCTGAGTTATCCGAAACTTCGATGACAGATGGTATTCCTGTTGTGCCTCGTGCGCAGCGTCATGGCTTAGCGAAAGTGCAGGCTGTTGAGCCTGTGTTAAACGCCAATGAGTTAGACCTGCCATTTGTTGCCAATGAGGAATTGGAAACTGTAAAACTGTTTGTTCGCCCAGTTGAAAAAGTGGCAACGAATGTTGTGCAGTTGGCTGAACATAAATCAGCGAAAGCGGCTGCTGAAGATGAAATCGTGTTTTTAGATGATGAATTTATTGACACGGTGGCGATGTCGGCCTCACAAAGTAAAGTCGTCGAAGCGCAAGATTATATTGTTCTTTATATTATTGCGGGTCGAGTGCCATTTGATGGCGAGCGTTTGCTCAAGTCTATTTCCAATTATGGTTTACGTTTTGGCGAAATGGGCATGTTTCATCGCCATGAACGTCCAAGTGGTGATGGTCAAGTATTATTCAGTATGGCGCGTGTCGATGAAGTAGGCGCATTTGATTTAGAATCAATGGGTTCTGAGTTTATTTCTGCCGTAACATTGTTTGTGGCCTTACCTAATCAACAACCGTATCTTGCTTACGACATGATGATTGACACCGCAAAACGTTTGGCTCATGAGTTTGGTGGTCAACTATTAGACCAAAACCAAAACCCATTGAATCGTCAGTTGATTGAACATTACCGCGAGCATGTGGTTGAGTTCACACGTCATCACTTAATGAGTAAAGCGATTTAGATACCCAATTCCCATAGTCAGTATCTATAGTCATTCTCGTTAGGTAAGGGGCGTCACTACGCCCCTGACTTTCTACTTTTTTAATCCTTCGCAAAGTCTTAACTTGTCGCTCCGCTAACTTTCCCCCTTTTCATTACTCCCTATAAACGGGTATTGTTCTCATCCTAATTTATTCACTTTATTTGGAAGTTTGGCATGTCTGTTTCGTCGGAATTAATCACTCAAGTCATGAGTTTGCGTGAGCAGTTGCGTTATCACAACCATCGTTATTATGTCTTAGATACGCCTGAAGTCAGCGATGCTCAATATGACGAACTCTTTCAGCAACTAAAAAAAATAGAACAAAACTATCCTGAGTTACAAACACCCGACTCGCCAACCCAACGTGTCGGCGGTGAAGCGATTAGTGCCTTTCAAACGATTGTTCATACCGTGCCCATGTTATCGTTAGGTAACGCCTTTAGTAGTGACGAACTTAAAGATTTTGAACGTAAATTAAAAAACCGTTTAGAAACAACAGATATTAGCGAGTTAGAATATTGTGCTGAATTAAAGTTAGATGGTTTGGCAATTAGTTTGATTTATGAAAATGGCCTATTTAAACAGGGGGCAACGCGTGGTGATGGCGCAACAGGTGAAGATATTAGCCATAACTTAAAAACGATTCGTAATTTACCCTTGCAGTTAAATACCTTAAATCCCCCCTCATTATTAGAAGTGCGTGGTGAGGTATTAATGCCAAAAGCAGGCTTTGATAAATTTAATGCTGAAGCACAATTAAAAGGTGAACGATTATTTGCCAATCCCCGTAATGCGGCTGCGGGCAGTGTTCGTCAATTAGATCCTAATATCGCTGCAAAAAGGCCATTAGCATTTTATGCCTATTCGGTCACACAAATTGAAGGGGCAATATTACCAAATACTCAATATGACGTTTTACAGTGGTTAAAATCATTAGGATTTACCATTAGTGATGATATTAAAACGGGCAAAGGTTTGGCATTTGTTGAAGGTTTTTATGCGGATATTCAACAACGTCGCTCGTTATTACCCTACGATATTGATGGTGTCGTCATTAAAGTCAATGAATTGGCCAAGCAGCAAGCATTGGGCATGGTCAGTCGAGAACCACGTTGGGCGGTAGCCTATAAATTTCCTGCCCAAGTTGCGAGTACAGTATTAGAGTCCGTTGATTTTCAAGTAGGGCGTACGGGCGCATTAACGCCTGTTGCACGGGTAAAACCTGTTTTTGTCGGTGGTGTGACGATTAGTAATATCACTTTGCATAATATGGATGAAATTCGTCGTTTAGGTCTGCACATTGGCGATACGGTTGAAGTGTGTCGGGCAGGCGATGTGATTCCTAAAATCACTCAAGTGTTAGCGCGTGGAGAATCGTCATCATTGATTGAGTTACCTGCGTGTTGCCCAGTTTGTCAGTCACCGATTGTCCAAGATGAGAAAGGGGTGATTGTACGTTGTTCGGGCGATGTTTATTGTGATGCGCAAGTACAGCGTCGATTAGCCCATTTTGTTTCTCGGAAAGCGATGAATGCCGATGGTTTGGGCGAGCGTTGGTTAGAACAACTCTTAGAAAAAGGATTAATTAAACACAGTGCCGATTTATACCATTTGACCGCAGAGAAAATTCTAGCAGCGAATATTGAAGGCATGGGTGAAAAGCTCGCTGAAAATATCATTGCCGCCATCAGCAAAACCAAACACACCACCTTGCAGCGGTTTATTTATGCCTTGGGTATTCGAGGGGTAGGTGAGGGTACATCTTTAGCGTTAGCACAGTATTTTGGCACGCTTGAGGCGATTAAGTCAGCCGATGAAGAGGCGTTAAAACAAGTGCCTGATATTGGCGAAGTATCAGCAAAATGGATTGTTGCCTATTTTAGCCAAGAGATTCATCTCAATCAGTTAGAGCAGTTTGTGGCTGCGGGTATTACATGGCCCATCATTGATATTGAACAAGCACAACATCAACCCTTAGTTGGCCAATCGTGGGTATTAACAGGCACATTAAGCTCAATGGGGCGTGATGTTGCCAAAGCAAAGCTTCAACAACTGGGTGCGAAAGTCAGTGGCAGTGTCTCGAAAAAAACCACGATTGTTGTCGCAGGTGCAGAAGCGGGCTCTAAACTGGCAGATGCACAAAAACATGGTGTGACAGTTTGGGATGAGACTCAGCTACACGATTTATTTGCTCAACATAACGTATAGTGACATCATCATAACAATCCTGTACGGGGGGATTTATTCGCTATGTCTTATATTTATGGCGAATAAATTCGCCCCTACAGAGAGTGTAAACAGTTACAGGAGAGAGTGTGTGTCACTACTAAAAGGTATTGCTGTGTCGGTCATGTGGGTGATTTCAAGTGCTGCTTTTGCCGCAGATGTTTACGTTTGTGAAAAAAATGGCCGAAAAGAATTCAGTCAATTACCGTGTGGTGACAATGCCGTTATTCTAAAAACAGACGGAGAGCCAAATAGCCTTAAAATTAGTATGCCGATGAAACCCAAAGAAGTTGCCGCGCTCTGTAAGTTGGTGATTAAGGCTAAAGACATGGCAGTAAAGACTCAAAAGAACAACTATGCGCGCGCTCAGCGTAATTATAATCGTCATAACTACAACTATAATTACGATTATGACTCAAGTAATAGTAGAAACACGCCTCAAGCCTATGTGTTATCGCACATTGCTAATTTAGAGCAAATTGCTGAAAAATCACCGCCTCTTTATCGCCTAATCAAAGACTTAGTGTCCAACGTGTATTATCAAGGTTATGAAGAGTCACCTATTTATGAAGCCGAAAGAGCGGCGGCACTAACAAACTGCAAAAACAATCTTAATGAGCGGATGGAGTATTCAAAGCAGTATGAGTATGAGTAACATGTTCCATCACGCTGGCAAAGGTAGGAAAAAAGTTTTCCTGTCCTACTTTAGCAACTAACCCCGCTTTTTCCAGCTTACGAAACACCCGCTCATTAGTTTCACAGACCATCACTTGAATATGGCGTTTATGAAATAAATCTAAGGCTACTTCCAGCGCTTCCAACCCCGTAATATCAACAAATGGCACATGCGCTAAACGCACAATTAATATTGATGCTTCAGTATTAGTCGATATTAAGGTGCGTTCTAAATTATCAACCGCGCCAAAAAAGAACGGCCCTTCAATTGAATACACCATGACTTCGGGTGGAAGTTTTGCCATGCCCAAACTTTGTAGCTCAATGGCTAAGGAGTCGCTCGAATGTGCTTGAATTTCTACTGATTCCGCCATTCTACGCATAAATAATAATGCCGCTAAAATCACGCCAATATTGACGGCAATCACTAAGTCAGCAAAAACGGTTAAGAAAAACGTGATGAGTAAAATAGCGACATCACTACGCGGTGCGCGTTGAATCATGTGGATGACGTGCGGCGGTTCACTCATATTCCATGCCACCATAAACAAAATTGCAGCTAAGGCGGCTAAAGGAATATTCGATGCTAAGGGTGCTAAAAAGAGAATAATGAGGATGAGTGTGATGCCATGAACCATACCCGAAATCGGACTGGTACCCCCGTTCCGAACATTGGTTGCCGTACGGGCAATTGCCCCAGTTGCCGCAAAACCGCCAAACAGTGGCGCGACAATATTGGCAATGCCTTGGCCGACCAGCTCTTGATTGGAGTCATGGCGCGTACCTGCCATACCATCAGCAACGACCGCAGAAAGTAAGGATTCAATTGCACCCAACATGGCAATGGTAAATGCAGGGCCAATCAGTTCAATGATGCGCGGTAAGGTAATGGTTGGTAAAGCAAAATGCGGCAAGGTTTGAGGAATGCCGCCAAACGCCGAACCAATGGTCATCACCCCTTCAAAATGAAAGAAGGATTGTATTGCGGTAGCGACCACCATTGCTGTCAGTGGACTAGGCACATGACGTAAGGCTTTTAGCTTAGAAGAAAATAACACGATGCCTAAGCTGAGTATCGCCAAGCCTGTGGTTGCAGGATGCAGTTGTGGTAATACTTGTAGGGTATGCCAGAGCTTTTGATGGAAATGCTCGCCCGTGATTTTTGGCAGACCAAAAAAATCTTTCCATTGCCCAACCCAAATAATCACGCCAATGCCTGCGGTAAAACCGACGATGACGGGTGCAGGAATAAACTTAATCACCGCACCCATTTTGGCAAGCCCAAACAGCAATAAAATAAGTCCTGCCATAATAGTGGCGATTTGTAAGCCATCTACGCCGTATTTAGCGGTAATCCCTGCCAAAATGACAATAAATGCGCCTGTAGGCCCTGTAATTTGTAGCCGACTACCGCCAAATAACGCCGCCAAAATACCTGCCACAATTGCGGTATAAATACCTTGTTCGGGTTTGACACCGCTAGCAATCGCAAAAGCCATTGCTAATGGTAAGGCAACGACACCAACTACTAAGCCAGAAATAAGATTTTTTGCCCAATGTTTCTTTGCCAATAAACCCGATTTATGTGCTTCTAAAATAGCAATCATGACGAAGTGGCCAAATGAGGAAGTTTTGAAGAGAGGTGAACGATTGATTATAACGCCCAAGTCCTTAAAAAACATACGGTCTTTGACGGCATTTTAATAGCCTGATATTGTCGAAGGATAACGATACATGATAAAGGGGCAGTACGATGTTTGAGTCAGCCGAAATTGGCCATAAAATAGACAAAAGCCTCTACAAAGTAGAAGAGCCTGTTTTAAGAGAGGCATTGCTCGATATTCAATATGAGTTAAAAGAGCGCGGTGAATTTCCCGTCATTATTTTAATTAACGGTGTCGATGGTGCGGGCAAAGGTGAAACGGTCAACTTGTTAAATGAGTGGATGGATCCACGCCTCATTTCTACCCATGCCTTTGGTCAAACGTCTGATGAAGAGCGCGAAAGGCCGCGCATGTGGCGTTATTGGCGTGCGTTACCTGCCAAAGGACGTATTGGGATTTTGTTCGGTTCTTGGTACACCGACCCGATTGTTGGGCGAGCGACAGGCGAATTAAAGTCTTCTGAGTTAGATCATCAAATAGATGAAATTGTGCGTTTTGAAAAAATGTTGGCACACGAAGGAGTGGTATTACTCAAGTTTTGGTTTCATTTATCGAAAGACAAACAAGAAAAACGCTTAAAACAACTCGAAAAAGACCCAAAAACGCGTTGGCGTGTTACTGATCAAGATTGGGATAATTTTAAAAGTTATGACAAATTTAGCCGTATTTCTGAGCATACCTTACGGGAAACCAGTACAGGTGAAGCGCCGTGGGTGGTGGTAGAAGGTGAGGATGCCAATTATCGCAGTTTGACAGTGGGAAAATTATTATTACGGGAGATTCGCAAGCATTTAGACCTCGGTGCCATTAAAAATAATGTTTATGAAGTCGCACCATTGTTGCCACCGATTGATAACTTGCAGTTATTAGACACGCTAATACTAGACCAAGAATACAGTAAAAAAGACTACGAGCAAGAGTTAGAAAAGTTGCAAGGTCGGTTGAATTTACTCACCCGTCACCCTGATTTTAACAAGCACAGTATTATTGCGGTGTTTGAAGGTAACGATGCCGCAGGCAAAGGCGGGAGTGTTCGTCGCATTACCGCCGCGATTGATGCTCGTCAATACTCCATTATTCCTGTGGCCGCACCGACGGAAGAAGAGCGCGTTCAGCCGTATTTATGGCGTTTTTGGCGGCATGTACCACGTAAAGGACGGATTAGTATTTTTGACCGTTCATGGTATGGGCGGGTGTTGGTTGAGCGTGTGGAAGGTTTTTGTCGTGAAGCCGATTGGATGCGGGCATACAGCGAGATTAACGACTTTGAAGAACAGTTAGTGGAAAATGGCGCAATTATTGTCAAGTTTTGGCTGGCTATTAGTCAGGATGAACAGTTAAAACGCTTTAAGTTGCGTGAAGAAATTGGCTTTAAGCGGTTTAAGATTACGGAGGAAGATTGGCGTAATCGGGACAAATGGGACAGTTATGTTCATGCGGTGAGTGATATGGTTGAGCGTACCAGTACAGATATTGCACCATGGACGTTGGTTGAAGCAAACAATAAATATTACGCTCGTATCAAAATCATGAAAACCTTATGTGATGCGATAGAGAAGGTGTTGAAGTGAGAGGGAAATAAACTAGGTCATATTGACGCTTTGGCTTTTGAAGCCCCTTTGTGGAAAAGGGGCTCTCGTCGTTTTACACAAAGGGTACTTTTCGGCCTACTAAGCCCTCTAACATTTCTAACTCATCATCTGTGTGATTTGTCATTCCGGCCTGATCTATTAGCCCTTCTTGGTTAATGTTTCTCCCAACATGATGTTTGGTTTCGAGTTCTTGCGTTTTATCGACACTCACATTAGCCGATAAATCAACTTTGCCATAGCATAAACAGAAATAGGTACTGGCTTCTTGTGCTTCCATATACACGCCTGTGCCACGAATACCAATGGTGGCGGTGGTGGTAATCAGTTTTTTTGGCCCAGGCCCAAAAACGCTTAATAATCCGCCCGTAATTAAACGTAAAGTGGAAATGGAAACACGCGAGTTTCCTTGAGGCGTAAATTTGACTTGGCTGTTGGGGCGCATCATAAAGGCGTTATTACCGATGACAAATGAAGTAGAGCTATTTGCCGATGTAGTAATGAGGCTTCCTGCGTGAATCCGCGTGCGAGAAGTCGCTTGACGGCCATTGACTAAGATATCGCCATTAAACTGTTTGAAACTGCCTGCAACGCTTAGGCTTGGTAAAACTAACCCTAAGCCTAATATCAGTCCTGAGCCTAAAAATTGGCGGCGAGACTGGCAAGATGGACAGTGACTGTCTTGATGTGATACGGACATGTTGCATTCCTTCTTGGTGTTATTTTGAACGTTAATTTCTGCTTATTATTTAGAGGAGTAAAGCGGCGTTTTGTTACAGATGATTTAAGCAACGCGTAGAACTCTACTACACATACTTAGCGTGGTAGAGAATCAAGAATTAAGAAGGTAAAAGTGATGCGAGATATTAGGCTGAATTTCCTCATATCTCGCAGTTAGGTAGGATTACTTTCTAACAGTGTCTGCCAAAAACACCATTAAATCAGTCAAGTTAACCTGCGTTGTGTCGCTATCACGACGGCCTTTATATTCAATGGTGCCTGCATCTAAGCCTTTTTCACCCACCACTAAACGGTGGGGAATACCAATTAATTCAATATCGGCAAATTTAACACCTGCACGATCATTACGATCATCAAAGAAAACGTCGTAACCTGCGGTAGTCAATTGCTCATACAGTTTTTGGCTTTCTTCTAAAATGCGCGTGGATTTCGCATTTCCCATAGGTACTAAGGCAATATGGAATGGCGCGATGCTATCTGGCCAAATAATGCCTTTCTCATCGTAGTTCTGTTCAATCGCTGAAGCCACGACACGGGTGACACCAATGCCATAACAGCCCATAGTCACGACAAAGGGTTTGCCATCTTCACCTAATACCGTACAGTTTAAGGCTTCAGAATACTTTTGGCCGAGTTGGAAAATATGGCCGACTTCAATGCCTCGTTTTAAGACGAGCTGACCAAAACCATCGGGTGAGTCATCACCTGCAACAACATTACGCAGGTCAACAACGGCGGTGATTGTGGCATCACGTTCCCAGTTCATGCCTGTGACATGTTGACCATCAACATTTGCGCCCGCCACAAAATCAGCCAAAGCAGCCGCACTGCGGTCAACTAACACCGGAATCGTTAAACCTTTAGGGCCAATTGAACCCACTTTGCAGCCAATCGTCGCTAAGATTTCAGCTTCACTGGCCATCGTTAAAGGTGCACCGACTTGTGCCAGTTTTTCAGCTTTAATTTCGTTTAGCTCGTGATCACCACGCAATACCAATGCGACTAAGCCATATTGACCTTTTTCGTCTGCCTGTCCGCGAACGATTAACGTTTTTACGGTTTGTGCGGCGGTGCCATTTAAAAAGGCTGAGACTTCGGCAATGCTATGCATATTGGGCGTCTCAACCGTCGTTAACGCTTGTGTCGCAGCAGGGCGCTTGGTGGTGCAAATGGCTTCGGCCATTTCAATATTAGCGGCATAGTCCGAGCTATCCGAAAACGCGATTAAATCTTCACCACTTTCGGCTAAAACGTGAAACTCATGTGAGCCATCACCGCCAATAGACCCTGTGTCGGCTTGGACAGGACGGAAATCAACCCCAATGCGGCTAAAAATACGGCAATAGGTGTCATACATAACGTCATAGGTTTCTTGCAACGAAGCCATGTCACTATGAAAAGAATAAGCATCTTTCATGATAAATTCGCGTGAGCGCATGACGCCAAAACGAGGACGAATTTCATCACGAAACTTGGTTTGAATTTGATAGAAATTAATCGGTAATTGTTTGTACGATTTTAATTCGTTACGCGCTAAATCGGTAATCACTTCTTCATGCGTTGGGCCAAGGACATAATTAGTATTATGACGGTCTTTAAAACGGAGTAACTCTGCGCCATATTGCACATAACGGCCAGACTCTTCCCATAGTTCTGCGGGTTGGGTGACAGGCATTAATACTTCTAAAGCGTGGGCACGATTCATTTCCTCACGAATAATCGCCTGTACTTTTTGTAGTACGCGCACGCCTAGGGGTAACCAGTTGTATAAACCTGTGCCGACTTTACGAATTAAGCCTGCACGAAGCATCAGTTGATGGGAAATAACCACGGCATCGGAAGGCGTTTCACGAAGGGTGGCAAGCATAAATCGGCTAGCGCGCATGGTGATAAAGCTCAAAAAAGAAGAATGGCGGTAATTTTAGTGGGTAATCGCTTCATAATGAAAGCAAGAAATGATGGCAAACTGCCTACAAGGAGCTTTTAACTGCTAAAATCACCTATGTATCCTCCTTTGCATCGAGAATAATTTGTCTAAATTAACTGCACAAACCATTACAACCCTTATTCGCGACACCGTACCCAGTGCCGAGAACGGACAATTTACGGTATTAAATGTCAGCACAACGACCGCTGAATGTGTGTTTCTGTATGATGCAAGCCAATTACGGTTTGGCGGTACATTATCTGGGCCAACGATGATGACTTTAGCCGATGCCGCGATGTACGCCGCCGTGTTAGCGCATTATGGTGAGCAGTTGTTAGCCGTAACGCAAGATTTCAGTATTCATTTTTTAGCCAAACCCGCTGCCACTGATTTACAAGCTACTGCGACCATTTTAAAAGCAGGCAAGCGTAGCGTGGTGTTGACGGTACATCTCTATAGCCAACAACAATTAGTCGCGCATGCTAGCGGAACGTACGCTTTACCGCGTAGTGCATGATAGGATTGACGAGCTAATTTTCCGTATTTTATTTTGATTAAGTATTTTTGTTAGGACACTATATGACAGCCAAGCTTTTAACGGTTGAGCAACTTTATAAACCCGCTGTCGCTGACGCTTTGCCCGCATCGACGCGCCGCTTAAAAGCATTTAATGACTTTTTAGGCCAAGAACGTGCCAAAGAAGCCGTGTTAATGGCCTTGGAAATGCCACATGATGGCTACAATATTTTTGCGATTGGTGAGAATGGCCTAGGCAAACGCACCATGATTAAGCGTTTATTGGCTGAAGCGGCACAACAAGAAGAAGCAGCTAGTGATTGGTGTTATGTCAATAATTTTGTCGAACCGCGTAATCCGATTGTTTTAGAGTTACCCGCAGGTAAAGGCACAGTCGTGCAAAAAAGCATGACTAAATTATGGCGTGCGATTAGCCGTGCGGTACAAGCCTCGTTTCAGCATGAATCTTATGTGGGTCGTGTCGAAGGCTTAAAAGCAACGCTAACCCAAGCGCAACAAGATGAACTACAAGACTTGGCCTTAGAAGCAGAAAAACGTCAATTAAAATTAGTGTTACGCACCCCCGGCGGTCATGGTTTTTCACCAACGACGCCCGAAGGTGAGGTGATGAACATTGACGCATTTAACGCGCTGACGATTGATGACCAGCAGCAGCGTAAAACAGCAATGCATGACATGGAAAAGCGTCTGCAAAAATTAGCGGATCGTTTGGGACGAATGGAAGACCAAAACCGCGATCAAGTGCAAAAATTAAATGATGAAGTGACGTTGGCTGCCATTGAGCCATTAATCAAAAAGCTAAAAACGCAGTATGAAGATTTAACGTCATTGGTCAGTTATTTATCGAGCTATCAACAAGATATTATTGAAAATGTCGATTTGATTTTGAATAGCCAAGAATTAGAGCCTGATGCGGTAGCGAGTGTCAGTAGTGATAACGCCATTCCATCGCGTTATCAATTTAATGTCATCGTCAGTAATAACCCGAAAAAAGGCGCACCTGTTGTTTTTGAAGATTTACCCACGCATTACAACTTAATGGGGCATGTTGAACAAGTGACCTATATGGGCACAGTAGCAACTGACTTTACCTTGATTCGGGCAGGGGCGTTACATCGTGCGAATGGCGGTTATTTGTTGCTAGAAGCGGAACAAGTCTTAGAGCAACCGTACGCTTGGCAAGGGCTCAAACGTGCGTTACGTTCACGTTCGTTAAAGCTGTCGTCTTTAGAGCAAATGTTGACACTGACAGGCACGATTTCGTTAGAGCCAGACGCTATTCCATTAGATGTCAAAATTGTGTTGTTGGGTGATCGAGAAACGTTTCATCTATTGCAAGAGTACGACCCAGAGCTACAACAGTTTTTTAAGATTCGGGCTGATTTTGCCAGTGCGATGCCGCGTACGGTGGAAAATGAACAAAAATATGCGCATTTCTTAGCTGACTGCGTTGCCAAAGAAAAGCTGTTACCGTTTGACCGTAGTGCGTTAATGGCCTTGATTGAGGAGAGCGCACGCGCCGCCGAAGATCAACAAAAGCTATCATTACATGCGTCGAGTGTCGGTGATTTATTGCGTGAAGCACATTATTGGGCGATTAAACAACAAGAAAAACAAGTCAATGCCGCCCATATTCGCCATGCCTTAGCAGGACAAGAGCGTCGTCGTGGTCAATTGCGTGAACTGTACATGGAAGACATTGCTCATGGCACACAATTGATTAATTGTGAAGGCGCAGTGGTTGGTCAAATTAACGGTCTAACGGTGGTGCATTATGCCGATAGCGAATTTGGTTTACCTTCACGCATCACCGCAACCGTGCATCAAGGTGGCGGTGAAGTCTTAGATATTGAGCGGACAGTCGATTTAGGCGGTTCCTTACATGCGAAAGGCGTGCTGATTTTATCCAGTTATTTACGGGCGAAATTTGGCCGTGATCGAGCGATTCATTTTTCTGCCAGCATTGCGATGGAGCAAAACTACGGTGGCGTTGAAGGTGATAGTGCAACGATGGCCGAATTAGCGGCGTTAATCTCCGCCATTACTGATTTGCCGATTCGTCAAGATGTGGGTATTACAGGCTCAATGAACCAAATGGGTGAAATTCAGCCGATTGGTGGTGTCAACGTCAAAATTGAAGGCTTTTTTGCCGCGTGTCAGT
>Ga0209599_10000312_pt1 | contig 34402 bp, 36 predicted proteins | sample Shrwel_input2_FT_FD_187534 | JGI IMG/M metagenome (GOLD analysis project Ga0209599, IMG submission 187534) | Subsurface microbial communities from deep shales in Ohio, USA - Utica-3 well 1 S input2 FT (SPAdes) (version 2) ...
GGCCAGCTTGCGGCCGAGCGCGTTCACGTCTTCGCTCAGGCCGCGGCGGATCTGGCGGCGCTGTTCGGAGAGTTCGGCGGCTTCCTTCTGGAACTTCTCGATCTCGCGCTGCATCTCGGGCGTGATTACGAGGCCCTTGGAAAGGTCGCCGCCGGTGCGGCGGGAAATCTCGTTGATCTTGTTGTTCGCCTCTTCGAGGCGCTTCTCGATCTCGTCGAGCTTCGCTTGGTATTCCTTCTGGGCTTCGCGTTCGAGGGCGACGACGCGTTGGAACGGGCGGATGGAGGTGCCCTTGGAGCGCAGCGTCACGAGCTCGTTGGACCCGCCGAGCGTCTCGAGGGAACTGAGGACGAACTTCAGGTTGTCGTTCAGTTCCTCCATGGCGACCTGACCGTTGATCTGACGTTGGCGCACCGTGAACGCGTCGAGCATGAAGTCGGAGTCCGCGACGACGAAGAGACGGCCGGGCTTCTTCGACTCCTTGAGGTGGTCGGGGCCGGCCTTCGGCGTCTTGTCCTTCTCGTCCGCGGCGACGCCGTTGGGGTAGGCCGAGGGGAACGTGCCCGTGAACGCAGCCGCGAGGACGCGGGGGCGGCCGTCCGCCTTGAAGCCGAGCGCGACCTTTTCGTAGGGCCCCGCGTTGGCTACCTGCGTGGCCGCGGCGCCCGTGGTCGGGCCCGTGAGGACGACCAAGGCGTCCATCTTCAGGCGCTTCTCGGCGCCGGAGATGAGGGAGAGCTCGCTGGGCTCCATGAACGCGAGCTCGCGCAGGTCGGAGGTGAGCGGCGATTCCTTGGAGAGCGCGTCGGGGCCGACGGAGAAGGCGGGCGGATACTGGATGGGCTGGCCGCGCGAGCCGCGGATCGCCACGGAGCGCTGGCCGTCGCCGGACACCGCGTCCATCTCCACGTTGACGCCCCAAGCGCGGAGCAGGGCGGGGTCGGAGGACGCGCCGAGGGCCATCGGGGCGACCATGAACGGCATGCCGCCTTGCTGGAACTTCTGATAGCGCGAAAGCGGGTCGACGGCGGCGAAGACCGCCCCGCCGTTCAGGAGGAACTGGTCGACCGCGTAGGCCAGCTTGTCGGACAGGTGATGCGGGTGGACGAGCGCGACGACAGCGACGCCCTTCGGCAGCTCGGTCGCCTGGTTGTTGACCGTGATGACTTCAAACGTCTGGCCGAGTTCCGCGAGCAGGACGTCCGCCGCGCCGGGCTGCTGGTCGCCGCCCTGCGGGGCCGTGTTCGTGATCGCGAGGGTGCTGATCAGCGCCAGCTTCGGGCGCTCGAGCCGGACGGTGGAGGCGATCAGCTTGGACAGGTCGTACTCCAGGAACTTCTCGCGCATCGGGTCGAGGAAGGCGATGGCCTTGACGGTGTCCGCCTGCTGGGCGGTGAGGCCGAAGTAGGCCGGGCCGTTGGGCGTGTTCATCGCGCCGAGGTTCTGGCGTTGGGCACGTTGCTCCTCCTTGGTGTCGGGCTTGGGGTCGGTGATGACCAGCTTGACCTTGCCTTGGGAAGCGGCGGCGTATTCGCGCAGCAGGGTTTCCACCCGCCGCGAGTAGCTTTCGAGCGACGGGCGCAGCTTGACGTCGGAGCGGCTGACGAAGAACTCCAGCGTGACCGGTTCGTCGAGCTTGCCGAGGATGTGGCGGGAGCCCGAGGACAAGGTGAAGGTACGGTCCTCGGTGAGGTCGACGCGGGTGCCGCCGAAGCGTTCGCCGACGACGGCGACGATGAGGCTGAGGAAGAAGGCCGCGGCCAGGATGGCGAGGGCGGCGAAGAAGGCTTGGGAGCGGGACATGGTGGGGTTCTCCGTTTAGCGGCGTTCGACGATGAGGGTGCTGAGGCCGAGGCCCGCGAAGGCTACGGTCAGGAAATAGGCGGTCGGGCGCAGGTCGATGAGGCCCAACGTGAACGGCTCGAGGTTGCGCCAGAGGCCGAGGCGGCGGATTTCCTCGACGGTGCCCGTGGCGAAGGCGCCCGCGAGCAGTTCGTCGAAGACGCCGTAGCCGACGAGCACCAACACGAAGCAGGCGAGGAAGCCGGTGACGAAGGCGATGACCTGGCTGCGCGTGAGCGCGGAGGCGATGGCGGCGATGCCCAGGCAGGCGCCGGCGCAGAGGAAGGAGCCGACGTAGCCCGAGACGATGACGCCGACGTCGGGGTCGCCGAGGTAGCAGATGGTGAAGGCCATCGGAATCGTGATGAGGAGCGCGCAGCCCAAGAAGAGCCAGGCCGCGAAGAACTTGCCGAGGGCGGCCTGCCAGACCGTGACTGGCCAAGTGAGGAGCAGTTCGAGCGTCCCTTGGCGGCGTTCTTCGGCCCAGAGGCGGGCGCCCGCGGCGGGAGCCAGGAAGGCCCAGAGCCACGGATGGTAGAGGAAGAAGCGGTCGAGGCTGGCGACGCCGGCTTCGTAGATGTTGCCCACGAAGAACGCCAAGGAGATGGCGAAGGCGTTGAAGACCGCGAGGAAGACGTACGCCAGCGGCGTGCGGAAGTAACCTGCGAATTCGCGACGCAGGACGGCCCAGAAGGCGGCGCCTGGGCGGGGGGTCGGTGAGTCAGGATTGTGGTTCATGGTCGTGGGGCGATTAGGCGGTGAGCTTGCGGAAGACCTGGTTGAGGTCGGCGCCGCGTTGCAGGAAGCGTTCCTTGGATTCGTCGCAGCGGACTTCGCCTTGGGCGATGACGATCACGCGCGTGCAGAGTTCCGCGATCTCCTCGAGGATGTGGGTCGAGACGATGACGGCCTTGCGCGCCGCCATGTCCTTGAGGATGCGGCGCACCTCGAACTTCTGGTTCGGGTCGAGGCCGTCGGTGGGCTCGTCGAGGATGAGCACCGCGGGGTCGTGGATGACCGCTTGGGCGAAGCCCACGCGCATGCGGTAACCTTTGGAGAGCGTGTCCACGGCTTGTCCGGCGACCTCTTCCAACCGGCAGAGTTTGAGCGTGTCGGCCACGCGTCGGGCGGGGTCCGTCAAGCCGCGCAGTTCCGCGGCGAAGCGCAGGAACTCCCGGACGGTCATCTCGCCGTAGGCCGGAGCGCCTTCGGGCGAGTAGCCGAGGTGGGCCTTGGCCGCCACGGGATGTTCGACGACGTCGAAGCCCGCGACGACGGCCGTGCCGGCATCGGGGCGGAGATAGCCCGTCAGCAACTTCATCGTCGTGGACTTACCGGCGCCGTTGGGCCCGAGGAAGCCGACGACCTCGCCGCGATCGACGGAGAACGAAACGTTTTTGACGGCGCGGATGGCGCCGTAGGATTTTTCCAAACGGGAGACTTCGATGAGGGCCATGGGGAGGGTTAGCGGTTTTGAGGGGTGCCTTGGGCGGCGAGGCGGATGCCCGCGGCCTGGAGCTTTTCGGAGATGCGGAGGACGAGCTGCTGGTTGAACTCCAGTTGCTTGGCCGAGCTGGCCGGGTAGTACCAGTACATGTAGCGGACATTCACGGCCCAGTCGCTGAACTCGGTCACGTGCACGAGCGGGGGATGACGCGGGTCAAAGCCCTCGTGGTTGGCGAGGAGTTCGCGGACGATGGCGACCGCCTGCTGGGTTTGTTCCGCGGGCGTGTTGGTCTCGAGGTGGATGAGGTCCTGCGCGCGGATGAAGTCGCGGCGGGTGATGTTGACGATGGGGCGGTTGGCGAGGTCGCCGTTCGGGATCGCGAGCCGCTGGCCATCGACGAGCACGATGGTCGTGGAGCGGAGGCCCAAGGCCTCGACCTTGCCTTCATGGCTGCCGATGTTGATGAAGTCGCCCAACGTGAAGGGCTGGTCGACGATGAGCATGACCGCACCGAAGACGTTCTTGATCGTGTCCTGCGAGGCGAAGGCCAAGCCGACGACCGCACCGGCCAGCAGGCCGAGGATCGCCTCCGAGGATTTCGGGTCGACGATCGAGATCGCCTTGAAGCCGCCGACGAGGATGACGGAGATCTTGATGACCGTGGAGATCATCGGGACGAGCACGTCGTCCAGCTTGTTGTCGGTCTGGTCGGCGATCTTCTTCGCCCAAGCGATCGGGATCTCGACGAGGTAGAAGACGGCGGTCGTGTGGGCCAGCGAAGTGAGGAAGGTCGTGCTGACCGCGGCGAAGTGGAGCCAACCGGAGTTGGCGAGGTAGGGCGCGTTCTCCTTGATGATGATGAGGAGGGCGTAGGCGGGGAGCAGGGCGGGGAGCGCCTTGCCGACCGCGGCGACGGCGGCCTCGGCGATGGGGCTTTGGTCGAACTTGGTGGCCGCCCAGCCCAGGGCCTTCTTGGCGATCCAGCCGATGACGAAGGCCAGGGCGATGTAGCCCAAATTGTGGAGGATGACGTCCGTCCAGCTCGGGGGGACGTCCGGCTTGACCGCGTCCAGGTCTCCGATGATGTAGAACTTATTGGCCGAATTGACGGCGGCGGGTGCGGCCGCTGGGGCGACTTGAGCGAGGAACATAGGGAAGGGGGGAGGAGCGTCGTTTTATGTAGGCGGAAGAATCCGTCTTTTCAAGCGTCACCGACATCCCAATCCGCTTGATGCCCAGCCTGTGCCTTGCCACGCTGGGCACCAGAGGAATGAGCGAAACAGCCGAAAAAAAGCCCGCCAAGCCGGTGGTCCTGACCTGCGCCCAGCCGACGGGCCGTCTCCATCTGGGGAATTACCTGGGGGCCGTCCTGAACTGGGGTCGGATGCAGGATGACTACGAATGCTATTTCGGCATCGTCGATCAGCACGCCATCACGGTCCCCCACGTCCCGGCCCAGCTCCGCGACAACACCTATTCCTGCCTGGCCCAATACGTGGCCTGCGGCCTCGACCCCGCCCGCAGTCACCTCTTCGCCCAGTCGCATGTCATCGGCCACACGGAATTGGCGTGGATTTTAGGCTGCCTCTGTCCGTTGGGCCAGCTGGAGCGCATGACGCAGTTCAAGGACAAGGCGAAGAAGCAACAGTCCGTCGATGCGGGCCTCCTGTTCTACCCCGTCCTCATGGCGGCGGATATCCTCCTCTACAATGCGGAGCTGGTGCCGGTCGGCGACGACCAGAAGCAGCACCTCGAACTGGCCCGCGATCTGGCGGAGAAGTTCAACCACCGCTATTCCGAGACCTTCAAGGTGCCGTCCCCCTTCATCTCCAAGGTGGGCTCGCGCATCATGTCCCTGCAGGACCCGACCGCGAAAATGTCGAAGTCCGACCCGAACCAATCCTCCACGGTCTACGTGACCGACCGGCCCGAAGAGATCCGGAAGAAGCTCATGTCGGCCGTCACCGATTCGGGTTCCGAGGTTCGCCCAGGTGACGACAAGCCGGGCGTGACGAACCTCCTCGCCATCCTCTCGGCTTGCACGGGGCGCGATGTGCCGACCCTCACCGCCGAGTTCGCGGGCAAGGGCTACGGCGATTTCAAGAAGGCCGTCGCCGATGCCGTCGTCGCGACCCTCGATCCGGTCCGCGTACGCTACGACGAACTCATCAAGGACCGCGACGCGCTCAATGCGATCTTCAAGGCCGGCGCCGAAAAGGCCCAAGCCACCGCCTTCCGCACCTTGTCCAAGGTCAACCGCAAGGTCGGCTTCGTCGAGCGCCCGCGTTGAGCCCCCCTTACCCCCACCCCATGAACCGCGACCTCGAAAAAATCCTCAAAGAAAAATGGTACTTGGTGGCGGCCGACTTCATCGCCGTGCTCGCCATCCTGTGCCTTGACCTCAATCCCCGGGATGGGGTTGAGGCGACCTTGGCGGTCTTCGGCATCTTGGGGGCTTCGCTCATCGTGGTCATCCCGGTCCTGATGGACGGTGGCGACAAGAAGGAGCGGCTGGCCGAGCAGGCGCGCCTGCGTACGGCGCTGGCCGCCGAGATCGATGGCTTGCGCGATGACTTCCGGGCCGGCACCGAAGCGGTTTCCCGCCGCGTCGGCGAAATCGAACTCACCGCCCGTCAGGCCGGCGAGGCCGCGGCCGCGGCGGTCGCCCAGCGCGCCTCGTCGGAGCTCAATGCACTGAAGGCCGCCGTCACCGCGCTGGAAGCCAAGGCCAAGGTCCTGGAGGCCGCGGTGGCCGCCGGTGGCAGCGCGGCGAAACAGGAAGCCGTCGAAGCATTGACGACGCAGGTCGAAGCCTTGGCGGTGTCCGTCCGCGGGGCGGTCGCCGACGTGGAGGAAACCGCCGAAGCCGTGAAGGCCGTGCGCACCGAAGCGGAGACGCAGCAGGCCGCGGTGCTGGACGACCTCAAGAAGCTCCGCGAAGATCTGAAGAAGTCCGGTCAGAAGGCGGCCACCGCCACGGATAAACTCGGCGCTGCGCTCGACGCCGTCCAAGCCGAAGTGAAGGCCTTGCAGGCAAACCCTCCGGTGGCCTCCGTTCCGAGCCCCGCGCCGGCGGCCGCCGAAGACGAGGTCGTCGGCGAAGACGTGAAGAAGCCGGTGGAGTTGGAAATCGAGCTGCCGTCCGCGGAGGAAGAGGCTGAGGAGACCGCGGACGGGGCCGAGGAAGCCGACGATGAAGAGCTCGCGCTCGAGTCCGACGAAGTCGCGCCGGCGACCGCCGCGACCGCCGGCGGCACCGCGCTCACGATCAACTTGATGATCGGCATCGGCAACAAGCCGTATGTCCGCGGGACGGGTCCAGGCCTGAGCCCGGATAAAGGCCAGCTCATGACTTTCCTCGGCATCGGTCGCTGGCAGTGGGTCTCGCCGGAGCCCGATGCGCCCGCGACGGTGGAAATCTGGAAGAACGACCAAACGCCCCTGGGGGAACCGTTGCACCTGTCCGGCGGTGAGCCGGTCGAGGTCGATGAGAGCCACTTCTCGGGCTCGTGATGCGATGCTGAGCCTCTTGGCTACGTGCGTGTTCCTGGCGGCGGGCGAGCCCGCGCCGGCACCGGCGCCGGAGGCTCCGCGGATCTTCGCCAATGAAGGCGGCCTGGCGGTCGTCCTCGGGCATGAACTCGCGGAAGTCAGTTTCGTCGCGGTGCATTGCTCCGCCCTGGAGCGCTATACGCAGCAAGTCTTGGCCATTCCCGCGATCCCGGGCGTCGTCAACGGCGTGCCGCAGGCGAAAGGCCGTTTGGAGATCGTCGACCTTCCCGGGCAGCCGGACGTCAGCGTGCGGGCCCAAGCCGGCCAAGTCATCGTCTCGTTGCGGCTTGCCGCTCCCGGGGTCGCCGCGCAGCGGGCTTCGGAAGCCGCCGCGCGGACGTGGGTGGGGCGGGTGGCTTTTGCGGCGGGTCAGCCGGTGACGGCGAGCGAGCCGTGGGTCGCGCAAGCCTTGGCGAGCGAGACGCGGGCCCTCTTGCGTCCAGCCATGGTGGATTTCTGGTATCGGGAAGGCCGGCTCGCGCCCCCCGCGCGTTTGGCGGATATCCTCCAAGGCAAGGCGCCGGAGCGGGAGGCCTTCCTTTTTTGGCGGGCCCTGCGACAGGATGTCGGCGTCTCCGCCGAGCAGACCCGCGTGCTCATCGCGGCGGCGCAGGGGCGGGACACCCGGAAGGTTTTGGCCACCTTGGCGAAGTCCGAGGACGAGTGGTGGCTGGCCGCCCGCGCCAATCTCCTGCTGACGCGTAGTCCGGTGAGCCTCGGCATGCGGGAGTCCGCGGAAGCCTTGGATGACGCCGCCCGGTTCGTCTTCGATCTCGGCGCCGGCGACGTCGTTTTGACGGGTCCGCAGGTCGTGCGGCAGCGCGAAGCCAGCGGCGTGCGGCAGGGGATGGCGGCGCGGCTCTTGACCCTGCGGCGCGAGATCCTCCGCCAAAATCCGGTCTACCATAATGCGTGGCGCACGCTGGGAGCGTGGCTGGAGCGTTTCCCGAAGGGTTCGCCCGAGGAGCTCGATGCCCTCTGGGCCGATTTCCAGAAAGATGTCCGTGAGGCCGAGGCGATGCGGAAGGAAATCCAAGCCGTCTTGGAGGAACCCGCCCTGAAATAAAAAAGGCCAGCGCGAGGCTGGCCTGGGTGGGGAGCGCGGGAGGCTCAGCGACCCTGCTTGTCCGAGGCGTCCTTCGGGAGCATCTGGTCCGCCAAGGTCACGCGGAACAGGTTGAGGGCCATCCAAAGCACGCCCGAAAGGCAAGCCGAGCAGAGGAGGGCACCCACGAGCACGGCGGTTTCGCTGGCTTCGCCACCCCAGGGGACGTGCTTCTTGAGCACCGTGGTCATCCAGGCGAAGAAGATCACGGTCAAGGTGAGGTCGACGACGACCCCCCACTTGGTGATCAGCTTGGGCTTCATGTTGTTGTCCATGGGGACTGATTCGTGCCTTTCCCGCCCCGCCTGTCAACCTCGCCCCGCATGCCCCCTGTTTCCGGGGATTCCGGGGCGGATATCTCCGCCCTTGCCACGCTCGTGGGGCTGTTCACCCTGCCCGCCCCGGCAGGGTATTGCCTAACCGGGTCCATCTCCCTCATTTTACCGCCCATATGGCCGAAGAGCTCAAGGATACCCTCAACCTGCCCGTGACCGATTTCCCCATGCGGGCCGGCCTCGCCGAACGCGAGCCGCTGCGCATCGCCCACTGGGAGAAGAACGGGCTCTACGCGGCGATCCAGAAGCGCGCCGCCGGCAAGCCCGCCTTCGTGCTCCACGATGGTCCGCCGTTCACCAACGGCGACGTCCATATCGGCACCGCCCTCAACAAGCTCCTCAAGGATGCGATCCTGCGCTTCAAGTCCATGCGCGGATTCCGGACGCCGTACGTCCCCGGCTGGGACTGCCACGGTTTGCCGATCGAGCACAAGGTCATGAAGGAGCTGCAGGCGAAGAAGCAGTCGCTCGACGCCCTCGGCGTGCGCAAGGCCTGCGCCGAATTCTCCGCCGCCTACATCGAGAAGCAGCGCGGGCAGTTCCGCCGCCTCGGCATCCTCGCCGATTGGAAGTCGGAGTACCGGACCATGGATCCCGCCTACGAGGCCGAGATCCTCAAGGGCTTCAGCAGTTTCGTCGAGCAAGGCTTGGTCTACCGTTCCAAGAAGCCGGTCTATTGGTCCATCCCGTGCCAGACGGCCTTGGCCGAAGCCGAGATCGAATACCTGACCAAGCGCTCCCATTCCATCTGGGTCGCTTTCCCCGTCGCCGAGCCGGCGGCAAAGGGCCTCGCCCCCGCGCACCCGCTCTCCGTCGTCATCTGGACGACCACCCCGTGGACGCTGCCGGCCAACCTGGCCATCGCGGTGCATCCGGAACTTGAATACGTCGAGGTCCGCCACGGTGAACGTTCCTTCCTCGTCGCCGCCGCCCGCCGCGCCGCCTTCGTGGCCGAGTGCGGCTTGGAAGGCGCGACCGACGGCTTCCGCGTCAAGGGACGCGCCCTCGAAGGCCTGCAGCCGCGCCACCCGTTCATCGACCGCCCGTCGCCGGTCGTCCTCGCCGAGTACGTCACCACCGACGCCGGTTCCGGCTGCGTGCACACCGCCCCGGGCCACGGCCTGGAGGACTTCCAGACCGGCAACAAGTACGGCTTGGAGCCCTATTGTCCGGTCCGCGACGACGGCACCTACGCGGACGACGGCCGCGTGCCGGCGGCGCTCGTGGGCGTGACCGTCCTCGAGACCGACGGCAAGAACCCCGCCAACATCGCGGTCCTCGGCCTGCTGAAGGAGAAGGGCGCGCTCCTCAAGTCGCAGAGCTTCGAGCACCAATACCCGCACTGCTGGCGTTCGAAGTCGCCGGTCGTCTTCCGCGCCCTCGACCAGTGGTTCGTCGGCCTCGACCGCGGTGGCCTGCGCGCCAAGGCCCTCGCCGCCGTCGGCCAGGTGAAGTGGATTCCCGCGAGCGGCGAGAACCGCATCCGCGCCGCCTTGGAAGGCCGTCCCGATTGGTGCATCTCGCGCCAGCGCGCCTGGGGCGTGCCGATCCCTTCGTTCTACTCGCCGTCGACCGGCGAATCCTACCTCGACGCCGGCGTCGTCCGGCACGTCGCGGCGCAGGTCGCCACCCGTGGCGGTGATTGGTGGTGGGCGTCGTCCCTCGAGGAAGTCCTCGCCGGCGCCCCCGTCCCGGCGGCTTGGCCCAAGGACCTCCGCAAGGGCACCGACACGCTCGATGTGTGGATCGACTCCGGCTCCAGCCACCTCGCGGTCTGCGCGCGTCATCCGGACCTCCATTGGCCCGCCGACCTTTATCTCGAAGGTTCCGACCAGCACCGCGGTTGGTTCCAGTCCTCCCTGTGGACCGCGATCGCCGTCAAGGGCACGGCGCCGTACCGCGCCGTCCTCACGCACGGCTTCGTCGTGAACGAGAAGCGCCAGAAGATCTCGAAGTCCGACAACCCGAGCGGCAAGCCCCAGACCGCCGACGATTACGTCAAGAAGTACGGGGCCGACATCGTGCGCCTGTGGGTCGCCTCGGAAAACTACCAGAGCGACATCCCGATTTCGGACGCCATCTTCGAGACCATCTCGAACCAGTACCGCGGCATGCGCAACTCGCTGCGTTACCAGCTGGGCAACCTCTACGACTTCGACGCGGCCAAGGACGCGCTGCCGGTCGCGCAGTTGACGCCCATCGACCGCTGGGTCCTCGTCGAGACGGCCAAGCTGATCCGCGAAGTCACCGACGCCTGCGACCGCAACGAGTTCCATCGGGCCGCGGCCGCCCTGGCCGCGTTCACGACGGGCACGCTCTCGGCGAATTACCACAATGTCGTGAAGGATCGTCTCTACACGACCGCCCCGAACGACCCGCTCCGTCGCTCCACGCAGACCGCCCTCGACCTTGTCCTGCGCGCTTACCTGAAGCTCATCGCGCCCTTCGTGCCGTTCACGGCGGATGAAGCTTGGTCGCACCTGCACGCCCGCACCGAGTACGTCGATGCCACCTGCATCCACCTGCAGGACTGGCCCGCCGTCGATGCCGCCTGGGAGGATGCCTCGGGTTTGGCCGCCCATGCCGCCGTCACCGCCATCCAGGCCTTGGCCGCCCAAGTCAACGTCCCTCTGGAACGCCTCCGGCAGGAGAAGAAAATCGGCCAGTCGATGGAAGCCGCCGTCGTCGTGACCGGAGACCCGGCCGACCCCGATTTCGCCCTCCTTTCCCAGCATGTGGGCCTTTTGACCGAACTTTGGATCGTCTCGGCCGTGACCTTGCAGCCGCAGCCGCAGGCCCCGCTGGCGTTCGCCGTCGACCATGCTCCTGGGGTGAAGTGCCCGCGGTCTTGGCGCTGGGTGCCTACGCTTGTGGACGCCGGGAAATACGGTATGGTATCTCCACGGTGCCGCGACGCCCTTGCCGCCAAGTACCCGCAATCCTAATCATCACTCTTCATGCCCAAGAAACCCGCCCCGAAAAAGCCTGCCGCCAAGTCCGCCCCCAAGGCCAAGACTCCTCCGAAGCCGGTGAAGAAGCCCGCAGCCAAGGTGGCGCCGCCCGTCTCCAAGAAGCCGTCCGCCCCGACCAAGCCGGCGGCCAAGGCAGCCTCTTCGGTGAAGGCCGCGCCGGTGAAGGCCGTGAAGGCCGCGGGTAAGCCTGCCCCCGTCGTTGTCCCCGCCAAGGGTGCCAAGGCTCCCGCTGTCGCCCCCAAGTCGGCTAAGCCCGCCAAGGGCGCGAAGAAGGATACCAAGGCCGAGCACGAGAAGCAGAAGCAGCTCCTCGACAAGCACCGCGTCAGCCACGATCAAGCCACCACGGTGGAAGCTCCGGTCCGCGCGAAGTTGCAGTACTTCACCTTCGCGGAGGTCTTGGAATACCTGAAGAACCGCAAGCGGGACGGCGCCAAGCTGAACCTTTGGGTGCCGGAAGAAGAGCGCAAGGCGCGCGAGAAAGCCGCCACGGCGGCCCGGGAAAAGGGCCACAAGTCGCATAACATCGCGGCCGCTTCGATCGCCGACCTGCTCGGTGGCGTGAACCCGTTCCGTAAGGGCGGCGGCATGGTGGATGAGTCCAAGCAGATCCCGGAAAAGCTCCGCCGCTATTACCACCTCCTGACCGCCATGCGTGAAGCCATCCAAAAGGGTTTGGCCTTCCACACCGAAGAGGCGCTCAAGAAGAACGGCAAGGACGACGCCGGCGACCTCTCGGGCTACTCCCAGCACCTCGCCGACGCCGGCACGGACACCGCCGACCGCGACTTCGCGCTCTCCCTGATCTCCAACGAGCAGGAAGCCCTGAAGGAAATCGCCGACGCCATCGAGCGCCTCAAGTCCGGCAAGTACGGTATCTGCGAAATCACGAACAAGGCCATTCCGCACGCCCGTCTGATGGCGGTTCCCTTCACCCGCTACTCGCTCGAAGGCCAGAAGGAGCTGGAGCGCAACCGCCGGGCCCATCGTCGTCGCGGCAACAACCCCCTCGGTGAGATCGGCGATGAAGTCGGTTTCGGCACCGGCGGTGGTGGCGGCGAAGACGACCAGCCCGAGACTTGAGCCCCGGCGCCTTCAGTCCCTTGCGCGTGCGCGCGTACAGCACTTTCTGGGCGGTGGGGGTCCTCGCTTTCGTGGCCGACGTCCTGACGAAGCTGCACATCGAGCGCATCTTCCCGCTGCGTTTCGAGAACGACTGGGTCTATCACTTCTCGGGCGACCCCGAGCGCTCCCCCATCGCGGTCTTTCCGTGGCTTTGGATCGTGCACGTCGGCAACAAGGGCGCGGCGTGGGGCTTGGGCGCGCAGTACGACGTCCGCCCGTTCCTGGTCTTCCTGGCCTTGGCGGTCTTGGCCTTGGTGTGGCGTTGGCGCCACCCCCTGATGCGCGAGTTGGCCGGTGGCCAGGTGGCTTTCGGCCTCTTCGTCGGCGGGACGCTCGGCAATGTGCGCGACCGCCTCTTCGGCGATCATGTCATCGACTTCATCGACGTCCATCTGCCCGGCTACCGTTTCCCCGCGTTCAACATCGCCGATTCCTGCATCTGCGTGGGCGTCGTCATCTACCTCTTCATGTCCTACCGGCAGGATTACCTCCGCCGGGAGGCGATCGCCTCGCACGCCGGCGAGGATCAGCCACGCGTCTAGGATGGGCACGGTGCGCTTCGATGTGGCGGCGCACCCGGGCGCCCAGGCCTACAAGTTGCTGGCCGGCTTGGTCGTGCCGCGCCCCATCGCGTTGGTCACGACGCTCGACGCCCAGGGCACCGTGAACGCCGCGCCGTTCTCATTCTTCAACGTCATGGGCACGGAGCCCCCGTTGGCCGTGTTGGCGCCGGGCGACCGCGACGACGGCACGCCCAAGGACACGGCGGCCAACCTCCTGTCGAACGGCGAATGCGTGATCCATCTCTGCGACGAGCCCATGGCCGACCGCATGGTCGCCTGCGCGCGGTCCTTGCCGCCGGGGGAGAGCGAGGTCGCCCGCGAGCAGCTGGCCACGCGGCCCGCCGAACGCGTCCGCCCACCCATTTTGGTCGATTGCCCGGTCGCCCTGGAGTGCCGCGTCCTCGATGTCCGTAAGTATGGCGATAACCGGGTCGTCGTCCTGGAAATCCTGTTGGCTCACGTGCGGGCAGGCATCGCGGACCCGGTGAGTTGGCGCGTGGACTATGCGCGCTACGCCCCCGTCGGTCGCATGAACAGCCCCGATGGCTACGTGCGGACGCACGATATCTTCCGCAAGGACTTCCCGCGCGGTTAGACAGCCTTGCCGAGGCGCTTCACGACGGTCGCGAAATCGTCGGGCAGCGGCGCGGTCAGGTCGATCGGCACGCCGGCCACGAGGCCCTGGATCCGGCCGAGGTGGAGCAGCAGGCAGCGGTGCAAAGGCTTGTCTTCGCCTTTGTTGAGGCGGCCCCGGCGGGTCGTGTCGGTGAGCGTCACGCGCCCGGAGCGCGCGTATTCCAATTCGCCGGCGATGCGGAGCCCGCATTCATTGGCATGGGCGCGGATCTGGTCGCGACGGGGGAAGCGCGTGGTCGCCGTCCAGCGCCGCCAGCGGTTGCAGATCTCGCCTCCGTGGAAGGTCGTCTCCGCTTGTTTGCCGTGGCGATGCGAGACGAAGGCCCGCCCGCGCGCGTCGTCCATGCCCAGCGGCAGGTCGCAGAGTCCGCCTTCGGCGGGAGCCTCTTCGGTCCGGGCGATGAAGTCGTAGGTGAAGTTGAGCTGGAAGGAGCCGATGGCGTCGCGCCACGCGGCGAGCGTGCTGGTGCGGTCGGCGAGGATGAGCAAGCCGGAGACCTGCGGCTCGGGGCCGAAGGCCACGGCGGGCTCCTTGAGTCCCAGCCTCACCATCTCCGGTTTCTCGAGTTGGAGCTGGACGCGGAGTTCGCCGATCAGGTGGGCGGCGTTTTCCTGCCAGGGGTGGTCGTCGCTGGGCAGGTTGACGGGCTTGTTGAGGGCGACCCAGCCTGGGCCGTGCGTGAGCACCTCGAGCCGCAAAGGCGCCTCGCCGAAGACACCCGACGGGAAACCGATGGAGGAAGGGAACTGACTCATCCTAAAACAAAAAACCCCGGCGTCTCAGACGGCGGGGTTGTGGAGAGGCCCGGAAGGCATCTCTTACTTCTTGGCCGCGGCCAACTTCTTCGCGAGGCGAGCCTTGATGCGGTTCGCCTTGTTGCGATGGATGACGCCCGACTTGGCGGCCTTGTCGGCGGCGGAAGCGACGGCGGCAGGGCTGGCGGAAGCGGCCCCGGCGACGAAGCCCTTGACGAGGCTCTTGAGGCGGGTGCGGACGATCTTGTTGCGGGCGGCGCGAGCAGCGGTCTGGCGGATGCTCTTCTGGTTAGCTTTGATGTTGGCCATGTGTGTCAGTAGGGAAGCCGTGGGCAGCCCTCGGAGTCAACGCGGATTTAACGATTTCGCCCCCGGAGCCGGGGGCGTCGTCAAATTTGTCCTGCTGGTGGAAGGGGTGGGATTCGAACCCACGAACAGCGAAGCTGAACGGATTTACAGTCCGCGACCTTTAGCCACTTGGATACCCTTCCGGCCAGTAGGAAGGGCTTATTTGGCAGTCGGAGGCTCCCGTGACAAGCGCTTTCCCTCGCTTTTAGCGGTTCGGGCCCGGAAACGCCGAAAGGCCTTCACTCTCGGCGGTTTTTGGCTCATTCAGGGAGCATGGAGGCCATTCCGATCATCGTCTTGATTGATGGAGACTGCGCCTTGTGCAATCGGACCGCCCAATGGTTCGCCGCCCGCGATGCCCGCGGATCGATGGTTTTCGCCCCGAACAACGGAGAGTCGGCCCGCATCCTGGGCGAGCCCCCCGGGGGCGATCAAGGCACCGTGGTCGTCTGGGTCGGATCGCAGCGGCTGGTTCGTTCCGCCGCCGTCTTGCGGATGCTGAGCGGCCTAGGGGGTGGGTGGGGGCGTTTGGCCTGGTCGCTGGGCTGGGTGCCGGTCGGATGGGCCGACGCGGTCTATGGTTTGGTCGCGCGTCGTCGCCATTGGTTTGGCCGGCCCGCGGCTTGTACGTTCTTGAGCCCGCAGCACCTCGCGGATTAACCTGCGCGGATGAAGGCCCTGTTTGTTCTCACCACCGCGCTGCTGCTTGCGGGCTGTGGTGTCTTCAAGACTTACGTCCAGAACGATGCCCAGGCGCAGATGGAGCGCGATAGCGCCGAGCGGCAGGCTCGCCTGAAGGCGGACGGCAAACTGAACGCCAAGGAGCTGGAGGTCTTGTCCGCCCGCATGGGTTGGGTGAAGGCGGATGCGAATGGCCTTCCCGATGCCTTGTCGATCGAAGAAATGGAACGCCGCGCGAAGGCGTCCAAGGACAAGCAGCCTTAGTCCCGTAGGCTTGCAACCTCCCTCGACTATCCCACGCTGGCCTCGCCCCGATGTTCCTCTACGTCCTCAAGCGACTGGCCGAAATGATCCCCGTCCTCCTGGTCGTGGTCGTGGCCACGTTCTTTTTGGCGCACGCGGTGCCGGGCGGTCCGTTCGACAAGGAACGCCCCATGCCGCCGGAAGTGAAGAAGCAGGTCGAGGCCTACTACGGATTGGATCAGCCGCTCCACGTGCAGCTCGGCAATTACATCGGCAACCTCGCGCACGGTTCCCTGGGCCCGTCGATGAAGTACCCCGGTTGGACGGTGAACCAGATCATCGGCGAACGCATCCCGGTCTCGGTCATCCTCGGATCGCTCTCCTTGCTCATCGCCATCTTGGTCGGCATTCCGATCGGCGTGGTCGCGGCCTCCCGGCCGAACACCTGGATGGACCGCGTGCCCATGGGCTTGGCGCTCATCGGCATCTGCGTCCCCTCCTTCGTGTTCGGGCCGCTGTTGGCTTTGGTCTTCTCGTTGCAACTGGGTTGGTTCCCGCCCTGCGGCTGGGGTTCGGTGGCGCACCTCGTGCTGCCCGCGTTGGCGCTGGGCCTGATCACCGCGGCGCCCTTGGCGCGCCTGACGCGCGGGGAACTCATGGAAGTCTACACCTTGGACTACGTGCGCACGGCCCGGGCCAAGGGCGTTTCCCCGACGCGGGTGCGCTTCGTGCACGCTCTGCGCAACGGAATCTTGCCCGTCGTTACCTACCTCGGACCCGCCGCGGCCGCCTTGGTCTCCGGCTCCTTCGTCGTCGAATCCCTCTTCGACGTCCCCGGCGTCGGCCGCCTCTTCGTCACCGCCATCATCAACCGCGACGTCCCGGTCATCCTGGGCACGACGTTGCTCTATGCGGTCGCCTTACTCTGCCTTAACCTGGTGGCCGACCTCGCGAAGGCCGCCCTGGACCCGCGCACCGCGCGCGATCGCCGATGAGCACCGCCGTCTCCCCTCCCTCCGCCCCGACCGAAACCGGTTGGCAACGCTTCCAGCGCGACCGCACCCCGGTCATCGCCCTCTGGTTTTTGGTCGGCATCTCCGCGCTCTGCTTCAGCTCGCCGCTCCTGACGGCCCTGCACCTGCTGCCCGACTATAAGGCGCAAGACCTCGCGCTGGGTCCGGTGGCCCCGTGCGCGGCGCATTGGCTGGGGACCGACCTCCTGGGGCGCGACTTGCTGGCGCGCCTGCTCCAAGGCGGGATGATCTCCATCTCCGTCGGCTTGATCGCCACCACCGTCGCCTTGCTCGTGGGCGTCGTCTACGGCGTCGTCGCCGCGGAGATCGGCGGCCGCTTCGAGGACCTCGCCATGCGGGTGGTCGATATCGTGAGCACGCTCCCGCTGACCCTGATCGTCATCCTCTGCACCGTGGTTTTCGGCCAGAACATCTGGATGATCTTCTTGGCCGTGGGCGGCGTTTCCTGGCTCACGATGGCCCGCATCGTCTGCACCAAGACCCGTTCGCTGAAGAACCGCCAATTCGTCGAGGCGGCGGTTTCCCTCGGTCAGTCCCGCCCGGGCATCGTCCTGCGCCATTACCTTCCGAACCTCTCCGGCACCATCGCGGTCTATGCGACCCTCACGGTTCCCGGCGTCATGCTGCTCGAGGCCTTCGTCAGCTTCCTTGGCCTTGGCGTGAAGTCGCCGATGACCTCCTGGGGCATGATGATCAAGGAGGGCTCCGACGTCATGGAGCAGTGTCCTTGGCTGCTGTTCATCCCCTCGGTCGTCTTTGCCGCCACCTTGCTCTCGCTCAGCTACCTGGGGGACGGCCTGCGCGATGCGTTCGACCCGCGCACGGCCAAGAAATAAGATGCCGCTGCGCCGTTACATCGTGATCAAGGCCGACGGGGTCGAGGGGGATGAATTCGAGGTCGACCTGCCGGCGGATGCGCCTGACTTCACGCACCACCCGGTCACGAAGGAAGCCTGTCGCCGCCTCCTGTCTACGCCCAGCCTCACCATTCGTTACGGCGAAGGCGCCATGAAGCAGGCCGTTTCCGAGAAGCGCTTGGCCCAAGCCGGCTTCCAGAAGCTCGAGAAGAACGGCGAAGGCGGCTGGACGAAGGTCAACTGAGCCGGCTGGTCGACCCCACCAAACGAAACACCCTGCCGTTGGGCAGGGTGTGACGTCGTCAGGGTGGGCGTTTCCGCCGTGTAGAGGGGACTTAGGCCTTCGGGGCGGCAGCAGCGGCAGCGCGGGCGCGCTTCACGAGCGACTTCGCGGTGTCGGACGGCTGGGCGCCGAGCTTGACCCAATGGTCGACGCGTTCGACGTTGATCACGAGAGGGATGGCCTTGCCGCGGGCGGCAGGGTTGTAGTGGCCGAGGACTTCGACGAAGCGACCGTCGCGGCGGATGCTCTGTTCGGCGACGACGAGGCGATAGGTCGGCTCGTTTTTGGTACCGAAGCGTTGGAGGCGGATGCGTAGCATAGTGGTGGAGAAGAGGGAGGGAGATTCCGGATGTCTGGACGAGCCAAACGAGGGATGTGGAAAGACGCAGGCGGGGAGGGGGGAGTCAAGCCTGCAGGCGGCGTTTTTGGAAAAAACTTAAGACCCCCATGCCGACTAAAAATGGCTATATACAGTCTAAGTAACTTATAGACAGGAGTTTGATTTGCCTGATTGCAGTCGTTTAAGGCACCCCGTCTTTATCCCTAGGTATAAAAAAGCCCCGCAAGCGGGGCTTTTTGAGGGCGTAAGCTGCGCTTACTTGGCTTCGGCGGCAGCCGAAGGGTCGTAGCGCTTTTCCTTAACCTTGGTGGCGGACTTGCCGTGGCGATCGCGGAGGTAGAAGAGGCGGGCCTTCATGACCTGGGACACGCGCTCGACTTCGATCTTCTCGATGTTCGGGGAGTGGACCGGGAAGGTGCGCTCGACGCCTTCGCCGAAGGAGACGCGGCGAACGGTGAAGGTTTCCTGGACGTTGCCGCCCTTGCGGGAGATCACGATGCCGGAGAAGAGCTGCGTGCGCTCTTTGTCGCCTTCACGGACCTTGGTGGAGACGCGGACGCCATCACCGACCTTGAAAGTGTCGTGGCCGCGGCCGGTCTTCAGCTGCGATTGGGTGGCGTATTGGAGGAGGGGATGGTTGCTCATGGCTGGTGTTCTTGGTCTTCCAGTAGGTCGGGCCTGCGGTGCTTTGTCTTCTCGATTTGCTTTGCCCGGCGCCACTTTTCGATTTCGGCGTGGTGTCCTCCTAGGAGGACCGGGGGCACTTCGAGACCATCATAAACAGCGGGTCTGGTGTACTGCGGAAAGGCGAGCAACTTGCCGTTGTAGCTATCCCCAGTCAAGGAGTTTTCCTCGCCGAGGACCCCGGGGATCTGCCGACCGATGCAATCCACGAGGACGCAGGCGGGGAGGGTGCCGTTGGTTAAGACATAGTCCCCAATCGAGATTTCGCGGGTCACCTTGCGGTCCCGGAAGCGCTGATCGATGCCCTCATAGTGTCCGGAAACGAGGATTAAGTGGCTTTTTTGGGCTAATTCTCGGGCCAAGGGGTTGGTGAGCTGCTCCCCATCGGGGCAAAGGTAGATGACTTCGCAGTCCGGGGTGGCCAGAGCGTCCACGGCATCAAAAAGGGGCTGGCAGGTCATCAACATGCCCGGGCCACCCCCATAGGGGATGTCGTCCACCTTGCGGTGCTTGTCCTTCGAGTACTGACGGAGGTCATGGGCCTTGAACCCGAGGGTGCCCTTTTCGATGGCACGACCGATGACGGACTCCTGGAGGAAGCCGTCGGCCATGGCCGGGAAGAGGGTGAGGAGGTCGATGCGGATGGCCACGGCGATGTCCAGCCATCCAACAGGAGAAAGCCGACCGAGGGCAAGCCTCGGAACGGGCCCTTACTTCTTCTTCCGCAGATTCATCCGGGTCTCGGGCTCGGCCGGGACCGGCTTGCCGACTTCGTCGACCGGGGAGGTGAAGAGGTAGCGCCAGACGTCTTCCTGCAGCGGCACGCCCTTGGCGTCCTTGGGCGGGTTCTTGCCGACTTGGACGAAGCCGTGGGCTTTGTTGGCATCGCCTTTGACGTCGTACTTGGTGATCAGGCGACGCGAGTGGCCGTAAGGGTACTTGGCTTCGTCGGTGTTCACGATCGGACCGAACTTGTTCAGGCCGAGGAGCAGCCACGAACGCGGGTAATGGTCGGCGCTCCAACCGCCGTCGAGCACGTGGCTGTAACCGAAGTAACGGTTGGCCGGCGTCGCCGAAGGCAGCGCCTGCCAATCGTCCAGCTGGTCGCGCGGGCCGCAGAACATCACGATGCGCGCGCACTTCTGCGCGATGCCGAAGCGGGCCGACGAGGTCGCGCCGTGCGAGGCGCCCGAGACGATGACTTTCTCCCAGTCGAGGGCCTTGCCGTCCTTCGTGAGGAAGAATTCCCAGCGGCCCGGCGGGTTGGCTTTCGCGAGCGCCTTCACGAGTTGGTACGCGCGTTCCTTCATGCTGTCCGGCACGGGGATGTCGATGGCCTTGGACGCATCGATGCCGGTGGTGGCTTCGAGGCGGATGTTGCCGAGGTGCTGGGAATCGTCGAGCGGCTCGGTGTTGAGCTTGGCGAACCATTCGCGCGCGTAGGCGACCTGGATGTAGTGCAGGCCGTAGCCATTGACCTTTTCGGCGAGCGGTTGGCTGTGCGCCATCAGCCAGATGACGAGCTGGCCCCGCGGCGCCACGCGCGTATCGACCTGCGCGCGTTGGGTGTCCGCGGGCTTGCCCGCGGCTTCGAGGACGAACCCGACTTCCGGGTGCGATTTGCAACGTGGGTCGATCTCGCTGGCCCGGAGCGTCAGGCTGTAGGTTTGGGGCTTCGGGTCGGTGAACTTAAGCGCAGGTTCGGCCGCGGCGGCGAAGCCCGTCAGGGCCAAGAGGAGGGGCAGGAAGGGCTTCATGGGGATGCGGCAGTCAAGCCGCCCTCCGCGTCCCCTGCAACCTTTCTGCTCGGCGGCGCTTACTTCGGCAGCTTGCCATCCACCGCGGTCAAGGCCTGCTCGATGATTTCCTTGGGCGCCCATTGGTGCCCGCCTTCGAACTCAAACACCTCGATGCGCGCGCCGAAGGACTTCTTCAGACGGGCGGCTTCCTTGTAGTTCATGTCCTTTTTGCCGAAGGTACCGGCTACGGACTTCACCTTGATGTCCTTGACGACATAGGTGCCGTCGGGATTGACGTCGCTGCAGCCGGCGCCTTGGAGGACGAGGCCGCCGAAGCCGGGGACCAGCGTGACGAACAGCGAACTGGCGCGGGCGCCGCCGGAAAAGCCGGTGGCGACTTTCTTGCCTTCGGCGACCCGCATGCGCTTCACGACATCCTCATGGGCCGCGAGGAAGTTGCCGAGGATTGGCTCCCACGGGCCGTTTTTCGATTCCTCAAGCATCACCGCGATGTAGCCGTGCGCCTTGATCCAGTCGGCCATCGCGCCGAGCTTGGCCTTGCCGTTGGGGTCGGCGATGAAGATCGTCTTCCAGGTCTTCTTCGGATCGGCGGCGTAGCCTTCGGGTACCCAGAGCTTGTAATGGTAGGTGCCCGCCATCGCGGCGCTCTTGCCCGTGCCCTTGAAGGTGCAGGTGATGCGTGTTTCGGTGCCGTCCTTGAGCGGTTCGGTCAACGGCGTCGCGGTTTCCACCGCCCCTTTGGGGGGCGCGACTTTCGCTCCGGTCGCCGCGCTGCCGGCCGGACCGCCACCGGCCGCCACGGCGGTCGCGGTGGCTTTCGCCTTTTCGGCGTTGGTGGCGCCATGAGCGCGTGATGCGACGCAGGCGAGGGCGACAAGAACGAGTAGGGCGGCGGTGGGCTGCATGGTTGGAAGGGACCTTAGCGCCGGCGAGCCTTCTTCTTTTTCATCGCATCGACCTTGGCTTTGACCTTGAGGGCGACGATGGTGAGCGAGATGGCGGCGAAGCCCGCGAAGAGGATGTTGCTGAGCTGGAAGCCGCCGAAGCCGTCATCGACGGCGTCATCGGTCGCCCCCAGCACGGGGCGGAGGGCCGGTTCGGGTTTCGGCGCTTCCTTGGGGGGCAGGGCGTTGACCACGGGTTCGTGGGTCTTGAGCAAGGAGTAGTAGGCGCCTTCGAATTTGGCCGCACCGCTGAACGTGCCATGCACGCTGAACTTTTGGCCTAAAGTGTGGCCGCTTCCCTGGATGACGGCGGGCGTGGGCACGGGGGCGTCGAGGACCATCACGAGTTCCAAGCCATCGAGCTCTGTGTGGATCAGTTGGACGAGGATAGGCCGTCCCGCGGGGGGCTCCGTTTGCCGGGCCGTGACCTGCGCGCGCAAGGCGTCGAACTCCGCTTGGTCCTCGCGGCTCATGGCGCCGTGCGCGGGCGCGGCGGGCGGCGCAGCCGCGGCGGGCACCGGGTCGTCCCGGAGTTTCTGGCGAAGTTGTTCGAGCTCGGCCAGGTCGTCCGGGGAGACGGGCGCCTGCGTCGGTTTCTCCGCCGCACCCAAGACGAGGCATAGGCCAAAAAGGAGTGGGGTCGCCCAACGCATCGCGAGAATCTAAACCGACCTCGGGGCGGAGGGCAAGGATGCGCGTGGTTGCTTTGCGACTTGGAAGTCGGAGCGACCCCACCCTAATAGGCTCAGCCCATGAAGCCGTCGCCCCTGCCTGTCCTCGAGGTTGCCCGCCTGCGCATTGCCCGCGAAGGCAAGGTCATCCTCAAGGGCGTCGATTGGACCGTGCGCGCCGGCGAGCACTGGGTGCTCCTCGGTCCCAATGGTTCGGGGAAATCTTCGTTGTTGGCGGCGTTGACGGGTTACTTCGCGCCCACCGCTGGGCGGGTCACCGTCCTCGGCGAAACGTTTGGCCGCAGCGACTGGCGTGAACTGCGTCGGCGCATCGGCTTGGCGGGCCCGTCCGTCGCCGCGATGGTCCAGCCCTCCGAACAGGCCGTGCACGTCGTCGCCGGCGGTGTCGATGGCGTCATCAACCTTTGGCGGCGTCCGCCGGCCGCCGTCCTGGCGCGGGCCCGCCGGATGCTGCGGCAACTGAAGGTCGGGGCGCTGGCCACCCGCCCGTACGGGCATCTTTCCCAGGGCGAGCGGCAACGCGTGCTCATCGCGCGGGCTTTGATCGGCCGGCCGGCCTTGCTGATTCTGGACGAGCCATGCGCGGGCCTCGACCCCGCCGCGCGGGCCGATTTCCTGGCGTTGCTGCAACGGTTGCCGACGGTGGCTCGAGGGACGTCCGTCGTGCTCGTGACGCACCATGTCGAGGAGATCGTCCCGGTGTTCACGCACGCCTTGCTCCTCCGCAATGGCTCGAAACTGGCCGCCGGGACCGTCGCGGAGACCATGCGTGGCCCGTTGTTGGCGAAGTTGTTCGGCCGGCCGGTGGCGCTGGCCAAGACCCGCGCCGGTTGGAGCCTCCGCACCCGCTGACCGGGGTCGCTGCGGATTTCGGCTTTCCCTTCCGCCCGTCTTCCTTCTTCCTGTCCCTTTCCGATGCCTTCGCCTTTCGATGACCTCCTCCCTCGCTACGACGCCGTCGTCATCGGCGCGGGGCTGGGCGGGATGACGGCCGCGAACAACCTCGCCAAGTTCGGCCGCAAGGTGCTCCTGCTCGAGCACCATTACCAGCTCGGGGGCCTGGCGACGTTCTTCAAGCGCGCCGGTGGCCATGTCTTCGACATCTCGCTGCATGGGTTCCCGCATGGGATGATCAAGTCGACCCGCCGCTACTGGACGAAGGAGATCTCCGACCGCATCCACCAGCTGCACGACGTCCGGTTCATCAACCCGGACTTCGACGTCCGGACGACGTTCGACCGCGCGGACTTCACGCGGATCATGATCGAGCAGTTCCGCATCCCCGCCGAGACCGTGGAGGCGTTCTTCGCGCACCTCCGCTCGATGAACTACTACGACAACGACCCGCGCACGACGCGCGAGCTCTTCGAGCAGTTCTTCCCCGGTCGCCCCGACATCCAGCGTCTGCTGCTCGAGCCCATCGCCTACGCCAACGGTTCGACCCTCGATGACCCGGCCATCACCTTCGGCATCGTCTTCTCGAACTTCATGTCGAAGGGGGTCTTCATCTTCCAAGGCGGCACGGATACGATGATCAACCTCATGACGGCCGAGATGAAGGCCAACGGGGTCGACATCCGCCGTAACGTGCTCGTCGAGAAGGTGCTCGTCGAGAAGGACGCCTCCGGCCGCCGCCGCGTGGTCGGCGTCAAGCTCCGCGGGACCCGCCTGGGCGAAGAGGCCGAAGTGGCCTGCGCGACCGTCGTGTCCAACGCGAACATCAAGGACACCGTCCTGAAGTTGGCCGATGCCACGGCCTTCGACGGTGCCTTCCTCGAACAGGCCCGTCAGGTGCGCGTTAACACGTCCTCCTGCCAGGTCTACATGGGCGTCCGCACGGGCGAGAGCATCCCGCACATCGGCGACCTCGTCTTCACCTCGGAGGCGAAGCCGTTCTCCAGCCGCGAGCTCATCGATTTCCATACGACCTCGCGCACGTACTCGGTCTACTACCCGGACACCCGTCCGCACACCAAGACCCCGCGTTACGCGATCGTCACCTCCATCAACCAGCGGTACGAAGACTGGGCGAATCTCTCCGAGGCCGACTACCAGGCGCACAAGGCCCGGGTCATCGAGGAATCCTTCCGCGGGCTCGAGAAGTTCATCCCCGACATCCGCTCCAAGGTCGACCACGCCGAGGCGGCCACCCCGCGCACGGTCAACCGTTACGTCCGCCACGTGGCGGGGACTTCCTTCGGCACCAAGTTCGAAGGGCTCAAGGTTTCCATGGGCTTGCCCGAGCAGGTCGGCGGCCTGTACCACGCCGGCAGCGTGGGGATCATCATGTCGGGCTGGTTGGGCACGATCAATTATGGCGTGATCGTTTCGGCCAAGGCGGACGCCTACCTGCGCGACCCGGAGGCCGGCCCGCTCGGCGAGGCCGCCGCCAGCGCCGGCCTCTGACGTCTCCGTGGCTTGACGGTCGGAGGGGAATCCCAATTCTACCGCCATGGCTAACGACCCAAAGTCCGAAGGTATCGCGCAGAAACTGGAGCATGGTCTCGAGTACTTCATCTTCGCCAGCCGCTGGGTGCAGGCTCCGATCTACGTCGCCCTGATCTTCGCCGCCATCGCCTACGCGTGGAAGAGCGTCCAGGAATTGATCCACCTGCTCGGCGGGTTCGCGACCGCCACGGAGAGCTCCATCATGTTGGGGATCCTGTCCTTGGTCGACATCTCCATGGTGGCCAACCTCGTGAACATGGTCGTGGTCGGTGGCTACGTGACGTTCGTCAGCCGGATCGATTTCGGCGACAACGGCGATCGCCCCGATTGGCTCGATCACATCAACGCCAATACGCTGAAGGTGAAGTTGGCCGGCAGCTTGGCCAGCATCTCGGCCATCCACCTGCTGAAGAGCTTCATCGACATCACCTCCGCGGCTTCGGCGGACAAGCCGATGTCCGCCAGCCACGAGAAGGTCATCCTCTGGCAGGCCATCATCCACGCGGTCTTCCTGGTCTCGATGATCCTCTTCGCCTGGGGCGAGCGGATGCAGCGCCACGGCGACCACGAGTAAGCCCGCCGGCTAGTCCAGCAGGTTCTCCTTCAGGAAGAGGACCATCGACTGGAATTGGAAGTCGGCGTTCGACTTCTTGGCGAAGCCGTGGCCCTCGTCGTTGGCCATCACGAACCAGACGCGCCCGCCGTGGGCGCGGATGGCGTCGCGCATGCGTTCCGCCTCGGTGAAGGGCACGCGCGGGTCGTTGCGGCCTTGGATGATGAGCAGCGGCGCGCGGATGCGGTCGGCGTGGTTCGCGGGCGAGATGCGTTCGAGGAACGCGCGGACCTCGGGTTTGCGTTCATCGCCGTACTCGAGCCGACGGTTGGCGCGGCGGTAATCCGAGGTGTCCCGGAGGAACGTCACGAAGTTGGCGATGCCGACGTTGTCGATGCCGCACCGGAAGCGTTCGGGGTAGTTCGTGAGGCAGGCCAAGCTCATGAAGCCGCCGTAACTGCCGCCGTAGACCGCCACGCGCCGGGCGTCGAGGCGGTCCGATTTCGCGACCCAATCGAGCACGGCGCCGACGTCCTTCACCGCATCCTCGCGTTTGATCGTGTCGTCGAGGCTCAGGTAGGTGCGGCCGTAGCCGGTCGAGCCGCGGATGTTCGGGTAGACCAGCGCCACGCCGAGTTCGTTCAGGTAATAAAGGGCGGTGCCGCGGTAGCCGGGCCGCGATTGGCCTTCGGGGCCGCCGTGGAAGAACATCAGCACCGGGCGTTTCCCGGGGAATTTCTTGGCGTCGGGGTAGTAGACCAAGGAGGGGATGCTGAGGCCATCGAAGCTCGGCGTCCGCACGACTTCCGGTTGGGTCACGGGAATCTCCTTCTTGGGTTTCGTCGGGCGGTTCGTCCAACGGGTGAGCGCGCCCGCGTCGAGGTCCAGCGACCAGGCATCGCTGGCGGAGTCTTCGCTGTTCAAGGTGAAGCCGAGCTCATGGCTGCCCGCCCGCCAAGCGAGGTTGCTGACCACGCCCGGCTTGAGCGTCGGCACCGGCATTTCCTTGCCGGTCTCGAGGTTCCAGCAACGGAGCTGCGAGAAGCCTTCCACGTTCACGGCGAAGGCGAGGCGCTTCCCGTTGGACGACACCGCGAGTTCCTCGGCGTCCCACTTCGGCTCGGGCACCAGGAGGGTGAGCTTGCCGGTCGCCACTTCGAGCCGCATGACGGAAAGGAAGTCGGACCCATGGTTGGTCAGGGCGTAGATCGCCCGGTCGCCTTCGGCGAAGACGGCCTGCTGATAGAGGCAGGTGACGCCCTTGGGGCTGACTTGCGTTCGCTTGCCCGTCGCGACTTCCACGGTCCACAGGCGCGAGGCGGCGTTGCCGAGGCTTTGGCGCACCAGGAGGAACTTGCCGTCCGCGGTCCAGTCGACCGGCGACCAGCCGCCGGCGTCGAGGCGGACGAGTTCGCGGGGCTCGCCGCGGGTGCGGACATCGGCGAGGAGGATGTCGCTGTCCTTGCCGTTGCGGCGGTTCGAGCAGTAGGCGATCAGCGTGCCGTCCTTCGACCACGTCGCGTCGGTGTTGCGCGACTTGCCGTCGGTCAAGCGCAGCGGCGCCTGCTCGGGGCGGGCGGTATCGGTCAGCCAGAGCTGGAAGTTCTCGTCGCCGCCCTTGTCGACCGAATACAGCAGCAACGTGCCCTTCGGCTGGAACGTCCCGCTGCGCACCGTGTCGGGCCCGCGGGTGACAGGGAGGCGTTTCGCCAAAGGCGCCGTCATCACATGCAGATGGGTGGCATCCCCGATGCGGGTGGTCACCAGGAGGGCGCGCTTGGTGGTGGCCCAGCCGCGGAAGCCGGCCCCGCCGAGGTTGGCGTAGGGCTCGAGCTCGGCCTTGAGTTCGGGCGTGATGGCGGGGACGCCTTCGACGACGAGGTTGGCGGGATGCTGCGGGGCCGTCTGGCAGGCGGACAGCAGGAGCAGCAGGCTGAGCAGGGCGGGGCGGACCATGATGTTGTCATATAAATGGTGAGACATTGGGCGGGTCGATGCCGAAGATGGCTCGCCTCCGCCGGGCGGGGCCGTCAGCGTGCCGTCATGCGTCGCCTGTCACCCCACGTGCTCCTGCTTGCCCTCGCCGCCGCCGTCTTGCCCGCGGCGGAAGGCCTCACCCGCAGCCAAGCGGAAGCGGCCGTCACGGCCCTCGCCGCGGAGCGGACGGGCGTGCTGCGCACGGAGCGCGCGTCCGAGGTCGCCGCCAAGGAACTCAAGGTCGGCGACAAGTCCCTCCGCTGGTTGGAGAAGGAATTCAACCTCGCGCCCGAGGGGCAGCGCAGCCTGTGGATTTCGATGCACGGCGGCGGCGGGGCGCCGGCCGCGGTCAATGACCAGCAGTGGCGCAACCAGATTCGGCTCTATGCGCCGGCGGAGGGCATCGTCGTGGCGCCCCGCGCTCCGACCAACACCTGGAACCTTTGGCACGAAGGGCACATCGACCCGATGTTCGCCCGCCTGATCGACGACTTCGTGGCGGTGCGCGGCGTGCATCCCGCGAAGGTCTATCTCCTGGGCTACTCGGCCGGGGGCGATGGGGTTTGGCAGCTGGCCCCGCGCATGCCCGATCGCTTCGCGGCGGCCGCGATGATGGCGGGTCATACCAACGGCGTGAACACGCTCGGGGTGCGCAACCTGCCTTTCGCGATGTTCGTCGGCGGTGCCGATACCGCCTACAATCGCCATAAGGTCGTCGCCGAGAAGATCGCGGAATTCGGTCGCCTGCAGCAGGAGGACCCCGAGGGCTATGCGCACCTCGGCCGCGTCTACGAAGGCCTGCCGCACTGGATGGGCCTGAAGGATGCCGAGGCCTTGCCGTGGATGGCCAAGTTCACCCGCAATGCTTGGCCCAAGAAGGTCGTGTGGGTGCAGACGGGGGTGACGCACGCCCAGTTCTATTGGCTGCAAGTCCCCGCGGCCGCCGCTCAGCCGGGGCAGAAGCTGGTCGCGGTCGTGACCGGGCAAAGCATCGCGTTGACCGGCGACGTCCCGAAGGGCACGGCCCTCCGCCTGAGCGATGCGCTGGTGAACCTGGATGAGCCGGTGACCGTGACGGTGAACGGCCGGCAGGTTTTCCAAGGCAAGGTCGCCCGCACGGAAGCCGTCATCCGCGCGGCCTTGCTGGCGCGGCTCGACCCCCTGATTTGCCCCACGGCCCTCCTGACGCTCTAAGATGAAGACGCTCCTCTGCTTGTGCGGCCTCGCCGCCATCCTCCGCGCGGCTCCCGCCAAGGATCCCTACCCGGTTTCGGCCCCGGCGATCGCGGTGACGCATCCCGCGGCGGACGCGCCCGGCTTCACCGCTTTGTTCAACGGCAAGGACCTGACGGGTTGGAAGACCAAGGGGAATTGGGTCTACGCGGCCGACGGCTCCATCACGTTGCAGCCGCGCGCCGGCGAAACCGGCTGGAAGCGTTTCGACGCCTACCTCTTCACCGAAAGGAAGTACCGGGACTTCGTTCTCGACCTTGAGTTCAAGCTCGAGCCCACGGGCAACTCCGGCGTCTTCTTCGCGGTCGCCGATCCGCTCGATCCCGTGGAGAAGGGCATCGAGCTCCAGGTGCTCGACACCCATGGTTTGGCCACGCCGGGCAATCACGACTGCGGCGGGATCATCAAGGCGATGGGCCCGGCGAAGAACATGGCGAAACCGGCCGGGGAATGGAATCGCTACACCCTCACGCTCAAGGATCGTCTGCTCCAGGTCGACTTCAACGGCCAGCGCATCATCGTGCTCAAGCTCGACGAATCCACGATGAAGGATCGTCCCGCCGAGGGCCATGTTGGCTTCCAGGATGAGGCGAAGCGGGTCTGGTATCGGGGCGTGCGCCTCCGGGAACTGAAGTAGTTCAGCGCCGCCAGCGTCGGCTCAGGACCCAGGCCCCGACGGGGATGAGCGCGCTCAGGGCGAGCGCGAGGCCTGAGCGGTCTTCCGTCAACGTGCCGATCCAGGCGAAGGTCAGGCCGAGGGGGACGCTGCCGACGGTGAGGGCCCAGAAGAAGGTACGGAAGGGCATCCGCGCCAAGCCGGCCAAGCACGCGACCGCTTCCGGCAGGATCGGCAGCCATCGCGAGGTCAGCACAAGCCACGCGCCGCCGCGGGCGAAGAGTTCTTCGGTGCGGGCGAGCCCGTCTTCGCCGGCGATCCAGATCGCCGCCGGTCGGCCCGCCCACCGGGCGCAGCCGTAGGCGGTCAGGCCGGCAAGCATCGAACCCAAGGTCGCGAGGAGACCGCCGAGCCAAAAGCCATAGGTCGCCCCGAGCGCGGACATGACGATCGTGCTGGGAATCGGCAACGCGATGTCGGCGACCAACAACCCCACTCCCCCCGCCGCCGCCCAGGGGCCGAGGGCGCGCAGCCAAGCGAGCGTGCCGGCGAGGCTGTACGAGCGCTCGAAGGCTTCGCCCCAGAGCAGCCACGGTCCGATGATGCCCGCCAGCAACAAAGCCACCAGGGTGGCGAGCACGAGGTGGCCGCGGGAGAATTTCATCGCGAGCCGCGCAGGCTCTTCCACGGCTCCTGGTCGCTGACATCGACCATGAAGGGGCCTTGGCTGTCGCCGGGCGAGAGGATCGCAAGGATGGTGGCGTCCGCCTGGGAGCTGTTGAAGGTCGCGTGCACCAAGCCTGCCGGGATGTGCGCGCTTTCGCCCGCCTTGAGGATGCGATGCTCCTTCTCGACCCATTGCTCCACCTCTCCCTTGAGGACGTAGATCATCTCTTCGAGCTCGGGATGCGTATGGAAATTATGGCCTTCCCCGGCCGGCAAGGTCGCCTCGCAGACCTGCAAGGCTTTGGCCTCGGTCACGCCCGGGCGGCAGAGCCAATAGTTGGTCCGCCCTTTGTATTCTTCCTTCAGGGCGTTGGCAGGGGTGACGAAGCGCAGCGGTTGGCTCATGCCCGTAAGGTAGCGGCAATCTCTGGTCCGGGGCAAGGTCGCTCCTGCGGGTCGCCGTTGACAGCATCAGGCCAGCCTCCGGAATGAGGGGCCACCCCTACACCCATGAAATCCCTCCTCACCCTTTCCTTGGGCCTTTCCCTGTTGGCCCAGGGCACCGTCTTCGGCGCCGATGAAACGAAGAAGCCGGCCGCCGACGCGACCAAGGTCGCCGTGAAGGCCGCCGCCCCGAAGGCGCCGGTGCAGCCTGCCGATGTCGCGGCGCCCAAGCTCGGCCCCGATGGCAAGATCCAGCCCGGCTTCCAGAAGTCCCACGAGTCCTTCGTGGCAATCGCCAAGAAGGGGGAAGCCCAGGTCGTCTTCCTCGGTGACTCGATCACCGCGGGTTGGAACGGCCAGAAGGCCCTCTTCGACAAGGAGTATGCGCAGTACAAGGCCGCCAACTTCGGCATCGGTGGCGACCGCACCCAGCACGTCCTTTGGCGCGTCGAGAACGGCGAATTCGAAGGCCTCAAGCCGAAGGTCGTCGTCCTCATGATCGGCACCAACAACAGCGGCGTCGGCGCCAACTCGGTCGAGCAGATCGCCGCCGGCATCAAGAACATCATCGACGCCATCCATAAGCGCACGCCCGACACCAAGGTCCTGCTCCTCGCGATCTTCCCCCGTGGCGCCGGCGAGACCAACAACCCGGGCCGCACGAAGAACAAGGCCGTGAACGAGCTGATCGCCAAGTTCCACGACGGCAAGAAAGTCCATTACTTCGACATCGGCGCGAAGTTCCTCGCCGCCGACGGCACGCTCTCGAAGGAAATCATGTACGACCAGCTGCACCTCACCGCCAAGGGCTACCAGATCGAGGCGGACGCCATCCGCGAGAAGCTCGCCGAGCTCGCCAAGTAACCCTCGGCGGTACCCGCGGTCACGCAGGCCGACCCCTCGGGGGTCGGCCTTTTGCGTGCCTATTCACCCGAGGTCAGGAAGCCGATGAGCTGGCGGCGCGGGGCGAAGGCCAGGTAGTGCCGGGCGAAGAATTCGGCGCCCAGGATGCCATCGTAGTCCGCCGGGAGGATGTCCTTGCGGAGGCTCGCCGGGAGGCGGCCGGTGTGGAGGTTGTCCGCCGCGAATTCCGCGCCGACCTTCATCGGGACGTGGAAGGAATCCGTCTGGAACCAACCCCCGAGGAAATAGACATGGAAATCGCGGCCCTTGCCGGCGGAGGGGAAGTTCTCGATCACCGGGTGCTCGAGGAAGGTCAGTTGGAAGCCCGTGTCGAGGCGAAGGCGATACGTCCGCTCGCGGATGCCCACCTGCACGCTGAGCAGGCCGTGCTCGGTCGTGAGCGCGAAGCTTCGGTCGCGGATCGGCGTGGCTTCCGTCGTCGCGGTGCACGTGCGCTTCGCGGCGTTGAGGGTCCAGTCGAACTCCCCGATGATGTCCATGCCCAAGAGCCCGGCGCACGGGGTGCCCAGGAACTGGACGAGTTTCGGGACGCCGATGATGGGCTTGCCCGGTTTGCCGGTCATGATGGGCTTCAGCGCGAAGGTGCGCTCCGCGATGGTCAGGCTCGGCGTGCTGCCGTAACTGACCGCCGTTCCCGTGTCGAAGAGCCAGCGTTGGTGGTTGATCTCGACGAACAAGTGTCCGCCTTGGAGATGGAGGGGGTAGGTGGCCATATCCGTAAGGCCATCTTGGATCCCGTCCGCCGGCCCTCAAGCGACAACTCGCCGATGCCGTGTAAAAGAAGTATTAAAAAATCACTTCGGGCGCCCGGCGGCCGGGAGGTCGGGCAGGGTCGCCGCCAGGATCTCGAGGATGGCTTGGCGCTCGGCGGCCGGGAGGTAGGCGTAGTCCGCGGGGGGCGCTTCGGCCCGCAGGACGGTCGTCAGCCGCGTGAGGACCAAGGTCCGCAGCTCCGGCGGGAAGCCGCGGAAGGATTCGCTGTAGATGAGCGGGCTGCACCGGTAGCGGAACAGCCGCGTCTTGAGGTCCAAATCGCGGAGCGCCCGGCCCTGGGCGTCGGCCCGGCGGCCTTTGAGGTAGGTCTTTTCGAACGCGCCATCGCCCTGCAGGCCATCGGGCGGCAAAGGGGCTTCGTCGCGGCAGAGAAGCGCCGCCACGACCTTGTCCGCTTCGCTGGCGAGCGAGACGAGCGTCGAGCCGGCCAACGGCGCATCGGCGGGGAGCTGCAGGATCTCGCGGGTCGCGGGCCAGCGGGCCAGCGACAGGCGCGCCGTCTGGTTGGCCGCGGCGAGGACGTTGTGCACGTACACCTGGTGGTCGTGGACGCTGAGCGCGACGATGTCGCTCGTCGGTTTCGGGTAACGGCCGGTGTCGAAGTGGGCCTGCAGCGATTGCAAGCTCACGCCGCCTTGGCCATCGCCGGCGCGGAAGTCGGCTTCCGACTTGCCGACGGTGTTGCCGCGGTGGCGAAAGGGGCTGGGCGCCCCCGTCACGTACCAGCCACCCCAGCGGTCGGCGTACGGGGTGTCGGGCCCGAGGTTGGAGAGGCTGGAGCCGCTCAGGGCTTCGCCCTCGGCGTCGGGCATGACCGATCGCGCGCGGAGGCTCGGGGTTCGTTCAAAGCTCTTGTGACAAGAGAGGCATTGGTTGTCGCGCTGCAGCAGGGGCTTGGCGCCGTCTTCTTGCGCGTCGAGCAGGTAGAAGGTCGCGCCGAGGACCGGGTCGAAGAGCGTCACTTCGATGGCGCCGCCGGGAACCCAGCCGACATAGGCCTCATCCGAAAAGTAAAGCACGCGGGGGTTCTTCGGACCGATGAGGCTGCGTTGATGGCTCGTCTTGCTGAAGACGAGGAGTTGCGAGTCGACGGGGATTTCGAGCTGTTCGAGCAGCCACCGCAGCCGCCGCCGGGCCGGCCACCCGCGGATTTCATCGGCTTGCTTCTGGAAGGCTTCGTTGAGCTTGGTCGCCCGGTCGTTCGGCTTGGTGGCCGAATAGTTGATCGGTGGATCCTCGAAAGGCTCCGCCTCCTGGCCGGGGGCCGCGGCGGCGCCCAGCAGGAGTCCGAGGAAGAGAGGCCAGCTGGATAAGCGAGTGGGCGTCTGCATGCGGATAGCTTAGCCCGCCGGAGAGGGCAGGACAAGGTCAGCCTCGGCCCGGCGGCTGACCTCTCGGGGTATAAGCGGAAGACGCCGGTGGCTTAAGCCGCCCGCGCGGGCCGCGGCCCGACGGATTCAGTTGGCGTCCGCCGTCGCCGGGGTGAGCAGCGCCCGCAATTTGCGGTAGGCCCGCTCTTCCAGTTGGCGCACGCGCTCGCGGCTGACGTTCAGGCGTCCGCCGACTTCATCCAGGGTCCATTCCGCGCCGTCCCGCAGTCCAGTGCGGAGCTCGATGATGAGGGCTTCGCGATCGTTCAGCGTCCGCAAGTGCGCTCGGAGGAGCTCGGCGTCGAGGCGTAGGGCGGCTTGGTCGGCCGTGCCCGGAGCTTCGTCGTCGCGCAGCGTTTCGCCGAGCGTCAGGTCGCCGTCTTTGCCCACCGGGGCATCCAGCGAGACGTTGCTTTGCGAGAGTCGCCGCAAGGAGGCCACCTTGTGCTCGGCCTCCTGCATGGCCTCGGCGAGTTCGGCGTCCGTGGCCTCGCGTCCCTGCGACTGCAGGAGGCTCGCCTCCGTGCGGCGCAGGACCTTGAGGGCTTCGCGGATGTTGCGCGGCAGGTCGACGACGCGGCGGCGGCCGATTTCGGCCATGATCAAGCTGTAGATGGCCCAGCTCGCGTAGGTGTTGAAGCGCACCTGCTTTTCCGCGAGGAAGCGTTCCGCGGCGATGACGAGCCCGTGGTTGGCCGCGCTGGTCAGTTCTTCGCGCTCCTCCGGGGAGTGGGCGTACTTGCCGGCGCAGTAGACGGCGAACTTCAGGTTGTGCCGAATCAGTTCGTCGCGCGCCTGGAGGGCCGCCGGGGTAAACTGCCCATCCGCGCGGCGGCCGGCCTGAATGCGCTCGGCGAGCTGGAGCTCTTCGGCGGCGGTCAGGATCTTGTGCTGCCCGGCTTGGTGCAGGTAGGCTTGGTAGCCCGAGAGCTCGATGGCTTCGCTGGCTTCGAAGGCGTCCGGCGTCTCGACCGGGGAGTCGACGGCGGCGCGGAACTGGACCTGCTCGTTCGACAAGCGGTCGGGGGTGGTCAGGGCGGTGGGCGTGGCGGTGGGGATGAGCGTGATCATAAAAAAGTGATGGGCCTGTATATAAGGGGCTCCCAAACGGCCTTTTGGGAGATGCCTTTTCATAAGCAACTGATAATCAGCGAAATAAATTCGTATTATATTTTCAGGACCCCCGGCGGCGACCCGT
>Ga0209599_10000313_pt1 | contig 34380 bp, 53 predicted proteins | sample Shrwel_input2_FT_FD_187534 | JGI IMG/M metagenome (GOLD analysis project Ga0209599, IMG submission 187534) | Subsurface microbial communities from deep shales in Ohio, USA - Utica-3 well 1 S input2 FT (SPAdes) (version 2) ...
TATTTCCTCATCTGTTAGCGTCTTTGCTGTTGCTGCCTTGTAGCCCTTATCAAAGCCTATAGCCTCAGCAATTCCTAAGTCGTGTTCGCTTGGGTGGGTGTAAAGCGGCTCACCATTGCCGTGGTCATAAATGTCATAGATGTAACCTAAGTCAGACTTCCATCTGTACGCTACTGGTTCATTGCTCATTACGCTTGCACCGCTATCCACGATATGTGGGGGTGATGCGGTTACTTCGCCAGCGTTTACATTAACAGTCAATGATCCGTCTTTTTCTGCAAGAATACGATCTTCGGTTGTAAAGGTTGTCATGTAGTCACCTTGCTTTTATACCTTGGTATGTTGATCCGTTCAAAACAGGCAGTACATTTCCACCTGTTAATTTTTCCTGCTTTAATCATTTTGCCGTAGTCTGCTGGGCGCATTACTTGGCAGCTAGTACAGTATCGTTTTTCAGTCATGGTTTACCCAAAAATATAAGATTGCAGCTAATACCATCATGGTTGCAAATACGGCAAATACACCGATTGCAAAGACCACCATTATGGTTTCAATCATTGAAATACCCGAACACTAGGTGGGCTTGGTGGTGTCATTGGTACGGTGTATTGGGGAATACCAATAGCTGACCCTTGTGGTGTTACGATTTGGTTGGGGTAAACCGTCAATGGTTGGCCTACCGTATTGCCTTGCGGGGTTAATACATTGACCGTATTGCCGTTTTGTTGAATGTAGCCAGTAACTTGGCCTTGTGGGTTTGTAATTACATAGGTTTGGGCGTGTGCAGGTACACCATAAGCAAACATCGCACCAATAATTGCACCTAATATGCAAGCACCTAATAAATCTTTCATGTCTATCTCACCTTTAAAGGTAGCCCCCGTAGGGGCTGGTTAGTAATTATTTGGTAATTTTGAAGTTGGAATGCTTAAACAAATCAACTAAGCGCAAGATTTCTTCAAACGATAAATCAGGGCAAATTTCTTTAATTTCGTTGTACATAGCTTGTGTAATTGTCCAACCGTCTTTTGTAATGTATTCCATTTTGCTTCTCCTTTTTCTATTTCACTCGTTATTGAGTAACACCAGTTTATTAAGTTATCTTAACTATTGCAAGAACTATTTATTAGGGATAAACCCTAATGTTGTTTTTTTGTCAGGATTGCAAGATTCAAGGGCATAGCTATCCCTACTATGAGGAATAGCTTGTCAGTCTTGCTGAGTTCTGAGGTGTATATATTGCTTCGATGTCTTTGTCGTGCCTAGGTCTGTCGTTATCACTCATCGGTCTATCCATACAGGACGGTTCTTCTTACTATCCAAGCAATAACGGATAGGGAAGGCGCAAATGCGCTAGTAGTTTCTAGGGGTATTTACAGCCTTTACCGTAGCAACACCAATGAGTACGGGCTAGAAGCAGAAATAGAAAAACCCCTTTGGGTTGCTCTAAGGTGATGTTGCTTACAAAATGGGTCGGTAGTCATTTGGTAAACACTCAGAACAACCCAAAAGGGTCTTGGTCACCAACCTAGTTATCCGCAGACATCACTCCGCTTACTGGTAGTGTACTACAACTTATTCCAGTTCAGGCCAAATTAATTTATGGTTGTGTGGAAATAAAGTTTTACGGGTAATTAGCCCATGTGATTCTTTTTCTAATGTTGCAGCTAGGATCACCAGCTTATCTTGCGGAATATCACCGTTCTGCCACATAGATACGGCAGGTACAGATACCCCGACCAGCTTGCTTATACGGGTAGGGCCACCAAGTAATTTGATAATTGCTGTTGCGTTCATGTAAGGTATCTTAACAAATAAACAACACTTTTGCAAATAAACGCTTGACTATGAATTTAAGTTATCTTAATCTTTACATACCGCACTTGCGGTGACAACTACCGCAGTTGCGGTGAAATAGAAAGGTAAATTATGAGTGATTATGACCAGCAGTTAGCAGATCAAGTACAGATGCAGTTTGAACTTGATGAAGTATTCAAAGACTTGGAAGAAGGTACATTTCTTACCGAGCGTCAAATAGACCTATTACGCCATTGCTGCGGATATGTCGCACCTAAACGCAATAACCATGTAAACCCTGTCATTCGTGACATTGTGAATGATTTTGGTCAAATTTTTGGAGCAAACAAATGATTATTACTGATACACAAAAAGATTTTAAAATCGCCCCTGCTGGCAACCATATTGCTCGCCTGTACTCCATTATTGACCTAGGTCATCAAGCTACAGAATGGAAGGGCGAAACCAAGATCATGCACAAGGTTGTATTTACTTGGGAATTGCATGGCGATGACGATGCTGGATTGCCACTCAAGACCGATGACGGCAAGCCATTAATCGTATCTAAACGCTATACAGTCAGCCTTGGCGATCAGGCTCGTTTGCGTCAAGACCTTGAAGCATGGTCAGGCAAAAAAATGACTGCGGAAGATCGCAAGAACTTTGACCTTAAAGGTTTACTGGGTAAGTTTTGCATGGTTAATATCACGCACTCGGAAGATGGCAAATACGCCAACATTAGCGGCATTAGTCCAGTTCCTAGCGCATTGCGTAGCGCACAACCCGAAGGCATTAACCCGACCAAGATGTTTTGGTTGCAAGAGTTTAGGCAAGATGAATACGATGCGTTGCCAAAATACTACAAAGAAAAGATTGCGGAAAGCAGCGAATGGCGGGGTCAGAAGTTGCGTGAAGCTGAAGCACCCAAAGTTGAAGATGACAACCTAAACGACATTCCGTTTTAAGGGGGCAATATGAAAGCATTTCCAACATCACAAAGCGAACGCTATCCTCAAATCATAGAAGGCGGCATGGACTTGCGTGATTACTTTGCGGCTCACATTATTCAAGGGATACTTGCAAACAATGCAACCTGTGATAACGATGAAACGGTAATTAAAGCAGCTTGGGGATTAGCCGACAAAATGATAAAGGCACGAAATGATAGTTAAAGAAAAGGTGGTAGAAAATGGTCATTGGTACACAAAAGACGGCACTCCAGCCTATACAACCATCGGCAAGACTGGGGAAAGAGCCACAACGCTTCGTGACGCACGGAAACTTGGACTTTTGCCAAGTGTTACAACAATTAACGGAATGTTATCGAAAGCAGGGCTTGATACATGGAAACAGCAACAAGTCCTCTTAGCCGCTTTAACCCTGCCTAGGTTGCCTTACGAACCTGAAAGTGAGTGGCTTTCCCGTGTAATGCAGGATTCCAAGGCTACGGGCCGTGAGGCTGCGGAACGGGGTACAGCCATTCATGCCATTATTGAGTCGTACTTTGACCAAGTGTATATGCCTGAAAAGCCAGCGTATTTAGACGGCATTGATAAAGCCTTAGAAAAGGCGTTTGGAAGCCAGCTATGGCTCTCAGAGAAGTCGTTTGGGCATCCGCTAGGGTTTGGTGGCAAATGCGATCTAATGGCTAAACCAATCAACGGCAAGGGCAATGGGTTTATTGTTGATTTCAAGACCAAAGATACCGACCTTGACAAAGTTGATGTGTATTTTGAACATGAGATGCAACTGGCAGCTTACCGTGAGGGCCTTGGCGTTCCAGCAGCAAGGTGCGCTATTGTTTTTGTAAATGGTACGACCAATCAGGTCAAACTCATTGAGATCGAGGAACAAAAGCTACAAAATGGCTGGGAATGCTTCCAACATCTACTGCGGGTTTACCAAATCAAGAACGGAATATAATGGTAGTTCCTTCACGGGAACGGGGGAAAGCAAGAACGCTTCGCATATGGGAATGTGAGTACCCCAACTATTTTTAGGGCGTTAAGCCGCCAAAGTAGGATGCAGTAAGTATGGAATTTTGCGGCTTTCTGCCATACAGCTTGCAACTGCCAAATACTGCCCTGTTGCTTTTTGGTCACATAACGCTTGACGAATTAAGATAACTTAATTATTCTGTTCTTACTTTAACTGAAAGTGAGATAGAAATGAACATACAAAACTTAATACCCCGAACAAGTCAAAATGTAGAAGTGCGCTACATCCCTGAAGAAGAATGGTATCGCTTGACTGACGAACGAAATGAAGATGGTTATGGCGTTTTTCGTGATGGCAAATTGATCTATTCCAACCATGATCCAATCGAAGCAAGTTACGAATTTGACGAGGTAACACATGAACACACCCTATAACACAGGCAAAGTAGAGATCGGCAAGTACTACCAAAAGCCGTTACGCATTGAGCAAGACGATGACATGATTAAGGTTCAAGGCTGGCTTATTGGTGAAAGCAAAGAGGCCCGCATGGAACGCATAGCCAAACGGATTTATTTTGGATTGGTGCTGGCTTTAACAGTAATACTGTTGTTTTCAAGCAACGCTAAAGCTGCGGCTATTGCGACTATGCCCAATGAAGGCGGTGGCAAGATCGTATTGACCGATGAGGTATGCAAAAACGATGGCAAGACTTACAACAAGTTAAGCCGTGCGTACAACTACACTACATCAGGCCACGGTAGTGAAGGCTGTTTTTACATTGAAGATGACACGGTTGTAGTCATTTGGGACACGGCAGCAGGGGTAAAAAGGATGCGCTACCCAGCAGAAAACTTCACCCTTATCAAGCGCAGCAAAGGTACGCAGATATGAACAATGAACCAGTAGCGTGGATAGATTCGTACGATTTAGAGCGTTTACCGCACCATGATTGCTGGGTAAACGGGCAAGAACATAAAAATAGCGTACCACTCTACACCCATCCAGCAGACCTAACAGATGAGGAAATTATTGAAAGTCTTGCTGAACTTGAGCATGACCAATGGATGTCATGGGCTGATTCAATAATGAAATCTGAAAAGATTAGCGATAACAGGTTTGCAAGATGGGCTAGTTTAATGATTCCTTATGCTGAATTATCAGAAGAAATGAAAGAGCATGACAGAGTTTGGGCTAGGAGAGCATTAGCAATACTAAAAAAGACACAAAAGTGAAATACAAGCAGTTTGACCAACGGTTACATGATGCGTGTGATCCACCAGCCCGTAATGCAGTAGCGGGTTGGCTTAAAACGGTTCACCATGTTGATGCTGTGCCTAACCCTGATAAGTACGCTGTAGACCTTGTTTTTAGTAAAAATGGGCAGGAAATAGGGTTTGGGGAAGTAGAAGTACGGGATTGGGGCATGGATTTTTGCCCTTACGAAACCATCCATATTGCCCAGCGCAAAGAAAAGCTGTTTAGTCACCCTCGTACTACGATGTATGTAGTCACTCGAAACCTAACCCATGCTTACTGGATCAGGGCCAGCAAGATCAAAGAATGTCCGCTAATAGAAGTACCAAATAAAGCAGTAGCTAATGAGGAGTATTTCTACGATGTACCCACGCATATGTGGAAATTTGTAGATTTACGGGATGTGTTTTAGGTTAAAACATCCAAAACTTTATTGATTTTGGCTATTCTGTCTGCCATTCCAATAGTCCCGCCATTAATGCGTTTTGACATGGTTTCAATATCCATTGCATCGGCTAACAGATTTAACTGTTTACGATTCCAAAACCACCCCGCAGAAAGAGCCGCATAGCGGGGTTGTTCAACAAGTTGGGGGTTAGCTACCAAGTCCTCACCAATCGCCTCGCCAAACGCCTTGTAGTTGTCTTTGCCAGTCAATTGGATTAGTCCACGCCCGATGTATTTAGCACCATCACCATCTTCCGTATTACCCATCCTGCCTGAATACACTTTATTGGCGATCATTTCAGGCTGACGGGCAAACTTTTCAGCAATATCAGCATCAGGAAAGCGTGAAGGCCATGTAGCCATCAGCGCTTTAGCCGAATAATTCAGGTTTTCTTTTAGGAACTTAAACCCGCCTGATTCGTGCATACATTGACCGATAAAACAGGCTTGGCGTTTAGGAGTGTTGATTTCGTACTTTTCAAAAGTTTCTACTAAAGGCTCAAACCATTTGCCTTCAATGCCTAAAGCTAAAAGCTGAGATTCAATCATTTTTTAAGCATCCCTTCAATTTCTTTAGTTTTGTCTTTGCTGCCTTGGCTTGATCCAAAGTAAAAAGATAAGACTTGACCTGCGCTACTGGTAATAAATCCAAGCGCAAAGATCACCATTTGCTGTTGATCTACAGGTACATCTTTAAACATCAAAATACCAATAAAACTAAACGCTAAAGTTACCGTACCAAGCGCAAGCAGGGGGACTACCGACTTATCCAGCTTAGTAGCGTGTTCGCTTGTGGCTACGGCTGCGTACGCTTGGCGGGCAGAATCACGGTCTTGAGCGTCTAATTTGGCGTATTCAAGGTCAAGTTCCTTCAGCTTCATTGCCATCTCAGGATTGCCAGTCAAAGCGGCTGTAACGCCTTCTATTGTGTCATCGGGTATGCCTAGCTTAGAAGCGATCCAGCCCACAGCAGCACCCCCAGCAGGGCCAGCAACAGCAGTAGCCAAGACAGGAGCAACACCTTTAAGTAGTCCAAGTAAAGTTTCCATCATTTATCACCCCAAACAATAGCCCACGCTATCCAACCTGCTACCAGTAAGCACATTAACTGCGCCCTACGAATATTCTTTAAATCACCGTCATATTTCTGTTTTTCTTCTTTTTCCAGCTTTTCTAGTTCGTTCTTTATCTTCAAGATTTCAGCCCATTCTTTCTCGCCTAGCGCAGTATTCTTGAATTGTCGCAAGAACTCTACCTTTAAGGAATACTCCTCATGGCTAATAAGTTTGCGCTGACGGTATTCAGCTAAAGCCTTGTGTATTGCTAAACGCTGCTTTACTTGTGCTTCTTTTTTAGCCCGTAATCTATCTTTGGCTAGTTGTGTTGCTACATCCGTTCCGTCTTTTTGGAACGCTTCTACTTGTTTAGTTAATGACTTGGCACTTTCCCTAGCTGAATCAAGGCTGTCTGTAAGGGTTTTGACATCCACATTATTTATCGCCAAATAAGTGGATTACCCAACCGAATACGGTGCTGATTCCAGCAACAATGGTCATGCCTACCCAAAAGCCGCCCCTAGACCGTTCTGCCATGCCTACCAGCTTCTTTAGGTCAGCATCCATGTTGTCTATTTTCTTTTCCATAGAATCAAACTTGCGTTCGTAATCTTCGACCTTTTGCCAAAGTACGCCATATTTGACTGGGTCAATTTCAAACGCCATATTAACCAACTAACGCTTTTACTTCGTCTTGTGTAAGACCTAATGCGGCTAGTTTAGCTAGTGCAGAAGCCTTTGTATCTTTAGCGGCTTGTGCTTTAGCGGCTACTGTAGCTTGTGTAGATTCCCATAAAGCATCAAGTTCGTCTTGAGTAGGTTTTGGTGAAGAATCTAGCCAATCCAAACCATCATAAGATTCGCCATTTAATGACCATTGTTTACCAGCATAATTTTGCGTAAGGATTTGAGAATAATCAATCATCCTGCAATCTCCATTAGGGTTAGAGTTGAAATTACTCGGTAAGAACCAGCATCATTTCCATCTGTTACTTCTCTATTTACATAAAGAGAACCTGTGCCAGCACGACCATAAACAGCGTAAGTTGTGGCAGAAGTTGTGGCAGGGGAATCTAAATAAGTTGCTTGGTTGCAAGCCATTTCGTATTGGCTTCTAGTATTTGCAGAAGCAGTTGCAGAAATTCTGCTTCCTGAAGAATCGCCAAGTGAACCAGTTACAATCGAACCATTTTTATACAAAGCCAATCCGCCATCCACATTGCTACCAACATCAGAACCTAAATAAACAGTAAACATCACTAAAACTTTGTTTGCTGAATTTTTTGGTGTAATTGATGCTGAAAGACCTGATATGGAAGCAAAAGAAGTTCCACTTTGAACTGTTGTATCTGTTTTTACCACTTGCACCACTTGCAATACGCTACCAGCAGGAAGCGTTGAGTATGGTACTTTTCCTGAAACTAATGCTGAAGTGCTTTGAATAGTTCCGTCAGGGAATGTTATGGCATCAGTTGTGCCGTTAATAATTGTGGACATTATGCTTCCTCTGCTGGTAATGGTGTATTGCCTTCAGCTACCCATTTTAGGTAGGCTTGGTAGTCTGTGTTGGCTGGGTCGTATGGAATAAAAGCGTTATCGCTTGTGCGAATAACCTCGTTTGCCAATTCGTTTGTGTAAGGGTTCATAAATAATTTATACATTTTATAACTCCGCACTTGCAATCCAAGCAATAGTATTAGACGAACTTCCTAATTGCTTTGTTGCGTTGGTATTGTCAAAATATAAGAAACCAGTAGTTGATGGAAACGCACCTTGTGTACCACCTGCTGTTTGTGGGTAAAGTGTCATTGTTGGAGTTGTTCTTTTTTGAACTAAAAATGACGGATTTGCATTTCCGTTAGTCAATCCTGTATTAGTGTATGCGGCAATCGTCCATGTATAGCTAGGCTCATAATAGCGTTGGCAAAGTTGCAATTCTGTTGTGTACTGTCTGTATTCAAATGAAGTAGCTTGTGTGCCTACCTCTAGCTGAACTCCAGTAATGTAGAAAGTTGCTCCGTTTGTACCAACTACGGATGTTGCGCCTGTGGCTGAAAAGTATGTTGCAGATGCCCATGCGCCAGCAGTTCCGCTATATGTTGAACCTACACCAAGCCCCCAATAAATCTTAATACCTGTTGTGTTGTTAGTTGTCCATGTTCCGCTAGTATCGCCAGCAACAGTAATAGTTTTTTGTTCCCAAGTATTAGCGGCTGAAATTGTATAAGTAAACGGATAACTTCTGCTTTGAGCATCATTTAAAAACGATGCGCCAAAAGTGCCTGTTAATGAACTCCGCACCCAAAAAGATAAAGTAACCGTTTTAGCATTAGCAGTACCCCAACCTAAATCGGCAGTATTAAAACCTTCAATAGATTGACCTAGAATAAATAAATCAGCAGAACCTATAGAATAAGCAGATGATGATGTTGCACCAAGATAGTTAGTAAACCCTGCTGGCGGTGTTACAGAACCAGCGTTTTGCTGAACCGTAAACTTAGATGCAGCAGAGCCATATCCATACCATCTATCTACAGTATATTGAACTGCGCCAGTATTATTCATCGTAACACTAGCACCAGCGTTTCTTTGGTCAATAACCATCGCACCGTTGATGATGCGATTCCGCATGACTGAACTAATGGGTGCTAGAACTCCACCGCTTGCATCGTTTATTCGGTTTACTTGTAACTGGCTCATACCGTTCCTTTCGGATACTTATCTTTTACTGCTTGAATTTGTGCTTTCCATGCGTCTAAACCGTCATGAAAGATGGTGTCAAACTGGTCTGCAAATGATGGGTATTCGGCTTGTCGTTTGTCTTTATAGGCATTGGCATCAATATAAGCCTGTAACGCAGCTTGGTCGTATGTGACTTCGTTACCATTAGCATCGTAAGCAACATCGCCATTAGTTGTGACAATATTTGGATATAGTGTTCTTAATGCATCACTCATGCCGCAATCTCCATTAAAGTAATTGTTGATGCAAACCTACCAACACCACCATTGTCACCATCAGATTGGCTTCTATTAAAATAAAATGTTCCGCTTTCAATGCGGAATTGCAATTTATAAGTAGTAGAAGAAGTTGTAGCTGGCGAGTCTAAAAAATTAATTGATATACATTCAGATTGACCCGAATCAAGTTGGTAAGCATTTGTTGTTGCTGGTGACCTACTGCCTGCCGCATCTCCAACATCAATAGCCGTGCTTCCTCTTATTAACCTAATTATTGAACCACTAACACTAGCTTGACCGCTACAAGTAGCTGATGCCAATACAAGTATTTTGCTCGAAGAACTTGTAGGTGTAATACTTGCTGACATACCAGTAATATCGGTAAAAGCCCCAGTTGCAGAAGAAGTAAATGCATCTGTTTTTGTCACGCTAACCACTTGCAAAACGCTACCAGCAGGTCTATTGCCTGTGGTGATAATAGTTCCGCTTACAGCAGGTAATGTCTGCGTAAAGTTACTAGCAGTTGCTGGCTCTTGGATGGTGATTTGTCCACCACCGCTGGATTGTAAAACTAGGCTCATAATATGACCCACCTTTGTGTTGAAGGAATTGTTACCGTTACCCCTGAGTTTACTGTAATTGGGCCTACCGATTCAGCATTTTTTCCAGTAGAAAGCGTGTAATTTGTTGTTACCGTTACACCGTTTTCAACGAAAACTTCGTCACCGCCACCACCAGTAGCACCACCGCCTAATTGACCCCATGCACCGCCTTGGTAGCCTTCAAATTGTGAAGTGTCTGTGTTGTAGCGGATTTCACCGTTTACTGGGCTTACTGGTCGTTGTGCTGTAGTTCCTTTTGGAATCAGCATAAAGCCTGTACCTGTAAATACAGGGTTTACAAAAGCAGTAGTAAATTGGGTGTATTCAACAGCATCACCAGCTACCGAACCTGCAACTAAATTAACCGCTTTATGGGTATTTAAGTCTAAATTACCCGTCATTGGGGTTTGGCCGTCTGCCGCTACTGAATCAGTAAGAGCAGCAGCCAAGTCATTCATGGTGTTATTTGCCCATGATGAACTAATCGTAGTTTGGGTTACTACTGGATTACCTGCAGGGAGCGAATAAACTCCCGATCCGTTTCTTGACATTATTTTTTCCCTTTTCTTAATTCTTCTGCCAGTTTTTCAGGCGTGAAATTAATGGCTTCCTGCACTTGTTTGCTTAATTTCTTCTTTTCTAACGCTTCTGATCCTACTTCAACCATTGGGCCTGCAAGCGGCATTTTATTCAATAATTTGTTCAAAACTTTATCGACTGCGCTTGAAGTATTAGAAGTGTTTGTGCCTCTAACTGGTGAATTAATAGCAATTACAGTATCTCGTAAGTTTCTAATTTCTTGTGCGCCAGCTTTTCCAAGTAAATAATCTAATTTGCCTGATTTATCAAGGTTTTTAACTATTACATCGAATTGTTTAGGATTAAAGGTGCGCTGACCTAAAGAATCGGTTTCAATGTTGCTGGTAATTGCATTTCTAAGGTTTTCAATAGTTTGCCCTTTAAGTTCTGCCCAAGCCTGCTGACCTTTTTCGGTCTTTTTAAGGGTATACCCTAAAGATTTTAAGCTATCTAAATCAGCTTGCATTACAGACTTGTCAAACACCTTTTCCAAAGCAACAACTCTGTCGTTAGAATTTGGTTTTTTGCTCAACAAATCATCAATTAAACCAATGTTTTCAAACTCATTGGCAAATTTAGTTCTCAACCTTCTTGCTTCTTTAAATAGATCGCCACCAGCGTTTTGTGTAGCCGTATCAATCATTGTTTTAATATCGCCACCAAACGCCATGTTGCTAGGAGTATCGCCTGATAGCCTATTGACCATTTTGCGCACTTCTTCTACTTCATTTAAAGTCATTTCACCGTTTTTGGCTAGTTGATTTAACTTTATTTTTGCGGCATTTATAACTGGAGCATTAGTGGCTTCAGCTTCCATAGTGTCAAGTTGGTTAATAATTCCTTGAACATTAACTTTTTGCTGACCTTCTTCCGATGCTCTAGCAGTTGTGTAAGCACTTTTGTAAGCATTTTTAGCTTTATTGGCAGATTCTCTTAAAGCGGCATCTACAACTTCACCAGTAGGTCTAAAATAGAATGGATTAGCTACTTTTGCGCCTGTAGCATCTACATAAGCATCTAAGTTTTGACCAATTTGCGTATTTCTTAGTTCTTGAGCGGCAATTAACGGTCTACCCACATCTTCAGGGTAAGTTTTCATTGTTTCAACTTCAAACTGTTGTTGCCCTAAATCACGGGTTGCTTGACCTTTGCTGAGTTTAATAGGCACTCGTAGTTGTTCTGCCATTTGCGCTCTTACAACTGCATTTGGCACTTCTGCTGCGCCTGCGCCCGACATGGTAGACATTGGCGGTTCAGGCTGACGCAGAACTTGTGCAATGCGTGGGCCAACATCTTGTACTGTTTGTGCTGCTTGTCTTACCTGAGTAGGAGTTCCACCTGCTGCCCTTGCATAGCTTGGCAACATACCAACGCTAGGAATAACAGGGGGTAATTTACTGGCTTCAAACACATTACCCATACTTTGAAGTATGTCTTGGCTTACAGGGCTTGTAGGCTGGTATTGAAAGCGTTGTGCAAATTCAGGGCTATCAACACGCTTACTAGTGCCTTGCCGTATGTTTTCTATAGCACCCGCACCTACCCCTAAAAATGGTGCGGCTGCGCCTGTAACGATAGCTGCTGGCACTTCGTATACAGCCTTTACCCGATCCATCATGGTACGGGGCGGTTCTTGTACTACAGGTGGGTTTGGAACTGAACCAACTACGGTAGGAACATCGCTGGTAATGATGTTGCCTTGATCTATAACAAAGCCAGCGGGTAAACCGCTTTTTTCTTCAAGTACAAATCCTTTTGGAAGTGCCATTACTTATTCCCCGCTGGTTTCCAATTAATGCCGCCATCCGTAGATACAATCCGCTGACCCGTTGTTGGGTTGGTAGCGTACATTGGTGCGCCAACAGATACTTTGCCAGCTGATCTAACAGCTTCAGTTTTAGCTTCACCTTGCGTTTTTGTGCTGATGCTATCCCAATCACCTTCAGGATAATATTTTTTCTGCAAATCAATCATTTGATTAATTGTTGCTAAACGAGAAGGAACAGGAATATTTGGATTGCCTAAATCACCAGCCAGTTTTTGGTACAAAATAACATCCATTACACCTTGTGGGCCTTCAAACCTTGGCTGCTTCATTGTCAAAGCACCTGACAATAGATTTAATTGTGCATCAGCTTTAGATGCTTCTCCACCGCCACCAAAGAACTCCCTTGTACCAGTCACAATATTAGACAATCTGCCTGAACTTGGTGCTTCTGAACTTAACAAAGTTGAAGCAGATTTCATCAAATCAAAACTGTCTTTGGCGTTTCGTTGATTTTTAACCAATTCATCGCTAAATTTAGCTGCTGCTTCTTGGTTAGCTTTTGGTGACAAAGCAGGGTTGTATTGGTATTGCAACTGTACGGCAGGTGCAAATTTGTCTTTCGGTGCTTGTGAAGGCGCATTGGCGGCTGGAACGGTAGGAGCATTACCCATTGGCATACCGCCAGCAACAGGAACATTGCTTACAGGCATTGGTGCGCCAGCAGGAGCGTTCATTGGTGCGCCCGCAGGCATTCCACCACCAGCACCCATACCTGTGTTGTAGTAAAGGTTTGCTCTTGAAATAGCTTGATCGCCAGCTTTTAAGTTTAGGCTTGCTCTTTCGTAAGCAGACATTTCAGGCTTAACACCGCCAACTTGGAAAGTGCTAATTGGGTCAGGTGAATTAACATCAATAACACCTTCACGAGTTTTACCTGTTTTCTCATCGGTAAAGCTGGCTTTTTCCCATTTAGGCCCTTGCGTTAAATTCTTTATGCCAACAGCTTGCAATGCAGGGTTAGATGCACTTGCAGCAAACAGATTAGCAGCTTGACGATCAGGCATATTAGACATTAATGGTGCGCCTGTAGGGGTAGGCCCTGCCATTTCGGTTTGTTTAGGATTAATTAAGTCTTGATATTGGCTTAACTCATCACCGTAACGCTTACGCAATGCAGCGGCTAAATCTAATGCTTTTTTATCGCCTTGTTCAGCAAGGTCTTTACCTACATAAATATTGGCTAATCTAGCAAGGTTTTGAGTAAATGCAGGGGGGACATATCGACCACTAATCATTTGACCTTGTGGCATCTGTTGGCCTTGTGCCATTAGCATTTGCGCCATTTGTTGCTGGCGGTTTAATTGCTGTTGCTGACCTAATATTTCAGGTGGTAAGTTGCCGCCTAGATTGATTGTTGGTATCGTAGCCATATTAGTACATTGCGTATTGATATGCTGGGTCTGTGTAAGCAGGCGCATCAGGCATAGGTTGGCTGTAATCAGTTACAGGAGCAGGCTTTTTAGGGTCTTGTTTACGCAACATTGCTGCCAATGCCATATTGTCATTTTTACCTTGTCCTAATTGACCAGCAGATTGGGTTAAACCTTGACCTTGTTGCATTGCCATATTTTGCATGGCTTGTTGCTGTGCAATATTTTGAAAGTATGGGCTTAGACCGCCTAAATCTTGCGGTTGCTGCATTTGCATAATGTATGGGTTCATAATTGTCCGTAATCTACGGCTTTGTAGCCGTTATCAAGGGTTATTACAGCATTAGGGTACATAGCTTCTACTTCATGCGCCATTACGCCTGTGTGCGTTCCATGCCCTGCTAATGGGTGATCCTTAAATTCGGCTTTGTATTCGTATGTATATACAGGCAAGCCGTTAGGTAGCCAAGCAATTTGTTTAATGTTTTCTTTAGTGCGAATGTCGGATTTCATAATTCCAGCACCGCCTAAACCGTATAAACCTTCGTTAAAAGCGGCTTGTTGGGCAACTTTAGAATTAAAATCACCCATTTGGGCGTTGTATTGCATACCAGCCGCACCCAATAAATCAGGGCCACTTGTGGTTGCTTGCTGTGCAGAATTAACGAATTGTGGGCCTGTTACTTGTGAACCAGTACGCACCGCAGAAAGGGTGTTAAGTGGCTCGTTACGCAGATAAGCCTGCTCTTGCAGGGCAGATTGGCGGGCTTGCTGACCAACATTAAAGCCTTGAGTGGTAGCACCTAAACGCAAGTCATTTACACGCTGCCCTTGTTGCATCATGGCACGATTATAGGCTTCTGAACCAATATCAATACCTTTATTAGCTAATTGTTGTTGTAAACGCTGTTCGTCTTGTTCAATTTGTGGCTGTAAACGCTGCATATAAGCGTCTTGAAAAGACTGGCTAGGATTAAACCCTGTAGAAGGCAACGCACTTGTATCAAAAGGCGTGTTGAGCATATTCTCAACATAACTTACGCCTTTAGTAGCTACATCGCCTAGACTGCTACTTATTCGATTTTGATTTTCTAATAATCTTTGTTGATCGGGGCTTAAAGACTGGGTTGCAGTCCAAGTAGGGTTGCCGTATGGGTCTTGACCAGTAACGGAGTAATCAAGTCTGCCGTATGGAGTTACTTGATTTACACGGTTTGCAGCCGTAGCCGCTCTTGCCGCATCTAAGTTTCCTGTTGCGGTTTCCCTAGCTGCTGCTGAATAGTCAGGCGCAGCAGGCGCACTAGCCGCAGGGCCTAATCCTAAAAATCCACCACCACCCATGTCATTCTCCCTTATTTAGAGGGCATCGGATGTTAAGAAACCGACACTCCTCTTTACGCATAGCCATAATCACTAAATCCCCATCCATGTGAGCATCAGGTATTTCGGCTACCACTTTAAAACCAAGGTGTCGGTTTAATTTTAAGGCATCTTCATTATCGCCACAAATTTGACCTAGTATAACGCTAACACCTAATTTATTAAAGGGGTAATCAAATACCGCCCACAAAAAATCCCTACTTGCCCAATCCTCGCCAACGCTGCCAATGTGTATTTCGCAGGCCTTTGGCATAAAGTTGGTATATCCCGCTACTGCTACTAAATTACCGTCTTTGAGTTGTCCTATACATTGCGTAGTTTCAGGCAACGGATGGTTCAAAATGCGTACCAGCCAATCGCCCATATACCGTTGGTTTTCAGTAGTAACTGATCGCAATTACAGAATGCCCCCACGCTCCATTACAAAATCGGTACTTGCCCAATGAAACTCAATGCGCTGAGATACCACATTCATGCTGACTGAGCCTGCATAGCCTAACCCCGTTACACCCTGCCATATCTTAGTAGTTACCAGTCCACCGCCCCAATTGGCGTTATCCCATGTGTCTAAATCCCATTCGCCAGTATTTAAAATTGACGGGTTAAATGATATTTGGTTGGTCAAATCTACAGTATCAAAGTCGGTACTTATGCCGCAAAGCACGGTAGGTAAGCCGTTATCCGTTTGAAGGATTGGGCGTACCAAAGTAAAGCGTTTTTGCTGACCACGACTGTCAAAATAGGAATACGCCTGCTGCACGAATGCTTTTATGTTATTGCCATCATCGGCAAAAGTATCGTAAAACCTGCCTACAAAGCCTGTACCGCCAAAATAAATGTCATCACCGCTTAATTCCCAGCAATTTGCGTTGATATTGGTAAATCTTGCCCATGATTTCGTAATGTTGTGCATTACATACTGCTCTGAGCCGCCAGTTACGGGTACATTGACGATCAACATATTCTTTTTAGCAAAATAATTCATCTGCCAGCCAAAATTAGTCGAATAAAGGTCAGCCGCTTGGCTAATAGCAAAGAAAATCTTGTCAGTAATGTTTACACGGGGATCTAAACGGGTAGATTGCAAGCCTGCGGATAGCGGTACAAGACCATCTTCCGTCAAAAGTAGCAAATCACCGCCAAACTTAAACAAGCATTTACGAGCAAAAGTCTGCCCAACACTCCAAATACCAACTAATGCCCAATCATTTGGGTCGGAAGGGTCAGAACCCTTATAAACAGCAACTTCACCGTTAGAAGTAGCAAAAACAGCAAGATCATCTACCCCGTAACCAGCGTCAATAGTCCATGTACCCATAGCTTGCAGGTAACCGCCCTTCTTAAATATACCGCCAAGAGGGAACTCGGTTACTGCACCATTAATTGAATCTACGGGTAAATACCAAAAGCTAAGACTGTTCTTTTGCACAAAATACAGGCGTTCTTTAAACAGATTGATATGTGCAAACTGATTAGAATTTAAGCCTGTTATGTAGTATTTGACGGTATAAGTGCCTACGGTTGAAGCATCACCGCTTGGGGCGGTTGCCATCGTGTAGGTAAAAGTATCTGTACCTGTTACGGTAATACGGTATGCACCGTTGAAATCGGCTGGTACTGCGCCTGCTACCGTAACCGTATTGCCAGTCACTAAACCATGCGCCACAGCCGTTGTAAGGGTCGCTGTAAGGTTTCCTGTGCCACCCCTTGTAATGCTACTAATTGTCTGTGCGGTGCTTGTAGTGGCTGATCTTGACCATACTGTGCCGTCATATACAACCATTGGGTCTACACCGTTTACAGCGGGCATAAATGAGCCACCAGCCGTTGTAATCATGGTATGAATCCACTTGCCATCCGTATTACCAGTAAGGCTTGCAGTTGCCGTAGAAGTGCTTACATTGTAGATAGTTGTGGCATTAGAGCCAAACATCGTATTACCCGATGGGCTGCTGTAATTCATCAAAGCCAAAACTGCACCTGAAATGCCAGTTGAAGTCTTAGTAAAGCCTTTACGCAGGGTTACATCGGTAGGTGTAGGAAAGAAATTGACCATCTGAACCGCATCTAGCGGGTTCATTTCAGCCAAAGAATCCCGTGCATTCCAACCGCCAATAGGGGCAGGCAGGCTAGTAGTAACGGCTCTGCGTTGCTGTGCGACTGCCATGATTAACTGCCGTAGCCAGTATCGGGGATGTTAGCCCAGCCAATCAGCACGGCACTTGGGCTAGGTGCGAATGACAAGGTAGCAGAGCCTTTATCGTTAGCTTTGGCAACGCTTAAATAGCGACTGTAATCTTGTTGCAATGCGGTAGTGTCAAACGATTTGACTTGGAAATACTTTAATTTGGTCAGCAATACCATAACTGTATCGTCTAATACGGTTGTGTCGGTATCTGCTGTAAAGCTGTTCTTTACTTGATTTGTTGCGCTTCTTGCCCAACCCTTAGAACGGTATTCAAAACCTAGGTATTCAAGGGTGTTGTAAGGCGGCCAAATCTGAAACTCATTGCCAAGAATACGCCAACGAACCCGAGGGCCTGTTGAAATATAGCCTGACTTTAGCCATTGCCATTGCTGGGCATCAACTGGGCCAAGCATTTGCCAATGTTTTGTCTTATCCCAATGGGTATTGTCTGTAACGGTTTCATAATCAGGCGGTAAGGGATATTTCGTTTTACTGAAAGTCACAGTACCGCCAACGCTTGTAGCCGAGGCTAACTGGGTAGTCGTTACGGTTGATCCTGAAACTGAATTGACATAGGTATCTTGGGGGATAGCTGTGCCAACGATTGAGTAGGTATCATCCAAACCTGCGGTATTGGCAACATTTAGCAGGTCATAAGTGCCGTTAATGGTGTCGCAGGTTGTGGTGATAGCTGTGGTGTAGAAACGGTATTCCAACTCCAATGCTTGCCAATTATGTTCCTTAACAAGGTCATACCCTGCACGGTTCATCAACGCCAAGACTTGTTGCACATCTTGGTTAGTGTTGCCTTGCACATAAGTAGGTACAGCTAAGTTAAGTTCAGCGGTGACTTGCTGGACTAATTGGAGCATTGTTGATGACATATTAGGCTTCCTCTGTGGCTACCGTTTTCTGTTTACGGGGTTTCTTTTCACCAACAGCAGCAAGTATAGTTGCCATTTGCTCTTGCATTAAGGCTAACTTCGCTTCCGTTTCTGCCTTCATTTTAGCAGTTTCTAGTTCCTTTTTGGCAAGTTCTTCTTTCAAAGCGTTAATTTCTGCTTCACGCTTGTCGGTTTCGGCTGCCGTTGTTGCTAGATTTAAAAATGCCTTTGCCTTGTCACGGAACGCATAGGGTGACATTCCTGCCGCCATACCCATACGCTGTAACTGTTGATCTGAAGCATTTGCAATAGATTCTACCGTGTGGAACTTCATTGCCCGCATTTCTTCAGCTTGGCTTTTTGATACTAAAGGCCATTCTGATAAAGGCGTTCCAACCACTTCCTCGTCATGCGCTCCTACACGGTTCATGTAGTTAGCCCATTGGATCGGAAAGCGTTGTTTATGGCTATTTAGCGCATAAGTGTCAATTTCGGTGAGGGTATCGCCAGCAACGCAAATATGTACAAAATCAAACTCTTTGAATATTGGTCTGCCAGCTTCTATGGATTCCTGCTCTTGTTGTACGGATTTCTTGTAAAAACGCACCTGTAAGCGTGAATCTGCTCCTTGTGTATCTGAAGGTAAAGCCATTTTTAATTCTCCTAAGGTATTAGGTTGTTAAAAGGAAAAAGGGGCTACCAGTTAAGGTAACCCCCTGTTTTTACTACATATTGCTATTAAACACTAGTGGCTGCAAACCAAGCATAATCACCTGAAGCTACGGCAACGGCTGGGGCTGCATATGAGCCACCTGAAGCTGTAACAACGAATGTAGAAGCATTGATTGAGCAAGTTGCTGTGGAAGCTGTAATAGCTGCACCAGCAACGCCCAGTACATAACGCTTACCGTCAGAGCCAAACACTTGTGAACCAAGTGGGCCATTGACAGGAACGCCAGTACCAGCAGAGTTTGGGTTAGTTTGGACTACAGCATCCAAATTAATACCCGAGGTGGGGGTAATGTTATATGACATAATATTTTCCTTTATTTAGTCAGTTGATTAAGTACCGCTCAAAATACCTTGCAAGGATGCGTTAGAGCAGGTTAAGTTACCAGCCCAACCGTACAACTTCACGATTGCATCTTGATTGATAGATTGACGCTCGCCACCGATAGGAACAAAATTACGCTCTTTGTGTGGACGGAAGAAGATGTAATTGGTGTTCAAGAGGTACATATACAATGGGTTCTCTTGTGCGCCAATACCACCACCTAGTACTACATCAGCAGACATACCACCACCGTAGAACTTGAGGGATGCGAAACCTGCTGCGCCTTCGTCTACGCCAGCAATACGCTGAATTGCTTGCAAAGAAGCTACATAACGCTGATACAAAGTGTTACCAGCAATAATAAGGTCTACCTTATCAGTACCACGAACAGATTTGATTGCAGCAGTTGTCATAGCAGCTTGGATCAATGTGGAAGAATCAGCACCCGTAGTTGCTTGGTTCTGCCAAAATGCCCAGTTTGCACGATTAATACCACCGTATGTACCAGTGGTTGGTGAAGTGCTGACAGCAGCGGCTAGACCTGTGATGTTCTTACCACCGTTACCAGTACCGTCACCATACAAGTCACCCGAAATGCGGTTAAGCAGACGAGCCTCAGAAACTTGCATACGACCATCAAGAAGGTCGATGATTGCTTCTTTGCTGCTGTTTTGGAGCATTTCTAGACCGCTCATGGTTACTGAGTCAGCATACTGCGTAATGCTGAACTGAGCAGCCGAGATTGGGCTATCAGGAGTGATGTTCAGCACTTCATAGCCGCTATACGAGTTAGCGTTATTGGTTGCTGGGTCGTTGTACATGATTTCTTCCAAAATCACATTACCGCCTGAAAATGGGCGTACATTACCTTTGGAACTTAAACGCTGCAAAATTGCATTGTTTTGCGTTAAGTTGTCTGCCAATACTCCGCTACGACTTTGAATGGTGGTAGCGATAATATCGGTGATTGCGCTATTTGCGAATGCCATGATATTTCCTTTATTAGATTAAGTTAAACCCGACCGCCTTCTGCATCGGCTAAATTAGCCATCAACAAAGACCGTCTATCCTTTGCATCTGTGCTTTTCACTTGACCGCTAGGAGTAACGGATCGTGGACTAACAGCAGTTGCTTTAGCTTTAGCTACTTGCTGTGCCTTAGATGCTTGGGTACTTACTGACTTCAGGAGTCGATCCTGCTCCAGTTTGTACGCTTCATCGTTCATACGCACCGCTTTGGCATAAGCCGTTTCTAGGTTTGGGGCTAAACCTCGCTCAAGTAATTGAGCCATATCTTCCCGTACCATTTCAAAGTGCGGAAACCGCTCTTTGTCACTACTTACTCGTTGAATTTCTTGGTTCAAACGAGCATTTTCCTCTTGCTCCCGAATCGCTGACAGTTGCTGAACTTGTTGCTGTGTAGCTTGAAGTTGCTGCATTAACTGTTGTTGATACGGGTCTACATACGCCTGTTCAGGCATTTGTAAGCTATCTGAATTTAATTGTATTCCATAATCTTGTGCAAGTCTATGAAACATCTGCACCTTTTCTTGGTATGGTGCTTTGGTCAAAATCATGTGCGCTCGACCAAGGTTATTGATCCAAGCTACAGGGTGAATGTTTTGCGCTTGAAGTTCAGGTGCAAATTGACCTATGGCTTCGGTAAGCTGTCGTGCATTGTCGGCTTCTGCTTTGTAGGCAGAAACGCCCTTTTTATACTCGGCTTCACGCTGGTTGGCATATTCAGCAAACTTAGCAAACTCCGCTTTATCTAGCGGCTTGCCTTCCTGCATCTTGTTCCATACCTCGACATACTCTTTTTTCCAAGTAGTTGGGCGTTTTATTTCCTCGTCAGGAACATCACTAGCTTCTGCCACCAAGTCAGGTTCTTCAGCGGAATCCTGCTCGGGACTGGCTTCTTGGGCTTTGAAACGACCTTTTTCGTCACGGTCGTTGCTTTCTTCAACGCTATCTTCTTCGCTGGTGTTTTCGGCTTGGATTGGATCGTCATTTACTTCAATCTCCTTTTCAATAGGTGCTTCGAGTGTGCCTTCTTCGGCTTGGTCTAAGGCTGCTTCAAGTAATTCTCTGCGGTCATCTGACATGGTTGTTCCTATCGGTAGTTAAGTTTGGAGTAAGCAATCTCAGCAATCTGCCGTTTACGGGCTTCTTGCTCTTTACGGCTAAATTCAATGGGTTTTTGCTGCATTGGCACATCATTACCGATTTCTACGCAATTATTCCGTTTAAGGTTTTCACGGTGCTTAGATCGACTAGACACCCATGTACCGTCAGCCATGCTTATGTGGCCTTCAATGTCAGGAATAACCATAGGTGCTTCTTTTGGCGTCATTTCCAGCTTTTGCCGCCATGCTTTATCCGCTTCTTCCCCTTCAAACGGTAAGTTCCAATAAGCAAGGTACTTTTCACGGTCATCAAACTGCTTTTCGTCATATTCTTCGTGCGCTACCTTGCAGCATGGGCAAGTTACGCTGATTTTTACCAACGCCATTACATTCTCCTTAAAATTTCAGGTAATTGATCGTATTCATCAGGCCTAAGTAGGCAAATACTGTCGTACCAACGGGCATTTTTCCACCGCCAGCATACAAATTCTTCTTTAGGCAGCAAAACTACGCATTTAACGCCCAAAGCACCTGCCAAGTGTGCTGTTCCTGTGTCTACCGTAACCACGCCCCGCATAGCCTTCATATGTTTAGCGGTAATTGACCAGTCTTTCTTCCATCCATCGTTAGGCAATGGCCTAAAGTTGCCATCAGTTTCAGGGTTTAGGCTGTAAACATCGTCACCCACCAGCTTTTCCATGTGTTCTGCGGATATAGACTTAATCCATTGCAAATTGCCCTTGCTTGCTGACCAATTTACGCCTATCTTTTTGGGAATATTACTGGGTTCAGCCTCAAAATAACCCTCTGATCCGACAATTTTCTTCGAATTTACGGGAAATAATGCCTTAACATACGGCATAGCGCAGTCAATGTAATACGGTAGCGACATTGATCCAATCCAGTAGTCGCATTCATGGGCTGGCCCTGCTTCTGTAAGGTTCGTAAGCTGGTCAATACACTCCATTTGCCCTAACACGCCAAACAATGCAGGTATAGTCAAAACTACCACCTTTTTTGCACCTAAAACCTTTAGGGCTGGCAGGAATCTAGCGTATTGGAATATATCGCCAAAGCCTTGTTCCATCTGCACTACGATGGTTTTATCTAACAAGGATTCACCCTGCCATGTTTTAGGGGCTACGGGCAGTCTTGCATACGGAATGATTTGGTTGGCAAGTATGTCTTTATGCCAGCGATACTCAAATAGCCTAAATCCAGCAGCGTACCTGCCAGCGTGTAAGTTGTCGTAGGCTAACTTATATTGTGCGTGTGGGTTTAAAGCAGTAGTAATATTGCAGCCTCATCGTCAAGTTCCTCTTGGCGTTTGGCTTCTAACACTTGTAACTCGTATTGGATTCGAGCCACTTCGTTTCTGTAAGCTACTGCCGCAAGGATGTTATCCCGTTGTCGTTCAAGGTAGCTTATAGACCGCTGTAAATCTTCTGTTTCAGCTAACGGTATATCAGCTTTAACCTCTTGTTTAGATTGTACTTTAGGTTGCTTAACTTTAGCAACAGGATCAATCAAATTCTTAAATGCTTGCTTGCGTGAAGCGTTGGCATCTTTGGTAGCTTTTTCTAACAGGCGTTGGCGTTCAGCAATCTTCTGCTGTAGCTTTCTGATCCGCTTTAGTTCTTCAGGAGTCCAGCTTGCATCATCACCACCTACCTTTTGGTTATCAGGCGGTGGCGGGTTATAGACTTGGAAAGCGTTATTTTGAAACGCATTAGCCTGAAAAGCGGTAGAAAACATTACAGAACGACCCAGCGACTTCCACTTGGTACGGTAATTGTTACCCCTGACGATACGACTACAGGGCCAACAGAACTTGCTGCATAACCGCTTGGAATACTGTAACTGGTAGCAATCGTCATGTTATTAACCACCAAACCATTTGATGCTTCTACGGCAGGTACTCGCAATGCGCCTGTGCCTGTGGTGTATGTAAAACTTGCCGATTGGTTCGGGGTAGTCGTGCCTTGACCATACGGTACATAGTTGGTTGTGTAGGTTACGGCTGGTGCTTTATTGTTAAAGGTAGTCCAGTCCGTACTGCTCAAAGCACCTCGATTGACTGACGATGCGGTAGGTACATTTAATGTAATAACAGGTGTAGTAGTGCTATTTGCTACGGTAGAACTAAGGTCTGTACCTGTTGTGCCTAATGTAAGCGCAGCTACCGATGTAACCGTACCTAATGTGGAATCGTTAGAAGTAATCGTAAAATTAGGGTAAGTACCAGTTACCGTAGTAGTTCCTGCCCCAGTTAATGCAACTACTTGGTCGGGTGCGGTATTAGTAACAGTAAAGTTAGGGTATGTGCCGCTAGTGCTAATCCCTGTGCCGCCTGTAATGCTTACGGTTTGATCGGGTGCGGTATTTGTAATTGTTACATTGCCTGTACTTGCCGATACGCTAATACCAGTACCAGCCGTAGCTTGGGTTACGCCTGTATTGGCTATGGTAATTGCGCCAGCACCGTTTGTAACGGAAATTGCAGTACCAGCCGTTAATGTGGATTTTGTTAAAGTATTACCCGTGGAATTACCAATTAACAGTTGCCCATCGGTATAAGTTGTTTGACCTGTGCCACCTTGGTCTACAGCTACCGTGCCAATAATATGGGTTGTTTCTGTAGATACAATTTGTACTGAAACAAGCAAAGTGCCAACACTAGGGTTTGCCCTAAGAATTACGCCTACTTGAATTGAATAATTTGGTCTTGTAGGTTCTGTTACTGTATATGTTCCAGCAGTCGTAGCCGATAAAAATACAGCATCACCTTCAGCAAACGCAGATGTATCTAAGCCGTTTACTAAACCACTTATGGTTACATACCCAAAACCGTTGTTTGCAATAGTTGTAGTTGTAACGCCAATAATGTCAGAAGTTGTAAAGCTGGTTGCTATTGCTTTAGCAATAGTAGGTGTATTGCCAGTTGCACCATTTACATAAACCACCGTGCCATTATCTATAGTTGCGCCAGTTTGATTTCTAACTCGTACAATTTGTTCTTGACCGATGTTTACGGTCATTTGACTATTGTCGTTGTAATACGCTAATGTTTTAGCATCGGTATCGTAAAAGACTTTGCCTTCTAAATAAGTTGGCGGTGTAATTGGGGTAAAGTTTTCTTCAATAACACCAGTAACAACACCTGTGTCGCTTACCGTTACTATGCTGTTCTGCAACAATTTACCTGTTGTGCCATCAAAACGGGCTATTGCGTTGTCTGTAGCGGAAGCAGGGCCTACTACATTGCCATCAAATTCATCGTTAGAAGTAATGGTGAAATTAGGGTATGTTCCGCTAATTGTGGTTGTTCCAGCACCAGTTAAAGCTACAACTTGATCGGGGGCAGCATTGGTTACTACGCCTGTTGTATTGTCATAGCTAATGCCTGTGCCAGCACTTATGGAAGTTCTTGCCCTAGCTTGGGTAAAGTATTCGTTTGTACCTTCGGCAATGTTGGTAGTGGTTAATACGACTACGCCTGTTTGACCGTTTACAGATACTACGGCATCGGTATTGTCTACTTTTTGCCAAATACTTCCATTAAAGATAGCCCAATCGCCAATAACCCAATCAGTAATCCCATTAAGATTTGTATTTCCTGATACATCAACAACATAGTAATAACCCTTAGTTCCTACTGAACTTGTTAGCGTTGGTGTGTTGGTTGAAGCGTTCCATGTACCTTGATAATTTAAATCGCCCATTAAAGGGATTTGGCTTTGCGGTACTTTACCGCCTGCATCGAGGGTAGCTACGCCTAATGCTGCGCCCTTTTCCGTTGTTGGAATGTAACCAGTAACGGTTACGCCTGACATTGTGCCGCCAGTAATAGCCACATTGTTGGCATTTTGCTCTGCCATAGTGCCTAAACCAATTAATTGGTGGTCGGCATTCCAATCTGACGGTTCTACAAGTGTGTCATCCCCAGCATCAGGAACGGTTGATACCTTTAAATGCTTGACTGTTATAGGCATTACTGTACCCCAATAATCTTACCGTCTTGACCCCGAACTACCTGCTTCGGTCTATTGTGGTTCTCGTTAATTGTATTGACCAAATCACCCAAAGCTAGGGTCATTTGCTGGTTGCTCATGGCAATAGCATCGGCAATAGGCTGCATTGGGTGTTGCATAGAAGCTGCCATATCCATTTCCGTCATATAAGCCTGTTCACCGCTAGATTCGTCAGCACCAATACGGGCAACTTCAATCTTTGCACCGTTGTTAATGTGTGCCAATAAGACCTGAGTATTGCGCTCGGTGTGCATCTTCATCTGTGCGACCTTAACTTCCATCTCACGATCCATAGCATTGCGCTGTTCTTCAAGCTGGAATTTAAGCTGGTTTTCTTGGGCTTGGTACTCTTGTTTAGCCTTTTCAAGTTCCATCTGCATCTGCATCTTTTGTTGGTCAATTTGCATCTGCATCTGCATTTCAGCTTGTTTAGCCTGAATCTTGGCTTGTTCGATCTGCATGGTCATTTCCATCTTCTGCTGTTCAGGTGATGGTGGCTTTGGTTGGCCTTTAGTTTGTTCAGCTTGCTGTCTAAACTGATCGGCTGTTTCGTCAATCAAACCTTCTAAGCCTTTACCAGCCTTAAATGCGGTTACGCCAAACTTGAGCATCTCCATAAGCAATGGGGTAAGTTCAGGTACGCCTTGTGCTACTGGCAATGCGGTCTGCATAAAGCCACTAACTGCTGTTAGGAACTCAACACGGTCTTGCTTTTCTTGCTGCTCATCCTGATAAATCATGGAATCCGTAGTTACTTCAATACGGAAATTCTTGGCAGGCTCATCTTTCAAAAGTGCAAGGGCTTGCGGTATAAGCTGTTGATCTTGCGGGCTTAATTGCATTGCCCCGCTGATCTTGACGATGGTATCTTCAGTAAAGTGCTGGCAAATAATCTGCGCTTTGATCTGCAAAAGAGCGGTAGCAAAGTTCACCACTTCATGCTGCATAGTCTTTAAACGCCCTGAAGCGTTGTTGGACTTAATGATCTGTGCGCCAAGGGTTTCGTTCGGATCGGTCTGACCACGCTGAATGTCAGCAATGCCCATGATCTCGTAGATTTGACCCTTGACTTGATCCATAGCTTGATAAGCCATTTGCAAGCCTTCAGCAATAGGTCGAATGTCTACAAGGTTAATTGCGCCTTGTAAGCCACCTTTTTCGCTAAATGCACCGTAGTTCTTAACTGGCAGCAATGCGTTGTTCTCGCCTTCAGTAAACAAACGCTCCAAACTAGGCTCTGCCGCATCGTAAACACCACGCACTTTAAGGGCATGAATAAAGCCATCAATACGGTCTGCAAGGGTGTCCAGCTGTCTTGCTTGATCTTGGTACAGTACAAAGTCAGGTACAGGAATTAGGCTGTCGGTTGTGAGGGTTGAAAACATGGGTTTTGGGCAAGGCCAAAAGTTTTCAAGCTGCAACGGATCGTCACGGGTATCAAGAATCTTACCCATTGACTTGGATAGCCAAAGCACTTGACCTGTGGTTTTGTCCCAAATCTCATAAATCAAGGCTTCTCGTGAACCTTCGGTCATCTTCTCGTTAAATGATTTAGATGTGTCAGGCTTAGTATCTAACGGGATTCTGCCGCCAAGTTCCTCACCAAATCGTTCAACAAGGGCAGGGCGCTCCATATAAACCTTACGCCATACTGCGGTGACTTCTTCCCATGTACGGGCTACGGTCATACCAAAGTCACGCCAGTAAACATAATCTACTGGGGCGCATTCGTACTCAATACGCTCTTGATCTTCACGGTAAATACCGCCTTCGGTTTCTGCTTCGTCTGTATCTTCGGTAACTTGCAGGCCATCATCAGGCATATCTTCTGCTTCACCACCAGCCATACCGACAATATGTGGCTCATAACGCACCCAAGCTGTACCACGCCCACCCAGTAAACGGTCTTGAACCGCTTGCTTCATTGCGCTGGCATAGTCACCATAATGCTCAATTTCGTACTCCAATGCCCGTTCTAGCATCATTGACGCTACACGACCAATTGGGTCGTTGTCACGGAATCTACGGCTTACATCAGGTCTTGGAAGGCGGGCAAATACCGCAGGGGTAATGGTTTGTACATTGCTCCACAGAATATTGAACTTAGCGTTTGGATTGTTGCGGCTGCGGGATTCGTCACGGTATCGTTTAACGATCTTATCGGCACGACCTTCCCATTCCTTAAATGTACGCTCGTACTGGGCGATGCAGTTGTACCAATCTTCGTATGTATGATCCATGTTTATATCCTGCGATTAACTATTTTGGGGGTTTCTTTCCACATCTCGTTCAGGGTTACTTCCGTTTGCCCGACATGAAGTCCTTTAATGTTTGAATCTTTGAGGATAGGGCTGTCCTCATCTTTCCAAACAAGGCTGAGATAGCGGAACGCATCTGCTGAGTGGCTTGTCCAATCGTGTTTCGGGCGATCCCTAAATACTTTTTTATCATCATCCCACTCCCTTTGATATTGGCGCAAACATTCAATGCCTTCTTCACATCTATTATCAAACCAAGCCCTAGTTAATGCAAGCCTTGTTGCCTGTATTCCGTCTTGTAATGACAGATTTGGAACAATTTTTAGGTGTTTTATGTCAATTTTTGCAGCAATTTGCTCAATTATGCTCTTACCACCGCTTGCTAGTGTTTTTGCTCTAGCGTCATGTGGCAGGTAATGGTAGCCATATTTGTACCCAAACTCATCTTCTTTTTGTTGCAATAGCATGGTGTAAAACGGTATGGCTTGACCGTTACTGGAATGATGATCGAGTACCCGTATCTCACCATAAACCACCTGAAACCACCAAATACTTGTGGAATCGTTAAATCCTAAGTCCCAAGCTGTATGGCATGGGAACATTGGGTCATAGTCCACAGTAGTAATCCGTTCAAGGTCGGTAAGCCTACGCATTTCCTGACCATAAAACGCCCCAAGAATGGCAGCTTCAAAGCTACATAAGAACTCTTGCTCGTATTGGTTGTCTGACATGGTGGCTTGTGCATCCATCAATTCAGACTGTGGCAATAAGCCTGACTGGTCGGCTCGTAAGGTTTTGACATACCAGTTTGGATTCTTTTGGGCTTCGTTATATATGTCGTAAAAAGCGTTATGGCCCTTTGGCGTACCAATAAAGGTAGCCCAGCCTTGTCTATCTGTTAGCAATGGGCGCACAATCTCTCCCCAAAGCCTAGGTTTCATGTCGGCATACTCATCCAGCACTACGCCATCAAGGTATAAACCCCGTAAGGCATCGGGATTATCAGCACCAAATAACCGTATTTTTGCCCCATTTACTAGTTCTACCCATAATTCCGATTGGTTAGCCTTGACAATGGCTGGCTCTGCAAACTTGAGCAGGTAATCCCAAGCAATGTTTTTGGCTTGTGCGTAGTACGGTGCAATATAGGCATACCTAGCATCAGACTTATTCTCGGTGACTGCCCTGCGGATCGTGTCGCATATGGTGGCTACGGTCTTTCCTGCCCTGCGGTGACAGACTAAGACTGCCCAGCGTTGATTCCGTCTGTGGAAGTCTAGGAACGCATCCCTAGCCTTGTACGGGTATTCGTACCGCTTTACTAACTCTTTCAATCTAGGAACTTGTGTTCGTGAATGATCTTGACTGGCTGATCTTCGTCACCTGTATGCTCTGTGCGGGCTAACTTAGGCAGGTGATATTCCATGACGCTCTGCAACATACCAAAAGCCTTTTCAGGATTAGGTAAAACAATGAATTTATCGTCATCGTTTTTAACGCCTTTAGCGACCTGTTCTAGCCACTCTTGCATTTTGTGGGCGTTACCATCAACGAACTGTGCAATCGCTTCTCTAGCCATTGCTGTGGATTTGTTAGGCACTCCCTTGGGTCTACCCGATCTATTAAGGTTGCCTTCAACAGTTTTCGATACTTTATTACTCATATTTAACCAAGTGGTTGATTAAGATAAGTTAATTCTACTCTATTTTGTTGATTTGCTGTTCTATTAGTTCTTTACGGCTTGGGTTAAAAATAATGGTTTTGTTCTTAACCAATTCATTTACACGCTTTAGCCCTTCTTTTAAAGGAATGCTATCAGGGCCAAGTGTGTCTTTAGCATATACATCCTTCAGATACTCTTGAAAGCCTTTTTTGGTAGGTATATCGCCAGCACCGTTAATCCATCCAGTAAGCTCTCGTCTTAATACATCGTCTAAAGATGATTGGGGCGCACTTGGAAAGTAAGTTTTAGCAATCTTTTCATAAGCAGGTGACATCTTTTCAGGAACAAATGCAACGGCTTTAGGGCTGCTTGGAACTATACTTGGCATCATTCCTTGTTTTGCCATGTAGTTTTCAGCCATCTGCCCTGCTTTGGGGGCAAGTGCTTTAGCTCCTGCTACTGTAGCTGGGGCAGCTAAAGGCAATACCATACCTGAATAACCTACTGGTTCGCCTTGACTGTAGCCTTGCATATAGGGTGCTTGGTTAGGGTCTAACACGCTCATCTCTTGCGCTGGTAGTCCTGTAGCACCTGCCGCAAAGCCTGTTTCCCTTGGCAATGGGTTGTTTCCTGTAATTGCCTGAGTAAATGCTTGCGGATTAGTCATAAATCGTTGTGCATTGCTAGGCAAATTTACAACTTTGTCTGCACCTTGACGCAAAAGTTCAATTAATTTTTCCATTATTTAACCTCTTTATCCAAGTCTTTAAGTTTGTTAGCAATAGCAGCTCTACGCTCTAAACGCAAACGCTGTTGCTTTTCAAGGGTAGATTCTTTGTGCGGTTGCAGCAAAGAGTTCTCAGGTTTGATCTTTTCTTTTTTAAACATTACATATCCTTCATCTTGGATTCAATCATTTCTCTGCGTGTAGGCTTGGCAGTTTTAGCAGCATCTTTAAAGTCTTGTGCGCTTGGTGCGCCTTTAGCACCAGCTTTCTTCATTTTCTCGCCCGATCCCGCTTTAATGCGTTCCCGTTTAGCGTGAATATTGGCATATAGTCCGTTTTTCATTAGCATTTCCACCTTGCTCTAGCTGCTTTGCCTCGTTCCCCAGTCCAGCCTGCCGACCTTGCACAAAAGCTATCATGCCTTGGGCCACTAGATTGGGGTGCTTGTAAATTAGCGTTGTTTTTGGCGTTGTATGCTTTGCGACCTGCTTCGGTCATACCTGCGCCTTCTTCTACTGATTGGTAATGACGGCCTTTGCCTTTAGTTGTCTTGGCAATAGGCTTATCGTGCTTTTCTACTGCGGCACGAATGTCATCTTTTCTACTCATGCTTTTTCTTCAATGTATTTAGCGTAGGCATCTTCCAGCTTGGCTTTGCGATCACCTTTGGCGTTTTCACGCTCAACGCTGAGTGCAATGGCTACGGCTTGTTTCTTAGGCTTGCCAGCTTTCATTTCGGCTTTAATGTTCTTGCCGACTGCTTCTGCGCTACCTGATTTGACGAGTGGCATAAATATCCTTTTATTTCAAGAACTTAAGTTTGTAAGTGGTAGTGTTGATAAGGTCTGCGATCTCATCAATAATGTTTTGCAATTCGCTGTCTTGCGGCAGGTCTTGACGGGCTTCTTTAACAAAACTTTGCAAAGATTCTAGGTAGCGGATTGGGTCTTTAGGCTGGTGGTACACGCTTGGAAATGCGGTGAACTTACCGTACTTGCCCATATAGGATTCAGCAAAAGCATCCGTTAAATCAATGATGCTGTCGTAATACTTGGCGAGTGCCTTGTGTTTGGCGTAAGAATCAGTAGACCAATGGAAAAAATGGGTGTTAGTCGCTGAATGAAGCATTGTAGCTAAGAATAAAGCGCAATTTTCCATACAAATCCTTATTTTATGGGGGTAGTTTCCTCTATTTTATCAAGAATATCAATACAAACCAAGCAACCGCCACCTTTTTTTATTTCGCCACGCTCGATCAATAAAACATCTATTTGCTCGTCATCGTCAAATACCCCAGCATCACCTAACGCATCCCATAGGGCCTTGATGCGGTTGTCAATGTCTTGCTTGCGTTTGTCACGGGGGTATAAAACCACCTTCATTTCAAGCCGTGCTGATCCCAACTTGGGTACACGGTACTCGACCACATAGTTGCTAACCTGCGCCTTAAATTCTTTTCCAGCCTTGCTTATACCCATCCTATTACGGAATATGGTGCGGTAGCTGTTTACGCTAGGCGGCAGGGGTAAGTTAAGTACGATCATTTATGTCCGATTCTGCCATATGACAGAAAATGCCACATTCAATTGATTGCTCAGTTGGGTAGTCACCAGCATCTAAAGGCAGTTCTGTAAGCCAAATACGCTCACCTTTATGTTTAAGGATTTTAGCCCCAACCGTGCGCTCAATACCTGCCATGCGGTCAAATTGTTCAGGAAAGTCGTGCCGTATCTTATTCCAATAGCCTAAACCACCCTTAACGCACCCTATACAGTTGTTGTTTTGGTAGCCTAGCTTATACATTGCTGGCAGTTCAATACCTGCCCTGTCAATCATAGCCAAACAATCTGACTTGCCAAGTCCTTTATCTATAAGGATTGACCATAAATTAACATTGTTGTTAGCGTCAATAAAACGGTCTACACGGTCTTGTTCTTCTGCGGTGTACCCAAATACCTGCCTGTCATTAGGCAATTCAAACGCTTTTCGCATATCTTTTTTAAGGTGTACGGTACAGGGCGCACCACCAATACCTACAATATATTTACGCTTTTCAAACACCTCGTAAATGCTGCCATTGTATTTTTCGTTTTCAATGACTTTTATTGGCTGACCGAACCATTTTTCGCAGTCTTTCATAAACCGCAAGTTGTCAGGGTGTTCTTCCTTGACATGGCAATAAACCACCTCTACTGGCGTTTTGCTTTCAGCAATAGCCAGCTTAGTTGCTACGGCACTTGCCGCACCACAGGAAAACCACGAAATAACCCTAGTCATTTAAGTAGTTCAAGTGTCTTAGCGAGTAGTGATTCTTCAGTAATGCCATATTCTGCCTCAAATCTTCTACGCCCCATTCCGTGAATACTGGTATTTGACCCCCGATGATGGTATGGGCAGAGCGGGATAACAGGGGCATCACTTCGTCTACCAGTTCTTCTAATGTGATGGAGTTCGCACCCACAATCATCGGTTTCGTACCCAATGTGCCTGCAGAGTATGCACCCCAATCTCGCCACTCGACCATAATGTTCCTTTTTTTGTTTAGGTGTTAAATTTTCTAGCGTCATAAGTTTTACTGTGCTTAATTCTTAAAATTGTAGTTTGGCCTACGCCATACAATTTAGCCAACTTTTTTGATGAACTATTTGAATTTTTTATTTCTTGCGCTTGTTGATTAGTTAATTTTGCATTGCCATTATTTTCACCACCTTGCCATGTTTCATGGTTGCGTTTGTCTAAAGCATTGTTGCTTCTAGTGTCCCAACGCAAGTTAGTTAATTTTGCATCTGCTCTTATTCCGTTGTTGTGGCAGGCTTCCATGCCTTCAGGTGCTTTACCAACAAATGCTTCTAAAACCAGCCTGTGTAAATAAAATTGTTTTCTGTAACCTTTAAAAGTAAGGTTTACTGCTGGATAGCCAACTGTGGAAATAAATGGTTTTATTACATTGCCGCCATAAGTCCTTTTGCCATATAAAGTAACGCCTTCACGGACTTTAGATCGTATGTTTCCTAAATCAGAAACTTCGTAATAATCTTCTAACCCAACAATATTTTTCCAAGATTCCATATAATCCCCTTATGTGGTGATTACATCATATCAGACATTGGCATTGTCTACGCTGCGTTGTTCTAGTTTTTCTGCTGATTCTGCAATATCTACTGCAATTTCCATAATAAGCACTTTATCGTTCTTGGCTAATGCGGTTTCGTACATCTTGATAAGTGTTTTAAGTATAAGTAATTCTTCAGCTAAGTTAATCATTTCATAATCCTATCTTGGTTTCGGTTTGATACTTCTAAAGTTTGCCATGTAGCGTGTCTAAGTCGTGCAGCTTCTAATTCCCATTTTAGTTTTTCAGCGTTTTCAGTAGCCGTTCCAATCGCTTTGCATAAATCTTGATATTCCTGACAGGCATAGGCTTCACGCTCTTGCGCTCCTATTGTCTGTTCTCCTGACTTCTGCATCATTATGGCTTTAAGGCTGCTTTTAAATGTTTCTAGCTGGGCCAACTCACCTTTAGCGGCTGCATATTTACCAGCGTTTTCAAGGATAAAGTCTATACATTTATTGGGGTCTATCTCTCTCATTTACTTAACTTTCTTTTAATTTCTTGCTTCATTTCATTTTCAACATCAGGGTATTGAGCAAGCAAATGCACAACAACATCCCACCCCCTGCGCTTTGCAACACCGATGTACCAGCTAGAAAGGTAATCAAGCCTGTTCTTCCAATTGCTTAATTCTTTGGCTGATTCTTGCCCGCCATTGCTGCCAACCTTCTCCTGCATACGCCTGTACTCCTATTTCTTGGGCTTTTTTGATCGTTAGTTCCTCGCTAGAATACCAAGGCAATTCGGGCTTTTTGACCTTTTTAACTTCCATGTCCAGTTCATCTTCCCAGCGACCTTGATTTAGCCAAGTAGCAGGATGGGGTATGAAGTCTTTTTCGGTCTGTTTTAACTTCCAATATTCCAAGTGCGTAGAAAGGGCTAGGAACGCATCTTCTTGCTCTTGACGGGTTAGCCTGTCCCATGACTTCTCGGCAGCCCTGCGCCCTTGTTTGCGAGGATAAAGCGCATAAAAATCAGCAAAGTTCATTTCTCACTCGCTTTCTTTAGTATTGCTCTAGCAAATAACTCATCTATCCAAGACAACTCAAACTCGGCTTGATATGACAACACGCTGTAGTATTCTTTTAGCGCCTCTCTTTTTGCTTCTTTTATTTCCTCATCTGTTAG
>Ga0209599_10000315_pt1 | contig 34322 bp, 20 predicted proteins | sample Shrwel_input2_FT_FD_187534 | JGI IMG/M metagenome (GOLD analysis project Ga0209599, IMG submission 187534) | Subsurface microbial communities from deep shales in Ohio, USA - Utica-3 well 1 S input2 FT (SPAdes) (version 2) ...
TTAATTTTTGTAGTCATTTGTAGTCTTTATATAGGACTACAAAAAAAAGCGCCTAAAGAATCCGCGGAAAAAATAAAAAAATTAGCATCACAAATTTTTTTATTTTTTTTCAGCCGTGAGACGCTAATTTTTCATTATGCTCACAAACGTTCGATTTTCCAAAAGTATTTTAGGATTTTCAAAAATGGACATTTATAAATGTCCAATTTTGATTTCTTGAAAAAGGATTTGAAGTAAAAAATCGTAAAAACGCAAGGGTGGGAACTTTTAGGACCCACAATCCAACAAATATTTAAAAGGGATATTTTGATTGCGTATATTATATTGGAAACATATCCAAATATATAGAAATGCCAAAAGTTATTATAGTGACTGGTGGAGCAGGATTTTTAGGCAGAAATTTGTGCAATAAACTTCTAGAAGATGAAAACAACCGAGTTATTTGTATAGACAACTTGGTTACTGGTCGTACTAAAAATATAACCGAATTTACGGAGAATTATAGGTTTCGGTTTATTGAACATGATATAACCGACCCTGAGTTCAGCAAATCCTTTGTAGAGATGCTCCCTGTAAATGTAGATGAAATTTATCACTTGGCTTGTATTGCGAGCCCACCAAAATACAAGGAGTATTCTATTGAAACTTTGATGACGAGCTTTGTCGGCACCAAGAATGTGCTTGATTTAGCAAAAAGATATGGTGCCAAGGTCTTGTTTACGTCAACGTCTGAGGTATATGGCGACCCTCTTGTTCACCCGCAACCTGAGGAATATTTTGGAAACGTAAATACCTATGGCGAGAGAAGCTGTTATGACGAGGGAAAACGCGTTGCAGAGTCGCTCATTTATGAATATAGACGAAAGTTTGGTTTAGATGTCAAGATTGTGCGAATATTTAATACGTACGGGCCTTATATGGACATTGACGATGGTCGTGTCATTACAAACTTTATTAAGCAAATTATAGCAGGTAAACCATTGGTTATTTATGGCGACGGCACACAAGGACGCAGTTTTTGTTATGTTGATGATATGATGGATGGATTGTATCGTTTGATGAATAGTGTTGAACACGGACCAATTAATATAGGAAATCCGAACACGGAGTTCACCTTGAATGAACTTGTAGGCCAATTTGAAGGCATTCTTGGCAGAAAGTTGGAGGTTGTCTATATTGAAGCTACTGAAAATGACCCGAAGCAGCGCAAGCCAATCATTGAGAAGGCGCAACGCTTATTGGGATGGGGACCCGTAGTTGGATTAACCGAAGGACTTGAAAAAACGATGAGGTATTTTGGATTGCATTAGGAATAATAAAAGTATATTTATTTTATCGTATTATAATAAATGGAGACTGATCCAGTTATTATACAACTTCCAGACCTGGTGCCAGACCTATTGCAAGACCCATTTCCAGAGTCATTTTTACACCCATTGCCAGAGCTGATGCCAGAACCGATGCCACCCCCATTTTCACGCCTGTTGCCACAGCCGATGCCACGCCCGTTGCAACCGCCGATGCCACGCCCGTTGCCACAGCCGATGCGAGACCCGTTGCCACAGCCGATGCCACAGCCGATGACACGCATGTTGCCACACATGTTGCCAGACCCGTTGACAGAAACGATGCCAACCCCCTTACCAACACCATTGATTTACAATGATTCAATTGATACAACTAACATGACAAATGTTATCCTAATAGATTCAAACGTTGCTAATGATAAGCAATTTTATGATAGTGTTAATGCAAATACATTTCCTATTATATATAATTACAATTCTTCCACAGAGGATGTAATTTCTTTACTTAGAGAAAAATTTCCTACATCTTCTATTCAACGAATCGCTCTTGTTTTTCATGATAAAGGAATCAACGTTATTACCAATTTTATGAATAATAAGTTATTATTTGAGGAGAACGACTTGGAAGAAAACCAAAGCAGTTTTACAGAGAATGTCTCTTTTTTGATAAGCTGTATAAAAGAATTTCATATGGCGTATATTGATTTTTTGGCTTGTAATACATTGCAGTATTCGAATTGGAAAAGTTATTATGCCTTGTTGGTATCGCAGACATCCGTTGTCGTTGGTGCGTCGAATGATAAGACTGGAAATATTAACTACGGCGGAGATTGGGTCATGGAAAACACCGGCCAAAATGTTAGGGATATGTATTTTAATGATAACATCTCCAACTATGCGTCAACGCTTACTCTAACAATTATTACACTTGATGGCGCAAATGGAGATGTTGGGCTACGAATGAATGCTGGAGTAATAGAATATTATGATACAACTACATCAACTTGGAAACCTATTGATAGTGGACAATGGCCAGTACAATTTGTTAACAGCAGTGTTGCATCTATTGTTTTACGGATAGTAGCTACAGAGACTTTAACGATTACCGATACATACGGAGGTACGTCTGGATATTTTATTGCAGGTTCTACGAATATAACATTTGATGGTTCTGGAAATACGATTACTATTACTAATGTTTTACTTTATCCAGGATTTATAAATAATGGTACTTCATCATCTCTTGGTTATGATAATATAGTTGTTAAAAAATTCAATATAGCAATAAGTGGAACGTCGACATTAGCTGATAATGCAGCTTGGTTATGTCAACAATATTTTGGAAATGGTGCTTCTGGAAATGTAATAACTGGTTGCATCAATAATGCACCCATTAGTGGAAATTATAAAGGGGGTATTGCCGGTTCATTTGCTGGATATAGTGGTATAGTTGATATTTCCGGTTGCACGAATACTGGAGGCATTAGTGGAGTAGATGCAGGTGGGATTGCTGGTCCAAGTTCGGGTATTAATGGTTCAGCAATTTTTACTGCATGTATGAATACTGGAGACATTAATATAGGTGGTGGGATTGCTGGTACATATGCTGGAAAGACTGGTTCAGTATCGTTTAGAAATTGTATGAATAGTGGAGTCATTAATGGATCTGGTGCAGGCGGAATAGCTGGTAATTATGTTGGACAGGATGGTTTGGCATCATTTACAACTTGTACGAATACTGGACGCATTATTGGAACTAATGCAGGTGGAATTGCTGGTGAATATGCTGGATACGATGGATCAGCAAATTTTATAAATTGCATAAATAGTGGACAAATTCGTGGAGATAATGCGGGCGGAATAGTAGGATATAGTGCTGGAAATAATAATGGTATAGTTGATATATCGGATTGCACGAATAATGGAGACATTCTTGGAGCCCAAGCAGGTGGAATTGCTGGAGATCGTGCTGGACAATTAGGTACAGCGATTTTTACAAATTGTACGAATAATGTAGATGTTGTTGGAGAATATAGTGGCGGAATAGTTGGATATCGTGTTGGAGAATCTGGTTTGGCAACTATTACAGATTGCAGTAATAATGGATCCATTTTCGGAGGTAGTGCAGGTGGAATTGCTGGACAATATGCTGGATATACTTCTGGTATAGCAACTTTTACAAATTGCATGAATACTGGAAGCATTGATGGAAGTAATGCAGGTGGAATTGCTGGTGAATATGCTGGATATACTTCTGGTATAGCAACTTTTACAAATTGTATAAATAATGGAGTCATTAGTGGAAGTAATGCAGGTGGAATCGGTGGACAATATGCTGGAACCGATGGTTCGGCAAATTTTATAAATTGCAAGAATGATGGAGATATTAATGGAAGTAATGCAGGTGGAATCGGGGGACAATATGCTGGATATGATGGTTCGGCAAATTTTATAAATTGCACGAATAATGGAGGCATTAATGGATATAATGCGGGTGGAATTGCTGGATATGCCGCTGGATACGTTGGTATAGCAATATTTACTGATTGCTCGAGCAATGGTATAATTAGTGGTAATAATGCAGGTGGAATTGCAGGAATGTATGCTGGATATACTTCTGGTATGGTTGATATTTCAGGTTGCGTGAATAGTGGACGCATTGATGGCAGTGATGCAGGTGGGATGGCTGGTTATGCTATTGGATATGATGGTTCAGCAAATTTTACAAATTGCAGGAATATTGGAGATATTAATGGAATTAATGCAGGTGGAATTATTGGTAGTAGGGGCGGAAATAGTAATGGTATAGTTGATATTTCAGGTTGCACGAATAATGGAGTTATTTATGGAGATAATGCAGGTGGAATTGCTGGTGAAGATGCTGGATATGATGGTTCAGCAACTTTTACAACTTGCATAAATAATGGAGATATTAGTGGAAATAATGCAGGTGGAATAGTTGGACGATATGTTGGAAATAATAATGGTATAGTTGATATCTCAGGTTGCACGAATTCTGGTCTTATTCACGGGACTGCAGCGGGTGGAATTGCTGGTACATCTGCGGGTGTTTCTGGTTCGGCAACTTTTACAACTTGCATAAATAGTGGAGTCATTTATGGAGGTAGTGCAGGTGGAATTGCTGGTGAATATGCTGGATACAATGGAATCGCAAATTTTATAAACTGCAGGAATATTGGAGATGTTAGTGGAAACCAAGCAGGCGGAATAGTTGGTCAAAATGTTGGATATGGTAGTATAGTTGATATATCGGGTTGCATGAATACTGGTATCATTAGTGGAAATTCTGCAGGTGGAATTGCTGGTCAAAATGCTGGATACGATGGTTCGGCAAATTTTATAAATTGCACGAATACTGGAAACATCGATGGAAGTAATGCAGGTGGAATTGCGGGCGAAAATGCTGGATACGATGGTAGAGCAATATTTACTGATTGTTCGAGCAATGGTATAATTAATGGAGATAATGCAGGTGGAATTGCTGGATATGCGGCTGGATATACTTTTGGTACAGCGACCTTTATAAACTGCAGGAATAGTGGAGATGTTAGTGGAAACCAAGCAGGTGGAATTGCAGGATCATCTGCTGGATATAATGGCATAGTTGATATATCGGGTTGCACGAATACTGGTATCATTAGTGGAAGTAGTGCAGGTGGAATTGCTGGTGAATATGCTGGGTTCGATGGTTCGGCAAATTTTATAAATTGCACGAATAATGGAGATATTAGTGGAAATAGTGCAGGTGGAATTGCTGGATCTAGTGCTGGATATCAGGGTATAGTTGGTATTTCAGATTGCAGTAATAATGGTATCATTCGTGGACTATATGCAGGTGGAATTGGTGGACAATATGCTGGATACGATGGTTCGGCAAATTTTATAAATTGCACGAATGATGGAGATATTAGTGGAAATAGTGCAGGTGGAATTGTGGGATATAGTGCTGGATATCAGGGTATGGTTGATATTTCGGGTTGCGAGAATAATGGTATCATTATTGGATTATATGCAGGTGGAATTGCAGGAGAGCGTTCTGGATATTCTTCTGGTTCAGCAAATTTTATAAATTGCACGAATTATGGAGATATTAGTGGAAATAATGCAGGTGGAATTGCCGCGCCATATGCTGGATATATTTCTGGTAGAGCGACTTTTACAACTTGCATGAATATTGGAATTATTTATGGAGGATATGCGGGTGGAATAGTGGGCGGATATGCTGGAAATAATGGTATGGTTGATATTTCGGGTTGCATGAATAGCGGATTTGTTCGTGGTACATATGCAGGTGGAATTGCGGGAGAGCGTCCTGGATATTCTGCTGGTTCAGCGACCTTTACAAATTGCGAAAATAGTGGAGATATTAATCAAAATAATTCAGGTTATGGAGGTGGAATTTCGGCATATGGTGCAGGAGAAACCGGTTCAGCGACTTTTACAAAATGCAGGAATATTGGTACTATTAATGGAGGTAGTGCAGGTGGAATTGCTGGCCAAAATGCTGGATATAATGGTTATGTATTGTTTACAAAATGTACGAACATCGGACTTATTAATGGAGGTTATGCAGGCGGGATTGCAGCGCCATATGCTGGATATATTTCTGGTATAGCGTCTTTTATTGAATGTATGAATAATGGAATTATTAATTCAGGCGGTGCAGGCGGGATTTCTGGTCGTGGTGCGGGTAGCAGTAACGGCTCAGCAAGTTTTACAAATTGCGAAAATAGTGGATCCGTTATTGGAAACCAAGCAGGTGGGATTGCTGGTGATCTTGTGGCACAACTAAGTGGTTCGGCGAGTTTTAATGGATGTATGAATAGTGGAGCTATTAGTGGAAGTGAAGCCGGTGGAATAGTTGGATATCGTCTTGGATTTTCTTCTGGTAGAGCAAATTGTATAAGCTGCACGAATATTGGAAATATTAGTGGAAGCCAAGCAGGTGGAATTACAGGATATGGCGCTGGAAATAATAATAGTATAGTTGATATATCGGGTTGCATGAATACTGGTATCATTAGTGGAAATTCTGCAGGTGGAATTGCTGGTCAATTTGCTGGGTTCGATGGTTCGGCAAATTTTATAAATTGCAGGAATACTGGAAACGTTGATGGAAGTAATGCAGGTGGAATCGCTGGTTTAAAGGCGGGTCAAAATCGTAAGGGTTCTGCGATATTTACAAATTGCGATAATAGTGGAAACATTAGTGGAAGCCAAGCAGGTGGAATAGTTGGATATGGTGCTGGATTTAATTTTGGGTTCGCACGGCTTACAAGTTGCACGAATAGTGGAATCATTAATGGAAATACCGCAGGTGGAATTGCTGGTTCATATGCTGGAAGTAGTAATAGTTCGACATCGTTTATAACTTGTATAAATATTGGTAGTATTATTGGAGTTAATGCAGGTGGAATTGCTGGATCATATGCCGGATATAAAGGTTTGGTATCGTTTACAACTTGCGAGAATAGTGGTACTATTACTCAAGGTAATGGAGGTGGAATTGCTGGAGTATATGCAGGTACAAGCGGTAATGTGATTTTTACAAATTGCACGAATACTGGTAGCATTAATTCAGGTGGCGGAATCTCTGGTACTGCTGCTGGAAATATTAATGGAACATCGACCTTTACAAATTGCACGAATACTGGCGCCATTAATGGAAATAATGCAGGTGGAATCGGTGGTCCTCTTACTGGAAATAATGGTACAGCGACTATTACAGGATGTGTAAGTACTGGTACGATTAGTGGAAATGGTGCAGGTGGAATTGTAGGAAATAATTTTGCACAAGATACTACAAACACATGTAGTATAATCAATTGTTATAGTATTGGTGATATAAGCGGAAATAATGCTGGTGGAATTACTGGCGCAGCTGTTGGATATACGACTAGCGCAACATATCTTCCAAAAATTGTTAATATAAGTAATAGTTATTCATTAGGCGCAATTTATCCGACAGCTGGCGGGATATGTGGTGGAACAAATAATCAGCAATATATAGGAGGAACGCCTACGATAAATATAACAAATTGTTATAGTTATGGCGCTATATCTGACGCAAGCTCAGGAATAGTTGCTGTATCATTACCAATAACGACAAATCAACTTAATGTCTACGTTTCGAATTTATTGTGGAGGGATGCAAATGCAAATGCAAGTTTAACTGGAACACCAACAGGTATAATTATAGGAAACCCAGGACAGGTATGGACAAAGATTGAAAATGATACTACTATTCCATATGTATTATCCTATTTTGATGCACAACTATATAACCCGAATTATGCATTATATAATGATAATTACGAAACAAATCCAGGAGTGTTTATTGATCCTTCTTATAATTATCGAATAGTAAATAATGTCCAGGATGCTAATGTAGCATTAACTCGTGTTTTTGTTGCTAAAGGTTCTACACCATACTATTATTCATATAATAATAATACATTCCGGTTTACAAATTTAGGTATCCAAGACGATATTATAAATGTAAGCATAACTCCATCAAATGAATCAAACGGAATATTGAATTATGTATTAACCGCCATATGTTTTAAGAAAGGAACAAAGATTTTATGCGATAATGACATGTATATACCAATAGAAGAGTTAAAAATAGGCGACTTAGTAAAAACATACAAACATGGTTATCAAAAAATAATCATGTGTTCGGATAGCAATTTATGTTATTATACAAAAAATAGATTCAATCAATTATATACCTATCCTCGTGAAAATAATCCAGATCTCACGGAGGATTTGCATTTAACCGGAGGACACTCGTTAGTTTTGGATACCTTAACAGAGGAAGAATCATTTGATATGAAACAAATTAATTGGCCAAGGGATAATTATATGGTCGAAGACAAATACAAATTATTAGCGTCTTTCAGTAGTAAACTTTGCATAGCCGCGGAACAGGATGTGGAAATATATCATTTAACTCTAGAACCACCAGAAAACGCAAAACCAAGTCATGTATACGGGATATATGCAAATGGTATTCTAGTGGAATCTTGTAGTAAATATGCAATGGAGAAAAATTCGGGGAAAATAAATATATGGCGCGAGTCAAACCAGACTAAGCAAATTACACAATCTTTGATTCCGTCGACAGACCCGTTTCCAGGCCCGTTGACAGGCCCGTTGCCAACGCCATTGATTTACAATGATTCAATTGATACAACTAATATGAAAAATGTTATCCTAATAGATTCAATTGTTGCGAATGATAAGCAATTTTATGATAGTGTTAATGCAAATACATTTCCTATTATATATAATTACAATTCTTCCACAGAGGATCTAATTTCTTTACTTAGACAAAAATTTCCCACATCTTCTATTCAACGAATCGCTCTTGTTTTTCATGATAAAGGAATCAAATTTATTACCAATTTTATGAATAATAAGTTATTGTTTGATAAGAACGACTTGGAAGAGAACCAAAGCAGTTTTACAGAGAATGTCTCCTTTTTGATAAGCTGTATAAAAGAATTTCATATAGGGCATATTGATTTTTTGGCTTGTAATACATTGCAGTATTCGAATTGGAAAAGTTATTATGAGTTGATTGCATCGCAGACTTCAGTGGTTGTTGGCGCATCGAATGACGAGACAGGAAATATTAACTATGGTGGAGATTGGGTTATGGAAAACACTGGCGAAAACGTTAGGGATTTATATTTTAACGAGAACATCTCCAACTATGCATCAACGCTTGTTCAAACAACTATTGAACTGGATGGCGCAAATGGAGATGTTGGGCTACGAATGAATGCTGGAGTAATAGAATATTATGATACAACTACATCAAATTGGGAACCTATTGGTAGCGGACAATGGCCGGTAGTATTCGTTAACACCAATGTTGCATCTATTGTTTTACGGATAGTAGCTATCCAGAATTTAACGATTACCGATACATACGGAGGTACATCTGGATATTTCATTGCAGGTTCTAATAATATAACATTTGATGGTTCTGGAAATACGATTACTATTACTAATGTTTTACTTTATCCAGGATTTATAGACAATGGTTCTACATTACTGGTTAGTTTTTCGAATATAATTGTTAAAAAATTCAATACAGCAATGAGCGGAACGTCGACATTAGATGATAATGGAGGTTGGTTGTGCCAAATATATTTTGGAAAGGATACTTCTGGAAATGTAATAACTGGTTGCATTAATAATGCACCCATTAGTGGAAGTGGTGCAGGTGGAATAGTTGGACGATATGTTGGAAATAATAATGGTATAATTGATATTTCAGGTTGCACAAATAATGGAGATATTATTGGAAGTGCTGCAGGTGGAATTGTAGGTGAATATGCTGGAAATAGTAATGGAACATCGATTTTTACAAATTGTATAAATAATGGAGATATTATTGGAAATAATGCAGGTGGAATTGCTGGTCAATCTGCGGGTGTTGGTGGTAGAGCGACTTTTGCAAATTGCACGAATACTGGAGAGATTATTGGAAGAGAAGCCGCTGGAATTACAGGATCATATGCTGGAAATAATGGTATAGCAATTTTTACAACTTGCACGAATACTGGTATCATTGGTGGAGATTCTGCAGGTGGAATTTCTGGCAATTATGCTGGATTTGCTGGTTCTGTCTCGTTTACAAATTGTACAAATAATGGAGAAATTATTGGAAATTCTGCAGGTGGAATAGTTGGTGATTACATGGGGTATTTGTTTGGTTCTGTGTCGTTTACAAACTGCACGAATAGCGGTATCATTACTGGAAATAATGGAGGTGGAATTGCGGGCGAATATGCTGGATACGATGGTAGAGCAATATTTACTGATTGCTCGAGTAATGGTATAATTAATGGAAGTAATGCAGGTGGAATAGTTGGTGCATATGCAGGAGCTAATTCTGGTATAGTTGATATTTCAGGTTGCATGAATACTGGAACCATTAATGGAAATGAAGCAGGTGGGATTGCTGGTTATTATGTTGCAAATGCTGGCATAGTAATTTTTACAAATTGCGTGAATAGTGGAGATATTAAGGGAATTGGTGTAGGTGGAATTGCTTCTGCATATGCTGGATTTAATTCTGGTTCGGCGTCCTTTAAAACTTGCAGGAATAGTGGAAATATTATTGGAAACCAAGCAGGTGGAATTGCAGGTTATTATTCTGGATACCAGGGTTCAGCAATTTTTACAAATTGCGCGAATACTGGAGATATTAGTGGAAACCAAGCAGGTGGAATTGTAGCTTATTATTCTGGATATGGTGGTATAGTTGATATATCGGGTTGCACGAATACTGGTATCATTAGTGGAAGTAATGCAGGTGGAATTGCTGGTAATTTTGCTGGAATTAATTCTGGTTCGGCCTTATTTACAAATTGTACAAATAGTGGAGATATTAGTGGAAATACTGCAGGTGGAATTGCGGGAGATCGTGCTGGATACGCTGGTTTGGCAAAATTTATAAATTGCAGGAATGATGGAGATATTAATGGAAGTAATGCAGGTGGAATTGCTGGATATGCTGCTGGATATACTTCTGGTAGAGCAAATTTTACAAATTGTACGAATATTGGAAGGCTTAATGGAAATTTTACAGGTGGAATTGCTGGTTATTATGCTGGTTATAATGGTATAGTTGATATTTCAGGTTGTACGAATAGTGGACGCATTAATGGAAGTGGTGCAGGTGGAATTGCTGGTTTTAATGTTGGACGGAGTGGTTCAGCGACTTTTAGAAATTGCATAAATAGTGGAGATATTAGTGGAAACCAAGCAGGCGGAATTACTTCTTATAATGCAGGTGGGATTGCTGGTTCGGCAACCTTTATAACTTGCACGAATACTGGCGCCATTAATGGAAGTGGTGCAGGTGGAATAGCTGGTGAATATGCTGCAACTGATGATGGTTTAGTAACTTTTATTGGATGTATGAATAGTGGACGCATTAATGGAGGTGGCGGAATAGTTAGTAATAAAGCTGGATATGATAATGGTATAGTTGATATTTCAGGTTGCGTGAATACTGGTATCGTTAATGGACAATATGGAGGTGGAATTGCTGGTTCTAGATTTGCGGAAAATACTATACAAATATGTAGTATAGTTAATTGTTATAGTATTGGCGATATAAGCGGAAATAATGCTGGTGGAATTACTGGTGGGAATGTTGGATACACGAATAATGAAGTATATCTTCCAAAAATTGTTAATATAAGTAATAGTTATTCATTAGGTAGGATTTATGCGACATCAGGCGGAATCTGTGGCGGAGAAGATGGAACTCCATATACAGGAACGCCTAGTATAAATATAACAAACTGCTATAGTTGGGGTCTTTTAACTGACGCAAGTTCGGGAATAGTTGCTATATCGCTATCAATACCGACAAATCAAGTTAATATCTACGTTGCAGATGGATCGTGGAATGATGTAAGAGCAAATGCAAGTTTAACTGGAACGCCGACAAGTCTAACTATAGGAAATCCTGGAGCTAGTTGGACAAAGATTGCAAATAATACCAGTACTCCATATGTTTTATCCAGCTTTAATGCAGAACTATACAGCCCGAATAGTGCAAGTTCTTCATCTAGATACTACATTACAAATCCAGGAGTGTTTGTTGATCTGTCGTATAATTATCAAATAGTAAATAATGTCCAGACTGGTAATGTAGCAACAACCCGCGTCTTTGTTGCTAAAGGTTCTACACCATACTATTATTCATATAATAATAATACATTCAGGTTTACAAATACAGGTATCCTAGACGATGTTATAAATGTAAGCATAACTCCATCAAACGGAATATTGGATTACGTGTTAACAGCCATATGTTTTAAGAAAGGAACGAAGATTTTATGCGAGAATGACATGTATATACCGATAGAAGAATTAAAAATAGGCGACCTAGTAAAAACATACAAACATGGTTATCAAAAAGTAATCATGTGTGCGGATAGCAATTTATGTGAGTATTTTCAAAATAGTTTCAATAAATTATATACGTATTCTCGTGAAAAGAATCCAGACCTAATAGAAGATTTACATTTAACTGGAACACATTCGTTAATTTTAGATACCTTAACAGAAGAAGAATCAGTTGATATGAAACAAATTAATTGGACACACGATGACTTCATGGTCGAAGACAAATATAAATTATTAGCGTGTTTCAGTCGTGATCTTTGTGTAGCTACGGAACAGGATGTAGAAATATATAATTTCACTCTAGAACCGCCAGAAAATGCAAAATCCAGCCATGTATACGGAGTATATGCAAACGGCATTCTAGCTGAATCTTGTAGTAAAGGTGCAATGGAGAAAAATTTGGGTAAAACAAAAATGTTCTGCGACTCAAACACACCCGCGTAAAAATTGCTCCAATTCGTGAATATCTATTTCTGGAAGTTGTGCATGCGACTCCCAGAAATATTTGCAATACGCCCAAATAATGTTATAATTTTCGCCGTACCATTCGGGGTGAGCTTCTAGTAGGCGTTTATATACATTCGCGGGAAGCAGATGTAAGCTGTGCTTTGGCAAGACGTAGCATAGTTGGACTAGTTGCGAGACGGGTTGCGTGTTGGCATTCTTGATGTATGTTGTGTCAAAATAAGGAATATATTTAATCAAATCGGACAACAGGGGTGGATAATTGTAGTTATAACACCAACGCCAGTCTGGGCATCCAGTAGTATAATATTTCAAGGTCCACTCCAACCCTTCCAAGTAATTCGTACAGATTTGTTTTTCGCGTAGTTCATCCTTATCTAAATTGCACAATGCGCTGTAATACCTGTGTTGCCAATGACTCTTGTGGGGCTTAATATACAATTCAACCTCGCGTTCATATGTGGGAAGTGCGTTGAACTTAGCAAATCGCTGCTCTGGTGTATCGGTCGGATAGTGAATATGTTGATACTTGTTGCGCAGATTTGTTTCTGCAAGTATATATTCTTCTTCGCGTTCTGCTAAAAATGCAACCATTTTACGCACGTTCTTCCAGTAAATGGTCTTTCCGTCGGTTAGAACCTCCTTGGTTCCGCCAATAGTCGCCTTGTAAGCGTTCAGCATTTTATCGATTCCTCCTGTGCGGATATTAATTGCTGGAAAATGTGGCAAAAAGTCATTTCCGAGGAAGAAGCAAATGAAAATATAATCATATACGCGAACCAGTTTTTCTTGAGCCTTGTCGTTATTCATATAAGACATGATGGTATCCGCAAGAGCAGGAATATCCATAACATAATTCGCATTGGGTTCAAGTGAACTATCGATTGATTTGATAAATTCGGGTGTTTCGCGGAAAAGGTAGATATTGGGGCAGACGGGCAAATTATTAATGCTCAACATGATAAGGTCTGCGTCTAGGCCATATACGAGACAAGTGCTGTCGCGAAGGACCTCTTTTCCAGAGCGAATATATTCGTAAATCTTACTCTCTCCTTCGCCGGCTTCATCGCTTGTGCTTACTATGATTTTATTGACGCCATACCGCTTAGGATTACTAAAATGAGCAATCAATTTAGAATTCAATTCACTCATAAATCGTGTGCCGGTAGTAATTTCGATAGTATCAAATGCGACCGGCTTTACCTTGGGACCAGTTTCAGTGGTAAGCATTTTTGTCGTATACCAGGACTTGTATCGGCGCTGACGTTGCTGGTCTAGCTTGGCGACAGGAGGAGTCCCATCAAGCGAAATCATGATTAGATTGGTAGGATTAACAATCGCAATATATTCTTCAAGCTTGCTGATTACATTTTTGATGATTTTTTGGTAAGTCGTTTCGCTTAGGTTTTCATCAAAATTGATGGTTCTTACACAATCATAAACAATACTATTTGAGTCCAAAAAGAAATTATTAACTTTCATGTCATTTTTTATTAATTTTTTAATAATATTAGGATATTGTTTAATAAGATTTGAAAAATAACTAGGTATTCCCATGTTATTATTACATATACGCAAACGTTTATATGGTTTCGTTAAAAGATTTTGGCAGAATGATGGAATTTTATATTTTCATAATATTATTAACTTGTGATAATATATTATGAAATATAGTAAAACTCAAATTACTAATTCAATTATTCCCCACTCTTCAGACGTAGTTTTATTATTTGAACGAAAGACTCATTTTTTTCAACGGGTTATACAAAAGACCTTATTACATGTACAAAGAAACAAAATGTTAGATATATTATCAATAAATGAATTGAATAAATGCGTAAATATATTATACGATTTAAGTAAAACATTAAAAGAATTAGTAGATACGAAAGATTCTATAGCGACGGATATATTACTTGGGCGATTGCAGGACATCAATAATGATTTATCGGGGATTTTGAAACTATACGGCACTGATTCGTTAGAAGACTTATTAACTATTTGCATAGGAACGAATGGTATATTAGGGTATAATGAAAATAAAAAATATGAAATATTGAAACAATATTTTCATCCAATGGGATACACATTGCTTACAAATCCAAAACAAGACCAATCATCCATTACGTGCCATGAAATTTCTCAAAGCAGTAAGGCGTTTCATGTTAAAGTGTATGGAACGAAGATAGTCATATATGACACATTTTCAAAAAAAACATTGGGTATACCAGGTATATTAGATGACATTATGGTGGATTGTTTAAGCGGGGATTACATACCATCGATAAAGCACGATTTAATACACAACATGCCATCGGACGAGTGTTTCCATACAGAGTGTTTTGCAAATTACGCACAATCCCTTACGCTCAAGGATTACATATTGTACGATACCCAAGAATTATATGCAAAATACACAGGGTCGCTAGGGCAGTTAACGACATTAAAGCAAAAAGAAATGTCTGTTATGGTGAAAGAGTTTCTTGATAATGATTTGTTCAATAAGCGACATATATTAATTCAATTGCTTATACACTCGGATGTTTATGATAATCAATATCTGGCATATTTGTTGTACGATACTCTCTCGAATGATAATAATGGTTCAGTAGATACTGAAGAACAAACCATTTTATTTGATAGTTTTCCGTGGTATATTAAACAATGCTTTCGGGATGCGATGAAAAATACGATTCAATATACAACGGAATTAACCCATTTTGATATAAATAAAATTCCATTGGAGCAACAGATATGTTTAATGAATACGTCGGACCATATCAAGGAAAAGGCCATGACCAAATTAAAAGAGGTTAAGGCAAAATCCGAAGACTCTGGTTCAAAGGCGCGCCAATATTTAGATGGCTTATTAAAAATCCCATTTGGAATTCATAAAAAAGAAAATATACTTACGACCATGCATGAGATTAAACAAGATTTTGCATCGATCATCTCTAAAAGCGAGCCTACAGGAACTAAAAAAACCTACACGAGTCTTGAAATTATAAATCATATGAACACTCATAAGAATACCATAGTAGAGAGAAACCGGTTGCAACTTATCGCCAAGGCCAAGGAAATTAACGCATATATTAAAGCAAATGGCCTTCCAACTGACGCGAAGATAGAATATGCGAATAAGAAAAAATCTGAGCTGAGAGAATCGATTGAAAAATTCACGAGTGTGCATGGTTGTTTAGACCTGACACCATTTGGACGTATACAGAAGAAATTTGAACACATCAAAGACTACATGAAAGGGGTCAAAACGACATTGGATGATTCAGTGCATGGACATGAAAAGGCGAAAAAACAAATTGCGCGAATTATTGGTCAATGGATAAACGGAGAGCAAGACGGGCATTGTTTTGGATTTGAAGGCCCGCCAGGTGTAGGAAAAACATCTCTGGCAAAATATGGGCTTGCAAAGTGTTTAACTGACGGAGACGGACATAGTAGACCATTTGCGATGATACAAATGGGAGGCGATTGTCAAGGGTCTACGTTAGTTGGACATAACTATACATACGTCGGCTCAACCTGGGGAAGCATCGTGCAAATATTGATGGATAAAAAATGCATGAACCCAATTATTTTTATTGACGAATTGGATAAAGTAAGTAAAACTGAAAATGGAAAAGAGATTATTGGGATATTAACACACATGTTGGACCCAACCCAAAATGACTGCTTTCAAGATAAGTATTTCAGTGGTATAGACATTAACTTGTCCAAGGCATTGTTTATATTGTCTTATAACGACGTGGATTCAATTGACCGAATTTTATTGGACAGAGTGCATCGCATCAAGTTTGCAGGGCTAACACTAGAAGAAAAGATTGTCATTACTCATAAGCATATTTTACCCGACGTTTATAAAAAAATGGGGCTGGAAGGCATGATAGTATTTACAGATGAAATTATCAAATATATTATTGAAGAATACACATCTGAGTCGGGTGTACGTAAGCTCAAGGAGATATTCTTTGAAATCGTAGGAGAGATTAACCTGGAAATATTAACAAATAATAAATGCGACGCGTATCCGATGAATATTGCAAAGGAGGACATATTGAAATATTTCAAGGACAAGCGTGAAGTTATATACAAGCAAGTTAATTCGGTTAGTAAAATTGCAACCATAAATGGTATGTATGCAACCAGTGTTGGTTCTGGTGGAATTCTTCCAATAACCGCAATGTATTTCCCGTCGAACAAGTTTTTAGAATTGAAGCTAACTGGGCTACAGCAAGAAGTTATGAAGGAGAGCATGCACTTGGCCTTGACACTTGCGTGGAATCTAACATCCATTGACCGGCAGGTAGAATTAAGAAAGACATATGAAAATAATAATAGATGTGGTATAAACATACACGCGGGGGATTTAGATGTGCAAAAAGAAGGACCTTCTGCAGGTATAGCGATATCTTGTGTCTTGTATAGTTTATTAAACAATATGCCAATCAAGCCATACTTTGCAGTGACGGGTGAAATATTGATGAACGGAGATGTATCGGCTATTGGCGGATTGTCGCATAAAATTATTGGCTCTCTCAAATCGAAGGCGACGTCTTTTATTTTCCCGAAAGAGAACGAAAAAGACTATAATGATTTTATAGAAAAATACAAAGATACTGACTTAATAAAGGGGGTTCAGTTTTACCCCGTATCTAATATACAAGAAGTATTTGAGTTGATTTTTGATAAAGAGCCATAAAATAAAATAAAATAATATATTATGGACGGCAACATTCAACCACAAAATACACCAAGTGCAGACGGGGGATCAAATCAACCGCTTTTGATTTTTCAACCATATAACATGTTAACTTTTTTGAGTTACTTTTCGCCGATTATTTTAGCTACTATTATCTTGTCATCTTCATTTTTCTATCAAAATATGAAGGGCATGTTTTATTTGTTCTTTTTAATCGTAGTAGCGACGTTTAGAAGTTTTACTTTACAAATGTTTGGAGCTGAAAAAAATAAACAAGATAAATGCGGTTTTGTACGTTATGGGTCATACGGCAACTCCACCTTTACAACATTTGTATTTGCCTTCACAATGATGTATTTGTTTTTGCCCATGTATCAAAATAGTGGATCAAATTGGATAATTGTTAGTGTATTGATATTGTATATTTGCATAGACATTGGTATTAAAATAATGCAAGGGTGTTTGAGGTTGCCAGAGAATACGTCGGATATAGTAGGTGATCTTGTAGGCGGTTCACTTGTAGGTGCATTAGTTGTAGCAGGCATGTATTTGGCTGGAACGGGTCAATATTTGTTTTTCGTAGATAATACGCAGAATGGTACAACATGTAGCATGCCAAAAAAACAAACATTCAAGTGTAATGTGTTTCGCAATGGTGAATTAGTATCTTCTTCGACTACGTAAATGATTGTATGTTTTTAACAAGCCATTTTTTGAAATCGGTAATTAACATCTGACGCTGAAAGGTATCAGTTAATAACTTCATATTACCTCTTGTATTATAAACCAGGCTAAAGCGATTATACACGTTAATAAGATTTCTATTCTCATACATGTTTAAATTTTCAAGTTTAAATACTGGTTTATTTTTACGTTTATTCACATGATTGTGCAAAACGTATAAAACTTGCATAAAGTTAGTCTTTGTTTTGAACATATGGGGTGGTACGCTTGCGAAAAAATTGGTTGCATGTTGAGAACAATCTGGGCATGGTAAATATCTTGCAATTTTGCGAATATGCATAATTAATTCATGGCCGATCTCATTAAATTTGTTTTCGTGAATTTTTGCGGCTAGAGTATGAAATAATGTCCATACTGGGGGTCCCCAAACTCCTACAGGCGGCATATTATATTTATACTATATGCATATAAAGACAAATTGGATTTTTAACTAGTAAAAAATGTCAAATTATATAATTGAAGGAAACTTTGATTTTTATAAAGAACTATATGAATCGTTGGATGATTCGGATAATAATATAGATGAACTATCCGCGCAAGTTTGCTTAATTACAAACACACCGCTTACAAAACATTTTGTGGAATTGGAATGTAAACATAAGTTTAATTATGTTCCTTTATTTAAAGATTTGGTAAATCATAAAACAAAATTCAGCACGTTGGATACGCATAGGTTGAAGGTGAATGAGATAAGATGTCCGTATTGTCGTAATAAACAAGGAAATGTGTTGCCTTATATTGAAGAAATTGGTTTGCCGAAGGAACATGGCGTGAATTGGATAAATATGGAATTGATGAGTACATCCAATGTAGTTGACCTAAAGCTTGGACAATGTTGTTGGGGCAACGGAAACGAGTGTAGTGCGATCCACGTTCTGACAAATGGGTCCACAAACCTGGATTATTGTTATTATCATTACAAACTGACTGCTAGGAAACTGCAGATGGCACAGAAACTTAAGATAAAGTTGGAGGCGAAAGCATTGGCCGCACAACAAAAAGCGGAAGAAAAGCAGAAGAAATTGGACGCGAAAAATGAGGCCAAGGCTGCAAAGGCCCTTGGTAAGAAGGTTCCGCTAAGTGTGAATACTGGCAAAAACGTTGTTTTGTCATCGGAGTCTATGTGCCAAGCTATTTTGAAGAGCGGGTCACGAAAAGGGCAGGCTTGTGGGGGCGCCGTAAAACTAAACAATTGTTGCACAAGGCATGGCAAGGCTGTTGAAATTGTTTAAAAAGAATATAAATATTATTTGTTTGCATAATATAATATGGAAACAAAAGAGGAGCTAATTACAAATATCAAAGAATGGGTCAAGACAGACAATGACATTATTAAACTAAAAAAGGATATCAAAGAGCTCACACAAAAGAAGAAGGTTCTAACGGAATCGCTTGTACATGTCATGAAGAAGAATGAAATTGACTGCTTTGACCTCAAGGATGGTGCAATCTTGTACAAGAAAAATACAACTAAGAAGCCAATTAATGGTAAGACTTTGATGACGGCGCTGAATGCATATTATAAAAATAATACTGGTATGGCAGAGGAATTAACAAAGCACATTTTGGATTCTCGGGAAGAAAGTGTTAAGGAAACTATCAAACGGAAAATCAATCCAAATTAAATGTGTAATTTATAATATTTTTTACTTTTGAATGACATAAAGTAAAAAAAAATGATTTTAAATACTATTTTTAATTATATTACATACTATAATTAACAATACGAGAATGGAATCAACGGATGGATATATTTATATAAGAAATCACCCATCATATGATCAAGATGATGGGTGTAAATTGGGTAAAGCCAATAATATTCCCGAAAGAGATACGCAATATGCAACAGGTGAAATAAAGCGTGGAAACTTTGAAATGGTTATTGAAATGTCAAAAGAGGTCATTGGGGTAGTTGAAAAATTTCTACAAAATTATTTCAATAGTCTTGGGCTTCACATACAATATGACGGCGGTACAGAGTTTTATAAACGGGATATCATAAGCCTAATTGTGCCCTATTTGGAAAAAACCAATATAAAATTTAAGGTTCTTTCTAAACGAGAAATAGATGTTTTGGTAAGATCTAATCGTATTAGAAAAATACTAAACAAGGTAAAAAACAACGAAGTTATTCAAACCTTACGTCTAAAAAGAAACAAAAAACATGTCTATATTCCAAGACCAGACCAAACACTTATCGTGAATGACTCGGTTAAATATTTTCAATCACATGATAAAGGTATGCTTATTTTGATATGCGGTGTTGGGAAAACCTTAATTTCATTGTGGATTGCGCAACAACTTGAAGCAAATACAATAGTTATTGGAGTGCCGAACAAGCTATTATTGGGACAATGGAACATTGTTATTGGCAAGTTATTTCCAGCAATTCCAGCGTTGGTTGTATCTGGCGGAGTAAGTGAAGATGATATTCAACAATTTTTAGAAAAACATACAACGCGTTGCATCGTTATTACCACATATTCATCGTCACACAAAGTAAATACAGCAACTCAGCATAGCAATTTTAAGTTTTCGATGAAGATATTGGATGAAGCTCATCATTTAACAACTCATAATATGAGATTAGCAAGTACTGCTAAAACATATATTCAAATGTTAAATATTCCGGCATTTAAACAATTAGCCTTAACAGCAACAATAAAACAGCTGGAAAGTATGGGTAATGATGACAATGTAATTTCAAATGATAATGTGCTACATTTCGGGGAAATTATTGACCGAAAATGTCTCCTCTGGGCAATTAACAACAATATCGTATGTGATTATGTTATCCAAACGATAATTACAAATGAGGAACAATTAGAGCAACAACTAGAGCAATTTAAAATTACTGATGAAACTGACAAGCGGCTGTTTTTGAGTGCCTATGCTTCTTTAAAAAGTATCCACGAGGGACATTCGCATCATTTACTTATTTATTCCAACAATAAGGAAAATTCATTGAAATTAATTCAATTCGTCAAGTTGCTTTTGGAAAACAATTATTTTGAGTTGCCCGAGTTGTATTATTCAAATTATCATAGTGAAATGAACAGCAAGGACCAATCAAACATCATTAGTATGTTTGAAAAGGCGACGCACGGAATTATTACATGCGTATATTGTTTGGGCGAAGGTTGGGATTTTCCGTTATTAGATGCAGTGGTTTTTGGAGAAAATATGACTTCGAATATTCGTATAGTTCAGTCGGCTTTACGTCCAAGTAGAAAAAATCAATACGCCCTCAATAAGAAAACCAAGATTATTCTGCCTATCTTAAACCGAGACGATTGGTTAGAAAATAACGAAAATTCTGACTTGAAAAAAGTGCGTGAAGTTATTTACCAAATGGGGTTGGAAGATGAAACCATAGAGCATAAAATTAAAGTATCTCGTATTGAAATTAAAAAACAAAAACCGAAGCCGAGAATCGAAATTAAAGATACATGTTTAGAGGATTTTGGAGAATATGATGAGGAACTAACACAAAAATTACGCTTAAAAACGACTACCCGAACTACTCTGGGAATAACCTACGAAAAAATACGAAAAATTCTGGTGGAAAAAAATATCAAGAGCAAAGAAGCATATCTAAACTTGTGCGAGAGAGATAATCGTTTAACTACTGAACCTGAACGCGTATTCAAAAGTCAATTTACTAGTTGGATTGAATTTCTAAGCATTCAACGAGTTTATTATGAGTTGGATGCATGTAAAAGTAAGGTTGCCGACTATGTAGTACAGCATCCGGATATTATAAATTGTGATTTAGATTTAGCAGTGATATGTTCTAAATTGTGCAATTTAGATCCCATGTTTCCGCCAAATGGGCTATGGGTGCATTATTATAAGGTCAATGATTTGCGCGATATAATAACCATCGCACCAAAAAAGAAAAAAATAACAAGCGACATTTTGTAAAGAATTATTTAGGACGAGTTAAGTAAAAAATACTTTTTTTATAAATTGAATTAAAAATTGATTTATCTTAATATAAAGGAATTATATCTTATATTAGTATAATGACCAAGGAATATAATTGCGAACTCTGTAAAAAAGTCTTTAATCAGAAAATTGATTTTACAAGACATACCAATAAAAAAACATCTTGCATTTCTATCGATAAAATGCAATCTTTGACGCAAACGAAATATGCGAAGACTGAGAATAAAATAAACTTATCTAACGTATTTAATTATTGTGTGGATGTATTGCGTAATAACGAATATCTTACAGGCGATAAAGCCTTGCGCACATTGGCCCATTTACTGGATCTGCGCTTGTTAGAACCACAATTCGGTAAGCAAATAGATATTGATGATTACGCTTATGATTTTAGTGCATACGATGATTCTATTGCTGAACAACACAAGGCAAAGTTATTAAAGTTGGTGCGGTTTAGTAATTTGGTGAAAGAGAAGGAAGATAATATCCCGAAGATTATGAAATGTTTATGGGATGAGATTTTGTCAGTACACCCCATTACCAAAAATATATTCTTGAAAGGAAAAGGATTTGATATTCAGCATCAATCTACCTACAAGAAAATAATTAATAAATTATACACTTTTGATTTTGAGGCAACAGATGAAGACATTTTGGGCGAAGCGTATGAAGAAGTAATTAAAGATGTCATGATTGGTAAAACCTTGGGGCAATTCTTTACGCCTCCCAAAGTGAAACAAATGATGGTTAACCTGATTGACCCGCAACTCAAACCCGACGGAACGATTGAAACCATATTTGACCCTGCAATGGGAACGGGTGGCTTTCTCATAACATGTTTGCGAAATTTACTCAAAAAATCCAAAAGCCAAAATATTCCGTTGAATTGGGATTTTATCAGCCACCAAGGTTTAGGGGGGCGTGAAACTGAAGCCGATACTTATCAATTAGCCGTCTCTAATATGTTAATTGCATCAGGCAAAATGTTCAAAGTGTTGGAAAAAGGCAATAGTATTCATGATCCGATTACTAACAAATATGATATTATTCTTGCCAACCCGCCCTTTGGTATTGATGGTTTAACTTATACCGAAATTATGCACCCGCTTCGCAATGAATATATGCCAATTAGTTCAAATAGTGCAGTGCCGCTCTTCGTACAAGCTATTATTCATATGTTGAAAATCAATGGACGATGTGCAATGGTTTTGCCAGAAGGACAAGACCTTTTCAGTAAAAACAAAACATTGGTTGCTGTACGTGAATATTTAATGAAGACATGTGATTTGAAAGAAGTCATCTATTTACCTGCGGGAACTTTTACACATACACCTACCAAAACGTGTGTGTTCTATTTCCACAAGAAGAAGAATGGCAATGATGTCTTGGAAACCATATTGAAATATTCTAAGACGACCCAAAAGGAAACCGACAGGACATATGTGTTTAGTAAAATGCACCAAACCCATAAGGTAAAGTTTTACGACTACAATACCGAAAATGACACGAAGCATTTGTTGTTGGAAGTAGCAATAGACGACATCGCCAAACACGACTACTCGTTGAATTATGCCGAGTATTTGAAAGATGAAACTATGGATGGCGTATATGAAGATGGTGTAGTGGTGAAACTATTGGGTGAAGTTTGTAGTATAATTAAAGGTGAAAAGAAAAGAAGTAAAGATGGAAAAGATCATGGCTTATATCCATTATATTATTGCTCTATTCTGGGGAATTTATATTTGGATACATTTGATTATACAGGGGAAGGTATTATTATTAATAAAACAAATGGATCGGGTAAAGCCATGGTGTATTATGGTAGTGATAAATACAATGTAGGCGAGACTACATTACACTTTAAATCAAAAATAAATGAATTGATTACAAAATATGTATATTACTATTTACTTAATAACATAGAATTATTACAAAAATATTTTAAAGGCGCTAATCAAAAATCAATCGTTGAAGAAGATTTATTCAAAATCAAAATTCCGATCCCACCTCTTGACCGCCAGCAAGAAATCGTCAAATATTTGGATTTCATCTATGAAAGATCTATCAAAACCAGCAGAGAGAAAATGCTGGAATTGAAGCAATTGAATGAATTCTGTTTGAATACGCAAAAAGTATTTGGCGAAAATAACGTGCAAATGCTGGGGGAAGTTTGCGAGGTTAATCCAGAAACAATGAAAGCGGGGAAATATACCTCAATCAATTATATTGACATTGCTTCGGTCAAAGAAGGAATTTTATTAGAAGTGAAAACATTGACGAGTGATTTTCCTTCTCGTGCAAAACGAGTAATTAAACAAGGCGACATTTTATATTCGTCGGTTAGACCTAATCTAAAAGGTTATGTGTTTATTGACAATGTAATTGAAAATGCGATTGGTTCAACTGGGTTTGCTCACATTAGAGTAAAAGACAAGAACGCAGTTTTACCAAAATTTATCTATTATATGTTGACGCTTGAATCTATCTTGGAAGTATTAGTTAGAAAGGCAAAAGGAGCACAATATCCTGCAGTATCTTTTACCGATTTTGAAACATTGAAAATCCCAATTCCTTCTATTGAACACCAAAAGGAAATTGTGGAATATTGCGAGTTTAATGATAAACTTATTCAACAACTGGAAAAAGAGGTTGAACAGAATAAAAAACAAGCAAACTTGTTCATTTCAGCTATTGTGAAAACGGCGGGGGGTGTTTCACTCGTAGAAAATGAACTGGTTGAAGAAGCACCACCAACTCCCATAGTAGAAGAGGGTCCAAATGTGGAAGAGGAGGCCGTTGCGGTGGTGGAAGAAGCCCCGAAGCCCAAGAAATTGGTGAAAAAAATTAAATTGAAGGTTGTTGCTACTAGCGAGGAATAACCCACTTTATTTACACATTTGAAGATTTATGTTTGTGCAATAAATAAGTTTTTCTATTTTTATTACATGAATAAAAATAGAATGAGTGTTGCTCTAAATAATCTAAATAAGTAAACAGAATAAAGAGATGGTCTATAGTATTAATACGATATGCTCCCAATTAATACTTTGAATAAACCGAAAAAATATACATTAGAACATTCCGCGTCGCTCTCCATTAGCGTGGGAGATGATGTCGACGAGTCTGCAGTAGTTGATGATGAACCAGAAAACAATACCAACGTCATTCAGGATGAAGACGTGCAACACGTAAAGACGCATACCCCAAAATATAACTATCGCGCGCTAGAATCATTAACAAAAAACATTGGGGAAATAACAGACGTGGACTACGTTGTAATTTGCCCATACAGCATTAATACAGAAGGCGTTGCACCCTTTCTCCAGTTTGGTCTAATAAACGACGGCATTTCATTGAACTTTATAAAAATTCTTTGGACTGAATTCTCTGTTGATTTGGAGGCATTGAGCAACTTTAACGGCCATCTTCTTGAGAATAGAACGCTATATTTATTTTTTGATTATCGTCCTGATAACGAAACCATGTTTTTATTGATGTTCCCAGTTCAATCATTTGTACTTGCAGACGAAATTATGAACCACCGAATGGTTTGCCGAACCGCTATAAGTATTGATGTCTTGGATTTCTTTACGAGACATAACGAGTTCTTATATTTAGAGAATCATCGGGGGAAAATTTATGAGTCGCCAGTGGTTGCATATCGTGGTACATATGCAGAAAATACAGGATTTATGTCGACGTTTGGCGTCTCTTGTTCTCAAGGCGATGCAGTTATGGGTCCTTATTATTATTTCACTGATTACATTAATGCGATGAAACAAGGCGTCGTTCCTACTGAAGAGCAACTGGCGAATACTGAATTTAAAAAATATTTAAGCGCGGATAACAAGTATAGACATGGGTCGGTTCTTCGTTTTGCATTGTTTTTAGGCAAAACCAAGGTTATTTTGAATCGTCCATCGGACAATATAGACGAGTCGCAAATGAAACAATATTTATTGTCAAATCATGAAACGTCGTCTATAGCAAGGCTTACCATGAGAATATCGGATTACGACGGCACCTGGACAAATCAATACGATAGTGTGTATGTAGGGAAGGTTGATTTGGACGATGGGTCCAAGTATATGAACTCTCCATTGTGGGTGGTAAAGGATTATAATCAACAGACGTTTTTAAGTTCTCATCCAATTGACCGCCAAAAAAGTTTGTTTTTATGAAAGAATCGATATATTTATTTCTGAAACAAATATATGACAACATTGCAAACGATTGGTATTTGGATAATAGTATTCTTGATAATTTTGGCAGTTACTAAGATTCTTAATTTTTTCAACATATCTACTGCAGAATATTCAGTGTATTTAATATTTTACTTGTTTTTAGTCATATCTTATTTTATATTGCCCGATATAAACATGATGGGGAATGGCGAATAAAACTATATAAAAGTATTATTATATATAAAATAAAGATTTATATAATGAAAAAAATCTACATTATAGGTGCTCTAAAAAATGATAATATTACGAATATATCAGCTGAGTTGCGGTCTAAATATGATGTTTTTGACCAATGGATAACTCCTGGACCTGAAGCTGACCAGTATTTATTTGAATATTCTAAAAAAAGAGGCTGGAATTATAAAGAGGCATTAACCTGTTATGCCGCAAGAAATAATTTTGAATTTGATAAACGACATATTGATTCTTCGGATATAGTAGTTATGGTGATGCCTGCAGGTAAATCTGCGCATTTAGAACTAGGATATTCTATAGGTATGGGTAAAGAAGCGCATATTTTATTTGATAAGGAACCTGAACGATTTGATTTAATGTATAATTTTGTTCCAGTTGAAAATATTCACTTTGATATTGAATCTTTAAAAAAAAGACTACAAATTTTAGAACCTCTAGTAGATAAAAAATGATAAAATATCTATAGGCTGATGCAATAATTATACTGCATCATCTGCTCTTCCAGTATATTGTCTCATTTGTTCTATACAAGTTTTCAATGCGGGTGGCGTCATTTTTTCTTGTAAGTTATCTATTATTTCAGAATCAGTCGCCTCGCGGTTATTGAATCTATAAAACAATGTTTTGAATTCTTTCACAATCTTTAAATTTGCTTCTTTTATAAGCTTTTCTTTATTTACAAGTTCTTCTATTTCCTCAATTTCTTCTTTCATATGTATACTAAGATTTTCTGGTGTATGCCAAGTATTCTTAGTTTTTTCGGTGGATACTAGTACATCGCAAATCTCAGGCTTGATGATATCTTCGTAGTTATCGCTATTTTGAAACGAAGTTTTAAACATGGCAATTATCTCCGCAGGGATATTTGGGCTAGTTTCCATGAGTCGGTCATATTCTTCTTTAGACATTTTAATCATCTGAGTCGCGCTCATTCTCTCAACCGGGTGTTTTGCGAGCTCTATTTTGATGTTGCGATAAAACTTGTCCCATGCAATACTGCTTACACGATGCGACTCGTTTAATTGAGTTATCTTTAAAAATTGCTGAATGGTTGAAATAATACCCGCTAAAATATTAAACGCGCCGACAATCATGACAAACAATCCTTGATAGTCGCTTGGAACTCTGTCTTGTGCAAAGTTTGCAGTTCCAGTTAAGGTAGAAATAATAATAACAGGCACAGTATAAAAGGCGTTTAACGTATTATACATGGCGTTTGCTCGCGTGTGTAGCCACCTATAACACATCGCCTTGTCAGCCCACTCTACTAATATAGTCTCGTGATCAGGAGTCCATTCTGTCTTGCGTTTTGAGGATATCGGTTTTTCCACAAGTTCCATATATAATATCTTTATATTATTTTATTTATAGTATATATTATGGAAGAACGAATAGGCGAGCTAAAAAAGTCATTCACAAAATTAATTGAACTTCGCACTGAGGTGCACTCAACCTTTGTAGGATTAAATAATATAGTTAGTAAATTGAATACCATATATGCAGATTTTATTACAAAAAGTCAAGACAAAGTATTAATTTTTGGATTAGATTCATTGCGGTTTCAGTCAAAATTGATCGGTATAGAGTATGAAGATATGAAACGTTTGTTTTATGCGATTAATAACCGAATGTATTGCGAATATTATAAGCTGTATAAAATTATTATGGATTATATAGTTGAAAATGTAAGCGACTCCAAAATAGTAGAGATGGTTAAATCCGACGTATATGTATTTCCTGTATATAAAGATTTGGAACCATTCAAACAATATGAATTTGACACCATTCAACGAGTGCATGAAGCAATACTTATATTCTTAAATTCTTTGTGTAGCCATATAACATCTAAAGACCAAGAATTGAAAACACATCAAACTACGAATAAATCTGGTCTAAATATAGACAACTTTGTCATGTCGTTTAATTATAATTTGGTTGTTGTGAAAGAGAAAGTAAGCTTGTTTATTAATTATGTGGTGTTTTTTCATACGTCGCATTTAAAATTATTAACACGTTTTGTTATGAAAGTGAACTTGATGATGAAACAGGTGAAAGGCGATATCAATTTAGAAGGCATATCAAAATCAAAACGGAAAAAACTGATTGATAAGGTATTAACAAGTGAAGATGGAACGCAAATTCTTATTGATCCGGCTATATTGGAAATGAGCGATAATGATGATGCGTATTCTACAGATATTGACCCTCAAGATGAGCTTGAATCTCCGCGAGTGATAGTAAATACAGATCATTTCAAATCGCCGTCTGACCTTTAAGTGGTTTTGGGGATATATAAAAAAAACTGAAATAAAATTATCAATCTTTACTTAGACAACAATAGTAAACATGGATAGACGTTTGAATAAATTAATTGAGGAGTATACTACTACTTTTAAAAATAGTATTAAAGAAAAGGCGCTACAGCTTGGTCTGCAGAATGAGGCGTGCAATGAATTATTGATGTATATTTACGATTATGAGCGCTTTGTACTTACCAAGGAGGATTTCACAAAACGAAAGCGCGTCAAGAATGTCGTGCCATTCTTTGATAGATGCACCGCAAAGCGCGCGAACAATGAACAATGCACACGGCGTAAGAAGGCCGATTGCGAGTATTGTGGGACCCACATGAAAGGGACGCCAAACGGAATGATGGAGGCGCAGAATGAGTCGGTTCCCACGATGCAAAAGATTGAAGTGTGGGCCCAAGACATTGGCGGAATCATTTATTATGTGGATCAGACGGGAAATGTGTATCAGGCCGAAGACATAGTCTTGAATAAAATTAATCCCAAGATTATTGCCAAGTATGTCAAAACAGGAGATGTGTATTCTATCCCCGCCTTTGGAATTTAGGTGTCATTACAAAATTAATAAAATAAACAAAATAAATTATAAAAATACTAGCGCCTTCTTTTCTTTTTTAATGGCTTGTTGTCTTTATTATTGAATATATTCATAAATGTTGAACCATCTGGAACTGGTTCAGCCGCCATTATATAATCAGCATAGTGAAATAATGGATTTGGACCTCTTGTTATCGGATATAAATTTTTGAATGAGTATTTTTCTTCTTCTTCGCGTTGTCGCGCTGCTTCTGCTTCTTCGCGTTGTCGCTCTGCTTCTGCTTCGGCTTCGGCTTCTGCATCTGCTTTTGCGATTGAGCGTGCTAAAGCGTGCTTTAGTAATTGATTGTCGCGTTCTTCCGCGCGGTCTAATATCTCTAGATGTTTCCTCATCATTTCGGGGTCGCCCATACTGGCTATAGAAGGTGCAGTAAATGCTTCTGGTCTACCACGTGCGTCGATTTCCGCACGTCTTTTGGCGCTTCGTTCTTCTGCGGGAACAACATTTGCATTGTACCAGTCCTGGTCGTTTCGTTTTAGGCGCTCTCTCATTGCATCAACTGCCTCGCCTATAGTACGTTTACCTGACGCGCCATATTGTTTTCGGGTTCTTCGACGCACACAACCACGAGTATTGCGCCTACATTTAGTTTTGTATCTTCTTCTACGACTTTGTTTTTTAGTAGTTGTGCGCGTAGATTTACGCATTGTTATACATTATATTATGAAAAAAATAATATTTTCCGTAATATAATGTTGGATGAAGTTAGTAAAGAAATTATGAAATCCGTTGGAATTACCACGGAACCGCTACACGGACAATTAATCCCCCGCGACATGTTGTTAAACGATTCAATATACGCCGATATCAAAAAACGTATTCCAGAATTGAAAAAGTTATTTAGCTCTTCTGCCATGACTAGTTTGCAAGAGAGCGCGCAAGCAACCCAAAAATGGCCGTTATTAAATTTAGTGCGACAAATATTGCATGGATACAAATATGAAATGAAGCCGATTCGTAAAAGCGACGGCTATACTCCTGAAGGAGTGAAAAAATACAAACGATTTTTTCAAATAGTAATGAGCCAAAGCGTATTAAATGCGATTGATAGCGATGTCCATTATGTGGAGATGACAATATAACTTTACAGGGTAAGCATATAGATTATATTTTTAGCATTATGATATATTAACATACCCGAACCAACAACTTGCAACTTATTTACAAAATATTTGTTCGCATCCTTGTAATTTCGTATGAAATACAAAACGTAATATGTCAATAAGAAGATATACCCAAATGTTAAATAAGTATCCGTGTAAACCATGAATTGTCCCAAAATGGCCGTAATATCTGTTATTTTTACATGTTCGTTAATGGGCAGTATAAACGACAATATGTGAAAAAAACCCAATACAGCACGTCCTTTGAAAAAGTGTTGCTTCACCAATTCAAACTCTACAAACTGAAAATCTGTTTGTTCTGCCTTTTTAATGGTTGTTTTTTTCTCGTATTTATTGTCTATATCTAGACGCTTTTCTTGATCGATTGCAATTTTCCATTCTTCAGAATACTCATATACTAATAATGCGTATCCATAAAGTATTAATATGGAACCAAATATATGCATATAGTTGCGGTCCTTTAAGTTGTCGTGTAAAAAAATCACATGTACCATCATCATTACAACATATCCTAAAAGAATAATAATATAATATGTTGGAGTTAATCTACTCTTTTGCATGTATTATATTATTCAATGAAAATATAAATAAGTTTATGATAAATCACCCGCTGATAGTTTTAACGATGACGTCTATATGACTTTTTACTACGATATACACGACGTTTTGTTTTTCGTTTTCTATTTCGCGATGACCTTTTTTGTTTCTTGCCTCCCATTTTGCCCTTTATACTTTTAATTCCTTGATTGATAGTTTGTTGTCCTAGATTCAATGTTCGTAAATAGGCGTTCAATAGTTGTGGAATATCCAAGTTATTTGGATTGAATATCTCTTTAAATTCAATCATAGAAAACGTCTTTGATTTTGAGTCGGTTTTAGAGATCATTGGGTTGCTGACAAACATCTTATTATCCGTAGCATAAACAACCTCGCGATTTGTAAACCCGCCATTAAATATATTAGTATGTTGTTCGGTGTCATTATACATGCGTATATTTGCTAATACCTCTGGATATGTAATATCTATCATATCTACCATTTTATGAATATGAGCTGTAATCATTTGATTTAAATTCTTAATTGATATGGTTATCTCTTCAAGATTATTCGTTATATAATTAACAAACCATCTATAGTTGCCATGCTCCATGGGCGTTATCCCACTATATGGTGTTGCAGTACGTAGCATTTTTTGTAATATTACTGGGATATCCCTATCTTTGTAGTTATGCCTAAATGTCATACCAAAATCTATTAGCATTGCACGACCAGAATTTGTGCCAGTATAATTATAATCTGTATTTATCATAACATTTGCTAGAGAGAAATCGCCGTGTATATAACCAGCTGAATATAAACGCAATAATTCATATATTGCTAGGTCAAAATAGCGTGTTATATTTGGGTAATTACTACGAAACATTGAATATAATGAAGTATATCCTTCTGTAAAACCCATTCCAATAATACCTAATTTAAGTGTGCTGTTATTCATATAATACCTATTATATAATTCAAACATTGGGTCGTCGCTCATATCATGCTCTGATGCGTTGTCTACCAGAGAAAATAATTTTTTTAGCATCTCAATTGAACTAGCATTATCTAGGCATTCGGAATATACTATTGGCGGACAAACGGCCTCTAAAAATTCATTCGTTTTTTTATATATCTTACTTTGTAAATAAACTTCATTCCAAAAATCAATTTCTGCATTGGAATATATTGATGCGGTATACATACCTGGAAGTAATAAACTAAAACTAGGCTGTATGCGCGCATCCATATCTGTATATATTGGCACAATCTTGACGAATATTTTTGAACATACCACATTTTTATTGTCGGTTGTTAATATTTTATAACTATCATTAGTTGCATTAGAGGCTAATACCCCCAACCCAGATGACCCTGCTCCTATATAATTTATTACTGAACTATTTAGAAAATCATAAAATACGTCCTTGGGGTTGCTGTCTATGTTAATATTCATATAATATAATTAGAAAATTGTATTATATTTTTATTTTGTTTATTGAGGTTGGATATATTGCAAATATTGCTCAATTTCTAACAATCTGTTGAATTTTGCTACGCGTTCACCTCTGCACGGACTACCAATCTTAACATACTTGGCGCCAATACCAATCGCAATATCAATAATATAGGCGTGGTTTGTCTCTCCCGATCTGTGAGATACGATTACGTTGTTGCCCTTTTCAAACATCATCTGGGCACCCTCAATCGCTTCTGTAATTGTGCCGATTTGGTTCACCTTTAACAATAGCGTGTTTGCCCAGCCGTTCTCCAATCCTTCTTTAATTATCTTCTTATTGGTTGTAAACAAATCATCGCCGACTATCATAATCTTGTCAGAATATAATGCAGTAAACTTCTTCCACGACTCATAATCAGACTCATGAAAGCCATCTTCAATGCTCTTTAATCCAGGATGTCTGCGCATGAGTTCTCCGTAATACTCGATGAGTTCCTCGCCATTTAAATAGAGGTCAGTTTCTACTTCATAATAGCCAGTATCTACATTGTAAAATTCGCTGGCTGCACAATCCAACGCAATGAATATATCTACTCCCACTTGATATTTGCTTTTCTCAATTGCTTCCTCAATAACTCCCAATGCTTCTTCAGCCGTATGAATGGGTGGGCAAAATCCACCTTCGTCGCCAATCGCCTTGGCAGATTCGCCATATCTCTCTACTAACAACTTTTGTAAGGTGTGATAAATCTCACAAATAGCTTGCGTCTTCTTACTTACACTCATATCGTCCCTGGAAAAAATCATAAACTCTTGAATTTTTAGCTCGCCGGTTACGCTATGCTTTCCGCCGTTGATGATATTAACAAAAGGCGTCGGCAGGCGTTGTGGATCAATTTTGTGGTTATACAATCCAGCAATATACTCAAACATTTGTTTGTTCGCCAACTTGGACGCGACATCTGCAAAACAAAAGCTCATCGCGGTTACAGCATTGCCTCCAATTTGAGTTTTCAGCTCGGTTGTATCCAGCGCCATGAGTTGTTGGTCAAGTGCGGTCAAATTTTTAATAGTTTGCGGAGTAAGCATCAAGCGCGGGTTTGCAGAAATGACATTGTTTACCGCTTTAAACACAGACTTTCCCTTGTAGCAATCGACTTTGCCGTCTCTGAGCTCCAACATTTCATTTGAACCGCACGACGCACCGCTTGGAGTAGACCCCTTGCCGACACATTTGCGACTGGTTTTGTCGTAGCACGAGACCTCAATCGTGGGGTATCCACGGCTATCAATGATTTGGTAAGGAACCAACTCATACTTGTTTACATAACCAAACGTGTTAGTCTTAAAATCAATGTATAACGGCTTTCCAGTAGCGACTTCAAAAGACTCTACATTATCGGGCGTGTAAAATCCTAGATGCACAAACAACGCGCGAAGGGTGTTTCCGTGAGAGACGATCAACACATTTTTATCTTGTTCAAGCAAGGGGCGAATATCCTTATCAAAACAAACGCCCGCGCGACGTGCGACTTGCTCTAAATTCTCTCCGTTTGGCGGTCTCTCGTAATAACTACGACGCCATTTTTGAACCATGTCTGCGCCATACATTTCCTTCAATTCGTCCTTGTTTTTACCCGTCAAATCACCATAATCACGCTCTTTTAATTCGTCCATGTAATATGTGGTAAGTATGCCATTATTGCTTGGGTGTAATTT
>Ga0209599_10000316_pt1 | contig 34315 bp, 59 predicted proteins | sample Shrwel_input2_FT_FD_187534 | JGI IMG/M metagenome (GOLD analysis project Ga0209599, IMG submission 187534) | Subsurface microbial communities from deep shales in Ohio, USA - Utica-3 well 1 S input2 FT (SPAdes) (version 2) ...
CTCTTGCTCTTGACGGGTTAGCCTATCCCATGACTTCTCGGCAGCCCTGCGGCCTTGTTTGCGAGGGTATAGGGCATAAAAATCAGAAAAGTTCATTTCTCACTCGCTTTCTTTAGTATTGCTCTTGGGATTCATGGAAATCAAACTTTTCCACCCACATTAAATTTCTTTCATTGCAAGTTACTCGCACTTCACCTTTTGTATAAACCCAAATAGTTTTTGGTTCTAAAAATTCACGCAACGATCTTGTTTGTTCTTTTCGGTACAACTCTGTTTGCCTAAGTTCTGTAAGTGTTATTGTGTCTTTCATTTCTCACTCGCTTTCTTTAGTATTGCTCTAGCAAATTCAATGTAAAACAAATTTGTACTGGCATAACGACCTTGGTCTTTTACAAACTTATTTGTAAGAACTGTAATTATTTCCTCATCTGTTAGTGTCTTTGCTGGATGGGTGTAGAGTGGAATAGCAGTTTCAAACTCATAGGTTGCTAACACGGTTCTACCGTCTAAATCAACACTCATCCACGCTACTGGTTCATTGTTCATTACACTTGCACCGCTATCCACAATATGTGGCGGGGATGAAGTTACAGATCCACCATTTACATTAATGGTCAATGAGCCGTCTTTTTCTGCAAGAATACGATCTTCGGTTGTAAAGGTTGTCATGTAGTCACCTTGCTTTTATACCTTGGTATGTTGATCCGTTCAAAACAGGCGGTACATTTCCACCTGTTAATCTTTCCTGCTTTAATCATCTTGCCGTAGTCTGTTGGGCGCATTACTTGGCAGCTAGTACAGTATCGTTTTTCAGTCATGGTTTACCCAAAAATATAAGATTGCAGCTAATACCATCATGGTTGCAAATACGGCAAATACACCAATTGCAAAGACCACCATTATGGTTTCAATCATTGAAATACCCGAACACTAGGTGGGCTTGAGGGTGTCATTGGTATGGTGTATTGGGGAATACCAATAGCTGACCCTTGTGGTGTTACGATTTGGTTGGGGTAAACCGTCAATGGTTGGCCTACCGTATTGCCTTGCGGTGTTAATAAATTAACCGAATTGCCGTTTTGCTGGATATAGCCAGTAACTTGGCCCTGCGGGTTTGTAATTACATAAGTTTGGGCGGCAGCATCTTGCATACCTAACCCTAAAATGTAACCAATAAAAAAGATAATGGTTTCCTTCATGTCTATCTCACTTTTCTTAAAGTACGCCCCCGCAGGGGCTAGGGTTTAAATTGGAAACTGGATTCTGCGATCTTCCCACTCTGAAATGATCCGCTCCATTTTTTGCTTAATCTTTTTGCTAGGATAACGACCAGTTGCGGTGTAGGCGTTTAAGGCATCATTATCCCAAACCCAATACTTATACCCGTTGTCAAAGCTATATTGAAAATAATATCTAGAGGTTAAATCAATTTTGTCTTTGCTGATAACTTTCATTTCTATCTCACTTTTCTAAAAGTAGCCCCCTAGGGGGCAGTTAATTATCTGTCGTACTTGTTTGTTACATCAAACTTGTCAGCAATTGCGTCTTGTTCCTTGCCAGCCAAATAAAGGCTTAATGCTTCTTTTTGAATAGGCAGTAAATCTGATTGATTTTTAATCATGGAACAAACAACTTTAGCTAACGCTGTATCAGCAGATAAATTGTTGTCAGGTTCATCTCTGTAATCTTTGATGATGCTGTAAATTTGCTTGGAGTACATTTTGTTGCCTTTCTCACTTTGATTAAGTAAGACCAGTTTATTAAGGTAGCTTAACCATGTCAACACTTTTCTGCATATTTATAAAAATATTTTTAGTTGTTGTTTTTTTACACATAGCTTGCCCAAAGGTGATAGCACCCCATCCATTCAAGAAGTTGGTCTTGAACTAATGCTCCCAAAGGTAGTGTTCAATCGTTATAAGGTTGTCTATCACCATTGTCCTTGTAACTTGTGTAGTACCCACTCAAGTCTACGGGGCTTGCTGTCAGGTGTAAACCAGCCCATGTTCTGTTCCACGCCACCCATTTAGGTGCTTAATATCGTTTGGAGTACGAATGGGACAGGCAATAAAAAAGGGCTTTAGGGGTGGCTTTGTGCTAGAACGGCTTAAGAAATGCCTCTTATCTCATTTCCTAAACCCACAAAATCACCTCTAAAACCCTTACTTATCGAGTGTTCTAGTCCTCAATAATTAAATTCTACTACAAGTTATTCCAACTCAGGCCAAATTAATTTATGGTTATGCGGAAATAAGGTTTTACGGGTAATTAACCCGTGTGATTCTTTTTCTAATGTTGCAGCTAGGATCACCAGCTTATCTTGCGGAATATCCCCGTTCTGCCACATAGATACGGCAGGTACAGATACCCCGACTATCTTGGATACACGGGTACATCCACCTAATAATTTGATAATTGCTGTTGCGTTCATGTAAGGTATCTTAACTTATTTACAACACTTTAGCAAATACTTGTTGACTTGTGGTTTAAGGCATCTTAATATCTTAGGTACGGTATGTGCCGTGTTAACTACCCAAGCGGGTGAGAAAGAGTAAATATGAGTGACTATGACCAGCAGTTAGCTGACCAAGTTCAGACTGAATTTGAGTTAGACGAAACCTTTAAAGACTTGGAAGATGGTGTACTTCTTACCAATCGTCAAATTGACCTACTACGCCATTGCTGCGGCTTTCCTAAACGCAACACCCATGTAAATCCTGTATTGCGTGATGTTGTCAATGACATTGGCAATTGCTTTGGCAACCCTTTAAATACATTTCCTAAAATTTGGAGCAAATAAATGATTATTTCCGATAGCAGCAAAGAGTTTAAGATTGCCCCAGCAGGGCTGCATATGGCCCGTTTGTACAGCGTCATTGATCTAGGGCATCAAGCTACCGAATGGGCTGGCGAAACCAAGATCATGCACAAGGTCGTATTTACTTGGGAACTGCACGGTGATGACGATGCAGGGCTACCGCTAAAAACAGACGATGGTAAGCCTTTAATCGTGTCCAAGCGATATACCGTCAGTTTAGGCGATCAAGCACGGTTACGGCAAGACTTAGAAAGCTGGTCAAATAAAAAGATGACTGCGGAAGATCGCAAAAACTTTGACTTAAAAGGCTTGCTGGGTAAGTTCTGCATGGTCAACATCACGCATAGTGAAGATGGCAAATACGCTAACATCAGCGGTATCAGCCCAGTTCCTAGCGCATTGCGTAGTGTGCAGCCCGAGGGCATCAACCCAGTATTGCACTTTTGGCTGGCTGAGTTTGACCAAGCAAAGTACGATTCTTTGCCTAAGTACTACAAAGAAAAGATTGCAGAAAGTAGTGAGTGGCGGGGGCAGAAGCAGCGTGAAGCTGATGTGCCTAAAGTTGAAGATGTAAAACTTGACGATATTCCATTTTAAGGGGAACAACATGAAAAAATTATTTGTAGGTATTTGCTTTTCTTTGACAGCTACTTTGGTATATGCAAACTGCACTACGCATACCCTTATGCAAGGCGGTCGTTTTGTAACTTGTACAACTTGCTGCTATGGTGGCAATTGCAACACTACCTGTTATTAAGGCGCACATGATAGTTAAAGAAAAGGTGACAGAAAATGGTCATTGGTACACAAAAGACGGCACTCCAGCCTATACAACCATCGGCAAGACTGGTGAACGGGCAACCACGCTTCGTGACGCACGGAAACTCGGACTTTTGCCAAGTGTTACAACAATTAACGGAATGCTATCGAAAGCAGGGCTTGATACATGGAAGCAGCAACAAGTCCTCTTAGCCGCTTTAACCCTGCCTAGACAGCCTGACGAACCTGAAGCTGACTGGCTGGCTAGGGTAATGCAAGATAGCAAGGCTACGGGTCGGGAAGCTGCGGAACGGGGTACGGCTATTCATGCGGTTATTGAAGCCTATTTCGATCAGGTGTATATGCCTGAAAAGCCACCGTACTTGGATGCAGTTAGCAAAGCCTTGCTGGATGCGTTTGGAAACCAGCTATGGCTTCCTGAGAAGTCTTTTGGGCATCCGCTAGGGTTTGGTGGCAAATGCGACCTGATGGCTAAAAACGGCTTTGTAGTCGATTTTAAGACCAAAGACACGAACCTAGACAAAGTTGATGTTTACTTTGAACATGAGATGCAACTGGCGGCATACCGTGAGGGTCTTGGAGTACCTAATGCAAAGTGCGCTATTGTGTTTGTCAACGGCACTACCAATCAGGTAAAGCTGATTGAAATTGAGGAGCAAAAGCTACAAAATGGCTGGGAATGCTTCCAACATCTGCTACGGGTCTATCAGATCAAGAACGGAATATAATGCGGTATGGGCGGTGGGGTAGACAAAATCTATGCTCCTTCACGGGACTACCGCCCACCATCTTAGGGCGTTAAGCCGCCATAGTAGGATGCAGTAATTAGGGAATTTTGCGGCTTTCTGCCCTATTTGTAGCAACTGCTAAATACTGCCCAAATATTTTTTTACTTTTGTTGTTTTTTTGTAAAAAAGTGCTTGCTTTATTAAGTTGGCTTAACTAAACTGGAGTTACTCCATTGGGGAGTGAGATAGAAAAAGGAGCAGCAAATGGACTACGAAAAAGAAATCGCAATGTTTGGTACTACTCTTGGTGTTGTAGAAGCCAACATAGAAAACGCCAGCAACATCAATATGCGTTTAATGGGTATGTTGTCCGATGTTCAAACGCTTATGCAACAAGGCAGCATTGTTGAAGCAAACCAATTAATTAACCGTGTTAAGTACTACTTTGCAGAATACACAGATACCCGTAATTTGGTATTTGCAGGTGATAAAGTTTAATTAAACGCCCTTCGGGGCATACTTTTGAAAAGTGAGATAGAGATGAAAAATATTAATAGATATGTTCCAAAAGGCTTTCAACTCATTAAAGCTGTACCCGAGTTAGGTCTTGAAGTTTACGGAATATACAGCCCAAAAGTGCTTGCTATTTGCTTTGCAGGCAAAAGAAGCAAGTCTGACTGGTACTACAGCTTTTCTAATGTTGAGTGCTTAAACAAAAAGATTGACCAAACCATTGAGGGTTTAAACGCTGCAATAGCCGCCAAAATGGAAAAGAAAGTACTTAGAACCAAGAAAGCGGATGTTTCTGTTGGTGATGTATTTAGGGCTTCTTGGGGTTACGATCAGACCAATATTGACTATTACCAAGTTGTTTCAGTAATTGGCAAGATGGTTGAAGTTTGCAAGATTGGCAGCGAGGGTCAAGACGATTGCTTTATGTCAGGTATGTGTGTTCCAGTAGTTGACAACTTTATCGGTAAGCCTTTTAAGAAGTTGGCGCAATGCTGTGAATACGGTGGTGAAGCAAGAATCAAGATTAATAGTTTTTGTAGTGCTTACAAAATGAAGCCTGTTGCAATGATTGGCAATAAGGCAGTTTATGAAGCCAGCAGATATTCTTACTACGCATAAGGGGGTTATATGGACATCAAGATATTAGAAAAAAGTTTAGCTGGTCAGCAGTTTGTTTTGAAATTCAGCAAAAACCCTGTGCAGATTGAAAGAGTTAAAAAAGCGATATACAGACTAGAAAATCAGATTTTAGCCATTAAGAAAGGTATGAAATGAACTTAGAAAAATTACAAAGCAAATTACCAGTATTGCCAAATTTTAGGTTTATTGGCAATGATTTGGTAGAAGTACTGGAAAAGCCATGCAGCTTTATTAGGGATGACAGGTTGTTTATCAGCGGTGAAAACGGTGACAATGCCTGTGATTACTATGGCGAATTTAGGGGTGGCTTTCCTTACATCAACCCAGCTTTAGAGGAGTTTGCAGCTAAAAACGGTGGGTATTTTGATTGGGAAAATCCAGCTTGTATCGTATTTTGTAAAAATTAAAGGGGCTATCATGCTACAGAGTGAAAAAGATTCAGAACGGTTTTATGAAGCGCAGCGCAAGTTTGAGCAACGCCAGCGTATGATCGATAAGGGTTGGGGCGATGTAAAAGCCTACAAAGCCTTAGAAGCTGAGAAAAAGCGAAAAGATCGCATGGAATCTATCCGTTTGTTTATTCTTGGCGGTCTGTTTGCGGTGGTCTTTTGTGTGCTTTTCTTTGGTGCTAATTACTTGATTAACGGGTACACAATATGAATAACAAGTGGACTAAAGAAAACTTTGAACTGTACGATGCCAGCCACCCTGAAATATGGGAAATGTTTGTCAAGTTCTCATTACAGGTGGCAGCTAAACGCAAGTACTTCTCGGCTAAATGCGTCTTTCACCGTGTTCGCTGGGAAACCGTTGTAGGTAATTCAGGCGATTTTAAGATTGATGACGGCTGGATCAGTCATTATGCCCGTAAGTTTGCTAAAGAGTACCCTGAACACGAAAACTTGTTTGAGTTTAGGGTTCGTAAGCAAAGCTACCACAACGACCACTACGCCCCGTTTTAAGCGTAGGGTCTAGTACCGCTGCGGTCAATAATTAAAGACTGTCTGCGAGGAGTATCGCCAGCAGTATTAGGCACAGAAATATGTGTCCAGCGGTCAAATTCTCGAATAATTTGGTCATATCCAATCCCCGATGCAATTACAGCCTTTACGACTTCATCGGGGGTCATGCTCGGTACTCGTATATCTGCGGCACAACCAATCCGATGCTGGCTAGTGTCCTTTGATCCTACCGCATCATTTACCTGTTTGCAACGGAATGCCGAGTTAATCATTACGGGTTTGCCACCCAGTACCGTTTTTACTTCTTCTAAGAAGTTGGCTAGGCGCACAAGGTTAGCCATCTCGGTAGCGTTTGGCGTATTGTCAAACTGGCGGTGATCCGTATGGGTCAGTTCATCAAGGGTGAAATGTTCGGATAGGTTCATTTTTTCATCATCTCCTGAATTTCTTTGTTTTTATCCTTGCTGCCTTGGCTTGATCCAAAGTAAAACGATAAGACTTGACCTGCGCTACTGGTAATAAATCCAAGTGCAAAAATCACCATTTGTTGCTGGTCTACAGGTACATCACGAAACATCAAAATAGCGATAAACATAAACGCAAGCGATACCGTACCCAATGCAAGGATCGGTACAACAGATTTGTCTAGCTTGGTAGCGTATTGCGATGTAGCGACTTCTGAATAGGCTTTACGGGCAGAATCACGGTCTGCGGCTTCCAGTTTGGCGTACTCAAGGTCTAATTCTTTGAGTTTGAGGGTCATCTCAGGGTTGCCAGTCAAAGCGGCTGTAACGCCTTCTATGGTGTCATCGGGTATGCCTAGCTTAGAAGCGATCCAGCCCACAGCAGCACCGCCAGCAGGCCCAGCAACAGCAGTAGCCAAGACAGGAGCAACGCCTTTAAGAAGTCCAATTAGGGTATCCATCATTTTTTGGTTCTTTCCTCGATCAATTTAACCCGTACATGAAGTTCATGCAGTTCTTTATAAATTTCTTCCCGTTGTTTGGCCCTGCGTTCTGCGGATATTGGGCTGTCTGTGGGCACACCTTCAGAAGTAATTAGGGCTGGCATTTTGCCTTCAATTTGGGTAAGACGGGTTTGAAATGAAGATACTTGACCGAGCAGCCAAGCTATACAGGCTACCAATATTGGAATTACCGCCTTGAGTACATCCTGCATATTCATTTAAAACGCCCCCAAAATAAACTTTAGCCACAATGTCACCATCAGCGCAGCCATAAAACAGTAAAACTGTACACGCCTAACCGCTTTTAAATCGTGTTGAAATTCCTCGTTATTTTTGCGTTCCATGTTTTCAATGTCTAGCTTGATCCTAAGTAACGCATCCCACTCTTTTGCACCGTACTGCTTTACAAACTTAATTTTTAAATCTGCTTCTTCGTCTGATATTTGTTTCTTGCGCTTCCATTCTTCTAATGCCTTGACTAACGCTCGTTCTTTCTTAAACTCTGCTTCCCGTCTTGCCCGTATGCGCTCTTGCGCTTTTTGCTGCGCTACATCAACTGCATCTTTTTGTATGTTTTCAATCTGTTTACTTACAGATTTACTGGCTTCACGGGCAGAATCTAAACCGCCACTTAGCCCTTTTGCCCCTTCAGACAACCCAAGTAAATCAGACACTTCATTTACTTACTGGAAAACCAATGTGCGACAAAACCCATGACGGTACTAGCTGAAGATACAATGCCCAGCCCAAGCCACAAAGCACCACGACTGCGGTTAGCCATTGCAACAAGCGATTCAATGCTGGCTTCCAGTTTGTCAATTTTGTCTGACATTTCCTGAAATTTGGCTTCATAGTTTTCCACCTTTTGCCATAAAGCACCGTAGCGGATCAAGTCTATTCCGTTGTCCATATTAAAAAGTTCCGCAATTTACCGTATAAGTGCCAGTTTGCAAGAAGTTAACAGAAACAGCATCACCGCTTGCGGTAGCGTCTGCCACATTCTCAATCAGGTTGTTGGTCATATTTAATGCGCCCGTCATTGGGGTTTGACCGTCTGCGGCTACCGATTGGGTAAGCGCAGCAGCAATATCTGACAGCGATGTATTAGCCCAGCTAGATGTAATTGTTGTGCCTGTAACTACTGGATTACCTGCTGGTAGGGTATATGTACCCGATCCGTTTCTTGACATTATTTTTTCCCTTTTCTTAACTCATCTGCTATTTTTTCAGGTGTAAAGTTTAATGATTCTTGCACTTGTTTGGTTAGCTTTTGCTTTTCTAAGGCTTCTGATCCTACTTCAACCATTGGGCCAACCAACGGGATTCTGTTTATTAGCTTGTTTAATACCCTGTCCATTGCACTAGCAGTATTAGACTGATTGATACCTGCAACTGGGGAATTAATCGTAATGGCAGTATCTCTCAGGTTTCTAATTTCTTGTGCGCCTGACTTACCAAACATATAGTCTAATTTGCCTGATTTATCCAAATTTTTAACGATTATGTCAAATTGTTTAGGATTAAAATTACGCTGTCCTAAAGAATCTGTTTGAATATTGGAAGTAATCGCATTTCTAATGTTTTCAATAGTTTGACCTTGCAACTCTTTAAAAGCCTGTTGACCATTGGGTGTCTTTTTAAGGGTTCTTCCTAATGACTTTAAGCTATCTAAATCAGATTGCATTACAGCTTTATCAAATACCTTTTCTAAGGCAACAACTCTATCATTAGAATTTGGCTTTTTGCTTAATAAATCATTAACTAAACCAATATTTTCAAATTCATTAGCAAATTTAGTTCTTAACCGCCTTGCTTCTTTAAACAGATCACCGCCAGCGTTTTCTGTAACCCCGTCAATCATTTTTTTAATATCGCCACCAAACGCCATATTGCTAGGGCTATCGCCTGATAGTCTATTAACCATCTTGCGTACTTCTTCAATTTCATTTAAGGTCATTTCACCGTTTTTAGACAATTGATCCAATTTCATTTTGGCACTATTAATAACTGGAGCATTAACCGCTTCAGGTTCTAAAGTGTCAAGTTGGTCAATGATTCCTTGAACATTAACTTTTTGTTGACCTTCGTCAGATGCTCTAGCGGTTGTGTACGCACTCTTATAAGCATTTTTAGATTTATTGGCGGTTTCCCTTAATGCAGTATCAACTGCTTCACCAGTAGGTCTTAGGTAAAACGGATTAGCAACTTGCGCTCCTGTAGCATCTATATAAGCATCTAAGTTTTGACCAATTTTGGTATTTCTTAATTCTTGGGCTGCAATCAATGGTCTACCTATATCTGCTGGGTAGGTTTTCATTGTTTCAGCTTCAAACTGTTGATCGGCTAGGCTTCTTGTGGCTTGACCTTTGCTTAAATCAATAGGAACACGCAACTGCCTAGCCATTTCCACTCTTTGTGCGGCTAACGGAACTTCTGCTGCACCTGCGCCTGACATAGTAGAAACAGGGGCAGGGGGTGGCGCAACTTGTCTTAGGGCTTGTGCGATTCGTGGGCCAGTTTCCTGTACCGTTTGTGCAGCCTGTCTTACCTGTGTAGGTGTTCCGCTTACAGACCTTGCATAACTAGGTAACATTCCCACATTAGGAAGAACAGGGGGCAATTTACTGGCTTCAAGCGCACTACCCATGCTTTGCAGTATGTCTTGGCTTACGGGGCTAGTAGGCTGGTATTGAAACCGTTGTCCAAACTCAGGGCTATCAAGACGCTTATTAGTGCCTTGTTGGATGTTTTGTATAGCACCTGCACCAATCCCTAAAAATGGGGCTGCTGCGCCTGTAACAATGGCTGCTGGCACTTCATACAATGCCTTTACCCGATCCATCATGGTACGGGGTGGCTCTTGTACTACAGGTGGATTTGGCACTTCGCCAACTAGAGTAGGAACATCGCTGGTAATGATGTTTCCTTGATCCATAACAAATCCAACGGGTAAACCGCCTGATTTTTCTAGTACGAACCCTTGTGGAAGTGCCATTACTTGCCCCCTGCTGGTTTCCAGTTAATACCGCCATCCGTAGATACGATCCGCTGACCTGTTGTTGGGTTAGTAGCGTATTGAGGTGCGCCAATAGATACTTTACCAGCCGCTCTAGCAGCTTCAGTTTTAGCGTCACCTTGAGTTTTGGTGCTAATGCTATCCCAGTTACCTTCAGGATAATATTTTTTCTGCAAGTTAATCATTTCCTCAATAGTTCCCAAGCGAGAAGCAATTGGAATGTTTGGATTGCCTAGATCACCAGCAAGTTTTTGGTACAAGATAACATCCATTACACCTTGTGGGCCTTCAAACCTTGGCTGCTTCATTGTCAAAGCACCTGACAACAGATTTAATCGTGCATCAGCTTTAGATGCTTCACCACCGCCACCAAAAAATTCTCTAGTGCCAGTCACAATGTTAGACAATCTGCCTGAACTTGGTGCTTCTGAACTTAACAATGTAGAAGCGGATTTCATCAAATCAAAGCTATCTTTAGCGTTTCGTTGATTTTTAGCTAATTCATCGCTAAATTTAGCTGCTGCTTCTTGGTTTGCTTTTGGCGAAATAGTTGGATTGTATTGATATTGCGGCTGTACGGCAGGAGTAAAGCTGTCTTTAGGCGGTTGTGGAGCATTAGCCATTGGCATAGCAGGTGCGTTACCCATTGGCATACCGCCAGCAGCAGGAGCATTGCCCATAGGCATACCAGCAGGTACGCCACCAGCAGTCATACCTGTATTAAACATCAGGTTTGCGCTTGAAATAGCCTGATCTCCAGCCCGTAGATTTAGACTTGCCCGCTCATAAGCTGACATTTCAGGTTTAACACCGCCAATTTGGAACGAACCAATTGGATCAGGTGAATTAACATCAATAACACCTTCACGGGTTTTGCCTGTTTTCTCATCAGTAAAGCTGGCTTTTTCCCATTTAGGCCCTTGCGTCAAGTTCTTCATGCCAACAGCTTGCAATGCAGGATTATATGCAGTTGCAGCAAACAAGTTAGCAGCTTGACGATCAGGTACATTCTGTGTCATCAATGGTGCGCCTGTGGGAGTTGGCCCTGCCAATTCACTCTGTTTAGGATTCATCAGGTTTTGATACTGGCTTAACTCATCACCGTAACGCTGACGCAATTGAGAAGCTAAAGCTAATGCTTGTTTATCGCCTTTTTCTGCCATGCGTGTGCCAGCGTACATTTGCGCTAATGGCAGTACATTTTGAAAAAAGCTAGGGGCAACATAACGCCCGCTAACCATTTGTCCTTGCGGTTGCTGACCACCTTGCTGCATTAGCATTTGCGCCATTTGTTGCTGGCGGTTTAGCTGTTGCTGCTCTGCAAACAGTTCGGGGGGTAAAGTTCCAGCGGGATTGATCGCCATAATTAAAGACCTCGTTCTTGTGCTGCAAGCATTCTGCTTGTTTGCGAGTAAGGATCAGTTCCATATTGGTTTGAAATGCTATATTGCGTCATTGGGTTATAAGTACTTAAACCGCCCATTTGTGCATCTTTAGCATTAACAGCAGCTTGGTCAGGCTTATCTTTACGCAACATTGCAGCCATCATCATTGGGTTCATCCCACCGCCCTGACCAGTTTGACCAGCAGCCTGCGTTAATGCTTGACCTTGTTGCATTGCCGCATTTTGATTCGCTTGTTGCAGCCCAATGTTTTGAAAAGCTGGGTTTAGTCTAGCAAGTTCATTAGGATCGGTAGGCTGCATATAAGAGCCTACATTAGTGAAATAGTTGTTATTCATTTAACGCCCCATAATTAACCATTTTGTAACCATCTGCATTGGTAATAACTGCTTCAGGTTGCACCAATTCAACTTCTTGAGCCATAACACCAACAAATTTACCATGCCCTGCAATGTCTTTGTATTCAGGTTTGTACTCAAATTCATAGACTGGCAAACCGTTTGGCAACCAATGAATCTGCTTAATGTTTTCTTTCATGCGAATGTCAGAGAAAGCCATAATTCCAGCACCGCCTAATCCCATCAAGCCTTGATTAAAATTCTGTTGGGCAGCTTGCTTTTGGTTAAAGTCACCCATCTGAGCGTTGTAACCCATCTGCGCTGCGCCTAATATGTCAGCACCGCTGGTTGTAGCTTGCTGGGCAGAATTAACAAATGACGGGTTTTGTACCTGTGCGCCAGTACGCAATGCGCTTAAAGTGTTAAGCGGCATATTGTATTGGGTCAATGCTTGGTTATAAGCCTGTTGTTGCGCTTGATTACTCAAATTAGCACCAGCTTGCTGATTTGCAAACATTTGTTGCATAGCAGCGTTGTTTTGCTGATTAGCGGCTAATTGGTTTTGATAACCTTGTTGCCCTGCTTGATTGTTAAAACCTAATCCAGCTAGTTGATTTGCGTAGTTCTGTTGGGCTGCTTGGTTGCTTAACTGAACATTTGCGCCTTGCGCTTGGTTCTGTCCGAGCATTGCTTGGTTAGCAAATTGACCGCCTTGCAAGGCTTGACCAAACATATTTTGCTGAACATTTTGACCAGCCAATTGTGCTTGTGTAAGTAAGTCATTGGTCTTTTGACCTTGTTGCATCATGGCACGGTTATATGCTTCCGTACCAGCAACAATGCCTTGATTAGCTAATTGGGCCTGTAATCGTTCTTCACTTTGTTGGATCTGTGGCTGTAAGCGTTGATTTAGCAACGCAGTAGCTTTATCCCAACCTTCCATGCCTTGATAATCTAGTCCTGTTTGTAAAGTTGGCGCATTGCCCATACCTTGCGCTTGAGCAGCCGTTCCTGCTTGAGAAAACTGTGGGCCTTGACCAACTCTACCTAATTGTGGGCCTTGACCGCCATATTGAATAGCTGGGGTATTGGGGTTAAATCCACGCCCCATCACATCTTGTACTTGACCTAATTGGGATGTAATTGCAGAACCTAAACCCAAACTTGCGGCATTTTGGTTGTTTAGAAGTTGTTGTCCTGTATCAGATAGGCTTGTAGTGGCAGTCCAAGTCGGATTGCCGTATGGATCTGCACCTGTAATTGTGTAATTAAGGTTTCCATAAGGAGTGACTTGGTTTACACGGTTAGCGGCTGTAGCTGCACGGGCAGCGTCTAAGTTACCTTGTGCCGTTTCTTGTGCCGCAGCCGCATAATTTGGTGCTGCTGGCGCACTTGGCGCAGGGCCTAATCCTAAAAATCCACCACCACCCATGTCATTCTCCTCTTACTGTTCTTAAAGGGCATTTGATGTCGAGCCATCGACAATCTTCACGCCTCATAGCCATAATCACTAAATCACCATCCATGTGAGCATCAGGGATTTCGGCTATTACTTTAAAACCAAGGTGTCGGTTTAGTTTTAGGGCAGATTCATTATCTGCACAAACTTGACCTAGTATAACGCTAACGCCTAGTTTATTAAAGGGATAATCGAAAGCCGCCCACAATAAATCTCTGCTCATCCAATTTACTTCGTCTACTGCCGCAATGTGCATTTGACACGCTTTTGGCATAAAACTAGCAAATCCTACTACTGCTACTAAATTCCCGTCTATTTCCTGCCCAATACATACTGTTTCTATTGGTAATGGGTGGTTCATCATCCGAACCAGCCAATCACCCATGTACTTTTGATCTTCGGTTGTAACCGTTCTCAATTAAAGTACGCCCCCACGCTCCATTACATAATCAGTACTAGCCCAATGCAACTCAATGTTTCTAGCTGCCACATTCAAGTTAATAGAACCTGCAAAGCCTAAACCTGTAACGCCTTGCCAAATTTTAGTGGTAATTAAGCCACCTGACCAGTTTGCGTTATCCCACCTAGAAGCATCCCAAACCCCGTCACTTAGGGTAGTTGGGTTAAATTGCACCTGCCCTAGCTGACTTTGGGTGTCAAAGTCTACGCTTAGACCGCATACGACATTAGGTACACCGCCTGTAGACTGTAGAATTGGTCTAACCATCATAAAACGCTTTAATTGACCTTGGCTGTCAAAATAGCTGTAGGCTTGCTGGGCGGTTGCGGTAATGTTTGAACCATTGTCTGAATAACCATCGTAGAACAGTCCTACATAGCCATCACCGCCAAAGTGCATTTCGGCTTCGCCTGATACTTCCCAGCAATAACCCTGAATACCAGTAAATCTGCCCCATGCCTTAGTAATGTTGTGCATTACAAACTGCTCCATTCCCGTACTGGTAGGAATAGACAAAATAAGCATATTTGCACTAGCAAAATAGTTAATTTGCCAGCCAAATAAATCCCTATATAGGGTGGCAGCTTGGCTTACAGCAAAATAAATCTTATCGGTAAGGTTTACACGGGGGTCTAGGCGGCTAGATTGCAGGGCAGAAGCTAAAGGCACTAATCCGTCTTGCGTTAATAGCAATAAATCGCCTGCAAACTTGTAAAAGCACCTGCGGTTAAAGGTTTGACCTAATTGCCATACGCCTTTTAATGCCCAAGTGTCAGCATTATCGGGGTCTGTACCGTTAAATACGATAATTTCACCCATGCTAGTGACAAATACTGCGTAATCGTCTGCGCCTTGACCTGCATCAAGTGTCCAAGTACCCATTGCTTGCAAATAACCAGCATTACGGGCAATTCCACCAAAATAAAGTGGTGAAGCTGGGCCACTAATCGCATCTACATCCAAATACCAACAAGCTAAAGTGTCTTTTTGGGTGAAATAAAGCCTGTTTTTAAATAGGTTTACACCGATAAATGTATTTGAATTAACGCCAGTAATGCCAATTGTCGTATATGAACCAGTTATGGATGTTGCAGTAGAAGTACCAGTTGAAGTGTAAGTAAATGCGTTTGCGCCCGTTACGGTAATGACAAAAGTACCATTAAAGGTAGCTTCAGAAGCACCGCTAACGGTTACTCTGTTGCCCGTTGCTAAGCCATGTGCAGTTGCAGTAGTAAATGTGGCTGTTGCAGAAGGGCTTGTACGGGTAATTGCGCTAATTGCGGCAGCCGTTGTAGTTGTAGCCATATAAAACCAGCGTGTACCGTCATAAATCATTACTGGGTCTACACCATTACAAGCTATTAAAAAATGTCCTGCGGTATTGCTTAAATTGACTGATTGCAATTTATCGCTGTCTAAACCATCAAATACCCGTACCGCTGGGTTTACGGATGTTTCGTATATCTTGTCACCTGCTGCGGCAAATAGCTTGTAACCACCTATTTCCGTGTAGTTCATCAGAGTATTGACTGGTGTAGTAATCCCTATTTCATAGCTGCCAACAGTCGATGCGCTGCCACTAGGTACAGCCGCCATTGTGTAAGTAAATGAAGTGCTATTAACTACGGTAATGGTATATACACCGTTGTATTCGGCAGGTGTGCAGCCTGAAATAGCTACTTGCTTGCCAGTTGCAAGTCCGTGTGCCGTAGAAGTAGTAAGCGTAGCAACCAAACTGACACGGGTAATGGTGCTAATGGCTACTGCACCAGTAGGCGTAGTCAATAGGCTAGATTGTGTCCAGCCTTTACGCATCGTTACATCAGTAGGGGTCGGATACCAGTTTACAAGCTGAATCGCATCCATCGGATTCATATTTGCTTGCGAATCCCGTGCATTCCAACCACCAATAGGGGCTGGTACGGAAGTCGTATTAGCGGAAAACTTTTTAGCGACCGCCATGATTAACTGCCGTAGCCAGTATCAGGGATATTAGCCCAGCCAATAAGAACGGCACTTGGCTGCGGTGCAAAAGATAATGTAGCCGATCCTTTGTCGTTTGCTTTGGCAATGCTGAGATAACGCTGGTAATCTTGTTGCAATGCGGTAGTGTCAAACGACTTAATTTGGAAGTATTTAAGTTTAGTCAGGATTGCAATGACCGAATCATCTAATACGGTAGTGTCGGTATCTGCTGTAAAGCTGTTCTTTACTTCGCCTGTTGCGCTGCGTACAAACCCTTTAGAACGGTACTCAAAGCCTAAATTTTCGAGGGTGTTGTATGGTGGCCATATCTGAAACTCATCACCAAGAATACGCCAACGAACCCGTGGGCCGGTCGAAATATAGCCTGATTTAAGCCATTGCCATTGCTGTGCGTCAACTGGCCCCAACATTTGCCAATGTTTTGTACGATCCCAATGAGTATTATCTGTAATAGTTTCGTAATCAGGTGGCAGCGGATATTTGGTTTTACTAAAAGTAACCGTGCCGCCAATGCTTGTTGCTGTAGCTAATTGACTGGTGCTTACTGTCGATCCTGTAACAGATTCAACATAGGTATCTTGGGGTATTGCTGTGCCTACGATAGAGTAAGTATTGTCCAAACCTGTGACATTACCAACATTTAACAGGTCGTAAGTGCCGTTGATAGTGTCGCAGGTTGTGGTTATTGCTGTCGTGTAGAAACGGTATTCCAACTCCAATGCTTGCCAATCATGCTCTTTAATAAGGTCATACCCAGCACGATTCATTAACGCAAGAATCTGCTGCACATCTTGGCTAGTGTTACCAACTACAAAAGTCGGTACGGCAAGGTTAAGTTCAGAAGTTACTTGCTGAACCAATTGGAGTAGGTTAGATGACATTTAGGCTTCCTCTGTGGCTACCGTTTTCTGTTTACGGGGTTTCTTTTCACCAACAGCAGCAAGTATAGTAGCCATTTGCTCTTGCATTAAGGCTAACTTCGCATCTGTTTCTGCCTTTATTTTAGCAGTTTCTAGTTCCTTTTTGGCAAGTTCTTCTTTCAAAGCGTTAATTTCATGCTCACGCTTATCGGTTTCTGCTGCCGTTGTTGCTAGATTTAAAAATGCCTTTGCCTTGTCACGGAACGAATACGGTGACATTCCTGCCACCATGCCGATACGCTGTAACTGTTGATCTGAAGCGTGTGCAATAGATTCTACGGTTTGGAACTTAATTGCCCTTAATTCTTCGGCTTGGCTCTTTGATACTAAAGGCCATTCCGATAAAGGCGTTCCAACCACTTCTTCGTCATGCGCTCCCTGTCTATTCATGTAATTAGCCCATTGAATAGGGAAACGCTGCTTATGGTTTTGCAACGCATAAGTGTCGATTTCGGTTAGGGTATCGCCAGCAACGCAGATATGTACAAAATCAAAGTCTTTGTAGATTGGTCTGCCAGCGTCTATGGATTCTTGCTCTTGTTGTACGGATTTCTTGTAAAAGCGTACTTGTAAGCGTGAATCTGCTCCTTGTTGATCTGATGGTAAAGCCATTTTTAAATCTCCTAAGTGGTTAGGGTTAATTAAAATTAAAAAAGGGGCTACTTGTTAAAGTAACCCCCTGTTTTTACTACATTTTGCGATTAAACGCTAGTTGCTGCAAACCAAGCATAAGCACCTGAAGCTACGGCTACGGCTGGGCTTGTATAAGAGCCGCCTGAAGCTGTAACAACGAATGTGGAAGCATTGATCGAGCAAGTAGCAGTAGAAGCTGTAATAGCTGCACCTGCAACGCCCAATACATAACGCTTACCGTCTGATGCCCAAACTTGTGAACCAGCAGGGCCGTTCGCAGGAATGGTTACAGTAGTTGCGCCAATCACTTGAGTGGTAGATTGAACTACATCATCCAAGTTAATGCCCGAGGTAGGGGTTATTGAATATGACATGATATTTTCCTTTAATTAGTCAGTTGATTAAGAACCAGTCAAAATGCCCTGCAATGAAGCGTTGGAGCAAGTTAAATTGCCGGCCCAACCATACAGCTTCACGATTGCATCTTGGTTAATCGATTGACGCTCACCACCGATAGGAACGAAATTACGCTCTTTGTGTGGTCGGAAGAAGATGTAATCGGTGTTCAAGAGGTACATATACAATGCGTTCTCTTGTGCGCCAATACCACCGCCCAGTACCACATCAGCAGACATACCGCCACCGTAGAACTTGAGGGATGCGAAACCTGCTGCACCTTCGTCTACACCAGCAATACGCTGAATCGCTTGCAAAGAAGCTACATAACGCTGATATAAAGTGTTACCAGCAATAATAAGGTCAACCTTATCATTTCCACGAACAGATTTGATAGCAGCAGTAGTCATAGCAGCTTGGATCAAAGCGGAAGTGTCAGCACCAGTAGTTGCTTGGTTCTGCCAAAACGCCCAGTTTGCACGGTTGATACCACCGTATGTGCCTGTGGTTGGTGAAGTGCTGATAGCAGCGGCTAAACCTGTAATGTTCTTACCACCGTTACCAGTACCGTCACCATACAAGTCACCTGAAATGCGGTTCAACAGACGGGCTTCAGAAACTTGCATACGACCATCAAGCAGGTCGATGATTGCTTCTTTGCTGCTGTTTTGCAACATTTCAAGACCACTCATTGTCACAGAATCAGCATACTGAGTAATGCTGAACTGAGCCGCAGAAATGGGGCTATCAGGGGTGATGTTTAATACTTCATCAATTTTGTTATCGTAGTGGCTCTTTATCCGCTACTTCAGTATGTCACCATACTGTTCAGACTATATCATCCCTTTCGGGTGGGAAGCTCTTGGGGGTATTACTGATTTCTCTCGACCCCTAGTCGTTACACCTTCTGTGTCCCTAGCCCTTTCGGGTTACATACACAGCTTGGCTCGGTATTATCTTTAAACTCACCTAAATTTAAAGGTTTCCACCGAATTCATCCCATTTGCTTTACATACTCGCTTAATGCAAGAGTGTAAAGGGGCTAGAAGTCAACCCACTATACGAATTAGCGTTATTAGTCGCTGGATCGTTGTACATGATCTCCTCAAGGATCACATTACCGCCTGAAAAAGGCCGTACATTCCCTTTGGAGTTAAGTCGTTGAAGAATTGCGTTGTTCTGCGTTAAGTTATCGGCCAACACACCGCTACGACTTTGAATGGTAGTAGCGATAATATCGGTGATTGCGCTATTTGCGAATGCCATGATATTTCCTTTATTAGATTAAGTTAAACCCGACCGCCTTCTGCATCGGCTAAATTAGCCATCAGCAAAGACCGTCTATCCTTTGCATCTGTCTTAGACACTTGACCGCTAGGAGTAACGGATCGTGGACTAACAGCAGTTGCTTTAGCTTTAGCTACTTGCTGTGCCTTAGACGCTTGGGTATTAGCCGATTTCAGGAGTTTTTCCTGCTCTAGCTTGTACGCTTCGTCATTCATACGCACCGCTTTGGCATAAGCCGTTTCTAGGTTTGGGGCTAAACCTCGCTCAAGTAATTGAGCCATATCTTCCCTTACCATGTCAAAGTGCGGAAACCGCTCTCTGTCACTACTTACCCGATTGATTTCTTGGCTCAATCGAGCATTTTCTTCTTGCTCCCGTATCGCTGACAGTTGATAAACTTGTTGCTGTGTAGCTTGAAGTTGTTGCATTAACTGTTGCTGATACGGATCTACATACGCTTGTTCAGGCATCTGAACTGCGTCTTGATTTAATTGTATTCCATAATCTTGTGCAAGTCTATGGAACATCTGCACCTTTTCTTGGTAGGGTGCTTTGGATAAAACCATGTGCGCCCGACCTAAATTGTTAATCCAAGTTACAGGGTGAATACCTTGTGCTTGCAATTCAGGAATGTAAGGGCCAATCGCTTCCGTAAGCTGCCGTGCATTGTCGGCTTCTGCTTTGTAGGCAGAAACGCCCTTTTTGTACTCGGATTCACGCTGGTTGGCGTATTCAGCAAACTTAGCAAACTCCGCTTTATCTAGCGGCTTGCCTTCCTGCATCTTATTCCATACATCCACATACTCTTTTTTCCAAGTAGTAGGGCGTTTTATTTCCTCGTCAGGTACATCACTAGCTTCTGCCACCAAGTCAGATTCTTCAGCGGAATCCTGCTCGGAACTGGTTTCTTGGGCTTTGAAGCGACCTTTTTCGTCACGACTGGTTTCTTCGCTGCTATCTTCTTCGCTGGCGTTTTCGGCTTGGATTGGATCGTCATTTACTGCAATCTCCTTTTCAATAGGGGCTTCTAAAGTGCCTTCTTCGGCTTGGTCTAAGGCTGCTTCTAGTAATTCTCTGCGGTCATCTGACATGGTTTTCCCTATCTGTAAGTAAGTTTGGAGTATGCAATCTCAGCAATCTGCCGTTTACGGGCTTCTTGATCTTTGCGGCTAATTTCAATGGGTTTATTCTGCATTGGCACAGCATCGCCAATTTCCACGCAGTTATTACGCTTTAGGTTCTCCCGATGGGAAGATCGGCTGCCTACCCATGTACCGTCAGCCATGCTTATGTGTCCTGCAATGTCAGGCATCACCATAGGGGCTTCCCTAGACTTCATGGCTACCTTATCCAGCCACGATGCTTTGGCGGCTTCTAAGCCGATCGTAGGTGTCCACCATTCTAGGAAAAATTCCTCATCAGTTTGTTTAACTTCAACATGATTTCCTTCGGAATATCCGCATTTAGGGCAAAGCATTACATTCTCCTTAAAATTTCGGGTAATTGATCGTATTCATCAGGTCTGAGGGTCAAAACGCTGTCGTACCAACGGGCATTTTTCCACCGCCAGCAGACAAATTCCTCTTTTGGCAGCAAAACTACGCATCTAACGCCCAAAGCACCAGCCAAGTGAGCCGTTCCTGTGTCTACCGTAACCACGCCACGCATGGCTTTCATGTGTTTAGCGGTGATTGACCAGTCTTTCTTCCAGCCATCGTCAGGCAGCGGTCTAAAGTTGCCATCGGATTCAGGGTTTAGGCTGTAAACATCGTCACCGACCAGCTTTTCCATGTGTTCTATGGATATAGACTTGATCCAATGCAATGCACCCTTGCTGGCTGACCAATTTACGCCTATTTTCTTAGGAATATTGCTAGGTACGGCTTCAAAATAACCTTCTGAACCCACGACTTTAGTGTTTGAAACGGGAAATAGGGCTTTTACATAGGGCATTGCGCAGTCAATGTAGTACGGCAATGACATTGAGCCAATCCAGTAGTCACATTCGTGGGCTGGCCCTTCTTCTGTAAGGTTGGTTAACTGGTCAATGCACTCCATTTGACCTAGCACACCGAATAAATTAGGTACAGTCAAAACTACCACCCTTTTTGCACCTAAAACCTTGAGGGCTGGCAAAAACCGTGCATATTGGAATATATCGCCAAAGCCTTGCTCCATCTGAACCACGATGGTCTTATCTAACAGGGATTCGCCCTGCCATGCTTTAGGGGCTACAGGCAGTCTTGCGTAGGGGATCGTTTGATTGGCAAGTATGTCTTTATGCCAGCGGTACTCAAATAGCCTAAATCCAGCAGCATACCTGCCAGCGTGTAGGTTATCGTAGGCTAACTTATATTGTGCGTGTGGGTTTATAGCAGTAGTAATAGTGCAGCCTCATCGTCTAGTTCCTCTAGGCGTTTGGCTTCCATTACACGCAATTGCTCTTGAATGAGATATTGCTGGTTTCTGTAAGCTACTGCCGCAAGGATGTTATCCCGTTGTCTTTTAAGGTAGCTTATAGACCGTTCTAAATCTTGTGTTTCAGCTAACGGTATATCAGCTTTAACCTCTTGTTTGGATTGTACTTTAGGTTGCTTAACTTTTGCAACAGGGTCAATTAAATTCTTAAATGCTTGCTTGCGTGAAGCATTAGCATCTTTGGTGGCTTTTTCAAGTAAACGCTGCCGTTCAGCAATCTTTTGCTGTAACCGCCTAATGCGCTTTAGTTCTTCAGCAGTCCAGCTTGCATCGTCACCACCCACCTTTTCATTGGTAGGCGGTGGCGGTACATATACCTGAAAAGCGTTATTTTGAAACGCATTAGCTTGGAAAGCCGATGCAAACATTACTGGACTACTTCGGCAGGTGCGGTAAGGGATTCAGAAAGCATTTTGATAAAGGCTTCACGGCCTACTTGCAATTGTTCCATGTTGAATTGCATAGAACCTAGCTTTTTATCAAGGTCAGCAAGGTGGTTAATCATTACCTTTTGCTGGTCTGTCATGCTTTCAATGTCGTATTCCACATCATTTAAAACAATAAACGGGGCTTTTTCATTTTTTCCCATTATTTTCTCCAAATTACCGCCAAAAAAGGCTGGCGGTTTGCCTTTATTCTGCGGCAGGTGCTACAGGCTTATTGGCTTCTTGCTGTGCTTTATAAGCAGCAATAACTTCAGGTGTCCAAGCTACATTGCAAATAGCTGCAACATTGGCTGGTACGCCAGTTAAATTTTGTTCAGGCGCAAGTGAAGAACGATGAAAAGTTTGGCTAATTTGGTTGCCATCTTCCATAATTCTAGTGGCTTCTCTATATAAGACTGTGCCATCTTCTGTTACTGTAATTTGGTCTACTACTGTTTCTTTAGTTAATGCCATTTTAAATCTCCTTAAAGTATCCGACTAACCTAATATGGATTAGTTAATTAAGCTGAAGTGCTATAAGAAACCATCATTTGAACTCTTACTGTTGAAAAACTTACATTTAACCTTACTGTTCCTGACCCTGCTGGTCTAATATCAAAACCAGTTGTTGCAAAGTAAACTTGATTTGCGCCTAAACCAGCATAATCAAAAATAGCAAAACAAGTTTCTGCATTACTAAAGCCATACGAAAAAGGTATTCCACCAATACTTATTGCCGCAGTGCTTGCATTAGCTGGAAAAGTAAAACTAGCATTTAAAGTTACCATGCGACCAACTTTTGTGTAATATGCTTGAACTGAAGAAAATGTTAAACCAGCACCACTTACATCAGTTGGTGTCCAAGTACCTTCTTCATAATCATCTAGTGTGTTTGCGTTAGATGAAGGGTCTTGAGTTGCTGGGAATGTGATACCAGCACCTGAAGTAGTTGGTGTAGCACCGCCAACAGAAATACTATTAGCAGCCTGTACCCCACCAACAGAGTTAATACTTAGACGAGGACTCGTACTGCCAGCGTAATTTACATAAAAACGCATTTCATCAAGATTGTGGTTATACTGAATATATCCTTGATATAATGCATCACCTGATGTTCCGTCAGCAAAATTTAAAGTACCAACATTTGTTGTCCCAGTATAAATAGTCAAACCTTCGTCTGAACTGCCATTACCAATAACTAAATTATTTGCAAATGAATTAAATGTAGATGGAATAGAATTACCAATTCCCACATTACCTGCAGAGTCAATACGCATCCGTTCTGCAAGTGAACCACTAAATGTTTTAAAAATTAAATTTGTGCTTGAATTTTCAATTGCAACATCACCACCACCCCATTGCAAATCAACTCCCGAAGCAAGATTAACATTTTGAGCAAAATTAGCGCTTCCATTGACATCTAGTTTATAACTAGGACTAGTAGTACCAATACCAACATTACCGCTAGTTGTAGCTAAATAAGAATTGCCAGTTACAGTAATTGTTGAAAAATTACCGTCTGCACCACCGCCTAACAGTTGTACTGGGGTTGTTGCAGCGTTACCTACCCATACTTTTTTATCAGTAATGTTTACGGCAAGTTCGCCCTGCTGTAATGTAGTCGGCACTACGGTAGTTGTAACGCTGTTTTTAGTCTTTAATATTGTTGGCATAATGATTCCTTAGAAAGTTCCACCGTCTATTGTTCCTGTGATTTTACTACCAGCTAGGCTAGTTATCCAAGCGGGATCTGCATAACTACCTGTCGTAACTACACCGTTTGTTGCCGTACCTGCGTTTCCGTCAATACTGATTCCAGTAAGGGTTTGGCTGGCAGAAGCACGATTAACTGCAATACTTGTAGTTCCTAAGTTAAAACTAGAAGTAGTGTAAAAGCCATTTGTTACGGTTGCTGCGTTGCCGCCAATGGATAAACTTGTGGCAGTTCCCGTCAAACCTGTGCCAGCACCGCTAAATTGCGTGTTTGCTGTAATGGTTGTGCCTGTAATGGCTAGGGCAGTTGTGCCGCCAATAACCATGTTATTCATTGTTCCAGCCGTAGCTGGGTTAATGGTTACTGAACCTGTGCCTGTAGGACTAATAGCTACTTGTGCATTGGCAGGGTTGATATTAATAGCTACATCAACGCTTAAATTGTTGCCACCACCACCGCCCCATTGAAGTTGTGGTGTTCCGCTTGAATTTCTTAATGCGCCACCAGCAGAGTTTTGGGCATCAAAATGTGGGCTTACGACTTTGGTTGATGCGGTTAATTCTGTAACGCCAGTTACCACACCCGTATCACCTACTAAAACTACGCTGTTTTGCAGTAATTTGCCTGTTGTGGTGTCAAAACGGGCTACTGCATTGTCTGTGCTAGAAGCTGGCCCTACTACATCACCGCCTAAAGATGGGCTGCTGTTAGTAATTACGCCTGTTGTATTGTCATAACTAATGCCTGTACCTGCGCTTACAGAAGTCCTAGCCCTAGCGGTTGTAAAGTATTGATTTGTGCCTTCAGCTACATCCGTAGTAGTTAAAACAACTGTACCTGTAAAGCCATTAACGCTTGTTACGGCATCGGTGTTATCTACTTTTTGCCAAATTGAACCATTAAATACTGCCCAATCGCCCACAAGCCAATCAATAATGCCGTTAAGGTTAGTATTACCAGCAACGCTAACCACATAGTAATAACCCTTAGTACCAACAGAAGAAGTAAGGGTAGGGGTATTAGTGCTTGCATCCCATGTTCCTTGATAGCTAAGTGCGCCCAATACTGCGGCTGGTAGTTCAGAAACAGGTACTTTACCGCCAGCATCAAGGGTAGCTACACCGTTAGCTGCGCCAGCATCTTTGGTAGAAGCTGTGCCTAAACCCGTAATATCCGTGTTTGGAATGGTAGCCGATGCAGTCATTGGCGTTGTGCCAGTTCCCTTGACATAGCCTGTCAAAGTCGTAGCACCTGTACCGCCATTAGCTACGCCAAGCGTACCCGTGACATTGGAAGCAGGGATAGTAACACCGCTGATCGTACCGCCTGTGATGGCTACGGCATTAGCGTTTTGCTCTGCCATCGTACCTAAACCAGTAAGCGTATGGTCAGCGTTCCAATCTGACGGCTCTACAAGGGTGTCATCCCCAGCATCAGGAACAGTTGATACCTTTAAATGCTTGACTGTTATAGGCATTACTGTACCCCGATGATTTTACCGTCTTGACCACGAACTACCTGTTTCGGTCTATTGTGGTTCTCATTTATGGTGTTTACCAAATCACCTAATGCTAGGGTCATCTGCTGGTTGCTCATGGCAATAGCATCGGCAATAGGCTGCATAGGGTGTTTCATGGATTCAGCCATGTCCATCTCGGTCATGTAGGCTTGTGCGCCATCAGAATCATCCGATCCAATACGGGCTACTTCAATCTTTGCACCGTTGTTAATGTGCGCTAACAAGACCTGAGTATTGCGCTCGGTGTTCATCTTCATCTGAGCGATACGCATTTCCATCTCTGCCTTTTGAGCATTGCGCTGATCTTCAAGCTGGAATTTAAGCTGGTTCTCTTGCGCTTGGTACTCTTGTTTTGCTTTCTCAAGTTCCATTTGACCTTGTAACTTGGCTTGCTCAATTTGCTGCTGCATCTGCATTTTTTGTTGCTCTGCCTGTATTTTGGCTTGCTCAATCTGCATTTGCATCTGCATTTTCTGTTGTTCAGGTGATGGCTGCTTGGGTTGACCTTCTTGCTCCTTGGCTTGTTGACGGAATTTATCTGCTGTTTCGTCAATCAGACCTTCCATGCCTTTGCCAGCCTTAAATGCGGTTACGCCAAACTTGAGCATCTCCATGAGCAATGGGGTAAGTTCAGGTGCGGCTTGCGCTGCTGGCAAGGCTGTTTGCATAAACTGGCTTACTGCGGTCAAGAACTCTACACGGTCTTGCTTTTCTTGTTGCTCATCCTGATAGATCATGGAATCGCTAGTGACTTCAATACGGAAGTTCTTAGCTGGTTCGTCTTTCAGAAGTTGCAATGCTTGTGGGATAAGTGCTTGATCTTGCGGGGATAATTGCATTGCACCGCTAATCTTAACGATGGTGTCATCGGTAAAATGCTGGCAAATAATCTGTGCTTTAATTTGCAACAGGGCGGTAGCAAAGTTCACTACTTCATGCTGCATAGTCTTTAAACGACCTGAAGCGTTGTTCGACTTAATGATCTGTGCGCCAAGGGTTTCATTCGGATCGGTCTGACCACGCTGAATATCAGCAATGCCCATAATCTCGTAAATCTGCCCTTTAACCTGCTCCATAGCTTGATAAGCCATGTTTAAGCCTTCAGCAATTGGGCGTATATCTACAAGGTTAATAGCCCCTTGTAATCCACCTTTTTCGCTAAATGCCGCATAGTTCTTAACTGGCAGTAATGCGTTGTTCTCGCCTTCGGTAAACAAACGGGCAAGGCTAGGCTCTGCCGCATCGTAAACGCCCCGTACTTTAAGTGCTTGTATAAACCCGTCTATACGGTCTGCAAGCGTATCTAGCTGTCTTGCTTGGTCTTGATATAGAACATAGTCAGGAACAGGGATTAGGCTGTCTGTCGTAAGGGTAGAGAACATGGGCTTTGGGCAAGGCCAAAAGTTCTCAAGCTGTAACGGATCGTCACGGGTATCAAGAATCTTACCCATAGACTTAGATAGCCAAATCACTTGACCTGTGGTTTTATCCCAAATCTCATAGATCAGGGCTTCCCGTGAACCTTCGCCCATCTTTTCATTGAAGTTCTTGGAAGTGTCAGGCTTGGTATCGAGTGGGATTCTGCCGCCCAGTTCTTCACCAAAGCGTTCTACAAGCGCAGGGCGTTCCATGTACACCTTACGCCATACTGCGGTTACTTCTTCCCATGTACGGGCTACGGTAAGTCCAAAGTCACGCCAGTAAACATAGTCAACTGGAGCGCATTCGTACTCGATACGCTCTTGATTCTCACGGTAGATACCGCCTTCGGTTTCTGCTTCGTCTGTATCTTCGGTAACTTGGAAACCATCTTCAGGCGCATCACCAGCTTCGCCACCAGCTTGACCGACAATGTGCGGCTCATAACGCACCCATGCTGTACCACGCCCACCAAGTAAACGGTCTTGAACCGCTTGCTTCATTGCGCTGGCATAGTCACCATAATGCTCAATTTCGTACTCTAACGCCCGTTCCAGCATAGTAGAAGCGACACGACCAATAGGGTCGTTATCACGGAATCTACGGCTTACATCGGGTCTTGGTAGTCGTGCAAATACCGCTGGGGTAATGGTTTGTACATTGCTCCATAGGATATTGAACTTAGCTTGTGGGTTGTTGCGGCTACGGGATTCGTCACGGTAACGCTTAACGATCTTATCGGCTCTGCCTTCCCATTCCTTGAATGTACGCTCGTACTGGGCGATGCAGTTATACCAATCTTCGTATGTATGATCCATCTTTATATCCTAGTATTCGTAATCTTTGGGGTAGATTTCCACAATTCGTTTAAGGTTACTTCCGTTTGCCCGACATGAAGTCCTTTAGGTCTTGCATCCGAGAGGATAGGGCTGTCCTCATCTTTCCAAACAATGCTGAGATAGCGGAACGCATCCGCTGAATGGCTTGTCCAATCGTGTTTCGGGCGATCCCTAAATATTTTTTTATCATCATCCCACTCTCGTTGATATTGACGCAAACATTCGATACCTTCTTCGCATCTATTATCGAACCAAGCACGGGTTAATGCAAGTCGTGTTGCTTGTATTCCGTCTTGTAATGACAGATTTGGTACGATTTTTAACTGTTTTATGTCAATTTTTGCAGAAATCTGCTCGATTATGCTCTTTCCACCGCTTGCTAGTGTTTTTGCCCTAGCGTCATGGGGCAGGTAGTGATACCCATATTTGTACCCAAACTCATCCTCTTTTTGGTCTAGCAGCATGGTGTAAAACGGTATAGCTTGACCGTTACTGGAGTGATGATCGAGTACCCGTATCTCACCGTAGACCACTTGAAACCACCAAATCGAGGTACTGTCATTGAAACCAAGATCCCAAGCTGTATGGCAGGGGAACATTGGGTCATAGTCTACGGTGGTTATGCGCTCTAAGTCCGTGATCCTACGCATTTCCTGACCATAATAAGCACCAAGAATGGCAGCTTCAAAGCTACATAGGAACTCTTGCTCGTACTGGTTGTCTGACATTGTGGCTTGTGCATCCAGTAATTCAGCTTCAGGCAGCAGTCCTGACTGGTCGGCTCTCAGGGTTTTGACATACCAATTGGGGTTTTTTTGGGCTTCGTTGTATATGTCGTAAAAGGCGTTATGCCCTTTCGGTGTGCCGATAAATGTGGCCCAACCCTGTCTGTCTGTAAGCAATGGGCGAACAATCTCACCCCAAAGCCTAGGTTTCATATCAGCGTATTCGTCTAGCACTACGCCATCTAAATAAAGGCCTCTCAAAGCGTCAGGGTTGTCAGCACCAAATAACCGTATTTTTGCCCCATTGACCAGTTCTACCCATAGTTCTGATTGGTTAGCTTTAACTATGGCTGGCTCTGCAAATTTAAGCAGGTAATCCCAAGCGATGTTTTTAGCCTGTGCATAGTAAGGCGCAATGTAAGCGTACCTGCCGTCAGGTTTCTTTTCCATGACTGCCCTGCGGATCGTGTCGCAGATGGTGGCCACCGTTTTCCCTGCTCTCCTGTGGCAAACCAGTACTGCCCAGCGTTGATCCCGTCTATGGAAGTCTAGGAACGCATCTCTAGCCTTGTACGGGTATTCGTACCGCTTTACTAACTCTTTCAATCTAGGAACTTGTGTTCGTGAATGACTTTGACTGGCTGATCCTCGTCACCAGTATGCTCAGTACGGGCTAACTTAGGCAGGTGGTATTCCATGACGCTCTGCAACATACCGAAAGCCTTTTCAGGATTAGGTAAAACAATGAATTTGTTATCTTCGTTTTTAACGCCTATAGCGACCTGTTCTAGCCACTCTTGCATCTTGTGGGCATTACCATCAACAAACTGTGCAATCGCTTCCCTAGCCATTGCTGTAGATTTGTTAGGCACTCCCTTGGGTCTACCCGATCTATTCAGGTTGCCTTCAACAGTTTTCGATACTTTATTACTCATACCTTACCCAAGTGGTTGATTAAGATAAGTTAATTGTAGCTTTATTTTTGCTTTTTAGCTAATGCTTCCTTAATGACTTCTTTACGGTCTTTAGGTTTGTCTTTTTCTTTAAATCCAGCATTTACTTGGTCTACATATTGCTGCAACCAAGAGTTGTCAGGCTTATTGGCTTCCTTCATATATGTCCTTATCTATTTTGTTTAGCTTAAATTGCTCATCTAATGCTTGCTTTAGTCTTTTCTGTAGTTCGGCGGGATCGTTCTTGGGCAGATTTTCTAGCGAACTAATGCGCTGGTTTCCACGCCCAAAAGAGTTATCCACGATACCGATACGCACATTGGGGTTGTCAGCATACGCAGCCTGTAGCTGTTCCATAACATCACGGCTACCAGTATGGGTGCGTAAATGCTCTTTTAGCGGTACTGTGCGACCTGATCCGAACTCACCCTTCATACGCATAGCACGGGTAAGTGAACCCTCAACCAATGCTTCTACGGGGTCACGGTAGGTATAAATCAAATCTACTTTGCGCCCAGCTTTGAGTGCTTGGTCAATCTTTTGCTGCGCTGATTCCAACTTGTTCATGTTGGTGTCGTAGATCATTTCTGCGTTTTTGGCTATGTCAGGGTACATCTTCAAGGATGAAGTCTTACCTGCACCTGTGCCGCCACCAGTAAACATAATGCTTGAACCTTCGGGGGCTGGCTGCGCTAGTTTCTCAGCGTATAGTCTTTTAACGAAAGCACTCGCTGGTTCATGTACATTGGCTGACAATGTGCGGTTTTTTACATATTCAGGGCTAAGTTCACGGGCAACATCGGTATTCAGTATCTTGCCGCCTTCTGCATCTCTTAGCTTAGAGTAATCAGCTACTAGCGTTTGATAATCTTTATCTAATCTGTTTTGGAAGCGTTGACCAATTGCATCAAGCTGCGGTGCTGCTGGGGCGGTTTTAGCTGTTCTTAGGGTCTTAGCCGCTAATACTGCGGTTGGCAATGCCATAGCAGCTATGCCTACGGGTTCACCTTCACCGTAGCCTTGCATATATGCCATTTGGTTAGGATCAAGTACGCTGGTATCGGTAGGCGATAGCCCTGTAGCACCTGCGGCAAAGCCTGTTTCCCTTGGCATAGGGTTTCTACCAGTAATTAACTGGGTGAATGCTTGCGGATTGGTTACAAAACGCTGTGCTTCGGTTGGCAGGTTTACAAGCCTGTCAGCACCTTGGCGCAACATATCTGCAAGCGTAGCCATTACTTAACCTCTTTGTCCAAGTCTTTAAGTTTATTCGCAATTGCCGCTCTGCGCTCTAAACGCTCACGCTGGTTCTTTTCAAGCGTGGATTCTTTGTGCTTTTGCAGCAAAGAGTTCTCAGGTTTGATCTTTTCTTTAGTAAACATTACATATCCTTCATCTTGGATTCAATCATTTCTCTGCGTGTGGGCTTTGCAGTCTTGGCAGATTCTTTAAAATCTTTAGCAGTAGGAGCGTCTTTGCTGCCTACTTTGTTCATTTTTTCACCTGATCCCGCCTTAATCCTAGCCCTTTTACGGTGAATATTGGCGTATAGTCCGTCTTTCATTAGCATTTCCACCTTGCTCTAGCTGCTTTGCCCCGTTCCCCAGTCCAACCTGCTGACCTTGCACAGAAGCTATCGTGTCTTGCGCCACTAGACTGTGGTGCTTGTAAATTAGCGTTGTTTTTGGCGTTGTATGCTTTGCGACCTGCTGCGGTCATACCTGCGCCTTCTTCTACTGATTGGTAATGACGACCTTTGCCTTTAGTTGTCTTGGCAATAGGCTTATCGTGCTTTTCTACTGCGGCACGAATGTCATCTTTACGGCTCATTATGCTTTTTCTTCAATGTACTTAGCATAGGCATTTTCTAGCTTGGCTTTGCGATCACCTTTTGCGTTCTCACGCTCAACGCTAAGTGCAATGGCTACAGCTTGTTTCTTTGGCTTGCCAGCTTTCATTTCGGCTTTAATGTTTTTACCGACTGCTTTGGCTGATCCTGATTTATCTAACGGCATGATTGTTCCTTAATCAAATGATTTTCTGTACATTAAACTTACACCGCCAGCACCCATCGGTTGCCCCATAAACTGTGTTTTATTGGGGTAATAGCCAGCAGAAATGCTTTGGTCAGGCGTTCCGTAGCTTAAATCTACGCCAGTAACCCTTGCTGGGATGTTGTAACGATTGTCTGCAAAACCCATTCCTGATGCGCCAACGCCTAAATTTGCGTTTTCGCCAACGGGAAAGTTATAACCTAACCTGCCTTGGTACATTGTTCCAGCCTTACCAATGTCCATAGCTTGACCGCCAACTTGTAAATTCCTTAGAATTTCAGCCAATTTATTGGCTTTTTGGTAATCAGACTTGTCCATTATTTCAAGAACTTGAGTTTATAAGTTGTGGAATTGATAAGTCCTGCAATCTCATCAATAATGTTTTGTAATTCGCTGTCTTGCGGCAAGTCTTGGCGGGCTTCTTTAACGAAACTTTGCAAGGATTCTAGGTAGCGGATTGGGTCTTTAGGCTGATGGTACACGCTTGGAAAGCTGGTGAACTTGCCGTATTTGCCCATATAGGATTCGGCAAAGGTGTCTGTCAGATCAACGATCCCATCGTAGTACTCGGCTAAAGCAATGTGTTTGGCGTAAGAATCAGTAGACCAATGGAAAAAATGGGTGTTAGTCGCTGAATGAAGCATTGTAGCTAGGAATAAAGCGCAATTTTCCATACAAATCCTTATGTTATGGGGGTAGTTTCCTCTATTTTATCAAGAATATCAATAAGTACCAAGCATCCACCGCCTTTTTTTATTTCGCCCCGTTCAACAATCAAAACATCAATTTGCTCATCGTCTTCAAATACGCCAGCATCGCCCAAAGCATCCCAAAGGGCCTTGATGCGGTTGTCAATGTCCTGCTTCCTACGGTCACGGGGGTATAAAACTACTTTCATTTCAAGCCTAGCTTTACCTAGCTTTGGCACTTTGTATTCAACTACATAATCGCTGATTTGCGCTTTAAACTCTTTGCCAGCCTTGCTTATGCCCATTCTATTGCGAAAAATGGTGCGGTAGCTGTTTACGCTGGGCGGCAGGGGTAGATTCAGGACTAGCATATCAGCGCCAATGTTTGCTCGAGTAGTTGTTCTTCTGTAACGGCATACTCTGTTTCAAAGCGTTTTCTACCCATTCCGTGAATACTGGTATTTGAGCCTCTATGGTGATAGGGGCAGAGCGGGATAACAGGAGAGCGGCTTCGTACGCCACTTCTTCTAATGTGATGGAGTTCCGCTGGCGTTCCCTCAGTGCCGAGATACCTACATAATGAGCATCCCAGTTCAGCAATTTTTCGGTAGGTTTCTTTTTCGGCTTTTGTGGGCATTTAAGTGTTGGCATTGTCTACGCTGCGTTGTTCTAGTTTTTCCGCTGATTCTGCAATATCTACGGCAATTTCCATCATAAGCACTTTGGCGTTATTAGCAAGTGCGGTTTCGTACATCTTAATAAGTGATTTAAGTATCAATAATTCTTCTGCTAGGCTAATCATCGGGTCATTTTCTCTAAAGTTCGGTTGCTGGCCTGTTCGGTACGCCACGCATCAAAACGCATTGTAGCGGCTGTGATCTGCCATTTTAGGGTTTCTGCTTGCTCTGTAGCCGTTCCTATTGCAACGCACAAATCTTGATACTCTTGGCTGGCATAGGCTTCACGCTCCTGACCGCCTAGGCTTTGCTCACTTGATTTCTTCATCATAATAGCCTTTAGGCTTGATTTGTAGGCTTCTAGCTGGGCCAATTGCCCTTTAGCTTTCGCATATTCAGGGGCGTTTGTGTATATGTAATTGATTGCTTCGTGTGGGTCGTATTCCTTTTCTAACATTTTTCTTGTGCCTTTCTTAAAATGCTTTTGCAAACAAATAGCCAAGAATAAAAGCCAAGGCTACTAACATAAGCATTGGAAATATTAACTTTACAAACACTTCATAAAAACTAAAGTTCATTTCTCTTGTGCCTTTCTTAGTATTGCTCTAGCAAATTCAATCCAGCCTTCATTAGAATCAATATGATTTACAACTGCATTACCTACTGCAATTATTTCCTCATCTGTTAGTTCACGCATCTGACATAAATACATACACGCTTCATCGCATTTAGGATGTGGCTTATCTTTTACTGGATGGGTATAGAGTGGAATAGAGTATTGCTCATCCTGTTCTCTACGCACTACGGCTTTAATAATATGAGTTAGTGGAATGACATCAGGTTCAATCCACGCTACTGGTTCATTGTTCATTTTCCTAATATTTCCTTTATGCGTTTTTTTACATCCGCTTCTGTGTCTTTGTTGCGTTCAATAAGTTCTTTTACCAAGTCCCAGTTGCGGTAACGCTGGGCAATGGCAATGTAGCTTTGGGCCAAATATTCAATCCTGCTCTTATAGTTGTTCATCTAACTGCTTAATTTTTTGGCTAATCCTTGCTCGCCATTGTTGCCAGCCTTCACCAGCGTAAGCAGGGCAGCCAACTTCTTGGGCTTTTGCTTTAGTCAAGTCTTCGCTGGAATACCAAGGCAATTCAGGCTTTTTGGCTTTTTTGACTTCCATATCAAGTTCATCTTCCCAACGGCCTTGATTTAGCCATGTGGCAGGATGCGGAATAAAGTCCTTTTCAGTCTGCTTTAGCTTCCAATATTCCAAGTGCGTAGGAAGGGCTAGAAACGCATCCTCTTGCTCTTGACGGGTTAGCCTATCCCATGACTTCTCGGCAGCCCTGCGGCCTTGTTTGCGAGGGTATAGGGCATAAAAATCAGAAAAGTTCATTTCTCACTCGCTTTCTTTAGTATTGCTCTAGCAAATTCAATGTAAAACAAATTTGTACTGGCATAACGACCTTGGTCTTTTACAAACTTATTTGTAAGAACTGTAATTATTTCCTCATCTGT
>Ga0209599_10000318_pt1 | contig 33930 bp, 26 predicted proteins | sample Shrwel_input2_FT_FD_187534 | JGI IMG/M metagenome (GOLD analysis project Ga0209599, IMG submission 187534) | Subsurface microbial communities from deep shales in Ohio, USA - Utica-3 well 1 S input2 FT (SPAdes) (version 2) ...
TAACTCGTCAGACGTTGAGCTTTTCAAAAACCAAGAAAAACCACGAGGCCGTGTTACATGCCTTTATATTGCAGTACAATCAGGAAATTATGCAAAAATATCAAACACGTTAAGTTTTTACACTACCATAATTTTCAGCAGTACGAGAGGGTGATAGATGAAAGGTTGTTATTGTGGGATAAACGGTTATAAAAGAACAGATACTCCACATGAGGACTTACGCGGTTATCGCTTTTTTGCTCACCTTTACCCCCCTCTGCCTTTAAAAAAAGAACAAATCTCTTTTTTCACAAAGGGGGAAGGGGCGTTTTAAGAAAGGTATAGTGTGTTTTTTAGCCAGCCACTTGTTCTAACTCATCTAAAGTGTCTTCAAGATATGTTAGTAAACGCTGCATACTCGGCAAGGCTTTACGACAAGCAATTAAACCAAATTCGAGCTTATCGACATAACTCATCAAGGTCATATTTAAAGCCATACCATCTAATACAATCGAGACAGGATAAAAACCATCTAATTGTGCGCCATTCCAATACCGAGGCTCTTTAGGGCCAGGAACATTAGATATAACCACGTTGAAGGCTTGAAGTTTGGGCGCAATGCCCGTCATTAAGTTCATGCCGCAGATGCTATACACCAAAGCACTATATGCCATAATTTCGCTTTCACTCATACGGCTAAAACGGTCTTTGGCGTTTTGTACCGAGCGATGAATAATATCTAAGCGTGCCATTGGGTCGGCTAAATGTGTGCCTAAATTAGCCAAAATCATACTAATTTGATTGCCTGCATCACTGTCGTCTTTGCGTAACGACATCGGAACCATAGCAATTAAGGGCTTGGCAGGTAGAGCGTTGAGTTCTAGTAAATAGGTGCGTAATGCGCCTGCACACATCGCCATGACCACATCGTTGATGGTTACGCCGAGTTTTTTGCTAATTGCTTTAATGCGTCGCAAGTCATAAGATTGTGCTGCAAAACGCCGTGAGCCACTGACTCGTTGATTTAAAATACTACGTGGTGCTTGAAATACCGAGACATAATCAGGGTCTTTTTCGTAAGAAGCTTTAATCGCTTGATACAGCTCTTTGGCCACTTTAGGCACACTAGAGGCTTGATGGCGTAAACGGTTGATAGTATCGGCAAAATTGGTTAAAGCCGTGGTTTCTTCTTTGGGACGTTTATCACGTTTAACCGCCCATAAAGGAGTCACCGCTTTTTCGTTGGGGTCACACGATAATGATTTTTGGGCAATCCGCATTCCTGCCACACCGTCAATCACCGCATGGTGCATTTTGAAATATAAAGCAAAACGATTACCTTCAATGCCTTCTATTAAATGACATTCCCATAAGGGTTTGGCTCGGTCTAATAAAGCACTGTGTTCTTGTGACACATAAGTCAATAACTCACGAATACGTCCTGGCTCAGGCAGGGCAATATGACGAAAATGATGTTCTAAATCAAACTCTTCATCTTCATTCCAAAACATCCCATCTAAGCGTTGATTAAACGGACGCACAGGTGGCGTAACCGCCTTAAATTGCGCGGCAACTTCTTGTACAAAACGAGGGTCAGCATTTTCGGGGATTTTAAATAACAACAAGCCGCCAACGTGCATCGGTTGTTGACGGCGTTCTAACCATAAAAAGGCTTGGTCGATAGGGCCAAGAGCGCGCATAAAAGTCTCCTTATATTGTTTATTTAAATTTATATTGATTAGCCTAAAAGTTTATCTAGGTATTGTCTAATGTTTTATTGGCTTTAGGCTATTCACATCGGGAGCTAAAAGCAGTATTTTCTAGTTGTCTGTTATTAAAAAATGATATGGAGAACAATAATGCGCCACCCTTTAACACTGAGTCCCTTACTTATAGCGATGTTGCTTGTAGCTTGTAATGGTAATGACGATGACCCTGTCGCTTTGCCTAGTAAGGCTAAACCAGCGACTACGCTTAAAACACTCACCGTTAGCCCTTCTTTGGGTAAAATTTTAAATGCAAAAGTCAAATTAAGAAATGCACAAACTCATGCTGTATTAGGTGAGCAAAGTACAGGCACAACAGGTAAGGCCGTGTTTAATGTGCCTGCTGACGTTAGTACAGTGATTGCTGAAGTAGAAGGCGGAAATGGTGCAAAGTATTTTGATGAAGCCAAACAACAAATGGTGGATATGCCTGCCTCAACGATTATTCGTGCGGCAGCATCAATCGTCAATACCAATAGTGAAATTGGCGTTACTGCTTTAACCGAAGCGGCGGTGCAACGTGCTGAAGCCTTAGCAGGAACGGGTGGTAATATTATTCAACATTTAGCTACGGCTACAGACACTGTAGAAAAGGCGTTTGATGTACAAGATATTTTAAAAGCTCCAACTTTAGTGGGTAGTACTTTGGACATGGCCAATTTAGGCAGTAGTCCAGCAGAGCAATATGCTTTACGTTTGGCCAGTTTAGCTAAAATTGCTGCACAAAACTTAGGTTCAACAGAATCCGCACCTGCTGCTAAAATGGCACAAGCCATTGCCCAAGATTTGGCTGATGGTGATATTGACGGTTCTGGAAATACAGGTACTTTGCCTTATGATTTAGCGACCTTTGCAGCACAATATCAAGCACAGGCGATTGCTTTAATTAATGATTTATTGGCTAATGCTGCGCAGGGTGGGTTTGATACCACCAAATTACAAAGCTTATTAACCTTTGTTAAAGATAATGTGAGCAATATAGATTTAACGCCACTAATATTGCCCTTTAGTTTGACAGGTTTTACGCCTGTGACGGCAGAAGTTGGGGCAGAAGTGACGATTACAGGTACAGGTTTTAATGCTGATAAAACCAAAATGAGTGTGCAGTTTGCCAATAGTGTCGTCGCAGAAATCATCAGTGTGACAGCAACCAGTTTGGTAGTGAAAGTGCCTCAAGGTGCAGTGACAGGTAAACTTACTGTCACAAATACCGCACTCAATCAAACAGTGACTTCATTAGCTGCGTTTGTCCTTGCTACTTCTGGTAATACTACAGGTTGTGGACCATTACCTACTTTAACTTTTGCCGATTTATTACCGTTTGCGGGCAGTTATATTGTTGAAATTAAAAACGATGCAACAGTCCCTAGTAATCCGCCTACATTAGTTAAAGAGGCCACTTTGCAATTAACTGCTGTCAATACAACAGCTAATAGTGCTTTAGTCAAACTCAATGGTGTGACAGCCAATGTGTTGTCAGTGTGTCAAAATGGCGATACTAAAAGTAATATCCTCGTTAATTTGGATAAAAACAACGCGCATGTTGATTTTAATTTGTTGAATAACCAAAAAACGGCAAACGGCGTAGACTTCTCAAATGCGGGTGAGTATTTTGATCCAAAACAAACAAATACAAGTGGCGGTGGATGTACTGGCACAGTAACCGCCACACCGAATGCCAACAAAGACGGTATTAACTTGTCTTGGCCTGCGGTGACAGGTGCAACACATTATCGTATTAATCGTACAGGCAAAATTGGTAATACTGATATTTTTGGCTCATTTATCCCTAATCAAACAGTGACTAATTATAGTGATACCAATACCGTTTATTCAGGGGCAATGTATCAGTATGAGGTATTGGCTAATGGTGCATCTTGCTCATTCCCTAAAGTCAGTGTTGAGGTAGGAAATCCGATTGCAGCTTTACCGAGTTTTAGCAGTAGTCAAGTTAGTGCAAGTTTTTCTAGTGTTCTAGAGTTAGTGACGGGCAATAATTTATTGATGGTGGCAGGTGTACCCGCAACCGCTAAATCAACCGATAATGGCTCAACATGGACAAGCGCACCGATTGCCAATATCAATGGTAGTGGTGTGACCTTTGATGTTGGCACAATTGCAAGTGACGGCACAACCATTGTCGGTGCGAATACTTTCTTCTTTGGTAAAACCACCGATGGTACGTGGTCAACATTAGCGACACTGCCATTTACAGATTTGCAGCCTTTAGCACAAGGCTTTGGTGGTGCGCCTTCTGTTTATTACCGCGCGGTAAAACACGTTGCTGGGCGTTGGTATGTGGCTGGTGGTTATAAAGCAACAAGTCCCACTGTGGCTGGTGGTGTGGAAAAGTCGTTTATTGCGAGCTCAACGGATTTAAGCAATTGGAAAATAGATAGTTTTGCTTATGACGGTCGGTTTAGTCAGTTTGCAATAGTAGGTGACTCCGCTAAAGTAGTTGTAAGGATTATCACTGATACCAATCAAGTACGCGCGGTAAATTCTACAGATAACGGTTCAACATGGATAGATACTCAAACTGATGATGTGAGAGGCCGTATGACTTTGTTGGCTGGTAAAATATATAGCTCAAGCGGTCTTGGATTGTATAGTTCTAACGATGGCATTACATGGCAACGTGTAGAGGAAGGCACAAAGCCAAGCCAATGCTCTAGTATGCCAAGCGATATAACCAGTATTAATGGCTTATTGTATGGCTTCTGCGATAATCGTATTGTGGCTTCGGGAGATGGTCGTGCTTGGGGCTTAGTCAGTGCTGATTTAGGCTTTAGAGGTCGCAGTTTAATTCGCTCAAATAACCGCTGGATTATGGCGGGTGGTGCAGGACTCATTAAAATTGCTGATTAGGTGATTGGTAAAGATAGGGACTTCATGTGAAGTCCCTGTCTTGTTTAAACCTCATGCACAAACAGTTTTCGGTCAAACCGTACTTGTGGCCAAAATACACCGTCATCAGCACGTTCACCTGCACCAATCACCATAATCGGAAAAGCACCGTCTTTGAGATTTAATAATTTACTGACCCGTGCCGCATCAAAACCTTCCATCATACAAGTATCAAAACCGTGCGCTCTAAAGGCTAAAACCAAGTTTTCGCAAGCCAATGCGGTACTTTTGGCAGCCCATAATTCAACTTCACTTTTAGTATATGGGCCACGAGGCACAGCAGCTACTAGACCACCCAAAGCAAAAGCTGCTTTTTTTGCATAGGCAAAACTGTTTAATGGGCCAGAGGCATAATTATAAGGAATCAATTGATAATAACGTTTCACTAAGGGTGGTACATCGGGCATTGGCCATTCACGCAGCATTTGCTTGGCAAATTCATCCACACGGTCGGTACGCGCAACACAGACAATCAACTCAGCAGCCGTTTTTGCCGCTAATTGACTCATACAGGCTTTAACAAGTTTGGCTTTTTTATCGGCTGAACGTACCACATAAAATTCCCATTGTTGCAAACCCGAAGAGCAGGGGGCAAGCAATGCCATGTCCAAACAATCATCTAACACATCTTGAGGAATTGGCTTTGCGGTAAATTTGCGTACTGAGCGGCGGCTAGTGACCACTTTACGAAAGTTATCAACATCAATATCGTGTGGTGCAGGTTCGTAATAACGCTCTTTGCCATTTATCGTAATCGTATGGTCATTAGACATAAATGTTACTCTTTTAATGTAGGACTTACGCATTTCGCCGAAATTAGCGCGTTTTGAAAATCCTCCCCAACCCTCCTTTTTAAAGGAGGGTTGGGGGATTTAGCGAGCAAATAAGCGATAACCGCGTAAGTCCTAATGGTTGTTTATAGTTTGAAGATTATCGAACTGTTTGATAGTTGTCAAATCGTTTTTTGATTTAACAAAGGCTTTAAAAACCGTCCTGTATGTGAGTTTTCATCTTCGGCCACTTGTTCGGGAGTGCCAACAGCAACAATTTCACCACCACCATCACCGCCTTCATAACCCATATCCACCAACCAATCAGCCGTTTTAATCACATCTAAATTATGTTCAATAATCACAATGGTATTGCCATGCTCGCGTAATTGTTCCAACACCGCTAACAACTGAGCAATATCATGAAAGTGTAGGCCTGTCGTGGGTTCGTCCAAAATATACAAAGTTTTGCCTGTATCCCGTTTTGCTAATTCACGCGCTAATTTAACCCGTTGTGCTTCACCGCCTGACAAGGTAGTCGCTGCTTGCCCCAAGGTGATATAACTCAAACCCACCGCCATTAAGGTATGTAATTTACGCGCCAAACTTGGCACTGCCTCAAAAAAAGTATGAGCATCTTCAACGGTCATATTTAACACTTGCGAAATATTTTTACCTTTATAACGAATTTCTAAGGTTTCACGGTTATAACGCTCACCATGACACACATCACACGGCACATACACATCAGGCAAAAAGTGCATTGCCACTTTAATTACGCCGTCACCTTCACAAGCCTCACAGCGTCCGCCTTTAACATTAAACGAAAACCGTCCTGCACTATAACCGCGTGAACGAGCTTCTTGGGTTGCGGCAAATAACTCACGAATCGGGGTAAATAAGCCTGTATAAGTGGCAGGATTAGAACGGGGCGTGCGTCCAATCGGGCTTTGGTCGATATCTACCACTTTATCGAGTTGTTCTAAGCCGCTAATACTTTGATAGGGGGAGGGACTCAGACTGAGTGCGCCATTGAGTGCTTTGGCGGCAATTGGAAACAGTGTGCCGTTAATTAAAGTTGATTTGCCCGAACCCGATACGCCCGTAATACAGGTCATTAATCCTAAAGGAATTTCGAGGGTGACATTTTTTAGGTTGTTGCCTGTTGCACCTGTTAATACCATCAGTTTGTTAGGGTCAAACGCACGGCGTATACTGGGTACAGCAATTTTAGTCACGCCCGATAAATACTGACCCGTTAATGATTCGGGAACATTTTTAATATCTTCCACACTGCCTTGAGCAATCACTTGGCCGCCATGAATACCCGCTTTAGGGCCAATATCAATCACATAATCGGCAGCACGAATCGCGTCTTCGTCATGTTCAACCACTAATACCGTGTTGCCTAAATCGCGCAAACGCATCAAAGTTCCTAACAAGCGTTCATTATCGCGTTGATGTAAGCCAATCGAAGGTTCATCCAACACATACATCACCCCCATTAAGCCTGCACCAATTTGCGAAGCCAAACGAATCCGTTGTGCTTCACCACCTGATAAGGTATCAGCCGAGCGTTCTAGGGATAAATAATCCAAACCAACACTCACCAAAAAATGCAAACGGTCACGAATTTCTTTGAGAATTTTATCGGCGATTTCGGCTTTTTGGCCTGTCAGTTGAATCTGTTCAAAATAATGTGCTGCTGCTTGAATGGGCATTTTGGTAATGCTAGGTAGATTTTTATCGGCGACAAATACCGAGCGCGCTTCTTGGCGTAAACGCGAACCCCCACAGGCATCACAGGCACGAGTGACTAAGTATTGAGCCAATTCTTCGCGTACTGCACTGGATTCGGTTTCGCGGTAACGACGTTCTAAATGCGGTAATACGCCCTCAAAGGGTTGTTCACGCAAGCGTTTATTGCCGCGTTCATCGACATAAGCAAAGGTGATTTTTTCTTTTTTAGAGCCATGTAAAATAATGTGTTGAATGTTGAGAGGAAGTTGTTGCCATGCACAATCCATATCTACGTCATAATGTTTAGCCACACTGCTTAATAAGGTAAAATAATAAGGATGTTGTTTGTCCCAGCCACGCACCACCCCTTCATTTAAACAGAGTTCGGGATGAGCAATAATTTGGTCGGCGGCAAAATGCGATTTATGGCCTAAACCATCACACGTTGGGCAAGCTCCCGCAGGATTATTAAACGAAAACATTCGTGGTTCTAATTCACTGACGGCATAACCGCAATGTGGGCAGCTATGACGTGCCGAAAATAACAGTGGGGCAGCTTGAGCATCGTCCATTAACGCAACCATCGCCACGCCATCAGCTAAACGTAAGGCGGTTTCAAACGACTCAGCCAAACGTAAGGCCAAATCGGCGCGTACTTTAAAACGGTCAATCACCACATCTATACTGTGTTTTTTGTTTTTTTCTAAAGCAGGGCAGTCATCTAAATCAACGACAATGCCATCAATCCTTGCCCGAATAAAACCTTGAGCGCGTAAGCCTTCCAAAATATGTAAATGCTCGCCTTTGCGGTCACGAATCACAGGTGCAAGTAACATCACTGCTGTCGCTTCGGGCAATGCCAAAACACTGTCCACCATTTGGCTAATGGTTTGAGCGGTTAATGGAATGTTATGCTCTGGACAGTAAGGCGTACCCACACGCGCATACAATAAACGCAAGTAGTCATAAATTTCGGTAATCGTGCCAACCGTTGAGCGTGGATTATGCGAAGTTGACTTTTGCTCAATGGCAATCGCAGGTGACAGGCCATCTATGCTATCCACATCGGGTTTTTGCATCAGCGACAAAAATTGCCGCGCATAGGCCGACAACGATTCGACATAACGGCGTTGACCTTCGGCATACAGTGTATCAAAAGCTAAAGAAGATTTGCCCGACCCCGATAAACCTGTAATCACCACTAATTTATCACGAGGAATATCTAAAGAGATGTTTTTGAGATTGTGAGTACGTGCGCCACGAATGCGAATAAAGTTGTTCATAAACGACTAATTGAGCAAAGAGTAAACCGCCAAGTATAAGCAAAAACGAGGGCAAGGGCATTACACAAAATAGAACTTATGTGTAGGCAATTATTTTTGCCTAATTTTGCTAACAGAGCGCGTATAATGCGCCACCTATTTTTTTAGTACTTACGCGCTTAAATGCGTAAGTCCCTTTTTTAAGAGTGTCATAAATGAACGGTATGACTCAAGGTGAGCGCAAAGCAACCACCGCTTTGGCGAGTATTTTTGCCTTAAGAATGCTTGGCCTGTTTATGATTATTCCTGTTTTTGCGGTGTATGGTCAGCAATTAACAGGCTCAACGCCATTTTTGATTGGTTTAGCGATTGGTATTTATGGTTTGGCACAAGCGGTATTACAAATTCCGATGGGGCTATTAGCCGACCGATTTAATCGTAAGTATTTAATTATCTTTGGTTTGTTATTATTTGCCATTGGTGGCGGTGTCGCGGCGATGTCAAACTCTATTTGGGGGGTGATTGCAGGCCGTGCCATTCAAGGTGCAGGCGCAATTTCGGCCGTGGTGATGGCTTTATTGGCCGATTTAACTCGTGAAGAACAGCGTACCAAAGCTATGTCTACTATTGGTATGAGCATAGGTTTGTCATTTGCAGTCGCTTTTATTATTGGGCCTTTAATTGCGGGTTATTTTGGTTTGAGTGGCCTGTTTTGGGCAACGTCTATTTTAGCTATTTTGGCTTTGGCTTTATTAAAAATAGTGCCGCAACCTACCATTATTTTAAAACAACATAATGACTCTTATTGGCAGCAGTTTAACCAATGTTTAATTCATCCCGAGTTATTACGCTTAAATATCGGTATTTTAGTTTTACACTTGGTGATGACCGCCAGTTTTGTGTTGTTGCCGCATTTATTGATTGATTATGCACACCTACCTGCTACAGCACATGGCTGGGTATATTTACCGATTGTTTTGGGTGGTTTTATTGCGGCTGTCCCTGCGATTATCATTGCCGAAAAAAGAAAAAAAATGAAACAAGTATTTATGTTTGGTATTGCTTTAATGACGCTCAGTTTATTGCTTTTAGCACAAGGTTATGACCGTTATTTTAGCTTACTGTTGGGTATTAGTTTATTTTTTGTGGCTTTTAATTTGTTAGAGGCTTTATTACCTTCTTTATTAAGTAAAATCGCGCCTGCGGGTAGCAAAGCTACAGCAATGGGTATTTATGCCAGTAGTCAATTTTTTGGGGCTTTTTTAGGCGGTATTTGTGGTGGCTTATTATGGAGTTATCACTATATTAGTGTGGCGTATCTATTATTAGCACTTTGTGGTGTGTTTTGGTTAATCGTTGCTTGCACCATGAAAAATCCGCGTTCTTTACATAGTATGATGCTCAACATTCCTGAGTGTGATAGTTCTAAAGCTAATACCTTGTTAAAAAAATTACAAATGATAACAGGCGTTGAAGAGGTGGTTATTTTGGCCAAAGAAGGCGTGGTTTATTTAAAAATAGATAAAAATCTATTTAATGAGCAACAACTCAAAAATACGCTTTCGGTGTAGTCCTAAGTAAATAATGTTGTACAGCAGTTGCCAAGATAACAATAATTGATGCAAAATCACCCGTTAGCAAACTAGCATCCACAACGACAATTTGTGTCGTTGTGCTGACGGTTCTGCTATTGTTATCTTGTTGTTTTCGCGGTAAGTTTATTTTTTGTATTAAAACCATAGAGGGTGTAAAACGTCATGCGTGGAGTTAACAAAGTTATATTATTAGGAACAGTCGGTCGTGACCCCGAGGTGCGTAGTTTAGGTGCGAGTGGAAGTACCGTCACCTCAATTTCCTTAGCCACGAGCGAAGCATGGAAAGATAAAAACACAGGCCAGCTTACCGAACAAACCGAATGGCATAGGGTAGTTTTTTATGGTCGTTTAGCCGAAATCTCAGGTGAATACTTACGCAAAGGCAGTAAGGTTTATGTGGAAGGCTCTATTCATACCCGCAAATGGCAAGACAAAACAACTGGCCAAGACCGTTATTCCACCGAAATTAAAGCTAATGTGATGCAGTTATTAGATGGCCGTTCGGGTGGTAATAATCAAGGCTCAGGTGATTATGGCAATGATTATAGTGGTGGTGGTTCTTCTTCTTATGGTCAAAATGATGATTATCAAGCTGCTCCTCGCCCTAAAGCGCCTAGTCGTCCTGCCGCACCTGCACATAATGATTTAGATGATGATTTGCCCTTTTAAATAAGTCGTTGACGCTAAAATAACGCATTTTAGCGTCAAAATCTGTGGTTTTAGTAGATGATTTTTATTAAATAATAATGCTAGAATCACGCTCAATAATAATGGTGTGTATAATGATAAACTCAACACACTATATTAAATCTGTTTTTTATTTAAGAGGTTAACATGGCTATTGATTTGACTCCTTTGAGTATTGATGAATTAGAAACGGTTATTGTCGATGCTCAACGTTTGATTAAAACTAAAAAGAAGTCACAACGCAAAGATGCACGCAATCAGTTAGAAAAAGTAGCTGCTGATTTTGGTTTTACCTTGGAAGAATTAGTTTTAGGTAAAAGCAATGATGATAATGCGCCTGTTAAAGTGCGTAAGCCTGTAGAAGTTCGTTATCGTAATCCTAGTAATGCTCAAGAAACATGGACGGGCCGTGGTAAACAACCCCGTTGGTTAGTCGCTGCTCTTGCATCGGGTAAATCGCTAGCAGACTTTTTGGTTTAATGCTGTTATTTAGGCGTAACTAAAAAATTAAAAAGCCTCCTGTGTTGTGGGAGGCTTTTTGTTATTTGTCGAAAAAATAACAAACTCCACTGATTGTCAGTGCAAAATAATACTTGTAATTTGTGATAAAAATAGCGATAACATCATTGGATTGACGCATATCCATTATAATGCACCAATCTAGAACAAAAACTAAAACAAAGCTCTTTTTATAGTCTCTGTCCAGAACATAACCCTATGTCCAAAAAAAACGTAAATCGTGATGATAAAGAAGCAAAGGCCTATAACTGGGTTTTATTGGCAACACTATTGTTAGTCATCTTTTTAGTGGTACAAACGCCAGCACGTATCATCGCTAATTTTTTGCCTAATACTACTCGTGCCATGTTTCAGGGATGGGGAGGGACAATATGGTCAGGTCAGGTGAATAGTCAATACAAAGGAGTACAAGGACAATTACGTTGGCAATGGCAGCCATTGGCCTTGTTGCGCCTAAAATTAGGCTTAAAACTTGAGCTAACTACCGCCAAAAGCCAGTTGCAAGGTCGTTTGTTATTGGGGGGGAGTAGTTGGCAATTGCTTGATAGTAAAGGACAATTAGCCGCTCAAGATGTGCAACAAATATTGTCAGGTTGGCAATTAGCCAATAATCCCATTATCATCGAAAAGTTACAACTGATGCGTACAGCGCAATCGTGGCAAGGTTCACAAGGCATGTTAACATGGCAAGCGGGTTCAATAGATTATGTTCTTAATGGTCAACGCCAACGCATTAACTTACCGCCAGTGCAGTTGCTTATTAAAAATGAACAGCAAAGTTTAGTGATGAGCTTGCAAGATACGCAGCAAGCGGCTAATTTAGCCACCTTTGTGGTGACAGGATCTATGCTTGAGAGTCGGTTAACACAGCGTTTGTTAAGTTATTCACCCAATTATCGGGGTGTTGCCGAGCCAGATGCGATTGTGGTCACTTCTTCACAACCGCTAACGAGTTTGTAAATAATAAAATCACGACCTAATACGCAGATTAATACATCAAACTTTAACTGTGTAAGTTCTAAAATGTGTAGTTTTTAAAATGTCCCAATGTTAGGAAAAAGTGTGAACGTACCTTCGCTATCAGTCATTACAGAAAATAATCGTCATATTGCCCGTGCAATTATGCTTGTGGCTACCTTTTATTTTGCATGGCGTATGGCAGGATTACTGTGGCTATTGGCAGGTCAAGACCAAGCGCAACTGGCAAAGCCGGTTGCGGTGGCTTCAGCCGCAAGTACAGTTAAAGTAGATGGTACTCGTTTGGCAACTTTTAGTATTTTTAAAGCACCTGTCGTTGCTGCTGCGGATGCAGCTAATGCGCCAGAAACCGCTTTACAGTTAAAACTGGATGGTGTTTTTGCCAGCACCATACAAAGTCAGTCAAGCGCAATTATTAGTGAGCAAGGGCAAGGTATTGGTAAATTATATCGTGTTGGTCAGCAGGTCATGGGTGGTGCGGTCTTATCAGCGGTATATGTAGATAGAGTATTATTGCAACGTAATGGTCAAGATGAGGTCTTACGTTTTATCAAAACTAATTTATTGGGCGGTGAGCCTACAGTTGTTGAGCCTGTGGTAAGTAATGCAACTAACAAACAAGCCATGCAAGCACGTAGTATGCTGGGTAATGCACTACAGCGATTAGAAAACGACCCTGATAGCTACTTAAATGAAATGGGGTTGATTGCGAGTAATGGTCAAGGTTATGAAATCACCGATAACGTCCCTAGTCATATTCGGCGTAATTTAGGTCTCAAAGCAGGGGATAAAGTTTTGCGCCTTAATGGTCAGCCTTTAGGTAACATCCAACTAGACAAAAATTTATTGCAACAAGTACAACAAACAGGACGCGCCCGTATCGAAATCCAGCGTGGTAGTCATCATTTAACTATTGAGCAAAACTTTTAACATGAATGCACGTCAAACACTTTTTGCCCTTTCGCTATTGCTGGCTTTTAATCAAACGGCCACTGCCAAAACGTGGAAGGTTAATCTTAAAGATGCCGAAATTTCGGCATTGGTTGCCGAAGTATCAGAAATTACAGGTAAAAACTTTATTGTTGACCCGCGAGTCAAAGGCAATATTACGGTTATTTCCAGTAAACCAATGACCGCTAATGCGGTCTATGAATTATTTTTGGGGGTATTAAGTGTTAACGGTTTTGCTGCTGTTCCCGCTGGTGATACTGTCAAATTAGTACCTGACGTTAATGCAAAACAAAATGCTATTCCGTTTGATACACGTGGCAAAGCCAAAGGTGAAACACTCGTTACCCGTGTCATTATGTTGCAAAATACCAATGCAAATGAGTTAGTACCTGTTATTCGGCCATTATTACCTCAATTTGCCCATTTAGCGGCGATTAACGGTGCCAATGCTTTAGTTATTTCTGATCATGCTAATAATATTATTGAAATAGAAAATTTAATTAACTCCTTAGATTATGGCGAAGGTGACGAATTAGAAATTATTGCTCTTAAAGAAACGCGAGTTGATGAAGTATTGACTATGCTTGATAATTTAACCGCAACCAGTGCCAACAAAGATGTGCGTGGTTCACGGGTGCGTTTAATTGCCGATACTCGCGGTAATCGTTTATTGATAAAAGGTGATGCGCGTGCGCGTAAACGTTTGCGTGATGTGGTAACCCAATTAGATAAGCCTGCTGCTGACCGCTTGGCAGGGGTGCGGGTGATTCGTTTACAACATGCCAGTGCCAAAGAAATCGCCGAAGTGATGCGTAACTTAGTGAGCGGAGAAACAGGCACTAAAGCAAGTGGTGCAGGTGGTGCGGCAGGTGCAAGCAGTAACAGTGGTGGAGTCAGTTTAATTGCCGATGAAAGTCAAAATGCACTGGTGATTAAAGCAGACCCTTCGTTAATGCGTGAATTAGAAAGTGTGGTCAAACAATTAGACCAACGCCGTTCACAAGTGTTAATTCAAGCTGCAATTTTAGAAATTTCAGGTGATAATGTTGATGCTTTAGGTGTACAGTGGGCAGCAGGCGACCCCTCTAAAGGGGTTGGTATTGTTAATTTTACCAATGTTGGGGCGAGTTTAACCAGTATTGCCGCCGTTGCCGCACAAGATAATCCAACCAGTTTGCCAAGTTTAACGGGAGCTTCATTTGGTTTTGGCAAAACGGAAACTAATAGTAAGGGTGACCGAAGTTTTTATGGTGCGTTAATTCAAGCCATTAAAACCATGAGTAATGCGAATTTATTATCAACACCGAGTATTATGACCATTGATAATCAAGAGGCTAAAATTGTTGTTGGTCAAAATGTGCCGTTTATTACAGGCCAAAGTACTAACTCCAGTTCGGGTACAAGTAATCCCTTTACTACCATTGAACGTCAAGATGTGGGTATTACGTTAAAGGTTAAACCGCATATTGGTGAGGGTGGTACAGTAAAATTAGAGGTCGAACAAGAAGTTTCCTCTGTTGTCCCTAGCGTAGCAGGTGTAAACTCGGCAGACTTAATTACCAATAAACGTTCAATTAAGACCACAATTTTGGCAGACGATGGTCAGACGATTGTGTTGGGTGGTTTGATTCAAGACGATAATTCTCAATCTGTGAGCGAAGTCCCACTTTTGAGTAAAATACCTCTCATGGGGCATTTATTTAGGTCAAAAAGTCATAGCCAAACGAAGCGAAATTTATTAGTGTTCTTACAACCGATTATTTTGCGCGATAGTCAAAATGCGGTCGATTTAGCGGCACAGCAATACCAACAAACGCGTATTTTGCAGTTAGAAGTAGGAGAGAAGGGCAAATTGATGCGCCTTCCAGAACAGATTAACCAAATTTATCAGGGGGCGACTAAACCCGCACCTCAAAAAGCCGACAAATAGGGATGAGATACCATTATGTTGAAGTTACAATTTGTTGACCGTCGCCAACCTGCATTTTGGTTGGTTGACCCACGTTTAACGATTGGTCGTGATAAAACAAATAACCTCGTCATCAATGATGAAGGTATCAGTGTGTTTCATGCTGAACTTCAACAAGAAGAAGGGAAGTTGTTTTTGCGCGATACAGGCAGTGTTAATGGTACGTTTTTGAACGGTGAGCCTGTTACTAAACGCACTGAAGTTAAAGTGGGTGATACCATTCGTTTGCATTTGGTTGAATTGCAAATTATTGACCCAACTAAAGCACCACCTGAGCCAGCTGCTGCACCTATTAAGCGTGATATCGTTAAGCCCGCGCCTTTATGGCAAGTCAAAGCAATGACAGGTGTCATTTCAGGGCGTATGTTTCCTATTGAGGGAACAAATGTCATTGGTCGTGACCCACATTGCGATATCGTTGTCGGTGGCGCACATGTGTCACGTCGTCATGCCGAGTTTTCAATTCGTAATAATGTGTTATGGGTTAAAGACTTAGGCTCTTCAAATGGCTCGTTTGTTAACGGTAAGCGTTACGAAGAGTCTGCATTGCAAAATGGCGATGAAGTGAAGTTTGATGCGATGATTTTTAAAGTTGTGGGGCCGACTGAACCTGTTGTGCATTCTGATTTTGAAGAAGAAGCAGAACGTACCCAGTTCCGTCCTGTAGTTAACATTCCGCCCAAGCCAGTACCAGCACCTAAGCCGTCTTCTCCTTCACCAGCACCAGCTAACCATGCACCTGTGCCAGCACCTAAGCCGCAAGCGTCTGTACCAGCACCAGCAGAACCCACTAATGCACCTAGTCAGGCAGGAGCAGGGGATAAAGGGGGTAATATGGGCGTTATCGTAATTGTTATCTTAATGTTGATGATTTTGATAGCAGTGTACGTTTTGGCTTAAATTTTAAACTAAGGGCAGAGATAAAATCTGCCCTTAGTTTTAATTATTCATAAGTCCTACTGCCCAAATTTTTAAACGCTTAAATAGTGCATCAACGGTTTATTTAAATTGACATGCACACCTAAATTAACAAAATTCCAATAATGACCACCAATCGCTCGATTAACCATCATCGTTTCGGCACTGGGTTGAAAACTGTCCCAATACTTCATTAACGATTTAATTTGTCCTAACACTTGCTCATGAACTTGGCTATGGCCAAAATCAAAACGCTGGTCTTTGAGTGGGGCTAACAAAATCGCAATCCATTCAAGGTAGTACTCAGGCGGAACTTCACCCACATTCGTTCTAATGCCGATATCGCGTAACACCATTTCTACGGTGGCATAGTCGTTAGCTAAAGCGGCTCTAACCAGACGTTTCATGTTATCAACTAAAGTTGGACTGAGATGTTTAACACAACCAAAATCATAAATAATCAGTGTACCATCGGGACGAAAAGCAAAATTACCAGGATGTGAGTCGCAGTGTAAAGCGTGCAGGTGATACATTTCTTCGCATAAGACATGAAATAAACGCTCACCAATTTCGTTACGAATCGCGTGGGGATAATGTTTGGCAGTTTGTATGCCATCGCCGCCTTCATAACTTAAGGTTAAAACACGTCTGCTAGAATACTCACTAAACACTTTGGGAATAATCACTTTATCGTCATTGGCATGAAATGCGCCAAATTCGACCAAGTTGGCAGCTTCTTGTAAATAATCTAGTTCAGCATGGAGGGAGGTACGAATTTCATCAAATAATTTTTCTTGTAATTCTTTGCTCATTTTAATAACGCCTGCCAATTTTAAGGCCATGCGTAAATGTTTTAAATCGGACTCACAACACTCATCCACCGCAGGATATTGAACCTTAACAATGACATCTTCGCCTGTCGCTAATTTGGCACGATGTACTTGACCAATGGAGGCAGCGGCAAAAGGTTTTTCGTCAAATTCGGCAAATTTTTCGTGCGGTTTTGCCCCTAATTCGCGCAATACCTGTTGTTCAATAATATTAAACGGCATGGGTGGGGCTTCTTTTTGCAGCTTAGTCATAGCGGCGGCAATTTCGGGCGGAAAAATATCTTGGTACTGTGAAGCAATTTGCCCTACTTTCATCACAGCACCTTTCATTTCACCCAAAGTATTCGCAATTTGTTTGCCAATTTCATGGTACATATCGCTGCGCGCTTCGGCTTTTTGCTCGGCAGAACCAACAAGACTTTTTACTGAGTTACTCATGACTTTGCCTGTAATACTGGCGGTCATACCTGCTAGGCGCATAAAGCGTTTAGTGGGCGTGCTGGCGTGTGATTTATGGTTATCGCTCATGCTACTATCCTAAAAAGATAAGACTTACGCATTTCACCGAAATTAGCGCGTTAGTCCTAAAAGAGTCTTGTGGTTTAGGTGCTAATCCTAAAGCTATCTGTAGGCTTGTCAATGTGCCAAGTGTCACGGTGAACTAAGTTATCAGTTATCAGTTATCAGTTATCAGTTATCAGTTATCAGTTATCAGTTATCAATGAGCAGTGAGCAGTGAGCAGTGAGCAGTGAGCAGTGAGCAGTGAGCAAGGGTTGTCATGATTTTGTCATAAATTTGCCATATAAATATTGATGACGTAAATAACAATAAATAAAGTAAGACTTACGCATTTCACCGAAATTAGCGCGTTTTGTGAACATAAAGGCATTGGAAATGCCTGAAATGTGAACAAATAAGCGATAACCGCGTAAGTCCTATAAAGGCTAAAAGCGTGAGCCTTGAAGGAGAATAAAATGAGTTGGTTTTTAGTATTGGTGATATTAGGTTTTGCTGTTGCTTATTATCAATGGAATTTAATTCAAAAACGTAAAGAGGTGATTAAGCGTTTGACCTTTGATGCGTCAATCACCCGCCGCGTTGCTGACAAATATCCGCATTTAACCACAGCACAAGTACAGCAAGTATTAGAAGGATTGCGCGATTATTTTTATTTGGCACTACAAGCCAAAGGTCGGGGCATGGTCAGTATGCCCTCACAAGCGGTGGACGAAGCATGGCATGCTTTTATTTTATCCACCAAAGCCTATCAAAGTTTTTGTCAACGTGCGTTTGGCAAGTTCTTACATCATCATCCTGCCGAAACCATGACTACACCTACCCAAGCCACACAAGGGATTAAACGGACATGGAATTTGGCGTGTCAGCACGAAGCGATTAACCCTGCTTTACCCAAAAAATTGCCGCGTTTGTTTGCTTTAGATGCCCAGTTAAATATCCCTCATGGTTTTGTCTATAGCTTGCATTGTTTGGCGGCTGGTGCTGTGGCTAACAGTTTTTGTGCCAGTGATATTGGGGGAGGATGTGGCGGAAGTGCTAGTGATAGTAGTGATAGCGATAGTGGCTGTGGTGGCGGATGCGGTGGTGGTGATTAGTAGATATATTAGACCTCACCCCAACCCTCTCCTAATAGGAGAGGGAGTTTTTTAAGCTCAAACTATATCTATTAGGCTTAAACAATCAATGCAGCTTGTTCAAAACTTAAACGTGGATTGCGTGGATATAATTTGCTGACATCGCCATAACCTAAGTTAATTAAAAAATTAGAGCGCGTATTTGTGCCTGCAAAAAACGCCGCATCCACCGCCGTATTATCAAAGCCCGACATTGCGCCTGTATCTAAACCTAAAGCGCGTGCCGCCATAATCAAGTATGCCCCTTGTAAAGAGCTATTTCTAAACGCTGTGGCATCAATTAAGGCTTGATTGCCAACAAACCATGACTTGGCATCGGTTTGTGGAAAAAGCTGTGGCAAATGCTCATAAAAATCATAATCGGCAGCCACAATCACTGTGACAGGTGCGCTCATGGTTTTAGCAATATTGCCTTCGGCTAGAGCAGGTTTGAGCTTTGCTTTAGCTTCGGGGCTAGTCACAAACACAAAGCGAGCAGGTGAACCATTAGTCGAGGTAGGCGCAAATTTCGTTAGCTCGTAGAGTTCGTGCAAAAGTTCGTGGCTTACGGCTTTATCTTGCCAAGCCGAGAAAGTACGAGCTTCGGTAAATAATTGATTTAAGCTGTGGTTGTCTAAACGTGTGGTCATGATGTTTTCTCTTTTAAAAGTTTTGTTGAGACTTCGACTCCGCTCAGTCAACGTAACAAGCTCTCTGAGCGAAGCATAAGGGGGGAGAGGATTAAACCAAATCAAACCAAAGGGCTTCGCCTTCGCTAAATGCGCTAAAAGTGAGGTTGCTCTCATCTTTAGTAATTAAAGCATCACCTGTGGTTAGTGCTTTATCTTGTACGCTGCCTTGGCCGTTAATGAGATGCAAATAACCGTAAGGCCGTGAGCTAGGCAGCTCAATCTGTTGTCCTGCACTAAACTTGAGACGATATACCGCCGCGTCTTGTTTGATGTGCATTAAACCCTGTTGTTCTGTAGTGCTAACAATTTGTGTAATCCCCCATTCATCATCAAGACGAATTTGTTGATAACGTGGTTCGGTATTATTTTCGGCAGGTAACAGCCAAATTTGTAACAAATGCAAAGTTTGACTAGGGTGCTGATTCTTTTCACTGTGACTAATACCGCTACCTGCACTCATTAACTGGCATTCACCTGCACTAATTTTGGTTTGGTTGCCCATGCTGTCTTGATGGCTAATTTCGCCCGATAAAACATAGGTCAAAATTTCCATATTGCTGTGACTGTGGGTAGCAAAACCAGTTAATGGTTTGACCTTATCTTCGTTAATGACGCGTAAACTGGCCACACCCATAAAACGTGGGTCATACCATGAGGCAAAAGAAAAGCTATAACGAGCATCGAGCCAGCCGTAATGTGCTTGGCCACGGTTGCTGTTGGCGTGTACTGTTAACATGATGTTGTTGACTCCTATGAATCGCTGTAATAAGTGAATCATAGGAGCTTAGGAGTGATTGAGGTAGGGTAGGATTGATGGTTAAGGTGTTGCTTAAAAAGAAACACTTTAATCCTAAAATAATGAGATTATTCGCCGCTTTCGTAAACCATATTTTCTGAGGGAGGTTGTAAATAATAACCTTGTAAATAACGTACACCCATCGTCCATAATTTAGACACAGTAGCCGCATTTTCGACATAAGACACAATAACTCGTTTATTGAGTCCGTTGAGTTCGGTAGCCATTTGTTTGGTGTTATCTAAATTAGTTTCTTGAGTTAAGTCTTGGGTAAACGAGCGGTCAAGTTTAATGTATTCGGCTTCAACGTGTTTTAAGGTATTGGTTGGATTAAGTGTACAACCAAAATTCGTAATTGACACCGCAATACCATTAGCACGCAAAATAGCGGTATGTTCTTTCGCTTGTTTAAGGTAGGTGACCACATCGTTTTCGGAGAATTGAATCACTAAAGGATTACCTTTGGGGTCAATCGCTTTAGTAAGTTTGGTAATCAATTCAGGTAAACTGGCATCTTGTAATGATTCGGCAGTTAAGTTAAGCAATAAACGACTATGAGGATGACGAGCCAAATGTTCTTTGAGACGTTTACAGGCGTTAATCAGTACCCATCTGTCAATTTTGCTACCTAATTGATAACGTTGTGCGACATCCAAAAACTCATCAGGCACCATCACTTTGCCATCTGCCAAGGGCAAACGGACAAAAACTTCATAAAACTGAGCGGTTTCATCTTCAACATCAAATAACGGTTGAAACAACAGTTTAAATTTGTTTTGTTCTAGTGCTTCAACCAATAGTTCACGTAGGGCAGAATCATTAGCGGCGGCATTTTCGGCAGGATTATAAACATTAACGCCATTACCCACGCCTTTAGTTGCCAATTTAACTTTTTCAGAGGCATTCACAGCACGCGATAATAATTCGGGAGTGTCAGGCGCAGTTTCGCCAATCATCGCAATACCAATACTGAGCGAGGTTTGTACGGTTTTACTATTGGGAATATCAAATAAACGCTCAAATACCGACTGACAGACTTTTTCGGCGATTTGTTTTGCTGCTTCGATGTTGGTATCACGTAAAATGACACTAAATACGCTGTCGCTAAAACGTGCCAAAAAGGTATTAGGTATTAGTTTTTCTAATTGTTTAGCCAAATCAACAACCACATTGTCAGTACCAACAATGCCTGCATTAGCGGTAATATGCGGTAAATTATCAATAGCCATATACAATAATGCACTTTGCACTTTGTCACGGCGGGCAATAATTAAGGTTTCTTCGAGATTTTCTTCTAAACGTAAACGATTGGGCAAGCCAGTTAAGGTATCAATTGAGGTGGCTGCTTTAAGTTGTTCGGCCAATAGAGTCGCCTTGCCTTCGCTGTCATCGCGGCGAATGATAATTTGCGTACAACGTTCACCATCATAACTGGCGGTAGAAAGCTGCATCATGGCATCAATTTGGTCACCATCGGCTTTTACCCCATGAAATTTTAAATCATTGGATATTTTTTCGCCTTTGCTATAAGAGCGTAAATAGTCTTTAAAGTTTGCTAAGTCTTGTTTGCCCACGAGGTCAACCATCGGCATCCCTTCGAGGTCTTCACCTGATTCATAACCAAACAATTCAACATAGGCTTTGTTGGCGTAAATGTGCATACCATCATGGACATAAGCAATGGCATCACGCGAGTTTTCTAATAACAATTGGCAGCGTTTTTCGGTTTCTTTTAAAAAGGATTCGGCACTACGTTTGGCGCGGCGATGATATAAATTAGTGAGTTCGCGGCGAATGGCAAACACAATATGTTGATGTTGATTATAGACAATAGCATCGGCTGCATTACTTTCGAGGGCTTCAACAATAATCTCTTCGTCATACTCATTGATTAATACAATTAAGGGAATATCTTTGTCTGAGTCACGAATATGCGCCAATACATCGCTAAAGTTGCCATCACTAAGATTTTCAGCAGCTAATACTAAATCCCAAACTTGATTTTTAATTAAATCTTTAAAATCTTCTAAAGTAGCAATCAATTGCGGACGAGTGGGTGTTCCTGCTCCTTTCAGAGTTTTAATAATATCTTCGGTGTTATCTGCGGATGAGTGCAGGATTAACAAGCGCAAGGTTTCACTTTTTGTGGCCATAGGGATAAAAATCCTAAATAAAATCAGAGCGTTTAGGAATGATAAGTCAGTCCTAAACAATGAGGACTTACGCGGTTATCGCTGATTTGTTTACAAAACGCGCTAATTGCGGTGCAATGCGTAAGTCCTGACAATGCTTGCGTTAGTATATCAATGAAGTTCTATTAACAAATTATGTAAAATATAAAGCTACTGGCTGTTGATTCAACAGCCTCGAACAATCAGCAAGCAAGTCTTGCGCCAATTATTAGCTATAAATTGCCCCATAGTGTATCAAAATCATCTTTGGCTTCAACCTTTTCACTACTTGTTGCAACATTATTAGTGTTTTGTACTTTAGCAACAGGTGCTTGTAACCAAATAAAAGTAAATTGGCTAAAACTTTGGGTGGTCAAAATTTCGGTGGTTAATTGTGCTTTATGCTCTTCTTGGCCTTGACGTAACATCACATTGTAGCCAGTTCTAAACGAAACATTGGGCGTAATCAGGGTAGCAGGGCGACCCATAGATTTGACTTCGGGTAGTAAAAAAGTACGCATATATTCAGTGCGCTCGCCTGTCTTTTTCAAAACTCGTGCGCCACAGGGTAGCGCGCTGCCTGAAATAATTTCGATACCTGCTTCTGCGCCCAATGTGGGTAACTGTTTAACCCAACGAATAATACCAATACTCCATTTTTTTTCGGTTGATTCGCGTAGAGCCAAAATTTCACCTGTCCGTAGGCTAATCGGCGGCTCACAATCCCAACGCACACAATAACCGCCTGGACTCATATTAACAATAGTTGCGGCGTAAGGAGGATATAAGCCTGTTTGATTGTTACTTTTAGTTTGTTTATTGACTTTAATCTCATCATCGTTGATGGCACTGGTGACATTGGTTAAGGTAAAGTCCCAAACGTCAACAGGCTCATTACTTTGGCTTTTACGTAGAAAGAAGTTTTTTTCTTCTTCCGAAAAATCATTAGCTAAACTTAAAAAATGTTCAAATTCAACTTCTTGAGCAAAATGATAATGTGAAGCGGTGAGACCTAAACAGACTAATAGCTGACCCTCATAACTACGCCGAGCAAAAGTACGCTCCGAAGGTGCGCTCCATGAACCAATTAAGTGCTGTAATAAGCTGGCATTAAATTGTTCACCGCGATGCACTTGGTTACTCGGTGTCGTTTGTATGGTTTGTAAGTGCTGAACAAATTTTTGTGCATCAACATAATAGGCTTGGGGTACATCGGCCGCTTTAGATACATAAGTTGGCGGTAAATCACCTTCAATATCAATCAGTAATAAGTCTGTAAGTTGAAACTTTGGTTTGAGTTTGATGTAACTTGTCCATAATTCACTGGCATCATACAGTTGTTTGATTTCGCTTTGACGTAGTTTATTGGTTTGACTTGAGGATAACAAAATTGCTCTAAGATAGGAGTCATGGGGACTGGTTTCTTTGGCAAATTGCAAATGGTCGTCATTGACCACATTTTGTGCCACACCATGTAAGGTGGCAACATGATGTAAGGAGTGTAAGTCTGCCCATAAACCTGCGGGTGCGGGTAAATATAATAACTGCGTTTCTAATAATAGACCGTTAAATTCACTGATTGCCCGTTGAAAAGCTTGTGCCGCCAGTTGTAATTGTTGGCGGCGGCCAATACCAATAATACTGAGTTTGGTTAAGAGTTTTTCGGCACAGTCATAAGCCACAACCTTGTAAGCAGTCGCTAAATAAGTCCGTAGTGATTGTGCTAATGATGCAACACGATTGGCGCGGTCGGGTAACAATACCGATTGATTAAGATAGTGTTTGGCGAGGGCGTGTAAAATATTATGTACGGTTGGACGTAAAATTTCTAATAACTCGTAACGCGTATCTTCGGACATTTTAACACGGGTTAATTCTTGCAATGTTTGATACAGTTGTTTGGTGGTTTCACCCACATTCATGATAGGTAAGGCTTGTACCCATTTAACCATATCGTTTTTAGAATGATTAACGAGACTTAATTGACTTAAGTTTCTTTCGGGTAAGTTTTGCGCCAAGACGTGATTAATGGTTGTCATGTTATGTTGACCTATCTGTATCCATGCGGATGTACGCTGATTGCGTTGTAGTTTTTAGGACTTATGCACTAAGTATTACATGATGAGCAATGTTAGTTCAGGACTTACGCATTTCACCGAAATTAGCGATAACCGCGTAAGTCTTAAGTTATTGGTCATAAGTCATTTTTATACGGAATATGATTATTTGTCTATTGTATGCTTAATAAAGCACTCTACGCCATAGGTACGATATTTTTGTCTATGGATTAAAATAAATAACTGACGATTTAAATTCCAAAAAGGCGTATCTAAAATAGTTAAAGTTTGACTTTGTATGGCTTCATCTAAGGATAAACGTGACGCACAGCCAATCCCCAAACCACTGGCAACCACACGTTGTATAGCTTCGGTATGACCTAACTCTAACAAGACATGAATGTGATGTAAACGACCAATCACGGCATTATCAAACACCTCGCGTGTGCCAGAACCTGCCTCGCGTAAAATCCATTGTGCATCTTGAAAGTCTGTTTCAGTCAGTGCTTGTTGATTTTGTTGTTGTGCTAAAGGGTGGGTAGGGGCAGCAAACACCACTAATTGGTCAGATTGCCACGGCATGACCTCTAAATTAGGTGCATGACAAAAGCCTTCAATAAAACCAATATCTAATTCAAATTGTTCTAAGGCCTGAATAATTTGTCGAGTATTGGCAATTTCTAAACTCAGCTGGCATTGAGGATGCTCACGCATAAACGCGGCAATTAACGGTGGCATCAAATAATTACCTACCGTTAAACTTGCGCCAATTTTTAAGCTACCCACCTTGTCACCATGACCACGCGCAATGGATTCGAGTTCATTGGCATGAGCAACGGTGTTAATCGCATGAGGTAATAATTTTCGCCCTAAATCATTAAGTTGTAGGCGTTTACCAATGCGGTCAAATAACAAACAATCGAGTTGCCCTTCAAAGTCAGACAAAGCCATACTGGCTGCACTTTGGGTGAGGTTGAGTTCTGCGGCGGCACGCGTTACTGTGCCGTGTTTGGCAACCGCTTCAAAAACAGCTAATTGTTTGAGTGTAATCCGCATGGTTGATTGCCTATGTTAAATGATTGTGCCGATAGCTTTACCCATTTTTACGTTATCGGTTGCAGTTAAATTGGCTTGCCACTGCATGACATCTTTTTCAAATAAAACAATCGCCGTTGAGCCTAAATAAAAACGCCCCAATTGATCACCTTTATTGAGTACGACAGGCTTGTTGTGGTAATTGATAGTGATGATTTTTTCGCCTTTAGGGTCAATTTTACCACTCCATGCTGTGGCAATCCCTGCGACAATCATCGCTCCCACCAAAACTACTGCCATTCTGCCAATTTCGGTATCAAATAAACACACTAAACGCTCGTTACGAGCAAATAAATTAGGTACATTTTCGGCGGTTGTGGTATTGACCGAAAATAAATCCCCTGCCAAATAAATAGTTTGGGTCAGCTTGCCCGAAAAAGGCATGTGTACACGGTGATAATCTTTAGGTGATAAATACACCGTGGCAAATTGTCCCCCTATAAAAGGGGCTGCACGTTGTTCATCACCGCCTAATAAGGTGACTACGCTGTAATCGTGGCCTTTGGCTTGAAAAATTTTGTCGGCACTAATCGCGCCAATTTGTGAAATAGCCCCATCAGCAGGAGAAATAATGGCTTTTGGATGATTATCAATCGGACGCGCATTGGGTTTTAATGCACGGGTAAAAAAGTCATTAAAACTTTTATAGGCTAAAGGATTTTCTTCTAATGCTTCCGCCATGTTGATGTCATATTGAGCCGCAAAATTTTTAATAAAGGTGTTTTTAATAAAAGTATTTTGACTTGCTGCTAAACGACCTATGCCGCGTGATAATAAATGTTGTGGTACAAGATGCTGAAACGCAATAAATAAGGACATAAATAAACTCTCTAGAAACAATAATAACGAAGTACACTGAGCGAAGTCGAAGTGTCGTCAATGGTTGGTTTCGACTCCGCTCAACCACCAAGACTCTGCTTACTATGCAAAAATAAACTCTGGTCTAACTGCTCACTGCTACAGGTGTATCCTGACGGTTGCCCCATTCACTCCATGAACCTGCATAAGCCTTAATGGTTAAGCCTAATAATTTACCCACTAAATAACTTAGCCCCGAACGATGATGGGTTTGGCAATAAGTAATCACGATTTTATGTTTATCTATGCCTAAAGCCGCAAGTTCTTGAGCAATCAAGGCTAAGTCGCGTAATTTGAGTGCATTGTCTTTGTTAATCGCATTTGTCCATTCATAATGTACGGCATGAGGGATATGCCCACCACGCATCGCTAATAAACGAGAGCCATTATATTCTTCTACAGAACGCGCATCCCACAACACATAATCGGTGGTGTTTGAATAATAATTTAAAACATCGGCCAACAGTGCTTGGGGATGTGACTGTAAACAAAGGTTTAATGTTGAGCGAGTCACGGTGACAGGCGTATTGTCAACGGGATAACCTGCCGCCAACCATGCGTGTAAACCGCCATTTAAATAAGAATAATTACTGTGACCAATCACATCAAGCGTCCAAATAAAACGTCCCGCCCAGCCACCACCTTCATCGTCATAGACCACAATATGTTTATCGGCAGTGAGTCCAATCGACTCAAAGAGTTGTTGTAATTGTTCTACGCTTGGCAATTGACCTGCCGCAGGTAATTTGCCACTCACTAAATCACGGCCATTAACCCAAACGGCATGAGGAATATGAGCTTGTTGATAAACAGATTTTTTGCACAAATCAACAATTAAGAGCTGGTCATTATTAAGGTTTGCTAATAATTCACTGGCTTCGACTAATAGAGGTAAGGTGGCCATAATGGCTCTCAGCTTAAAAACATAGCACGATTGTAAACAGAGTCAGCTACTTAGGCAAAACACTGTTTGTCTATTTGTTAAAAATATGAATCAGCGAAGCGACACAAGTTGGCGTTATATTGATGATTTTAACGGGGATGATGATTGTGTGCTAATAGTTTATGTGGTGTGATAGGGTAGATTTTTAGGAGATTAAAATTATGATGGCGATGGTATGGACGATAATCAGTCCCGAAGATTGTAAGTTGATAGAAGATGCTGATGGCGAGGAGGTTGAGATTACTGAGGATAGCCCAGAAATGGATGTAATGGATACGTGGTCAGAAATCTTATGTTTATTGTCACATGACATATTTCAATGGAATGCCCCAAATGAGTTTGCAGCATTATCTTTGTTAAGTGAGTCATCCGTTTTAGATGTTACGATTAGTAATTTATATACTGCGTTTGATTTTTCATATCACTCACCCTTATGGGTTCAAGATATTGCTAAAGCATTTGAATCATTTTCTGATAATGAGTTTATAGTACGAGCTAAGTCAAAATATTATCAAACTCAAAAAATTAAAGATTATAATTACCGACATGGTCATGACTTAGAAGAGCTATTATTATTTTTTAATGATTTAAAAAGTTTGTATATAGAAGCAGCAAAGTCTGGTAGTGGTATGGTTTTTAGAACGATTTAATAAAAGGGAAACAAAAATGTACTGTTTATTTGAGAGTATGGAAAGAGTATCTATAGATGACGGCGATTGTCCCTGTTGTGGATTTAATGAAAATGACTTTATAGAAAGTGGTAACGAGCAGCAGCGTTTAATTTATTTGCTGCACTGTTTTAAAAATCTTAAGTCTGAGTTTTCTAGTGAAAATATAATAAGGGCGATAGATTTGTTATCTGATATTGACAACTTAGAAGGAATTGAGTGGTGTGAATTAGCAGATATCTTAAAACAAAAAAATAGTATAGAAGATTATGAGAAGTTGGTCATTTTTTGTTTTAAAAAAGCAGTTTTAAAAAACGATTTAATAGCTTCGATGAAGCTGGGATTTTTTTATAAAGATGTAGGCCAAACAAGAGAGGCTTTTAATGCTTTTAAAATAGCCGCTATTAATTTTAATCATGATAAAGCATGGACAGAGTTAGGCAATTTATATGAGGAAAAGTCTAGATATAAAAAAGATGACGTGGCTATCTTATTACTGCAAGAGGCTTTAGATTGTTATTTTACAGCAGTAAATTTAGGAAATGCAGATGCAGCTTGGAATATATACACGGTATTTACTAACGCTAAATTAGAAAATAAAAAGTTAGCAAAATATTGGTTTGATATTGCTGTTGATATGGGGGCAGTATCTGCATGGTTTGAATTAGCAAGGGGATATCAATCAGGCGGTGCTGGTGAAAAAAATGTCAATAAAGCTTCTGGATGGTATCAAAAAGCGGCATCAAAAGGACATATTGACTCAATCAAAAAATTAATTGACTTATACGAGCGTGGTATTGGTTGTGAAAAAAATGTTAACGCTTCTAAATACTGGTTAGAGCAATATCTTGTCTTGGAAAATATTAACGAGTTATATGATGTAGCGAGTTCTTATGACAATAAAGGCAAATACAAACAAGCATTAATGTATTTGCAAAAAGCGGCCGAAAGAGGTTTTGCCGATGCTCAATACGATTTAGGTCTCAAGTATAAAGATGGTCAAGGGGTAGAGCAGGATTATCACCAAGAAGCCTATTGGTACACACAAGCAGCACAACAGGGACATTGCTTCGCACAATTTAACTTAGCATGGATGTATGAAAAAGGACAAGGTATAGAGCAAAACTATAAAAAAGCAGTTTATTGGTATACACAAGCCGCCGAGCAAGGAGATGCAGAGGCTCAAAATAATTTGGGTACGATGTATAAAAATGGACTAGGGATAGAGAAAAATTATAAGCAAGCTATGTATTGGTATACAAAAGCTGCCGAGCAAGGTAATGCAAATCCTCAACGTAATTTGGGTGTGATGTATGAAACTGGATTGGGTGTAGAGCAAGATGATAAGCAGGCTGTGTATTGGTACACACAAGCCGCACAACAGGGACATTGTTTTGCTCAATATAATTTAGCTTGGATGTATCAAAATGCCAAAGGAATAGAACGGGATGACAAGGAAGCTGTGTATTGGTACACACAAGCCGCTGAGCAAGGAGATGCAGATGCGCAATTTAGTTTGGGTCTTATGTATGAGAATGGACAAGGGGTAAAGCAGAATTATAAGAAAGCTTTTTATTGGTATGAAAAATTGGCTGAACAAGGCAATAATTTGGCTCAATTTAGTTTGGGCTTTATGTATGATAATGCTCAAGGTGTGAGACAGGATTATAAGAAAGCTTTTTATTGGTATAAAAAAGCAGCTGAGCAGGGTAATGATTTGGCTCAATTTAGTTTGGGTGTTATGTATGACAATGCTCAAGGTGTGGAGCAAGATGATAAGAAAGCTTTTTATTGGTATCAAAAATCGGCTGAACAAGGCAATAATTTGGCTCAATTTAGTTTGGGCGTTATGTATGACAATGGTCAAGGTGTAGAGCAAGATTATAAAAAAGCCTTTTATTGGTATCAAAAATCGGCTGAGCAGGGTAATGATAATGCTTATAACAATTTAGGATGGATGCATCAACAAGGGGTCGTTGCAGATGTTGACTATCCTCAAGTATTAAAATTTTATCTAACGGCTGCAAATCAAGGTAATGCGTTTGCTCAAATAAATTTGGGCGTGATGTATGAAAATGGTCAAGGTGTAGAGCAGGATTATCAACAAGCTATTTATTGGTATGAAAAATCAGCAGAGCAAGGTAATCAAGCGGCTATATTGAGTTTGATTAATATTCATATTAATACCAAAAATGTCATGTTTAACATTGAAAGAGCATTATATTGGTATGAATTATTGCGTCAGCAAGATTTAGATGAAGACATGAAATCAGCTATCAAAAATATTGAAGATATGATGACGGAGCTTGGCTGTAATTAGCATGTTAGAAAAATACGGTTTATCTGTTTGTTAAAAAAGTGTGACTGCTAATATGAAGGCATAAATTGACGTTTCTGTTTAAGTGTAAGCATTATAGGATTTTATATGCTTACCATTTTTTAAGGAAATACACATGGACATAAATAAATTAATTAGAGAAGCAGACCAAGGAAATGCAGCAGCTTTATTTGAGTTGGCCGAATATTATGATGCTCAAAATTGGGCAACAAGAGATCAAGGGTTGTCGGCAGAATACCGATTAAAAGCCATTGATTATTATCAAAAAGCAGGAGAAAAAGACCATATACCTGCATTTTTTGCATTGTATAAAGTCTATTTGTCAGGAGATTGTATAGAAAAAGATCCAGAGCAAGCACTATTTTGGTTAAAAAAAGCGGCAGAACAAGGAGAAATAAATGCCCAATATAGACTGGCAATAAGTTACTTGTATGGCACTTTATTAGAAGAAAATCATCTTGAGGCGTTTAAATTGTGCTTGAGTCTTGCTCAACAAGATTATATCCAGCCGATATTAAATGTCGCTTATTTTTATTTACAGGGAGTTGGGACGACTATTGATGAACAACAAGCCAAAGATTGGTTTCTAAAAGCGGCTGATTTATCAGAGAACGCAGATTATCTGTTTTATTTGGCGTATGACTACGAAGTAGGAAACTTAAATACAGGCCAAGTTGCCGAAAGTTATGATAAAGCCTTTTTGTATTATCAAGAGGCAGCCAAACGAGATCATCTTTTAGCCAAAACACATTTAGCCTGTTTGTATATGGCGGGTTTAGGCGTTGCAAAAAATGAGGAGCAAGCCTTTTATTGGCATCAGCAGGCAGCACATCAAGGGCAGATTTTCTCTCAGTATTTGTTAGGATTGTGTTATCAACAAGGGTTAGGTGTTAAGCAAGATTTAGAGCAAGCTAATCATTGGTATCAACAAGCAAGTCAAAATGTTAATGATGCAAACAGTTTGGCGGTATGGTTGCGTTATGGGCAGCAGTATTCATATCAAGAAGTATTATGCCAACTAGCGGATTATTATCATCAATATTATGAGGAGATACAAATTCAGTCATTGGTTGAAACGCTAGAAAAATTCAAGTTTTTTTATTGCGGGCAAGCAGCAAAATTAATGTCTTTCAGCAGTCAATCTAAATTGACTATATCAGATGCTTTTAGGTGTAAATATCAAGGAAACGAAGCGCATATTTTAGCTCAGTTCCGACTTGGTGAGTACTATGAAGAAGGGATAGGGATTAGTTTAGACCCAAGTGAAGGCGAATCATGTTTTTATTATCAACAACAAAACATCGCTGACAAAAAATTGTGTGTGTATCCTAAAAACTATTATAACTCTTTGCATCAGCCTACAATATCCTCAATTAATAGGAAAATTGATAAAGACTTTAAAGCACTGTATTGGTATACCAAAGCAGCTAAGCAAGGTCATGTTCAAGCACAAACAAACTTGGCCGATTTATATATGGGTGGATGGTGTTTAGATGATATAGATTTAGATGATGAAATGTGTCAAGAAGGGGCTTACTGGAATGATGCTAAAAGATTAGATAAAGATTATCAGCAAGCCTTATATTGGTATCAACAAGCCGCAATACAAAATGATGCGCCAGCCTGTGACATGATGGGTGATATGTATAGTAAAGGGTATGGTGTTGATATTGATTATACACAAGCTAAATTCTGGTATAAAAAAGCAGCAGAATTAGGTTTGAGCTATAGCCAATTCGCTTTAGCCAAGTTGTATAAACAAGAAAAAGATTATCAGCAAGCACTTTATTATTATCTAAAAGCGGCAGAGCAAGGCCATGAACTGGCTCAAAAACATATTGCATATATGTACAGAGATGGGGAAGGTGTACTAAAAAATTATAAGAAAGCCTTTGAATGGTATACAAAAGCTGCCGAGCAAGACAATGTCCTTGCTCAAAGTAATTTAGGATGGATGTATCAATGTGGTCATGGTGTAGCTGTAGATTATCAGAAAGCTTTTGAATGGTATAAAAAGGCAGCAGACGAAGATAATGCTTTTGCTCAAAATAGTTTAGGTGTGATGTATGAAAACGGGCAAGGTGTGGAGCAGGATTATCAACAAGCCTTTTACTGGTATGAAAAAGCTGCTGAGCAAGAGGATGATTTTGCTCAAAATAATTTGGGTGCGATGTATCGAAAGGGGCTAGGCGTAGAACAAGATAATTCAAAAGCATTTTATTGGTATGAAAAAGCAGTGGAGCAAGGCAATGCAATGGCTCAGGAGAACTTAGCCTATTTTTATCAGCATGGAATCACAGTGGATATTGATTACGAAAAAGCTTTTTCTTTATATAGTCAAGCAGCAGAGCAGGGTTGTGCGTCTGCTCAAAATAATCTGGGAGTGATGTATGAGCATGGAGAAGGTGTGGAGCAGAATTATCAACAAGCTATTTACTGGTACACGCAAGCAACATTACAAAATTTAGAAGTCGCAAAAAATAATTTAGATAATCTTTTATCTAAGATGAAATAGTTTCTATTAAGTCGTGTTGTTTGCTAAATAAACACTTTAAGGAATTACCATGCTGACACTTTATCCAGAAATACATCCTCATCATCATTTTCATTTACAAGTGGATGATACACATCGTTTGTATGTAGAAGAAAGTGGTAATCCACAAGGTATTCCCGTGGTGTTTTTGCATGGTGGGCCGGGTGCAGGCACACAAACGTGGCACAGACGTTTTTTTGACCCGAGTGTCTATCGTATTGTGTTGTTTGACCAACGCGGTGCAGGGCAATCAACGCCTCATGCCAGTTTAGAAAATAACACTACACCCCACTTAATTGCCGATATGGAACAAATTCGCCAACATTTAGGGATTGAGCAATGGTTGATTTTTGGTGGCTCGTGGGGTTCAACTTTAGCGATTGCCTATGCTGAGGCACATCCGCAACGGGTCTTAGGTTTAATTTTGCGTGGTATCTTTTTGTGTCGGCGCGAAGATTTATTATGGTTTTATCAAGACGGTGCTAGTCGGATTTTTCCTGATGCGTGGCAAGATTACCAAAAAGTGATTCCGCCCGAAGAACGCCATGATTTTATGGCTGCGTATCATCGCCGCTTAATAGGTGATGATGAATTGGCACAAATGGCTGCCGCTAAAGCATGGTCGGTTTGGGAGGGGATGTGTTCTACACTCAGGCCAAATCCTCATGTGGTACATCATTTTGCCGACCCTCATACTGCTTTATCTTTGGCGCGTATCGAAAGCCACTATTTTGCCCATGATATTTTTTTAGCCCCGAATCAATTACTAAATGAAGCCTATAAATTAAAAGATATTGATGGGGTGATTGTGCATGGTCGTTATGATGTGGTTTGTCCTTTAGATGGCGCGTTTGCGCTGCATAAAGCATGGCCGCGCAGTGAGTTGCATATTATTCGTGATGCAGGACATTCGGCAGCAGAGTTGGGCATTATTGATGCGTTGGTTAAAGCAACCAATGATTTTGCTTTGAGATTGGCGTAATGAAAGGTTTGATTCAGCGTGTGAGCCATGCACAGGTTGTGGTAGATGGCAAAGTGGTTGGTGCAATTGATAACGGGATTTTGCTATTACTAGGAGTAGAGCAAGCAGATACCGAGCAACAAGCCGATAAACTATTACATAAAGTCTTAAATTATCGAGTTTTTGCCGATGAGCAAGGCAAAATGAATTTGAGTGTCAAAGAGATAGGTGGTGGTTTATTAGTGGTGTCACAATTTACCTTGGCCGCAGAAACAAAAAAAGGTTTAAGGCCAAGTTTTTCGAGCGCGGCTGCTC
>Ga0209599_10000319_pt1 | contig 33807 bp, 33 predicted proteins | sample Shrwel_input2_FT_FD_187534 | JGI IMG/M metagenome (GOLD analysis project Ga0209599, IMG submission 187534) | Subsurface microbial communities from deep shales in Ohio, USA - Utica-3 well 1 S input2 FT (SPAdes) (version 2) ...
GGTTTAAAGGTTAATTCATAAAAAAATCTGTTTGCAGATTGTGCGTTTGCAAGAGTTACTAAAAACAATAATGCAAAGCTTAAAGATTTATACCATTTCATTTTTTAAATTTTATTAATTAGTAAGAGATTTTATACTTTGTTACAAAAATTTATGAAAAAAATTACTCTTGTTGCTTTAAAACTATTTTTTTATGATTTTAAAATCCACATTTACAGATAATTTATATTTTTGTTTAAAATTTAAGACAAATGAGATTCTTTAGAGCGCCTATTTTAGGAATATTTGCAATGATACTTTTCGTAATCAGTTGTAAAAAATCAGACATTGCTTTGCCAAAATCCGAAGCCAATATAGACAGTATAGCTTCTAAATATTATGAAGGTTACCTGAAAATGTTTCCTCTGGAAGCCACTATGCAAGGCGATAATAGATATAATGACCAATTGCCAAATGCTATCAGTCAGGATTTTATTTCTAAAGAAATCGGTTTCTATACCGAAACTCAAAAAAAGTTGCAAACTCTTGATTATGAATCTCTTTCTGATAAAGACAAAACCGTTTATGATGTTTTAGATTTTACCTTAAAAGATAAAATTGAAAAGTATGCGTATCATCCAGAACTGATGCCTTTTAACCAATTTGAAGGTTTGCCATTAGATTTTCCATTGTTAGGAAGTGGAGATGGAAATCAACCGTTTAAAACGACTAAAGATTATGATAATTTCTTGAAAAGAATTGATGCTTTTGCCGTTTGGATGAACACTGCCGAAAAGAATTTCAGAGATGGGATGAAACAAAATGTGGTGCTTCCAAAAAAATTGGTGGTGAAAATGATTCCTCAAATGAGAGGTGAAGAAATTATTTCTGAAAATTTTGATAAAAATATTTTCTACGGACCTATCAAAAAAATTCCAGCCAATTTTTCTGCTGCAGATAAACAAAAGTACACCGTACTTTATCAAAATGCCATCAAAACGAAAATTATTCCTGCCTACCAAAGAATGGGAGATTTTCTAGAAAAAGAATATTTGCCAAAAGCGAGAAATACAGACGGAATTAACGCTATTCCAAATGGAAGCAATATTTACACGTATCTCGCAAAATCTTGGACTACCACTAATCTTACTCCCGATGAAATCAATAAAATTGGGTTGAGAGAAGTGGCCATGCTAAGAGCAGAAATGGAGAAAGTAAAAACTCAATTAGGTTTTAAAGGAACACTCGAACAATTTTTGGTAAGTTTAAAAACGGACAAAAAAGCAATGCCTTATAAAACGCCAGAAGAAGTAATAGCTGCGTTTAATGGTATTTTAAAGAAAATAGAACCAAAGCTTCCAACGATGTTTACTAAGTTTCCTAAAACACCGTTTGAAATCAGAAGAACCGAAAAATTTAGAGAAGCAAGTGCAAGTGCAGAATACAAACCAGGTTCTGCAGACGGAAGCAGACCAGGAATTTTTTATACGCCTATTCCAGATGCTACTCAATATAATGTAACCAATGGTTTTGAATCTTTATTCCTGCACGAAGCTATTCCGGGACATCATTATCAGGTTTCGCTTCAACAGGAAAATATGGAAATTCCTAAATTCATGAGATTTGGTTGGTTCGGAGCTTATGGAGAAGGTTGGGCGCACTATACAGAAACTTTAGGCCCAGAGTTTGGTTTGTACACCGATCCTTATCAAAAAATGGGTTATTTAAGTGATCAAATGTTGCGTGCAGTTCGATTGGTGGTAGATACAGGAATTCACACTGGAAAAATGACCAGAGAAGAAGCAATAAAATATTATCTAAACAATATTTCTGATTCTGAGGAAGGTGCAACTGCTGCAATTGAGCGTTATATGGCGATTCCGGGACAAGCATTAGGTTACAAAATCGGTTCGCTTAAATTTTTAGAATTAAGAGCTAAATATCAAAAAGAACTTGGTAAGAAATTTAGTTTGGCTAAATTCCATGATGAAATTCTGAACCAAGGATGTCTTCCATTATCCGTTTTAGAAAGGAAGATGGAACTTTGGGCAAAAAAACAGTAAAAATATAAACCGCAGAATTTTGCGGTTTTTTTTATTTCTCAAAAATCATTTTCGTGAGGTAATCTTTCTCCTGATTTCCTCTGGCTGGAGAATATTCTCTGCCGTAGAAAATAATTTGAAGGTGAAGTTTATTCCAAGTTTCTTTAGGGAAAAGTTTTTTAGCATCATTTTCAGTTTGAACCACGTTTTTTCCTTCGGTTAATTTCCATTGTTTCATCAATCGATGAATGTGAGTGTCTACCGGAAAAGCAGGAACACCAAAAGCCTGACTCATTACTACACTTGCCGTTTTATGACCTACTCCTGCTAAATTTTCTAAATCTTCAAAATTAGAAGGAACTTCGCCGTTATGTCTTTCCAGAAGTTGATTGGCCATGATTTTTAGATTTTTGGATTTGGTTGTAGAAAGTCCGATTTCTTTAATCAATTCCTTGATTTCAGGCTCTTCTAATGAAGCCATTTTTTCTGGATTGGGTGCTACAGAAAACAATTTGGGAGTTACTTCATTTACTTTTTTATCAGTAGTTTGTGCAGAAAGTGCAACTGCAACCAATAGTTCATAAGCATTTCTATGGTTCAGTGGAATAGGAACTTCGGGATAGATTTTTTCTAACTCAGTCATTACTATTTTTGCACGCTCTTTCTTAGTCATTTTCTGTAAATTTGAGCAAAAATAAGCATTATGTTAAAAATAGGTGATACACTTCCTACGTTTCAATTGGATAATCAAGACGGAAATCTGGTTAAATCTTCAGATTTCAAAGGGAAAAAATTGGTGGTTTTCTTCTATCCGAAAGCCAATACGCCAGGTTGTACAGCAGAAGCTTGTAACCTTAATGAAAATATAGAATACTTAACGAAACAAGGTTTTACGATTTTGGGAATTTCTGCAGATCCTGTGAAAAATCAAAAGAAATTTCATGATAAATTCGGGTTTCAATATGATTTATTAGCTGATGAAAACCATGAAGTTTGTGAAAAATTCGGGGTGTGGCAACTCAAAAAATTCATGGGCAAAGAATTCATGGGAATCGTGAGAACTACCTTTTTATTTGACGAAAATTCTGTTTGTACAGAAGTCATCGAAAAAGTAGAAACCAAAAATCACGCAGCTCAAATTTTGAAGTAATCTTTATAAATCAGCTTCGAAATACAGTAATTCTTCTGGATCACCATCCATGAAGAATTTTTTTTGGAATTTTAAGCCCAGTTTTTCTAATAATTTTCTGGAAGCGTGGTTGTATTCTACCGTAATTCCTCCCAATTTGGTGATATTGAAATCATTTTTAACCAAATTTTTTAGAAAACTAGCACTTTCATAGCCATAGCCTTTTCCCTCAAATTGTGGCAAAAATGCAAAGCCAATATCAGGAGCATTATCTGTGTTTTCTCTAGCGTAAACTCCACAAGTTCCCATTTTAGAAGAATCTTCCTTTAGAATTACGGTGAAACTTCCGTAGCCTAGTCTTTCAAACTGAGGAAAACATCTATTGCGAATGTAGTTTTCGGCGTCTTCTATGGTTCTTACGTTTCTGTCTCCAATATATTTGATGAAACTTTCAGAATTTAAAAGTTGAAGGATAAATTCGGCATCCTCTAAATCTGTAGGTTTGAGTAAAAGTCTTTCGGTTTCGTAGGTTTTCATATTAATTAAGGATAAATTACAGTAAAAATATAAGCAGCCAAGTTCACAAGTAAAACCACACCATAGAGAATGTTGGTTTTTCCTCGACTTAGCGATAACATGGTGATAAAAATAGATAATCCCAGCAAAACCATCGATTTATAATCTAATCCTAAAACAAGGTCTAAATCAAAAATACTGCACACTACTGCAACTGCGGGAATGGTAAGTCCAATAGAAGCTAATGCGGAACCTAAAGAAAGATTGAGGCTGGTCTGTAAATCATCTTTTCTGGCTGCTTTAATGGAAGCGATTCCTTCTGGTAATAAAATCACTGCTGCAATGATTACACCGACCAAAGATTGTGGCAATCCTGCGTTTCTAATGATAGTTTCTATTGGCGTAGATAGTTTTTTTGCCATTAATACTACTATTCCGAGACAGACCAATAAGGTAATAAAACTCAGAATACTTTCTTTAGCTGTAGGAACAGAAACTACTTCTTCTTTGTTATTGGGTAAAAAATAATTTCTGTGTCTCACAGTTTGAACCAATAAAAAAGTGCTGTAAATAGTAAGGCAAGCTATAGAAACAAAAATCAATTGAGGTTGCGTATAAACAGGACCATTTATACTGGTCGTAAAATTAGGAAGAATAAGAGTAAGCACTAAAATAGCAATCAAAGAAACGAGTAGGGAATTGGCAGAAGTTCTGGCAAAAAACTGTTCGTGGAATTTCACACTTCCTACCAATAAACTTAAACCTAAAACACCGTTTAAAATAAGCATTACCGCTGCAAAAACGGTATCTCTGGCAAGATGTGAGGTTTCTTTTCCTCCTGCTGTCATGAGCGAAATAATAAGCGCTACTTCTATAATTGTAATAGAAATCGCCAAGACAATGGTTCCAAAAGGTTCGCCAATTTTATGTGCGATGACTTCTGAATGGTGTACTGCAGAAAATACACTTAACATTAAAAAAACGCCACAAAGCATTAAAATAACTGTACTGTCTGAATCGGGAGTTAAAAAGTAAATAACCCAAGCTAAAATAGGAGCAATAACCGTCCAATGGAAAAGTTTTTTTAATTTCATACGCGTTTATATTTAAGTTATATTCCTTTTTTACCTGCTAAAATCATTTCTATCAATTTTACCTTTCGGTTTTCTCTGGTTTCTGGTTTTTTGGCTTCGGTAATCCATCTCATGTATTCTTTCCGATGCGTGTAAGACATTTTTTGATACATTTCAAAAGCATCTTTGTTCTTTTCGAAAACTTCTAAAACATCTTCAGGAATTTCTACAATTCTTTCATCTTTATCTTCCCAAAGTTTCACTGCAACCTTATCGCCAAACGTTTTCCCAAGTTGTTTTCTCACCTCTTGAGTTAATCCAAGAAGATGACCATCACTTTTCATTTTGGCAAGGCTTCCTCTGTATTCTACTTTTTCGTCAAGTAAAGCTTTGATTTTTACCTGACCTTTTTTGCCAAATAATTCTTCTGTAGAGAAAGGAAAATCTACAAAGGCAGCATTCATAGTGCCATTTTGTTTAATTTCTGCTTCAAAAGTGATGTAATCCGTTGTCATTTTTATGATTTTTGAGAAAAAAGTAACGTTTAAAATTTATGATTTCCTAAAAATAAGAAAATTTGAGTTTTTATAAAAGTTTTTTTAAAAACTAAACCGCTTAAAAAGCAATAAAAAACCTCGAAGAAATTTCTCCGAGGTTAATTTTAGAAGCAACAAAGTTGCCTTATTTTCTGATGGTCATTTCGTTTAATAAATAACCAGCTCCGTGATATTTATCCATTACCCAAAGTAAGAATCTTACATCTAGGTTGATGGTTTTTTGCCATTGTTTTTCGAAAACGATATCTCCTGAAAGAGCTTCAGAGTTACCATCGAAAGCAAGACCAATTAATTCGCCATTTCCGTTTAAGATAGGAGAACCAGAGTTTCCACCTGTAATATCATTATCTGATAAGAAGTTTACAGGCATGTAACCTTTTTTGTCTTTGTATGGACCGAAATCTTTTTTCTTGTATAAATCTAACAATCTTTGTGGTAAGTCAAACTCTGCGTCGCCTTTTTTGTATTTAGCCACCATACCTTTCATATCAGTATAGAAGTTATCTTTTACGCCATAATATTGTCTGTCTTTTCTGATTGGTAATCTATCTACTTTACCGAAAGTTACTCTCATAGTAGAGTTAGCATCTGGATAGAATTCTTTTTCTGGCATAGATTTTCTAAGACCGTCAAAATATAATCTCGTGTTTTTAACAAATTGGTCATCAGCTTTTACATATTTGTCTCCAAACATCATAGCTTCTGCTACCATAATTCCTGAAAATTTGTAAAGCGGATCATTTTCCAGAACAGCTAAACTAGGATTTTCGATGAATTTAAGTAGAGATTCTTTGGTGCTGAAAATAGAAGCTTCTGCTTGGTTGGCTAATTCTGCTGGATTAGAATATTTCATCACTGGAAGTTGATAATCAAACGGTACTTTGTTCTTATAAAGAGAAAGCAAAGTTTGTAACATATCTTTTTCTACTACTGGGTGGAAACCATCGTAAGAAGCTTCTACACCAGCAAGAACTCTAGCTTTCATCGCTGCTTTTCCAGCTTCGTTTTGCTCAATATAAGATTTAAGAGCAGCACCAATTCTGTAAGGAAGAACTGCATATTTAGCATTTCTTTGGAATTGAGTAGCGTAGTTTCTTTCTAAATTTCTATCAGCAATTAATTTGTAATATGCTTCGATTTCTGAAAGAACATTTCCGTAAGTAGCTTTGTTTTCTGCTAAGTTTGCCCATTCTTGGAATTTAGCTTCTACTTTTTGTTTGTCTGCAACTGTTCCGTTTTTGTTTACAGATTCTATGGTTCCAGCTCTGTTTTTCCAGTAGTTTGCTACAGAAGCGTATTGAGAAGCGTAATCTAATCTGATTTGAGTGTCTTTGTCCATGTACTTCTTCATCACATCCATTGCAGATTTAGAAGCTTCTACCCAACCGATATAATCTTTAGTCACCAATTGATTGATTCCATAAGAAGTTAAATATCTGTTAGTTCTACCAGGATAACCCATAATCATGGTGAAATCACCAGGTTTTACGCCTTTCATAGAAACAGGAAGGTGATATTTAGGTTTTAATGGAACGTTGTTTAATGAATATTCTGCAGGATTTCCGTTAGCATCACCATAAATTCTGAAAACAGAGAAGTCACCAGTATGTCTTGGCCATTCCCAGTTATCGGTATCACCACCGTATTTACCAATAGATTCTGTAGGAGTTCCTACTAATCTTACGTCTTTATAATCTTGATATACGAAATAGTAGAATTCATTTCCGCTGAAGAAATCTCTTACTACAACAGTATATTTACCATTTTCTGAATTTTCTCTTTGGATGGCTTTGTATTCTGCTTCGATTACGGTGCGTCTTTCGTCAGCAGACATTTGAGGATTAAGTTTCCCGTTAATTCTAGCAGTTACATCATCCATTCTTACTAAAAATCTCACATAAAGATTTTGTGCAGGAAGTTCTTCTTTGTTGTTCATGGCGAAGAAACCATCTTTTAAATAATTTTTTTCTGGCGTAGAAAGTGCTGCAATAGCATCATAACCACAGTGGTGGTTGGTGAAAAGCAAACCTTCTTTAGAAACTACTTCTGCGGTACAACCACCATTAAACTGTACGATGGCGTCTTTTAGGCTAGAGTTGTTTACAGAATAAATTTCTTCTGCAGTTAATCTAAGACCTTGTTTTTGCAAGTCTTTTCCGTTTAATCTCTTTACGAGCATCATCAGCCACATTCCTTCGTCTGCACGCATTTGTGCAAAGCTCAATAGAAATGTGAATAGTAAAAATATTCTTTTCATTGATCTAAAAAATTTTATGGGTAAATGTATGAATTAAAAGCGATTTTTGAAAATTGGTATATAATTTGACTGGTCTGTTACAAATTACTATGATGAAAACACGTTTTTTTATAATCAGCTTATTATCAATTTCATTTTTTATGATGAGTTTTGCTCCACAGAAAGAAGTTTCTTCTCTGAAAAGAAAGTGGGTGTTGGTTGAATTTCAGGGATTTACCAAGGAAGAACTCATTCAGAAAAAAGCATATCTAGACCTAACTTACCTCGAAAAAGGAGGTGGTGCAAAAATGGGCTGCAACAGTATTTTTTTCTCTGTAAAATTGAAAAACAACCACAGAATACATTTCTCAGGAATTGGTTCTACCATGATGTATTGTGATGGAAACATGAAATTAGAAGAAAACTTCGGGAAATTATTACCTACGATAACCAAATATCAAGTAAAAGGACATTTTTTGACTTTGAAAAATAAAAATGGACAAACCATGAAATTTGTTGCCGAAGATTGGGACTAATAATAAGCGATAATTGGTAAATGATTTTTACATTTGTTATCAATTATTATCCAAATATTATGAATTTTAACCCAGAAATTCTCGGCTTGATAGCAGGAACATTGTCTTGCATTACCTTCGTTCCGCAAATTTTTAAAACTTGGAAGTCTAAATCGGTGAAAGATATTTCTGTAACGTCTTTTATGATTGTGGTGACCAGTACTTTAATTTGGTTGGTTTACGGAATTTGGAAAGAACTTCCTTCTGTAATTCTCACCAATGTAGTGGTCTGTATATCAGCAGTTATCATGCTTTTACTCAAATGGAAATATTCTGAAAAGTAAATTCTATAAAAGATTCTCTAAACCTTGAAATGTTCTTTTGGAGAAAAGGAATTTTCTTTGAAAGAAAAACATGAATATCAATCCAGAAGTCTTTGGGTTTATAGCTGGTGGAATTTCCTCAGCGCTTTTTATCCCACAAATTGTTAAAATTTTCAAGGAAAAATCAGCCGAAGAAATCTCTTTGCTCACTTGTATTATAGGAATCATCAGCAGTGTGCTTTGGTTGTATTATGGCGTGGTAAAAGACAGCATTTCTATGATGGTTACCAACAGTATTTCTATCGCTATCACTGTTTTTTTATTGATTTTAAAATGGAAATTCTCAAAATCTCTATGATAGGTGAATATGTATTACCTTTGTAAAATAATGTAGTCAGTAAACCTTATGCTCGAAAAAAAAGAACATCAATACGAAAAAGCCGTTTTAGTAGGCTTAATTACACAGCATCAAGACGAAGAAAAACTTACCGAATACCTCGATGAGTTAGAATTTCTTGCCTATACTGCAGGTGCAACTGTAGAAAAACGCTTTACGCAAAAATTATCTCAACCAGATTCTAGAACCTTTGTAGGAAGCGGAAAAGCAGAAGAAATTAAAAATTTTGTAAAAGAAAACGAAATAGGAACCGTTATTTTTGATGACGAACTTTCACCTTCTCAATTGAAAAATTTAGAAAGAGAAATGGAAGTGAAAATCCTCGATAGAACCAATCTTATCCTCGATATTTTTGCACAAAGAGCCCAAACTTCTTACGCAAGAACTCAAGTAGAACTCGCTCAATATCAATATCTTTTACCAAGATTAACCAGAATGTGGACGCACTTAGAACGTCAAAAAGGCGGAATCGGAATGCGTGGTCCTGGTGAAACCGAAATCGAAACCGACAGACGTATTATTCGTGATAGAATAACGCTTCTAAAAGAAAAGTTGAAAACCATTGATAAACAAATGGCAACTCAACGAAATAATCGTGGAAAAGTAGTGAGAGTTGCATTAGTTGGTTACACCAATGTTGGTAAATCTACGTTGATGAATGCCCTTTCTAAATCTGAAGTTTTTGCAGAAAATAAATTGTTTGCAACGCTAGATACTACAGTTCGTAAAGTGGTGATTGGAAATTTGCCATTTTTATTGACAGATACGGTTGGTTTCATTAGAAAATTGCCTACTCAATTGGTAGAATCTTTCAAATCTACGCTTGATGAAGTTCGCGAGGCTGATTTACTCATTCACGTAGTAGATATTTCTCACGAAAGTTTCGAAGACCACATTGATTCTGTGAATCAAATTCTCATGGAAATCAATGCGCATCAAAAACCTATGATTATGGTTTTCAATAAAATAGATGCTTTTGCTTATGAGAAAAAAGACGAAGATGATTTAACTCCAGCTACCAAAAAGAACATTTCTCTAGAAGAGTGGAAAAAAACGTGGATGGCAAAATCTAAATATCCTACGGTTTTCATTTCGGCTTTATCTAAAGAGAATTTTCCAGAAATGAAGAAAATGATTTACGATGAGGTTCATAAAATTCATATTTCTAGATTTCCATATAACGATTTCTTGTTTGAGTATTTTGAGGACGAGGAAAAGTAAAGTCGCTGAGTCGTGAAGTCGTAAAATGTAAAGTAATTTATGCATATTTATTATTTTGAAAAATTGGAGGTTTGGCAAAATGCGAGAATCTTTGTCAAAAATATTTATACAATAACTTCAAATTTTCCTGATTCTGAAAAATTTGGAATTACAAATCAACTAAGAAGAGCTGGTTTAAGTATAACTGCAAATATTGCTGAAGGCTTTTCGAGAAATTCTAATGTAGAAAAAGCAAGATTCATTAATATTTCATATAGTTCTTGTATAGAAGTTATTAATTTTCTTATTCTTTCTTTAGACTTAAATTTCGTGAATGAAGAACAATATGAAAGTTTAAGGGAAGAAGCAGAAAAAATATCTAATCAGCTAAACGCTTTACACAAAGCACTTACAAAATAAACTTCTCACAACTTTACAACTTAACGACTTTACAATGAAACACCAAATCCTTGAAGCCTTACAATTTCTTTCTACGCCAGAAAAGAGAGATTTTTTGCCGTATTTTTTTAAAACGGGAAAAGGTCAATATGCAGAAGGTGACCAATTCATTGGTGTTGTGGTTCCAGATTCTAGAAAGTTGGTGAAGGAATATTGGCAGAAATCCACTTTAGATGATGTTCAAGAAATTTTGAAATCAGAATTTCACGAGATGAGATTAGTGGCGCTGTTGATTTTAGTAACAAAATTTGAGAAATCTAAAGACGAAAAAGAGAAAAAAAATCTCGTTGATTTTTATCTAAAAAATACAAAATATATCAACAATTGGGACTTGGTAGATTTATCTTGTTATAAATTATTAGGAAGATATTGCTTTGAAAATCAGAAAGATGATATTTTGAAAAAGTTATCGAATTCTGAAAATATGTGGGAAAAACGCATCGCAATTGTGGCGACCATGTATCATGTCAAAAAAGGAAGTCATGATTTAACCATAGAATTGGCACTGAATAATTTGAATCATTCACATGATTTGATGCACAAAGCAAACGGTTGGCTTCTAAGAGAAATGGGCAAAAAAGATGAAGAAAAATTATTGAATTTCTTGAAAACGCATTACCAAAATATGCCCAGAACTTCACTTCGTTATGCGATTGAAAAATTAGACGAAGATTTACGACAAGACTTTTTAAAAGGAAGAATTTAAACTTTGGAAATTGCAAAAATCATAACGCATTATTTTTTACACTTGATATTTCCAGTGTTTATAGCGCTTGTTTTCTTTAGAGAAAATTGGAAAAAGGCTTATTTCATTATGTTGGCCACCATGTTGGTAGATGTAGATCATCTTTTAGCTACGCCAATTTTCCAAGAGGGAAGAAGCAGCATTGGTTTTCATCCTTTGCATACTTATCCTATGATTTTTTTATATTTTTTAGGCGTTTTATTTCTACGAGGGAACTATAGAATCATAGCAATAGGATTGCTATTTCACATGTTTACAGATTTTCAGGATTTCTATTTCTGGAGATGGTTAATGAAATTATAGTTTTCTCAGTTTGGTATCCATTTCCATTTTATAAGACATTAAACTGGCAATATTTTCGGCTTTAGATTTTGCAGATTCTGCGATTTCGCCAGAGAATAATTGGTCTACAGTAGATTTCCAAAGGCTCAACCACGTGTCAAAATGATGCTTTTCCATTGCCATTTTTTCATTAATCGGGAAATGAGCTCCCATAGGATTTCCGTCAAATTTCACATCAGCAAATAACAATGCTTGCCAGAAAATGTACATTTTGGGCAAATGTTTTTCCCAGTTTACTTGGGCGATTTCTTCAAAGAAAAAACCGATTTCTGATTTTCGAACGCTTTCGTAAAAAGTATTGACAAGTAATTGTATATCTTGAGTGGTGGTAATGTCTTTCATCTTACAAAAATAAGATAAATTTATCTTAATTAAATAATTTTAACTTTTTTTACATTTGTGTTATGGGAAAACGAAATTTAAAAATCAAGGAAGAAAAAGATAGTGGCTTTTCTGCCATTGCTTCTGGAAGATTTACCAATAAAGATGGGCAATATAATGTAAAAAGAACTGGAATTAATATTTTTGATCGTTATAGTTGGTATCATACTTTTTTATTATTACCAAGATTTAAATTTATTGGCATTTTAGTTATTTCTTACATTATTGCAAATTTATTTTTTGCGTCTATTTATTATGCTATAGGAATAGAACATCTCACAGGAATTGATAAAAGTTCGCCTTTTCAAGAGTTTGTAGATGTATTTTTCTTCAGTGCTCAAACTTTTACTACGGTAGGTTATGGTAGAATAGCTCCAGTTGGTGCTTTAGCAAGTTTTGTGGCTACATTCGAAGCATTTTTAGGATTATTGGGATTCGCCATTGCTACTGGTTTATTTTATGGAAGATTTTCTAGGCCAAGAGCATTTATAAAATTCAGTGAAATAGCTGTAGTAGCACCTTATGAAGATGGAATGGCCATAATGTTTAGAGCCGCTCCTTTTAAAAATAATATGCTTTCGGAAGCCGAAGTTACCATTACCGTAGCCATTGAAGAAAAAATTGATGGAAAAATGGTAAGCAGTTTCTATCAATTAGAACCTACTTTGCCTAAAATAAATAGTTTTAGTCTTAATTGGACAGTAGTGCATAAAATACACAGTGAGTCTCCTTTTTATGGATTTAATGAAGAAGATTTTAAAAACACAGATATAGAATTAATCATTATGATAAAAGCTTTTGATGAAGTTTTTGCCAATACAGTAGTTCAAAGAACCTCTTATATAACTCCCGAAATTATTTTTGGAGCTAAATTTTTGCCGATGTATCATTCTTCTGATGACAATAAGACTACGATTTTGGATTTGGATAAAATTAATGACTATCAAAAAGTATAAATTTAGTTTTCAATAAATATTAGCATTCCTTTTATGGATTTAGAATTTTATAAAAATCAAGCTTTACAGAAGCAAAAAGAGCACAAGAAATTTCTGGAAAATCTCAAGAAAAAACCACCTAAAAATTTGGATTATGTAGTGCAGGAAGTACATGATGAGGTTTTCGAGGAAATAGATTGTTTAGCTTGCGCCAATTGTTGCAAAAATACAGGACCATTGTATACCGAAAAAGACATTGAGAGAATTGCTAAGCATTTGAGAATGAAACCAGCAGATTTTGAAGCAAAATTTCTAAGAATAGACGAAGATAATGACAAAGTTCTGCAAAATTTACCTTGTTTTTTCCTGAATGAAGATAACACGTGTTCTATCTACGAAGTAAGACCAAAAGCTTGCCGAGAATATCCTCATACGGATAGAAAGAAAATTTATCAAATCAATAATCTCATGTTGAAAAACACGGTAATTTGTCCCGCTGCATTTACGTTTGTGGAAAAAATGATGAAGAATCTAACCAAATAAAAAAGTCTCGAATAAAATCCGAGACTTTCTACCGTTTTACGGGTCTTTATTTTGAAAAAATCATCAATTATTTAGACTACACCTTGTGCAAGCATTGCTTCAGCTACTTTTACGAATCCTGCAATATTAGCACCTTTTACATAGTTTACGTATCCATCTTCTTCTTTACCGTATTTTCTACAAGCATTGTGAATACCAATCATAATTTCTTTCAGTCTGGCGTCTACTTCTTCAGAACTCCAGTTTAATCTGATTGAGTTTTGTGTCATTTCTAGACCAGAAGTTGCTACACCACCAGCGTTAGAAGCTTTTCCTGGGCTGAATAATACTTTATTATCTAAGAAATAGTTGATAGCATCTAATGTAGAAGGCATGTTTGCCGCTTCTACTACACATCTACAACCGTTTTCTACTAAATTTTTAGCATCTTCTAGGTGAAGTTCGTTTTGTGTAGCAGCAGGAATCGCCACGTCACATTTCACTTCCCAAGGTCTCTTACCAGCATGGAATTCTGCAGTTGGGAATTTCTTCACATAATCTTCAGCTCTGTTGTTTCCAGAAGCTCTTAATTCTAATAAGAAATCTATTTTTTCGCCAGTAATACCGTCTTTATCATAAACATAACCATCAGGACCAGAAATAGTTACTGCTTTTCCGCCTAATTCTTCTATTTTTTTGATAACTCCCCAAGCTACGTTTCCGAAACCTGAAACGGTTACGATTTTATCTTTGAAATCTTCACCTTTAGTTTTTAGCATTTGTTCACCAAAATATACTACACCATAACCTGTAGCTTCTGGTCTGATTAATGAACCACCATATGCTAAACCTTTACCAGTAAGAACTCCGGTAAACTCATTTCTAATTCTCTTGTATTGACCGAAAAGGTAACCAATTTCTCTAGCACCTACTCCGATATCTCCTGCAGGAACGTCTGTTTCTGGACCAATGTGTTTACACATTTCCGTCATAAAAGATTGGCAGAAACGCATAATTTCGTTGTTTGATTTTCCTGTTGGATCAAAGTCAGAACCTCCTTTTCCACCACCCATTGGTAGAGTAGTTAATGAGTTCTTGAAAACTTGTTCGAATGCTAAAAATTTAAGCACTGATAAGTTTACTGTAGGATGGAATCTAATTCCTCCTTTATATGGTCCGATTGCAGAGTTCATCTGAATTCTGAAACCTCTATTTACCTGAATTTCACCTTTATCATCTACCCAAGGAACTCTGAAAATGATTACTCTTTCAGGTTCAGCCATTCTCTCTAGAAGCTTCATTCCTCTGTACTCTTCTTTGGTAGCAATAAAAGGAATAACTGTAACCGCTACTTCTTTTACAGCTTGAAGAAATTCTGGCTCATTTGGGTTTTTTGCTTCAATTTTCGCAACGAACTCTTGTATTTTTTGTTCGATAGTGTTTTGTTCCATAGATGTTATGAATTATTAAAGACAAATTTAATTTTTTTTTCTATTCTCACAAGATTTATTTTGACTTTAATGAAAATTATATAAATTATGTTAAAAATTTTAGTAAATTCATAATTATAATGTTTCTGTTAAAGAAAACATGATGTTATGTGAAAAATAATGAAATATTAAAAAATTGTGAATTTTTAAATTATAGAATATTGCTTTCCGGAAAGTGCTTTAATGTATCCTTTTAACTCAAAATCAAGCAAAATGGGCAATAATTTATAAGGAGGAATGTCTAGTTTTTCGCTCAAGTCGTCTAAAGAAATTTGAGATTGAGAAGCAATCGTGTCATAAATAGGTTGCAACTCTTTGCTCAGTTTAATTTCTCTCGTAGCAAAAAGGCTTCCTATCTTTTCTTTTTCCTTTCCTAGTTGAAGTTCATCTAAAATTTCTTCAAAATTTTGTAAAATTCTAGCTTTGTTCTGTGCGATGAGCAAATTACAACCTTGGCTGTACTTATCATTGATTTTTCCTGGCAGAGCAAAAACTTCTCGGTTATAATCATTGGCATAACTTACAGTACTCATAGAACCGCCACCAAAAGCAGTTTCTACCACAATGGTAACCGGAGAAAATCCTGCCACAATTCTATTTCTTTGCAGAAAATGTTCGCGGTCTGGTTTATCACTAGAATTAAATTCTGTAAGCAAAGCGCCATCTTGGTCTAAAATTTCTGCGGCTAATTTTTTATGCTGAGAAGGATAGATAAGATGCAATCCGTGAGCTAAAACTCCTGCTGTTTTCAGTTGGTTTTTCAAGGCTTCTGTATGAGCGCAACCATCTGTTCCGAGTGCCAAACCGCTTACAATGAGGACTTTTTTATTTTTTAAAATTTCTAGAAATTCTTCAATGAAATGTTTGCCATAACTGGTCATGTTTCTGGTTCCTACGATGGAAATGGGAGTTAAACTTTCGTCTAAACTTCCTTTCTGGTAAAGAATTGCAGGAGCATCATCACAATTAGAAAGCAATTTTGGCAATTCTTTTAAATGGCGAAGATTAATTTTAATGTTATTTTTTTCACAGAAATCAATTTCCTTTTCTGCGAATTTTAAATAAGTTTCGTTGCCGATTTCTTTCGTAATTTTCGAGCCAATTCCTGGAATTTCTTTAAGCAATTTCTTAGAAAGATGCCAAGTTTCTTTGGCAGAACCTGTAATTTCTACCAATCTCATAAAATTTACATCGCCAATAAGCGGAGTAGCGCGTAACGCTATGGAATATAGATGTTCTTCATGTAACATTCTCAAAAATAAGAAAAAATCGCTTTACTTTTTTCTGATTTCGTCTAAATGTTCCCAGATTTCTTCTTTCTTTTTCTGTGGCATTTCTAGAAAATGTTCAGGATGACCTTCGATGTATTCTTGCCAAAGTTTATCGTCTTTTTCGCTGTAATAATTCGGGAATTCCCAAATGAATTTTTTCTTTTTTTCTTGATGTTTTTTTCTGAAAATTAGCGCTAGAGAAATGCCTACTACTGCTCCAGAAAGGTGAGCTTGCCATGAAATTCGGCTCGGTTCATCTAATCGATAGAATAATTCTTCTGGAAAAATTCCCCAGATTAAACTTCCGTAATACAAGGCGACTAAAAGAGAAACGGTAAGCAGTTTTTTGTCTTTTCTGAAAATTCCGCTGAAGAATAAGAAAAATGCTAGCATGTACACAATTCCACTTGCTCCGATGATGCAGGTATAAGTAGCTTCTTGTCCAAAAAAATTCATAGGTGGAAGTAACCAAACTACGAGTCCTGTAACAATCCATCCATAGAAAAATACAGGATTGGCCAATTTAGGATAAAACTGATAGAGCAAGAAAAGCAATGCTGCAATCGGTACAGAATTACTGGCGATATGTTCTAAATTTCCGTGTAAAAGCGGAGAAAATATTACGCCTTTTAATCCTTCAGGAACTAGAGGAATGAGTGAACCTTCGCAGTTTTCTACTAAACCGATGTGTTGTAAAAGGAAACCTAACCACATGGCAAAAAGCATGAAGAGAGGAATTAAAAGCGCTTTGATGTGGATGGTGTTTTTTAGCATAAATAAAATGCGACTAAATAAATGCCAAGACAATTTTATGGAAAATTTGACTATAAATCCCCGATTTTTTTAAAAATTATAGACAAAAAGTAAGATTTTTTCGTTTTCAAGACTTCCATTCGTTTTACAAATTGTATTTTTGGACTGGTTTTTTAAATTTTGAAAATGAAGAAGTTGTTAATTTTTGTGTTCGGTTGTCTATCTATAAATATGTATTACTCCCAAATTGAGAGGAAAAGAATTCTAGATTCCATCAGCGCAGAAAATTGGAAAAAAAACATTCCTAACTTAGATTCTTTGGCAGAGATTAATCTACAAAAAATAGATGTAAAGCACAAAGACACCATTATTCTAAAAACCGATAAAATTACTGCGGAACTCGGCACAGAGCTTCCTATTACACCGTTTCAATTGATTAAAACCAAAGAAGAAAAAGTTTGGTATTTCTATGGTCAAAACAATATGGTTTTTAACCAAGCGAGTTTCAGCAACTGGAATTCTGGGGGAAATAATAACATTGGGATTTTAGGGAAAATCAACTATAATTTGAGTTTTAAAAAGCGCAAACATTATTTAGAAAATAATTTCCAATTAGGATACGGAATTGTAGCAGCAAGCGGACAAACCACCAGAAAAACAGAAGATTTCATCAATATCATGGCGAATTATGGTTATGATTTAGGAAGGAATTATTATTTGTCTTCAGGTTTGCAGTTTATTTCTCAGTTTGCGCCGGGTTATAATTATGTGAAAACACCAAGTCCGAATTTTGATGACAGAATTTCTAAATTTCTAGCACCTGCATATATTAATACGGGTATCGGTATCTCGTATAATCCTAATGAAAATTTCCAAGTGATTTTTAGGCCGATTAATGGTAAGTTTACCATCGTGGCTGATAAGCATTTGCAAAAAGTAGGTTTTTACGGTTTAGAAAAAGATGGTCAAAGCCTCAGAAAAGAGTTGGGAGCCATGGTGAATATTTTGTACAGACAAAAAATTTATAAAGACATTAATTTGGTAAATCAACTGAACTTCTTTACCAATTATTTATATCATACAGAACGAGTAGATTTTTCTTACAACGGTCAATTGAACTTTAGAGTTAATAAGTTAATTTCTGCCAATGTAAGTGCAGATTTATTGTACGATCATGACCAAATTAAAAGAATGCAGTTTAAGCAAACTTTAGGTATAGGTTTTTCTTATAATTTAGGCGTAGAAAACCAAGAAAAGCCAAAAATTAAAAAAGTGGTAAAGCCATTTTTATAATAATTCCCCCAAAAATCCGTTAGAGAAATAGAAATTAAACTTTTTAATCTATGAAATAGCATTACTCTTTAGTAATCAAAATGTTGTAAAATTCTCAAATAATTCTATAATTATTTTATGTGAAGGAATTTGAAATTTTGTGACACCAAAAAATAAAAAGTTTAATTATGAAAAATTTATTTTTATCTTTCGCTGCCATCGCAGCTTTATCGTTGGTTTCTTGTGATTCTTCAGACGACTCAGGAAACACCGCAAAATTGAATGTTAAGCTAACAGATGCTCCTGCAAAATATGACGCAGTAAAAATTGACATCAAAAGCGTAGAAATTAACTCAGACCAATCTGGTTGGAATTCTTTCTCTGTAATAAAACCAGGTGTATATAATCTTCTAGATTTCAGAAACGGAATGGATATGCTTCTAGCTGAAGCTGAATTGCCAGCTGGAAGAATTTCTCAGATGAGATTAGTGCTAGGAAATAATAACTCTGTAGTAGTAGATGGTGTAGAATATCCATTGTCTACTCCTTCAGCAATGCAGAGCGGCCTGAAGTTTAACTGGCAACAAACACTTGCAGCAGGAGGCGCTTATAATGTTTGGATAGATTTTGACGCAGGTCGTTCAATCGTAAAACAAGGAAATGGAACCTATGCTTTAAAACCAGTCATTAGAACTTTTTCTGAGTTAACTGACGGACAAATCAAAGGATATGTTTTGCCACAAGATGCTAAATCATTAATTCATGTGATTAATGTAAATGACACCATAGCTACAGCATTGCCAAATGCAGATGGTTTCTTCATGTTCAAAGGTTTACCTTCTGCTACGTATAAAGTTTCTTATGATGCAGATGCTTCTACAGGTTATGGAGATGTAAACAAAGAAAATGTATCGGTAACTTATGGTCAAGTAACCAATTTAGGAACCACTACTTTAGTAAAAGCAAACTAAAAATAGTAAAAAGAGAAATCCACCAAATTATTGGTGGATTTTTTATTTTAAGTCTGAGTATCTCTTAATTCATCATTGCAGCAGCTCCCGCTCCAATAAGTCCAATGAAAATAATAATGGCATAAAAAGAAAGCAGAATGATGGTCAAAATCCCCATAAATTTATAATGAGATTTTAAAAATTCAAATGCATCTCTAATAGCGTTATTGTCATTGTTTTCAATTGCTTTTTTAGTATTTTCTGAAAATTGATACAAGTAAGAAATTGGGAAATAGTATAAAACAGCAAATGCCAAATAAAGAAGCATCATAAATATTTTTCCACCAAAAGGAAAATCTCCATTAGACATTAATGATGACGGAGCAAAAAGCATTACTAATGAACCCAAAACCATGAATCCGATACCTACGAAACCTAAAATGGCTAAAAATTTAGTCCATTTTGCCGTTTCTTTTAAAAATTCTTTCGAACGCCAATCGATTACTAAATTTTCGCCGTTCTCTACATGTAAATTGTCTTCCATAAATTATAATAGTTTAAAAAATTAAGCATTCCAAAATTCTCTATCCAGACTTCTGTATTGTATCGCTTCAGAAATATGATGAGAAAGGATTTGTTCTGATTGTTCTAAATCTGCAATGGTTCTAGAAACCTTCAAAATCCTATCATAAGCTCTCGCCGAAAGATTTAGTTTTTCCATTGCGTTTTTGATGAGGTTTTTAGAATCTTCATTCAGTTCGCAGTATTTTTCTAATTCTTTAGGCCCGATTTGAGCATTGTAACTGATGTCTAAATCTTGGTAGCGCACATTTTGCATTTCTCTGGCTTTCAAAACACGCTCCCGAATTGCAATACTGCTTTCTCCTTTTCTTCTGTCTGAAAGTTGCTCGAATTCTACTTTTTGAACTTCGATGTGAATATCAATTCTATCCAACAAAGGCCCAGAAAGTTTATTCATGTAGCGTTGCATTTCAAATTGAGACGAAGTGTTATTAGGATCATCAGGGAAATAACCACTTGGTGATGGATTCATACTTGCCACCAACATAAAACTTGCAGGATAATTCACCGAAAATCTCGCTCTGGAAATCGTTACTTCTCGGTCTTCCAACGGTTGACGCATCACTTCCAGAACTGTTCTTTTAAATTCTGGCATTTCATCCAGAAACAAAACGCCATTATGTGCCAAAGAAATTTCGCCAGGTTGAGGATAACTTCCGCCGCCAACTAAAGCCACGTCAGAAATCGTGTGATGCGGACTTCTAAAAGGCCTAACCGTCATCAAAGAATTATTAGCGCCCATTTTCCCTGCCACAGAATGAATTTTGGTAGTTTCCAAAGCTTCTTTCATGGTTAATGGTGGCAAAATACTCGGAACGCGTTTAGCGAGCATTGTTTTTCCACTTCCAGGAGGACCGATGAGAATAATATTGTGACCACCAGCTGCGGCAACTTCCATCGCACGTTTTGCCGTTTCTTGTCCTTTGACTTCAGAAAAATCAAAAGGAAAATGGTCTATTTTTTCTTGAAATTCTTTTCGGGTGTCAAATTCTGTTCTTTCCAGCGGAATATCTTCGTTAAAGAAATCAATAACTTGTTTAATGTTTTCTACGCCATAAACTTCCAGATTATTGACTATTGCAGCTTCTCTTACATTTTGTTTGGGTAAAATAATGCCTTTGAAACCTTCTTCTCTGGCTTTTATCGCAATGGGTAGAACGCCTTTTATCGGTTGCAAACCTCCGTCTAGGGAAAGTTCGCCCATGATGATGTATTTTTCTAAATTTTCTGCTTTTATTAAGTCTGAAGCAGCCAAAATCCCAATGGCAATGCTTAAATCATAGGCAGAACCTTCTTTGCGCAAATCTGCAGGAGCCATGTTGATGGTGATTTTCTTACCCGGAATTTTGTAGCCTACATTTTTGAGTGCGGCATTAATTCTATAGCTGCTTTCTTTAATGGCATTATCTGGTAAGCCTACAAGATGATAGCCTACTCCGCCTGTGTCTACATTAACTTCTATAGTGATGGTTTGCGCCGAAACGCCATGAATAGCGCTCCCGAAAATCTTAACTAGCATTTTGGTTATTAATTTTTTATAAAAGTAAAAGTAAGGATTTTTTTGAAATGAAAAAACCTCAATTTTTGGTTGAGGTTTTGGTTTTATAAGTTACAAATCTAGGAGATTGGGAGTAGTTTTTATTTTAGAAGTATATCAAGTTCATTTTTAAAAAGTTTTTGAAATGAATTTTTGTCATTAATTTTTTCTACAATCTCTCGTGCATACTTAGCTTTTATTAAACCATGCATGTTTTTATTAGTTTCAGCAATCTCTAAATGATATCTCTGAAAAATATCTAAATCTACATTTTTATAATAATCTTCAAGTGAATGTTCTTTTAATTCAATAAATCTACTATTTATTGAACGTTTTAATTTTTCAACACGCGATTGGACTTTAGTATTTAAATTTGTAGTAGAATCAGTTATTATAAGGTATTTGTCAAAGTAATAAGGATTACATTTGATTAATGTATTTAATTTTTCTAATTCATTAATTTTTTCACTCATTCCAATTGAATTTTCAATGCCTGAAAAAGAAACAAATTGGAAATTTTTAATTATTGATTTGTGTTTTAGATCATCAAGAATTATTTGTAAAGAATATTCTTCAAGAATGACATAATTTTCGGGATAACCAATGTCAGTTATGTCAGCACCAAGCATTCTATTAACAATATTCACACATTGATAGCCACTAAAACCACTACTTTCTGTTGATTTTTCCCATGTAAAATTTTCAAAATTAATGTTTACTAACTTGCCATCTTCTAATGGATAGACTTTTTGGTAATCCATTGTTGATGCTTTACCGATAATGAATGGACTGTGTGTAGATACAATAAAAAATGTGTTTAGTTTCTTTTCATTTGATAACAGATTATAAATATTGTTGAAAATTACAGGAATCAATTTTTGGTAATCAGGATGCATATTTATCTCAGGTTCTTCAATTAATATTATTTCTAAACCGGGCTTGCTTCTTTCTATTAATAAGTGATTTAGAGTATTTCTTAGATTATAAAGGACTCTCATACCATCTGCTATCATTGTTGGGTCTATATTCCCAATTTCACTTTCAAAAATTAAAGTTCCAGAGTCTTGATTAAATGGATCGCTTTGATCAAAATATCTTTTTGCAGTTAAGGTACAATGATTCATTTCAATGAGAAATTCATTGAATTTTTCTAAATCTCTTCTATTTCCTACCCCAATTAATGAATCAGTTTTGATTTTTGTTATATTATTTGCTCCTTTTTCATTTTCATAATTATTAATTATAGCAATAATATTTACTTGTAAATTTCCTTTAGTTTCAACTTTATTTGGGTTGTCAATTTCCCAATATAATTCAATTGATGTAAGATTATGAGTTAATCTATTTACGCTTTTTTCGTTGAAAAATCTTCTTGCATTTGTTGGGTCTTTCAAAAATGAAACTGCATTTATTATACTAGATTTTCCAGAGCTATTTTTGCCAACAAGATAATTTACAAAAGATAAATCTTTTAAAATAATTTTGTCTTGTATTCTCTTAAAGTTTTCTAATTCAATTTTTATTGACATATTAATGATGAAAAATTACGGATAACGGTTCGGTGAATTTGCAAAGTTTTACAAAGGAAGTTTTCTTCCGTTCGTGGGATTTTGCCTAACACTCAAATATACAAAAGTTTTTAGACACTTAAAATCTCTCTTATTTTCTTTGATTCAAACTCGAATCAAGTCCCATTCAAGTTTTAGGTTTGCTCGTGGTTTGTTCGTAATTTAGTGTACTTTTCCGAGGCTGATTCGAAGGAAACACGAACAAACCACGAACAAACGTAGAGCAAGACTCCTAAAAGACTGCTTTTTGAGTGCTACTTACTTGGTGAAATTTTTATCAAGAAAAAAGAATATGCACCCAACAAAAAACCCCAACTTGCGTTGAGGTTTTCTTCGAAATTATATTAGAAAAACTATGCTTCTACTTTTTCAGCAGCATGTTTTTTCACGAGGTCTTGTTGTACATTGGCAGGAACCAATTGGTAGTCGCTGAATTTCATAGAGAATTTTGCTCTACCTCCTGTTAATGAGCGCAATGTAGAACCGTAATCGTTCATTTCAGCCAATGGAACTTCGGCCATAATTTTTTGATAATGACCCTCGCTATCCATACCAGAAATCATTGCACGTCTGGTTTGTAAATCTCCCATTACATCACCAGTACATTCGTCTGGAGCTAGAATTTCTACATGATACATAGGTTCTAGCAATTGAGGATGCGCATTGTGGAACGCTTCTTTAAACGCGCCAGAAGCTGCCAATTGGAAAGAAATGTCATTAGAGTCTACACTGTGCATTTTTCCGTCATATACAGAAACTCTGATGTTTTGGCAATGTGAACCAGTTAATGGACCTTCTTTTAACTGTTGCATAATTCCTTTTTTAATGGCGCCGATGTAGCGAGAATCTATCGCTCCACCTACGATACACCAGTAGAAAGCAAATTTTCCGCCCCAAGGTAAATCTTCGAATTCTTTGCTTCTAATGTTTACACCTTCTGGTTCTGGCATTCCTTCGTAGTAGTTTTCTACTCTCATGTGAATTTCACCAAATTGTCCAGCTCCACCAGATTGTTTTTTGTGTCTGTAATCTGCTTCTGCTTTTCCAGTGATGGTTTCGCGGTAAGAAATTTTAGGATTTTTCATTTCCATTTTCACTCCGAAATCTTTTTCGAGACGGTATTTTACCAAGTCTAGGTGCAACTGACCTTGTCCTCCTAAAATGGCTTCGTGCGTATCATGGTCTATCTCTACTTTTAAGGTAGGATCTTCTTCTTTAAGTTTATTAAGTGCAGCAAAAAGTTTTTCGGTTTCTGCTGTATTTTCTACGAAAACAGCTTTTCTCAGTCTGCTTTCTGGGAATTTCATAGGTTCTATTTTTCTATCAACCCCTTTTGTATTGAGGGTATTGTTAGAATGTCCGTTTTTAAGTTTTACGGTAACACCTAGGTCACCCGCAACTAATTTATCTACGGCGGTTCTCTCTTTTCCTTCTGCTACGAAAATTTGAGAAATTCTTTCGAGTTCACCGTTATTGGCATTAATCAGTTCATCACCTGGTTTTATTTCGCCAGAGAATACTTTGAAATAAGAAACTACGCCAACTTGCGGTTCAGATTGAGTTTTGTAAATGAAAATAGTGGTTTTGTCTGCAGCATTACAAGCTAAAACTTCGCCATTTTCTAGTTTGCTACCAAAACGATCAGCTGGAGATGGAGCGATATCATCTATGAAGCCCATAATTCTACCAGAGCCCATATCTTTAGCACCAGATGCTACAAATACTGGGAAGAAATCGTGTTTTGCTAAACCAATCATTAAACCTTGTGCCAATTCTTCTTCAGAAAGATTACCTTCTTCGAAATATTTTTCCATTAATCCTTCTTCGTTTTCGGCTGCCATTTCTACCAATGCATTGTGCATTTCATTGGCTCTTGCCATTTCAGATTCTGGGATTGGTTTTTTCTCTGGTTTTCCACCAGTTGCAGGAAACTCGTACATTACCATTCTCAAGGCATCTACAATTTGGTTAAAACTTTCACCAGAATTTAGTGGATACTGAATAGGAATAACTTTGCTTCCAAATCTATTTTTAAGTTGTTCTAAAGCAGCATCGTAATCTGCTTTTTGGTGATCCATCTGATTAATTACGAAAATAGAAGGTGTTTTATAATCTTCTACATATTCCCAAACCAATTCAGTGCCTACTTCTACACCAGCTGCAGCATTTACCATAATCAGTGCAGTATCTGCTACTTTTAAATTGGCAATTACTTCACCTACGAAATCGTCAAAACCAGGGGTATCTAAAACGTTGATTTTATTTTTTTTCCAATTCACGAACATTTGATGTGAGAAAATCGTGTTTTCGCGTTCGTGTTCTAGGTCGGTATTGTCGGAAACGGTGTTGTGTTGTTCTACAGTTCCTCTTCTTTTGATCGCTCCACCTTCGTAGAGCATGGTTTCTATAAATGTAGTTTTACCGCTTCCTGAATGCCCGAGTAAAACTACGTTACGGAGGTCTTTAGTGTTAGTGCTCATATCTTTTGAGTTTTAAAATTATTTTCATCTATCACATCTGATTTACTGAAATTCAGACGGAATGCACACTGCAATTCCTTATAAGGCGAAAATTTTTAAAATCAAGAATGTCTTAAAAGGCACTTTGAATGTAAAAATTTAGGATACTAAAATTACAAAAGATTTTAATACAATGTAAACTTTGGAACATGATTTTTGAAAGGTCGGGAATTGTGAGGTGATGGAAGCTGGATGTTTGATGTTAAAAAAAAGTAGAAAACATTTCTGTACTTTTTCTAAAAAACTTCTGACTTCTGACTTCTGACTTCCAGCAAAATTAGTTACTTTTATCAAAATTTTAAAGGAAATGGTTTTAAGCAGAATTTGGAGCGCATTTATTATTGTAGCCATTGTAGTGGCAAGTATTAAATATTTATTTAGCGATAACTACAAAGCAATTTATAATGATTTGGTGGTAGGAAAAAGTGGAGACACGGTTCAGATTGCTAAAGTTCCTGTTCAAAAACTTTCTGCGGAAATTCAGAAATCTTTAACCGAAAATCCAGACACCGAATTAGCGAGAATTCAATACAAAAAAGATTCTACCAATCAAGTGGCTGTTTATAGAGTTCAAAAAGCAGATGGTGTAATCTCTACCAGTAAAACTGCGGTAGAAATTTCCCTTGGTTTAATCGGAATTATGACGCTTTTTATGGGTTTTATGAGCATCGCCGAAAAAGCAGGAGGCATCAATTTCCTTTCAAGAATGATTCAACCATTTTTCTCGAAATTATTCCCTGAAATTCCTAAAAATCACCCTTCTTTCGGTCACATGACGCTTAATTTTGCAGCGAATTTATTAGGATTGGATAATGCCGCAACGCCTTTTGGTTTAAAAGCTATGGAAAGTTTACAAACCTTAAATCCAGATAAAGACAGAGCTTCTAATGCACAAATTATGTTTCTGTGTCTTCATGCAAGTGGATTAACGCTGATTCCGGTTTCTATTATTGCGATTAGAGCTTCCATGAATTCTGCAACGCCAACTGATATTTTCTTGCCGACTTTAATTGCTACTTTCTGTGCAACCATGGCAGCGATGATTATTGTTTCCATCAAGCAAAAAATAAATCTTTTTCAGCCTACACTTTTGGCTTTCGTAGGTGGAGTTTCGGCACTTATTGCCTTGTTGGTTTGGTTTTTAGTAAGATTGAGCAAAGAAGAATTAGATGATGTAAGTAAACTTATCAGCAATGGAATGATTTTGTTGATTTTCTTTGCGATTATCGCAGGAGCCGTTTACAAAAAAATAAATGTTTTCGATGCGTTTATTGATGGTGCAAAAGAAGGTTTCAATGTCTGCGTAAAGATTATTCCGTATTTGGTAGGAATGCTGATTGCAATTTCATTATTAAGAACTTCAGGTGTTTTTGATGTCATTATTGACGGAATGAAATGGTTTGCCCAAATTGCCAATTTAGACACCCGATTTGTTGACGGTTTACCAACAGCATTAATCAAACCACTTTCTGGTTCTGGAGCAAGAGGAATGATGGTAGACACGATGAATGTTTTTGGTGTAGATTCTTTCCCTGCGAGACTTTCTGGAATTTTACAAGGGAGTTCAGATACTACTTTTTATGTGATTGCAGTGTATTTCGGAGCGGTAGGAATTAAGAACACGCGTTATACAGTTGGTGCGATGTTGTTGGCAGATTTAGTGGGAATTGTTACTTCTATTTTAATGGCGTATTTGTTTTTTGGGTAGTATTTTTTCTAAATAAATGAACAAGAGAAGCAGAAATGCTTCTTTTTTTGTAACAAAAAACTCCATTCATCGTCTAATTAAGAAACTTTTCATCCTATGAAAAAAATATTTTCACTCGTATTGCTATCAGCATTTTCTTTAGGGTTTTCTCAGAAGAAATGGAGTTTACAGGAATGTGTAGATTATGCTGTTAAAAATAATTTGCAAGTTATTAGCAATCAATATAATGCAGATATTCAGGCTAAAAATCTAGAAATTTCTAAGAAACAAAAACTACCTTCAGTTTCGGGTAGTTTTAACAATAATATGAGTTTTGGAACTACGCAAGGTTTCCAAGGAAGTATCGGTAGAAATGATAATTTCAGTAACAGTGCTTCGGTTGGTGCAAATATGCAATTGTACAATAACGGAAGATTGCAGAAATCTGCCGAAAAATCTCAATATGATTTAGAAGCGAGTTTGTTAGATGCAGAACGTGTAAAAAATGATATTTCACTTCAAATTGCACAACAATATTTACAAGTTTTACTGAATAAGGAAGTAAAGAAAATCTCTGATGAAGCCGTAGCAAATGCCGAAAAAGTATTGAGCAGAGCTAAAATTACTACAGAAGTAGGAACCACGCCAAAAACGGTAGAAGCAGAAGCAACTGCAGGTTTAGCAAGAGAAAAACAGCGCCAAAAATCTGCTGAAATAGACATTCAGCGTTCTCTTTTTTCATTGGCGATGTTATTGCAACTAAAAGATTATCAGAATTTTGATGTGCAAGAAGTTCCTTTGCCAAGTTTATTAGACGCACCGCTTAATTCTACAGAAAATATTGTAGAAAAAGCCTTCGAAAATCAACCACAAGTAAAAGCTGCTGAAACCAGAATTCTTTCTGCTCAAAAACAAACCGAAATTGCAAAAACTGCTTTTTATCCTTCCGTTTCTGCTTCTGCTGGAATTGGGACCAATTATTTTGACTCTTTAAGTAGAAGTAATGATGGTTTTTTTAAACAATATGGAGATAATTTTGGTCAACAATTGGGCGTTTCTGCAAACATTCCCATCTTTAACAAAGGGATTACCAAATTACAAGTAGAACAGGCTAAAATTTCTGAAAGCATTGCTAAAAACACTTTAGAACAACAAAAAGTAGAAGTTCAGCAAAATGTTCAGCGTGCTTATTTTGATGCCAATGCTAATTACGAAAACTATTTGGCCGCTTTAGAAGCCGAAAAATCGACCAAGTTAGCATTAGAATTTGCCGAGAAAAGTTATGAAGCAGGTAGAGCTACCATTTATGACTTGAACAATGCAAGAAATAATTACATCAATGCGCAAGGTTCTGTTTCTCAAGCGAAATACAATTTTATTTTCAGCACGAAACTGTTGAATTTCTATGCGGGGATTCCACTTTCGTTGTAATTGAATCGTGAACATTTTCCTTTAGAAAAGTGAATACCGAATTTTTTTAATGTATATATTTGTAAAAATTCACTCAAAGAAATTCACAGCGAAACGAATTGATTTGAAAAAATTCACTCGAACTAAATGTCTGTTTCCGTTTTAGAAAAATTTTTGCCAGAGAATGCTCTTCCTTATCTCAAAATTTGGTTTGGGAGTTATCCGTGTCATCTCAAAATTACCAAAAACAGAAACAGTAAACTAGGAGATTACCGAAAATTGCCAGATAAATCTCACCAAATTACCGTTAATGGAACACTAGAACCGCAATTGTTTTTCTTTGTGCTTACGCATGAATTGGCGCATTTGATTGCTTTTGAAAAATATGGCAGGAGAATTTCGCCTCATGGTGCAGAATGGAAGCAGACTTTTAGAGAAATGTTGCTGGAAAGTTTGACCGTTTATGCAGAAGATTTACGTCCTATTATTCAGAAATTTTCTAAATCTCCGAAAGCCAATTTTATGGCTTCCCCAGACTTAGTGAAGTATTTTCATGTACCAAAAGAAGATGATGAACAAACTTTTATAGAAAATCTAAAAAAAGGAGAGTTGTTCGAATACAAGAAGGAGATTTTCGTAATAGAAGAAACAACAAAAAAGCGTTATCTTTGCAAAAATATTAAAAGCAGCAGGAAATATTATTTTAGAAATCTTGCTCAAGTTAAAAAATTGAAGTCTGAAGATGAGTAAAACTAAATATTGCGTAATCATGGCGGGTGGAATTGGCAGCAGATTTTGGCCAATGTCTACTCAGAAATTTCCGAAGCAGTTTCAAGATATTTTAGGAACGGGAAGAACCATGATTCAGCAAACTTTTGACCGAATAAAGCAAATCGTTCCTACCGAAAATATATACGTAATCACCAATCAAGAGTACGTAGAATTATCTCATCATCAGTTGCCAGAGATTCCTCTAGAAAATATTGTTGGTGAACCTGTAATGAAAAACACAGCAGCATGTAATATTTACATGGTTAATAAAATTGCAGATAGAGATTCAGATGCAAACGTAATTGTTTTACCAGCAGATCATTTAATTATTAAGGAGAAAACTTTTTTAGAAAAAGTAGAATTAGCCTTTGATTTGGCGAGTAAGCATGAGTATCTTATCACGCTAGGAATTACACCCACTCGTACTGATACTGGATATGGTTACATACAATTTATCGAAAAAAAAGAGGAGGAATTTTTCAAAGTAAAAACTTTTACCGAAAAACCTAGTTTAGAAATTGCTAAAGCATTTTTAGAAAGTGGAGATTTCCTTTGGAATGCAGGAATTTTTGTTTGGAATGTAAAATCTATTCATAAAGCGTTCCATGAGTTTTTGCCAGAAATGACGCATGAATTTGATACATGTGAATATAATAATGATAAAGAATCTGTTTGTATAGAAACTATTTATCCTAAAGTAGAAAAAATTTCTATAGACAATGGAATTTTAGAAAAAGCGAAAAACGTTTACGTGATTCCAGCAGATTTAGGTTGGAGTGATTTAGGAACTTGGACTTCTGTTTACGAAAACGCTGAAAAAGATGAGAACAATAATGCGGTTAAATCTAAGCACGTTCTTACTTATAATTCTAAAGGAAACATCATCAGACTTAGAAATAATAACAAAGCAGCTATTATAGACGGTTTAGAAAACTATATCGTGGTAGATACAGAGAAAGCTCTTCTGATTTGCCCAATTAGCAATGACCAGTTGATTAAAGACTACGTTTTAGACTTGAAAAATTTTAAAAAAGGAGAAAAATTCATGTAGTTTTATTCTTTAACCCGATAAAACAAAAAGAGAAACTTATGCTAAAGTTTCTCTTTTTTCGTCTATCATAATCAGTTCAAAACCGAAAGTTTCGTCTGTGTTTTTTACGGTTTTAATGTGCTGAGTTAATGCTAACAGTTGGTCTACAAAAAAACTGGTCTCAAAAAACTGTCTGTGAATGGTAGGTAATAATTGCATAAAATAATCACGCCCCACTTTATTATTGTGCAAATCCATTTTGCGTTGTAGAGGCTCATTGGGAAATAAATCTTCGTGCATTTGCGTGATTTTTTCAGTCCAAATTAGCGCTTTTTTCGGGGAAGAAACCTTGCAGCAATACATCATGATTAAACTGTTCCAAAGAGCATGTCTGAAAGCGTTTCCTGAGCCATGCAAACCATGTGTTTTTGGAAATAATTTTTCAGAAATTCTGTACGTTTTATAAGTTGCAAAAAAGGTTAAAATAGAGAAAATAGGATGACTAAACCCGATGAAAAATAATTTCAAAAGGTTTTTTAAACTTAAGCTTTTTAAGACATTAAAAACAAGTTTAGGTGTCATTCTAAGGGTTTTTCTAAGATTAGTAAGTGTTTTTTTGAAAATGTTTCAAATAAAAATCGTAAAACAATTAAGTTTTACGATTTAAAATTATCTCAGAGAATAAATATTCTATTTATTCATCAATAGTTTCACTGTTTTAGAAACCGTTTCTTTAATTTCTGTTCTTTTTACAATAAAATCTACAAATCCTTTTTCCTGAATAAATTCAGACGTTTGGAAGCCTTCTGGTAAATCTCTACCGATGGTTTCTCTAATTACTCTAGGACCTGCAAAACCAATTAAAGCGCCAGGTTCTGCCATGATTACATCTGCAGTCATTGCAAAAGATGCGGTAATTCCACCAAAAGTTGGGTCGCATAAATAAGCAATGTAAGGCAATTTCTTATCAGAAAGTTGAGCCAACTTAGACTGTACTTTTGCTAATTGCATCAGAGAATAAGCCGCTTCTTGCATTCTAGCACCACCAGATTGGCAGATAATCATGTAAGGAAGTTGATGTTCTATACAATAATCTACAGCTCTTCTGATTTTTTCGCCCATTACAGAACCAAGTGAACCCCCGATAAACGCAAAATCCATACAAGAAATCACCATGTCTACACCATTTACGCTTCCTCTTGCATTTCTGATGGAATCTTTTAGTTTTGTTTTAGATTTTACTTCTTTTAATCGGTCTGTATATGCTTTTGTATCTTTAAATTTAAGCATATCTACACTTTCTACATCGGGATGTAATTCTGTGAATTTCCCTTCGTCAAAAAGTATATCGTAGAACTCTGCGCTTCCTATTCTCACGTGGAAACCGTCTTCTGGAGAAACGTAATTATTTCTCTTAAGCTCGTCATGTTCTACAATCTTACCAGAAGGAGTTTGATGCCAAAGACCTTTTGGAACGTCTTTTTTCTCTTCGGTTCCTGTGGTAATATTTTTTTTCTTTCTTTTAAACCAATCAAAAGCCATAGTTATTTATTTAAGGTTAAAATTGAGGTTTCGAATTTAGTGAAATCTTTGATTTTAGCCTAATGTATTTACGTTATTTAAATCTTCAAAGGCTTTTACCAATCTATTTACGAAAGTTTCTTCTCCTTTTCTAATCCAAACTCTTGGGTCATAGAATTTTTTGTTTGGTTTTTCTTCACCTTCTGGATTACCAATTTGAGTTCTTAAATATTCGATGTTAGAAGTCATGTAATCTCTAATTCCTTCTGTGTAAGCAAACTGAAGGTCTGTATCGATGTTCATTTTGATAACTCCATAAGAAATCGCTTCTCTGATTTCTTCTAATGTAGAACCAGAACCACCGTGGAATACGAAGTTTACTGGTTTTTCAGAAGTTCCGAATTTTTCTTGTACATATTTTTGAGAATTGTCTAAGATTTTCGGAGTTAATTTTACGTTTCCTGGTTTATAAACGCCGTGAACGTTACCAAAAGCTGCAGCAATAGTAAATTCTGGAGAAATCGCTTTCAATCTTTCATAAGCATAAGCTACTTCGTCTGGCTGAGTGTACAATTTAGAAGAATCTACATCAGAGTTGTCTACACCATCTTCTTCGCCACCAGTTACTCCTAATTCTATTTCTAGAGTCATGCCCATTTTAGCCATTCTTTCGAAATATTTAGTAGAAATGTCTAAATTTTCTTCAATTGGTTCTTCTGATAAATCTAGCATGTGAGAAGAGAATAATGATTTGCCATAAGCTTTGAAGTGCTCTTCGCTTGCGTCTAATAATCCATCAATCCAAGGAAGTAATTTCTTAGCACAGTGGTCTGTGTGAAGAATTACGGTAGCTCCATAAGCTTCTGCAAGGGTATGAATATGTCTAGCTCCTGCAATTCCTCCTAGGATTGCAGATTTTTGATTTTCAGTACTAAGGCTTTTTCCTGCGTTAAATGCAGCTCCTCCGTTTGAAAACTGAATAATTACTGGAGCGTTTAATTTAACTGCCGTTTCCATAGTAGCGTTTATGTTACTAGAACCTACTACGTTTACTGCAGGAAGTGCGTAATTATTTTCTTTTGCGTGTGCAAAAATTTCTGATACTAATGAACCTGTGGCAACACCTGCCGGAAATTTTCTGCTCATTTTTCTTTTGTTTTATTATTGATTGTTAAATGTAAATTTCGAAATGTAAATTTAGTGAATTTTATGCTATTAATACTAATTTCTTTTGTCTTTGCCCCACAGCAATTTCTGCCTTAAAGTTTTGAAAAAGCTCAAGTCTTTTGGGTGCATTAAAATCAGTTGGAAGTCGGCTTTTTTTACTGTAATCACATCATCATTTTTCATGTGATAGAGTCTAGAATCTAGAGAAAGAGAATATTGTGGCACTCTACTTTCTACTTTTAAGGTAATTTCTATATCGTCTCTTAAAACAATAGGTCTCACGTTAAGGTTATGAGGCGCAATAGGCGTAAGTGAAAGAATTCCGTTTCCTGGCGAAATAATAGGGCCACCACAACTCAGTGAGTATGCTGTAGAACCAGTAGGTGTAGAAATAATTAAACCATCTCCCCAATAATACGTAAGAAATTGCTCATTAATGTGCGTTTCTATGGTAATCATAGAAGTGGTTTCGTTTCTAGAAACGCTCAAATCATTTAGTGCATACGGAAAGTCAATAGGAGTACCAGAAGAAGTAACGTGCAAAACGCTTCTTTTGCTCAAATTCATTTCTTTGGTGATGATTTCATCTATATGACTAAAGATTTCATCCTTAGAAAAACTTGCCAAAAACCCTAATCTACCCGTGTTTACACCGATGATAGGAATTTCTAATTCTTTGATAAAGTTCAAGGCATTTAAAATAGTTCCGTCTCCACCAAAACTGAAGAAAAAATCTATTTTTTCTTGTTTTACATCTTCGTAGTTAGAAAAAGTGGAAAACTCTTTAGAAAATTCTAAATCTTTGAAGAGCTGTTCATATATAATAGCTTTTACACCTCTTTTGTTAAGTTCTGATATAAACTTACTTAAGTATAAAAATGTATCTAAGTCTTTTTTCTGTGAATAAATGGCAGCTTTCAAAATAAAT